>OGNW01000127.1_pt1 | contig 74721 bp, 88 predicted proteins | sample 1573591 | NCBI WGS metagenome assembly OGNW01 (sample SAMEA2581894, study PRJEB24529) | metagenome | biome: Human gut stool | place: China | collected 2011
TTCATAATGAGTTTTTTATTTTTCTAGATGTCGCACTTCATTATACAATCCATCAAATATTTTTATTAGCTTCGTCTTAGCCTTCTTTGTTGTAATTTTTTCCAAATATTTCTACATGTACAACAAATATCTTTATCAATATTTAATAACTCCACAAGAATTTTGTTATCCACTAAATCTAATACTTTTTCAATATTATCGTTATTTCTGATAAGATTATCGATCTCTTTTAGAAGTTTTTTTCTAAATATAGGATTAATGTATTCAATTTTAGGAAGTAAGATATTACTCATTTCGCCTGGAAGAATTTCAAGAACACCACCGCCGTAACTTCTACCACAAATTTCAGTAAATGCAAAAGAAATACTATTATAATAAGAAAGTAAAACATTTTCTGGCTCTACATCATCATTAAATTTTATTCTGTGCATAGTATCTGTTGACACTGAATCACAAGCATTTAGCACAAATTTTGGATAAAGATTACTTCTTCGTAGAAAAAAAGCATCTGGAATCCAAACAGAAGGAACAATATACCATCTATCACGAATTGAGCATTTATAACCTTTATGCTCATTATTACTTTCACCAGCTAAAATATAATTTTTGTATTCTTGAGGATAGTTCTCATATGGAATGTTAGGAAAATAAACTAAACGAGCAGATTTACCTGTAGTTTTATTTAAATTCCAATCCTCCTTAGTAAAATAAATTCCACGTGTATGAGAACTACGTCCAATTAAAGGTAATGTTGCATTTTTTAGTTTATAATGATTTGTTGTTTCTTCTGTGATAGAAAAATAATTATTATTTCCTGTTGTAATTCCTACATTAATACGTCCATATTCAGAAAATCTGGCAAAACGATTATCTAATTTTAATTGTTGAATTAGTTTTATTTCACGATTATTAATAAAGTATTTTGTCCATTTTTCTTTGACGTGTTGCACTGGTTGAAAATCATTGGCATCTAATTTTAAAGTATCAAATTCATTTAAGTTATCCATTTCAATAATACGGATACCATTTTCAGTATTTCCTTTTTCCCCTATAAAGACAATGATTTCTTGCTCAATATTAGGAAAAACAAGTTGCTTGAATGTGATGAGCGTAATCTTAGATAAATGATTTGTTAAATAAAGGCGAAGATCTTCCGCATAAGCCACTTGTAGAATTTCAGCAGGAATTACAAATGCAATTTTCCCCTTTTTTGATAGTAATTGTACACATGATACCATAAATGCTACCCAAACATTAATTAACTTATTAGATTTCATTCCATGTGAAGTTAATATCTGAGCTTGGCAATCTCTTTGACTTTTCTTTAAGTACTGATAACGAATATAAGGAGGATTTCCTATAATTAAATCATAAGTTTTTTTATTTAAATTCTCTTTATAAAAATCAAAGAAATCTTGATTTAACACTTTTACTTGTGATATATCTTTATATTTTTCAGATACTTTCATGGCTTCTGATGTTTCGATTTCAACTGCTTCGAGTTCATTAATATTATTAAGTAATCCAATATTTTTCAAACTATCTAAAAAAACACCATCTCCACAACTAGGTTCTAATACTGTTTTTATGTTTTTAGATGCAAAAAACTGTACCATAGCATTTGCTAATTTATTTGGTGTATAATATGCACCTCTTATTTTTTGTTTTGAACTGTTCTCTTTAAGTTTCATTAAATTAACCTCACTAAAATTCAAGACGATAAACTCTTTCAATTAAGTCTTGAATTTTTTTTATAAGAATAGTCTTTTCATCTTGTAATATTGTAGTAACATGTTTCGATGGATTATGCTTAAGTTCTGCATTTATACTATAAATTTTACGACTAGCAACAACTACATTATCATGAATTTCTTTTTGTTTTTTATTACTAAAATCTAATTCTACAAATGGTAAAGTTGAGAGTGTAAAAGTGCCTCTTGCTGTGAAACCATTTTCAAAATCACTTCCAATGATTTTTAGGATTTTTTCAGTAATTGGATTTGATAACCATGCTTGGATATATTCTAAAGCATAAGGACTATTCTTCTTTTTAGAAACTGCACAATATCCAGCAGTTCCACCAGAGGCAATCAAAATATCATTAGTATCTAAAATATACATTGGTTCTTTACTCAATATCCCTACAATCAACTTAGGTGTATTAATAAAAGATGTTAACGCTTGTGTTCTTCCATACTGATACCAAGTGTTAGCATTAGCGTGTGGAACATCTCTAACACCCTTATTAGATACACATTTTGGAACCAAGCGGTCGTAACAATCTTCTAAATATGCAAATGTTCCTGGAAAATATGTTTTCATATACTCAATATCAAATAATTGCCCCTGTTGGTCATAAGGAAAAATAATCTGTTTATCAGTTGTTAAAATACTATATGTGTTTAATCCCTTTTCTATTTTTTTTGTAGGCTTAAAATATGGACGTAGGATTTTCCGTTCAATTTGATAGTGTTTTTCATTTCGACAAATTTCAACTGTAACATCATTTTCCTTTATAATTTCATTTGTTGAAAACCAATAGATAGGAACAGGTCGTTCGGCACTGGTTTGAATTCCATTAAAAATTTCAACATATTTTGTAATTGGAACAGAAACCTGATCTAGATGTTGAAGCATTGTTAAAAATTTAAAATCAGTTGTAAGTCTCCAGGGAAGTTTATTTAAAATAGAAAAATCAAATTCTACAGAATTAATCTTTTCACCAAGCCACAATTTATTAACAGAATCTACACATGTATAATAAAAATTTTTTTGTGGAGTTTTAGATAAAAGAAGAATAGAGCTATAGATAGTTTTATCTTCAAATAATTGTATATCACCAAAGTCATCTAGATTTATTAAATATTGACCTTGTGCAATTAAGTCTCGTAACTTTTCTCCTGCTTTAATTTTAAAAAATTTGTTTGGCACAATGTAGCAAATATAACCTGAATATTTTATCTTTCTTATTGCCTGTTCGATAAAAATAAAATATTTATCAAATTGTTGATATGATGTTTTATATTTTTTTTTATAAATTTCAAATTCACTAGTAGGAAGAAGAGCGTGCATTTCCTCTGTACTAACATAAGGAGGATTACCAATTATTACATCAAAACCTTCTCCATTATTAATTTTTCCCCAATTAAATGGAACAAGTTCAAATCTTTGTTTATCTACTCCAGTGATTCCTTTTAATTCTCTTTCACTAACCAAAGCATTTCCAAAAAAAATATTTGTATTCAGATTTGGTAAAATAGGAATAATCTCTTCAACAGAAGGCGTGGTTTCATTTTCAATCAATTTAATAAGAAGCGAAAATTTTGCTACTTCTACTGCATGAATATCAATATCAATGCCATAAATACAAGAACATAAAAGTGCTTTCTTTTCCTTTAAAGGTAATTTATACAAATTAACACCGATTTCCTCTAAATGATTTTGTTGTCCATTATTTAAATACCATTGAATACAATAATTTTGCAAATATGAAAAAGCTTCTTCAAGGAACACTCCTGAACCACAGGCAATATCAGCAATTTTAAGCTTTAATAACTCTTTAGGTGTTTTATTTTCACAAACTTTACTTAATGTTTTTTCAATCATATATTTAACAATTTCTGTAGGAGTTGTTACTACAGAACGATTAAGGCATTCTTTTTTTTGTTTTAAACCGATAGTTTTATTTTCTAATAAAACTAATTGTTCTGTTAAAAATAATTCATAAATTTTACCTAATAAATGAGGCTCAATAATATTAAAAAGATAAGGACTTTGAGGATAATATAATCCTTTAATTATATCTACAATGATATCACAAGAAAGATCAAAAATAATATCTTCTCCTGAAAATATTCCCGAATTATATCTTCGATCAGCATTTTTAAATAATTGTTCTAAGCTTTCTTGTAATTGAGTTCTATCTGTAATAGTTTCTTTTAATTTATGATACAAAGGTAAATTTTTATCCTCACAAATTCTAAGAAAAACAATTTGATTAATAAATTCTTGTACAACATCATTTAAAACTTCTAATGAAGAATATCGCCCACCTTTAGCATATAATTCATTACTCAATGCAATACGCCAACTATTAATTTGTGATAAAAATAATTCATCAACTTGTTTTGTTTGATTACTAGATTTTAGAATGTTTTCCTCTGTATATTGATCAAACATACCAGAATATACAGCATCTTTAGAAATCAAATTATGGATTTCTTCTAATTTATCTACATATTCAGTGTAATGATAAAGACGATACCGTGCAACCGTACAATTATCGTTTTCTTGTGGAAAATAACAAGTATCATATATTGCTAAAAACTCAAAATTAGTTAAAATTGCTATTTTATGTTTTGCATTCCAACCATATTTTCTTGTTTGAATAGCAGGTGTATTAATCTTAGTAATGTCAATTGCAGGTTTTTTAGCTTCAATAAAAAACTTTGCAACACCTCTAAGTGTCATAGTATAATCTGGACGATCTGAACGAGAAGAATAATTTTCAGCTATAACTTCTCTATATTGAGGAGCAACTCCATTTTCATTAGCTACATCCCAACCTAAATTTTTAAGTAAAGGGTCAATAAATTCTATACGACAAGAATGTTCATTATATCCTTTTTGTATATTTTTATAAAAATCTATATTTTTATGAAATTGTTCAACTAATTTTTGAAGTTTAATTTTACTGTTGTTATTTATCATTTAGCTTTACCTTTCGTTTGCTTTTAGTAGGCTTTTCTATATTATTTGGAATAATCCAAATTCTACTTAGTCGAGTGGCTCCAGGAATTCTATTATTTTTACATAATATTTGTATTTGACGTGGAGATACGCCCCATTTTTCAGAAGCTTCTTGTACTGTGATATAACCATTCATTTTCTAATACCTCATTAGATAAAATATAAAAAGTATTTAAATTATATTCGTTTAAACGAAATATGTCAATTTAGAATACAATGTTGTTTTAAGTAAAAAAGGAAAGCTTTATATAAGCTTTCCTTTTTATCATATTTCTTAACGAGTAGATGATTTGGGATGTTTCCAATAAAGTTTTTCACAATGTGGACTACAAAACTTTTTTCGTTTATCTTTTATACTTTTAATTGTTACCAATACACGACATTTTTCACAATGAAATTGTCTTAATATTGGCTCATTATCCTTTAGATTAGAAATTCTTTTTGGCTTATTATAATATATTTTTTTGTAATGTACTTTTCGACAATGGACACAACAATATATTTGATAACTAAAATTTGATTCAAAGATTTTTTGACAAACAGGACAGATTTTTTTCATAACTTAATTTCTTTAGATATAATACCTTGTTCTTTTAGCGTATTAAAATGGTCTTGCATTGTCATCATTCCAGGTGTTGATTTCATAATGTTTATAAGGCTTGTATAATCTTCATTTTTTATACAATTAATAGTAGCGTCATTGCGTAATAGGATTTCTAAACAAAGAACTTTATGCTCTTTAGTGGTAATTAATTTTTGTGCTATGATAGCTTGAAATGTATTAGCCAGTAAATTTTTTAGTTTAAGTTTTTCTTCATAGTTTGTTATTCTATCTAACGCATCAATAATATTGTCTGCATGCAGTGTTGTAATTACTAAATGACCAGATTCTGCGGCAAATAAAGCTACCTTTATATCTTCAAGTGTTCTAAGTTCTCCAATCATAATTACATTGGGATTTTCACGCATACTAGCTTTTATACCTTGAGCAAAACTCGTAATATTTTTACCTAAAAGAATTTGAGAAATAATAGATTTTTTATCTTCAAAAGTATATTCAATAGGATCTTCTATTGTTATTATGTGATAATTATACTTTTGATTAATCGCATCTATAATTGAGGCAATAGTAGTGGATTTTCCAGAACCAGTTGGACCAGATACTATAATCAATCCTGATCTTATATCTGTTAATAATTTAATAGATTCGGGTAGTCCTAAAACATCTAATGAAGGAATTTTATCTGGAAGTAATCTTATAGCTATAGCCATACCTTTAAAAGTTTTATAAAAATGACATCTGCAATTAATATTAATTATATTAATAAAAAAATCTAAATCATTATCTAAATCATCTATAGTGAGTTGTTGTTGAACTTTTTCTAAGAAAGATATCATTTGAGAATCTTTTATAAAGTTATCCTCTAACATTTCAATTTTTCCTAAATTATTTCTGATATAAGGATACATATTTTCTCGTATAAATAAATCTGATGATTCATGTTGATAAGCTTTTATGATTAATTTAGATATTTTATCTTTGACATCTGTGATACAGTTCATAATAATTTATCCTATCTAGTTAATTTTTGTGTTTGCTTTTTGATTTTCTTTAATTCATTTTGAATGAAGTTTCTTTTCTTAGTAATTGATTTTTTATTTTGTAATTCAGGAAAATTTCTTTTTAGAGCATCTTCAATGATTTTTACTTCTGAAGTATGTTTATTTTTAAGATTTTGACTTAAAAATTCTTGTAGAGATAACTCTATTTTTCCTTGTCCTAAAGTATTCATGACTAAATTTTTAGCTTCTTCATTACTTATTTTGACAGGTGAAAACTTAGTGATTACAGGAATTATTTTATCTTGTTTAAAGCCTTTATTGATTAATTCTTTTATAACTTTACTTTCACTATCTTTATTCCATAAAATATTGTTGTTCATATTATCTACTATTACTTTTTTACAAGTTAGGATATATTCTTCAGCAATATTTTTTATAGCTACATCTTCGACTTTCATTTGAGCTAATTTTTCCATATTGAATAGCGTATGAGCGTTTTTAAGTGTTAGATTTATTTCTTCAGTTGATGGTTTAAGTGGTGAATATTTGACCATAAGAGAGGCTATTTCTCCATCCGTATGACCTTTTTCTAATAACCTACTTGCTATGATTAAATCATTATTGGATTTTTGGTATAATTCTATTTCTGCTCTATTGGATAAAATTCTATTTTGCACCTGTAATTGTCTTAATTTACTGGCTTCTTTTAGATATAAATATTTAGGATCATTACTTAGTTTTGTCATAAATTCAGGGAAATTTCTGATGCGATTAAGACGAATGAATGAATCATAAGTCGTTTGTATTTTAATAAATATGGATTTTTGTATTGCTTCATTGTTGCCTTGATTTTCATTTACAGAATTTTTTATATCGTCTTTGGTGTATAAAGATTCTGTTGCTAAATTTTTAGTTGCTAATTGTTCTTCAATATCTTGTTTTGCTTGCTTAGGATTTAAGATATTTTGTATTTCTTCAGTTTCTAGTTGTAATGGAGAATATTTTTCTACAGCAGAGAATATTTCATCAGATTTAAAGTTTTTTTCTAGTAATGTCTGTATAATATTCTTTTCTAGATTTTTGTTTATAGCATCTTTATATGGAGTATTTTCAATATCGATATGAGCAATCATATCGTGATAGGTTTCAAGATAAGCTTTTTCTACAGGAGTATATGGTTTATCTTCTATTAATACATATTGTATAGCTTCAAGACGATGAGCATATTCTTCAAAAAAAGCTTCATCTTTTTGAGCTTCTTGTTGTTTCTTTATACATATTTCCTGTAGTTTCTCATCTTGCCAATTAGTAGGTGAATTTTCTTTTATAACTTTAAATATGTCTTCCTCATTAAAATCTTTATTTAATAAGGTTTTAGCTATTTTGTAATCTATTTGAGAAAATTCAATGTTTTGTAGATTATTCTTATAAATAGCTATGGCTTTTTGATATAGGGAAAAATAAGCATTTTCAATAGGGTTTAAATCATTGCTATTAGGATTATAATAGATAATTTGTTCTAGTTTTTGGGCAAATTTGGTAGCTTCTTTTTCGGTAAGAGGTTCATTAGTATTCAAGGCAATATTTTGAGGTTCTGGTTGAACATTATTTGTTTCTTGATTAATATTTTGTGGAATGTTTTCTCTAGCTTTAGCAATTTTTTGTGTATTATTTTGATGTAAGTCTTCACTATAAACATTTTCTGCTAATTCTTCTGCTGGTGGTTCAGATGCTAATAAACTAGCCCAATTATTATCTTGTTCATTCATGGTGTTCGCTCCTATAAATTCATTTTTAAATATTATCTAGATAAACTTTTATTTTGGCTTAACTTAGTTATATTTTTTAGTTCTTCAGTAGGCATATTTACTGGAGAATATTTTATTATTGCTTGCTTAATGTCAAATACATTTTTGCCTTTATTTTGCAATTCACTAACAATTTTTTTGTTGAAATCTTGTTGCCAAATATCATCATGTTCTTTTAATAAATTTTGAGCCATTTTTAAATATAGCTGTGTAGTAGATATGCCATTTTGTTTAGGTTTAAAATTTTTAATGATAGTTAATTTATTTGTATCTATTTTATTTTCATTATTAGATAATGTTTGCTCTTGTTTTAACCCTATCATATTAGTTTCAATATACTGCATAGCTTTTTCAGCTTCGCTTGCAGCTCTAAATAATTCATTAGGATCATCTTGAAGTGCTTTTATCCAACTTTGTAAATAAGCTACGTGATTTTCATAATGGTTTTTATCAAAGTTAATATTATATTTTTGAGCTAAAAACATAGATGTAAGTTCAGCACGTAATTCTTCTTTGGCATATATAGTATTTCCAAAGCCATCATTTTCAATTAATGTTTTTCTATTAAGTCGATTTTTTGCTCCAGTGCTATGTGCTATTTCGTGAGCTACTGTTGCATAGAAGTTATTTAGAGTCTTAAATCTTTCTTTAGAAACTACATGAATTTCATCGTTACTGGGTGAATAGTAATTTTTACTATCTTGGTCATAATAAATTTTAGCTTCACTATGTTGTATCATATCTTCCATAGATTTAATGGTATCTTCATGATGAATCTTAAGAGGTATTTCTTTTTCTATACCTTCAACCTGAGAAGCATTAAATACTACATAATTTTTTACTATTGGATAATCTAATTTAACATAGGCAGGTACTTTTTTACCTGTTTCTTCATCAATTACATATACTTGTTCTTTTTTCTTAGTATTAGGATTTATTTCCATAATAGGTTTAGCATATTGCCAATATTCTATGTGAATTCCTTTTGCACCCTTTTGTATTTTTGCACCTAATTCTTGGGCTTGTTTAAAGGTAGTCCATCGACTATCTTCAAATCCAAAATGTTTAGCAGCTAGAATTAATCTAATATTATTAATACCATTATAATATTGGTCTTTCCCTTGCAAAGATTTTAAAAGATTTCGAGGTCGTTTACTAATATAACCGCTATCCCAAAAGAATGGTTTACCAGATTGTATATCTTTAATAACTTGTTGTACTAATTCATTTCTTTGTTGTTGAATCTTTTCTGGAAGTGCCATTGTTATTCACCTATTTCTTGTTCGTCATTTAAAATTTCTTCTATTTCTTCTTCAGTAAGTACATCATCATCAGTTGAACCACCATATGTTTTAAATTCTTTAAAACTTTCAGCTATTTTTCTTAATTTTTCATCCATTATTATTACCTACCTTTTTATTGAGTTCGTTTTCAAATTTTTCAAGTGATTATTTATAATTTGTCTCTTCTTTATATCTGGTAAATCTTTTATTTCTTTAAATTTAGAAGCTATACATAAATCCTTTAGCTCTTTTTCAGAGAGTTTTCCTTGTTTTACATGATAAGCAATAAATTCTTCCAAGTTTTTAGCTCTGTAAATAGATTGTTGATTTATGTATTTCATTAAACTATAAGCGTCATTTGACATAAATACTAAATAATTAGGAAATTTAGCAATTAATGCTCCTATTTGTTTATTTTCTAAAAGCGTCATGCTAGGTTTATAGGGCAATTTTAATCCTAAGCAAATTTGCATACGACAAAGTTCAATCCTAAATCGATCTTTTATATATCTAATATTTTTAGAATCTACCCCATATCCTTCCATGCCTTTTTGATTAACTCTTCCTGGTTTAGTAGCAGCTTTTACTAAATGACGTAAAAGTTCGCTGTAATATTCTCGTTCGTCGTTAAATCTATCTTTTGTAGGCATATGAATTTCATCTTTTTTTATAGAATAAAAACCTATATTATTATGAGAATCTTCAATGATTTTCATATTCATGTTATAGGCTATATTTTTGATATATTCTATAGCATCAATTTCATTTTCTGGATAAAAGAATTGATGTTTTCCCTGTAACATTTGTTCACTAAATATATTATTTTCGTAAGTGTGCCAATTATTTGTTTTATTTTTATAAAATTTAGTATAAGTTTTATTATTAGGTGATTGTTCTTTTGCATAACCCATATCATATTTAGAGTAGTTTTCTAAAGCTATAGATTTAGAACCTTTTTTGATGTAATAGCCTTTATTTTGAGCGTCTTTATAGGTGATATATCTAAGTGGAATAAATTTATCTTCAGGTTTTTTATAAGACAGTAATTGTGTTAGATTATAACCATAGAATTTTCTACCTGTTCCTAAATCATAAGGTAGTCTAATATCTATGTCTTTTTGTGGATCAAATGGCTGTTGCCAAAAAGCTTTTCCTTCAAACATTTGTTCATAACATCTATAAGCAGTATCACCTCTTAATGTATTCTGTTTATTAGTTTCAAGTTTTTTTATTTTTGTATAAACTTTTTTCATTATTAATACCTTCTTATTTAAAATCAACAAATCCTATAGCTTTAGGTTTTGTATAATTTTCTTTATAGTAATCTGAGGGATTATATGGATCTTCAACTTGCATATTTAATATATTTTGTGTAGTGATTTTTTCTCGTAAAGTACTATCTTCAGTATCTTTTAGCTTAGCTATTTTTAATACTGTTAGCTCATAAATAAGCTGCTGACGATATTTTTCTTCAATATATCTTAAAGTGTCAATTTCTGAATTTTTTTCTTGAGCCTGCATAGTTGTCTCAATACTATTTAAGGATTGGATAGTTTTTAATAGAGCTTGTTTTCTTTCGTCATAACTATTTAAGTCATTTTTAGCATAACTAAGTGTTGTAGCATAAATCTTATTTAGGTAGTTATATTTATCTTTAAGAGAGATATTTTTTTGCTTATAAGGATTACTAGCTATAATGGTTGAACTGTTATATAACATATTATCTATATCTTGCAAATTTATATCTTCAGTGTAATTTATTCTATCTTGTATATCGCTAAATAATACAGGGATATCTTCGTTAGTATCATTAGAGTGTTTTAAATCATTGCTTTTGGTATCAAAAAGTGTAATGTTTTGTAGCATATCTATATATGTTTTTATTGTAGAAATAATATCTTTTTTACTATTAATTACATCATGCACTTTATATCCTTGAGCTGCTAAATCTTTTAGAGCAAAAGGGCTAGGAGCAGAATCTGGAATAGATACACTTGTTGGGGAATAATAATTAGGTGGGTCAAATGGTTCTGTTATACCAGGAATACCTGCAAAAGCAATCGATATACTTAGTGATAATATGGTTAATATTGTTAGTAAAAAACGAATAATTTTCATCTAGCAACTGTCCTTTCTTTAAAATCTAAATCCTGATGAACCAAACGTATTTTTTATAGCTTTAGATACTTTTCCTCCAACAAACGTCATGATTAAGATATAAGCAAATATTTCTAAGGCTTTTATTACATCAAATGTTGGTGCTGGTGCTACTTGTCCTGCTCGACGAAAGACATCATCAGCATAAGCATCACCACTGCCTATGTTGCCTTCTCCACCATGCCATGCTTCAGCTACAGAACGCCATGAACCGTATTTGTTGAAGTATTCAAGCATTTTAAATCTAGCCACGGCATCTTGTCTGTCTGGACTCCATGCAGGTTGCATAGTATCTGTATGTGGTGTCCAGTTATAATCTGGAGGTAAATTTGCTTCTTCTACCCAAGCATTCCAATTTTCAAAGTTTATTTGATATGCTCCGTATCCATAGCCATCATCAGAATATACAAAATAATCATTTGTAGACTCTTTATCTTTAATAGCTGACATAAAGATAGTTATTGCTTCAGCACCTGCATTTTCTAGATTTACTGCTCCTCGATTAGAAGTAGTCATCATATCGCCAAAGTTAAATGCTGTTAACTGAACAGAGATTAAGCTGGCAAAAACTATATACCATGCCATATTAAAACCTAAAGAAATTAAACTATTTATGCTATTTCCAGCAAATGACATATGTTTTGTTTGTCTTAATGTGCCGTAAATTAAGTCAAAAATAGCAAAGATAGAAATGATATAAAATTCAATGAAAGCTTTAGCAATCATGATGCCCATTAGGAAAAATAAGATAACAATAGCTATACCTAAGATAAATACAAAGATTATTGCTGCAAGATTTGTATAAATAGCAAAAGCAGAATGAAATGTAGAAATATAATTAAAAAATGGAGCAGTTAGCTGTAGTCCTTTTTGTATTATTTGGGTGGGGTCTGTAACATTTTGTCCAGCAACTGTAGGGTCTACATTAATTATTTTAGAGCCTACAGTTACAAAGAAGTTTTTTATTGTATTAATTACTATATTTCCCCAATTTTGAATTAAGTAATAAAAAAATGTATAAGAAATTAATTTTTTTATTAGAACTTTAATAGCATCATTTAGTACATAATTATCTGAAATACTGATGATACAAAAGGTAAGCGTAATATCTATTAAGACTACAACCATAAATAGATTTAGCATATAAGGTTTTATATTTTGTATTCCTTCAGTAGATGTAGTTGCTATTTTATCTATAATATCTTTTACTGGAAGTGCAATATCTGCTATTTTTGACCAATCGAAATTGAAAAAGTGAGCATCACTACCAATAAATGATTCTTCTACAGGCATAGTACCCTCTAAAAGAGGTAATGGGTCTGTAACAATAGCTCCATTTACATGAAAATCTATATCATTTAGATGTACCTCAAAATGTAAATGTCCTCCTGTACTATCTCCAACTGGAGAGATGATACCTATTACATCACCTTGATATACTTCTTGTCCTTCGTGCAGTCCTTGAATTAATCCAACATCTCCATATAAGGTTCCCATATTAAGCTTTGGATGCCATACTACAATAGCATTACCAAAACCATCTGCTGGACCATAATATCTTATAATGCCATCTGCTGCTGATTGAATAGGCGTTCCGTAATCATAACCGATATCTATACCAGCATGAAATCTTGTATTTCCAGTTATAGGGTGTACTCTATCACCAAAAGGTGAAGTGATTATCCCATCAGGTGCTGGATAAATAAATGGAGTTTGAGCAAAGACTACTATGGGTAAAAAAATGATAAATAAACATAAAGATAAGATAATTTTTATTTTCATTGATATGTCCTTTGACTTAGTTGATAATTCTATGGTAGCATGGAAGTGAATTTTAAAAGTATCGACTTTTGAAAAAATGAAAAAATTTTTAAATCCTTATGTATCAAGGGTTTGCGGACTTAAAGTAATTTTGTGTTCGATGAAAATGAGCAAAAAAAGCTGAACTTTTTGTCAGTAAATAAAAAAAACGTGTTCGAATCGAACACGTTAAAAAGTAGTTATATTTGATTTTTTATTTGTGTTTATGAATAATGTGGTCGAATCGAACACATTTAAGTGAGGAATAGATTATGAATAAATATATTTTAATGAATAAAAATATAGCATTAGCTCAAATTATATTATCTGATGATGGTAAAATTTATGATTTATTAGAAATATATAACATAAAAGCTTTTCCTGTAGGTATAATTTGTAATGATATAAAAATGTCTAATAAAGATATACAAAATAACTTAGCAGAGTGGTGGCAAGGTAGGGCAATTCCTGCTAGTAGACAGGGTCTTTTTTCAGTATTACAAGAATTTAATATTGAAAGAAGTTCTATTTTAGCCATGAAATGTTTTGGTCTTAGTTTATCTGACCAATATTGGATAAAACCGATTAATTCTAAGCTAACATGGGATAAAATCAACTTTTTTAATAACAAGTTTTCTAATGATATCGGAGAAGCCTTTTTTAATCCTAATTTTGTAAAGGAAAGTAATGAAATAGATTTTATAACTCCAGATAATACATCTGATGGCTGGCTTAGAAAAAAATGGATAATCAAAAATGAAAAAAGATGTCTTATTAAAAGTGGTAGTGATCCTTATAGACAAGAACCTTTTAATGAAGTGATTGCATCACTTATAATGAAAAATTTAAATGTATATCCATATGTTAAGTATGATTTTTTTGTAGACGAAGGACAGGGTATCTGTTCTATATGTGATAATTTTATAACAGAAAATACTGAATTAGTTTCAGGTTATGCTTTAGCAAAAACGTATATTAGAGATAAAAACACTTCTATTTATAATCATTATTTAGACATAGCAGACAAAAATAATATTTCTAATATTAAGGATTTTTTTGATAGTATGATTGTTTTAGATTATATTATTGCAAACACGGATAGACATCATAATAACTTTGGCTTTATTAGAGATGTTAATACTTTAGAGTATTTAAGCCCAGCACCTATATTTGATAGTGGTACGAGTCTTTGGCATAAATACAGTGTACTTTCAAATAAAATAGGTACTCCTGTAATAGCTCAGCCTTTTTATAATACACATGAAATGCAATTATCTTTAGTAAAAAATTGGGATAGGTTTGATTTTAGTAAATTAAGAAATATAACAGAAGAAATATACGATATATTAAATAAAAATCCATTAATTGATAAAAAAAGAAATAATATTATTTGTGCTGCTCTTAAAGAAAGGATACAATCTATTAAATTATATCAGGAAAGAATGGTAAATAAATATTCTATACCTTTACAAAGTGATGATACTGATATATTAACAAAATTTAAGCAGTTAAAATTTAATTTACAACCAGTATATTTTTATTATAAGAATAAATTTGTACCTAATAATAAAATAAAATACAATCCTAGTATAGATAAAAAAATATTAAAGCAAGCACTAATAGATGGTTTTTCAAGGGAACAAGTAAAAAAAATTTTAATAAACAGTCCAAATATTAAAAGTGAACAAATGATAGATTTTATGTATCGTTCATTTAGTCATGATAAGGATTTAAAAAATATAATCCTTGAAAGAACTATACATTTATAAAATTATGTTCGAATCGAACAAAAATGATAAAATAACTTTTTATTACTTTTTTTATTTGCATCATAATGTCATTCATTTCAAAAAGCAAGGGTAAATATAACAACTACGTTGCCCTTGCTTTTTTCATTTCTAACATTATTTAAAATAATGCAAAAAGCAATAAAAAATAGTCGTATAAGATAAGAAAGGATACTGAAAAATGAAAAAAAATATATATACTATAACTATTGAGGAAACTGTATCAGACGTATTTTATTTAGAAGCTAATTCTTTAGAGGAAGCAATAGAAAAAGCTATTGCAAAGTACAATAACGGTGTTTTTGTACTAGAACCAGGAAATCTAATAGAAACAAATCTATTAGTTGGAAATGATAATGAAAGTAGTGATTGGTTTGAATTATGAAAAAAAAATATGATATTATATAATAAAGGTAAGAAATATGAAGGAGTGATATTATGGAAAACTTTAATAGACTAAATGATTTATACTTTAAAAAACTTTTAGGTGATAAGAATAGAAAAAACTTAACACTTAGTTTTTTAAATGCTATTTTAAATAAAGATGAACGAGAATATTTTACAGATATAACCTTTTTAGATAAAGATAATGAGCCATTGACGTTAGACGGTAAATTATCTAAATTAGATATTAGAGCAGATTTAAATGATGGTACACAAGTAGATATTGAGGTACAAGTTTGTCCGTTTAAGTTTATGGCTGAACGTTCATTATATTATTGGTCGAAAATGTATTCAGAACAACTAGAAAAAAGTGCTGAATATAAGAAGTTAAAAAAAGCTATAGCTATAAATCTACTGGCATTTGATTATTTGGAAGATGAGCAAGACTGGCATAATATCTATAACCTTTTAAATGTGAAATCACATAATAAACTTACAGACCATATAGAAATACATTTCTTAGAATTGCCTAAATTTACTTTAAAAGATATGAGAAAAATAAGAACATCTGAGGCATGGCTTGCTTATTTTTCAGGAAGATATACTAAAAAAGAATTGGAGGAAATAGCAATGACAACTCCAGCAATTAAAGAAGCTGTAGAATTTGAAAATACTTTCTTACAGGATAAAATAGAACGTAGAGCATATGAACAAAGAGAAAAAGCAATAAGAGATTATTATTCTTATATGAGTGCATATAAAGAAGAAGGATTAGAGCAGGGCTTAAAACAAGGCTTAAAACAAGGCTTACAACAAGGAAAATTAGAAGAAAAATTCAGAACAGCTACAAATTTATTAAAAATGGGATTTGATATTGAAACTATTTCTAAAGCTGTTGAATTAAGTAGAGAAAAAATACAAGAATTATCCGAGAAAAAATGAGAGATAGAAGGTATATATGTATATGAAATATAAAAAATATTCTTATGAAGAATTTAAAAAGTTAACTACGGAAATCATCCTTACAGATGATTATGCAGATTATAATTACTATGCTGTATATTTACCTAATAGAAAAAAATCTGCAATATATTTTAAACATCCATATAACGGAAATTATTACCATATTGATGATTGTTTAGAAGTTATGGGAAATGACTTAAACCCATGTCATGATATTTATATTACTAATGTCTTAAATGAATTTAATAAAGAATAAATGAAAAGCACTTGTCATTATTCTAATTGACAAGTGCTTTTTTATAGATAGATTTTTATGATATAATAGTAATCACTGTTAATTCAGCAAAGAAGAGAAAATTTGATGTGTCAGCTCTCCTCTTTCGAGAGAGGGTGGTAAGTATGACAGATTATGAATTAGCTATGCTAATATTAACAATAATCAGCGTTATATTCACCATTCTTGGATATTTCCAGAAGAAGTAATTTTACTTTTTGCTTAACAAAGAAGGAGCTAGACATAACGTCCGCTCCTTCTAATTTCCCAAAATTCACAGAAGAGGGCTGACGGTGCAAACATCAGTTTTCTCTTCTTTTTTATATTCTTATTATACTATATAGATTATGATTTTGCAAAATAAATATGTTCGATTCGAACAAATGAAAAGCAACTATTAGGTGCTTTAAATATATTTATATGTTATAATATTTTTCGTTGCCCTTCCTATACTGGTAACAGTTGGGAGGTGTTCATATTGAACCGTTTTTTAACCTTTTGTGAAGCAGTCATGGCAGGTATAATATCTTATTATATCTGCAAAGGGTTAGACTTGTTTCTAACGGCTTTTTGTGGTAACTAACCTAGCTTTAACGTTAGCTATATAACGTTAGAAGCATTGTGAAGGTGCGAACTTCATAATGCTTCGTTTTTTTATTTTTTAACAAAAACAAGACCCTATGAAGGTGCGAACTTCATAGGGTCTTATTTTGCTGTTCATATGAACCATATAACCTTTTGTATCTTCATTATAACATACTATATAGATTTTGCAAAATAAATGTGTTCGAATCGAACACATTTGTTATATAATACATAAAATTTAGCTTTTGGGTGGAAAATTTTTGTGATATAATAACAATCGCTGTTAATTCAGCAAAGAAGAGAAAACTTGATGTGTCAGACTCTCCTCATCAGAGGAGGTGGTAATTATGACAGAATACGAATTAATGTCCCTTATAGTGGGAGTCGTAACTATGACATTTACCATTCTTATGTATTTTAAGAAGTAAATTTTTAAATTAATTACTTTATAAATAAAAAGAAGTCATGACATAACGTCTGACTTCTTTCTCAACCCATTCTGAGAAGAGGCTGACGGTTGCAACATCAGTTTTCTCTTCTTTTTTATATTCTTATTATACTACATAGATTATGATTTTGCAAAATAAATGTGTTCGAATCGAACACGTTTGTTATATAATACATAGAATTTAGCTTTTTAGTGGAAAATTTTTGTGATATAATAACAATCGCTGTTAATTCAGCAAAGAAGAGAAAATTTGATGTGTCAGCTTTCCTCATTAGAGGAGGTGGTAATATGACAAAATATGAAATAGTTATGTTAATATTAGCTATGATTAGTACGTTGTTTACCATTTTTAGTTATTTCAAATAAAAACTAATTAATGTATTAATTTTTATAAGAAATAGAAAAGAGCTAGACAAGTCCAGCTCTTTCTATTTCACACACTTATAGAAGAGAGCTGACGAAGCGACATCAGTTTTCTCTTCTTTTTTATATTCTTATTATACTACATAGTTTATGATTTTGCAAAATAAATGTGTTCGAATCGAACACAAATTATAATATAAATTATATTGTCTAATTTATATTATTACCATAAACTTTCGCCTTTTTTTCTTAATTCTTTTAAATATCGTTCTTCTTCCAATCTATTAGAAAGTGCAATCCAATCTTCATTAACACCACAACTAGCTTTCCATTTTTCTTCTGCAATTTCAGCAGGCGTTTTATGTGCCTCATGATATTCTTCACCAAAACAAGGACATTTCATAAATATATTTTTAAAGCAAGTCATTGGTTTAGTTATAAACATTATTGGATGAAATAGTATATAAAATGGAGCAATTATTATAAACACAATTATATCTAATAAAAGACGAAGTATATCACTAACTATAGCACAGGCTATACCAAAAATAAAGAAGGCAATCAGTCCAATGCCAATATATTTTAAAATTACTAATATATCCATAATAGTATCCATAATAACACTTCCCTATAAACTATTTTCTAATATAATTATACTCTTTTACTATAATTGTTTCAATCCACATTGTCGTTATTCATATTATCATTGTTATAATTACTAGAGTTATTATCTATATCATTATTATGATTATCATGGTCATTATGAGGATAATGAGAATGAGACATATTAGTATTTATAGGTTTAGGTAATTTACCTTTTGCTATTGCTTGTTCAGCATTCTCTAATTGATATTTATAATTATCTTTAGGACTTAGATTATTTTGTATTTCTTGTCTAATGTAAGCGTTTTGAGTATTTTCTTTTTCATTTGGGCTAGTATTATGTTTTAAATTGCCAGCCTTTTTTTGTGTATCCATTCGAACTTTAAGTTCTCTGGCATTTTTAGCATCTCTTTGAGCTTCATAATAAGATTTTAATAGCCCACTTTCTATACCCATTTGTGCTAGGTTTTTTGCTGTTCCTAGTGTTCCTTTGCCATAGTTTAAAGCTGTTTTTCCTGCTCCTTTGAGGTCTCCTCTTCCTGCTTGCATTCCTATGCTTTTCATATTAGATAAAAAGCCTGCTGCTCCTCTAGCGGAATTTCCTCCTGGCATTCTTGAAGCTACGTCCCAAGCACCTTTCATTCTCATAGCTTTAGTAGGCATTGCTTTTAATTGATTGGATAAATCATTACCATTTAAAGCTGGTTGTCCAGAAGATATTGCTTGTGCTAAGTTTGGTAGCTTATAGACAAGCATACACATTATACCAAGTGAAAAGGCAAGTTGCATAAAGGTTAAGAAGTTTTTCTGTAAATCAAGTGATTCTCCACCTGAAACAAAATTTTCTACAGCACTTGTTAGCATTGGTTCAAGTATCGCTGTTACAAAAGCTACAATACTTACTTTGGTGGCATAATGTATAAGTGAACTTATAGCTCTTTCAAATAAAAATTTTGTTGGTTTAAACATTCCTATAGACATGGTTAACATAGTAAATATAGCCATTACCCAAAATTCTACTCTTACTACCATTATTTGAGCTGAAATTACTAATATGCAGGCTACAATTACTAAAAATATCACTACAGCTAATATTAGAGCAAATGGGCTTGTGGTAAAGGATATTTGAGAAAAACTATTCCATGTATTTTCAATAATTTTAAAGGCATTGCCCATTATATCATCAGGCATAAGTATGCTATTTTCGCCACCACCTGCGATATAGCCTATTCTTTCAAAACTAGCAAAAACAGCATGAGCAATTCCCATACCTAAAATCCAATTTGTTATTAAAAATAGATACATTGCCATTTTTAAGGCGTTAGATATCATGTATTTTATGATATCGTCTTCTATTTTTAGCATTAAGGTTATTGCTACATCAATAGCCCAAGCACAAGCGAGAATTTTCACACAAATGGGATATAAAAATTCAGCACCTTTTTGACATTTATAGATAAAACTCATCATCATTTGTCCTAAAAAATTAGCAGAGTTGGGGTCGGGTTTAGGTTCGGCAATGCTGATAAAAGAGCTATCTGGAACAATGAACATATATCCAAAATATATTCCTAAATTGATAATTACTGTCATAGATAAAATCATACGTAAAAAAGTAGTAGTGGTAGCAGATAATTCTCCAAATGCTAGCATTCCAGCAGAGCCAACTATTAGGCAAGTTACAATTATTCTAGGTACTTTATCGGTTAAGATAGCTCCATCAGTATCTAATGAACCATTATCATAAGTACCAATAAATTTTTCAAATATATCGTCCCAAGCAAGTTCTGGTGTTTGAGCAAAGCAGATAGATGAAAGTAATAATAATATTCCTATAGTCAGTAGTATAATCTTTGTTTTTTTCATAATCCATAACCTACTAATTTTTTATAGTCTTCAATATTTTGTTGTTTGTTCATTTCTATATCAGATAAAACTTTTTGTGAGTTGTTTTTTACATCTATTGCCATATTTTCATTTATCTTCATACCTGCTTGTTTTTGAGCATTTTCTTGTAATTGTTCGGTAGCTGTAACAGATAAAAGAGTAGATAATAAAGCGTTTGTTTTTGCTGTTTCCATAGTATTTTGACTAGCTATTTGTCCGCTTGCCTGCATGGCTTCTTTTGTTCCTTGTGCTTTAGATAGATTTTGCAGGGAAGTTTCTAATTGATTAATGCTATTTTCTACTTCTTGTTGACGTCTACCTATAGATAAAGCAGAATAATAGGTTTCATCAGCTACATGGTAAAGTTTTTTTATATTTTGTGTATATGAATTTAAATCTACTGGTTTAGTATAACCACCTGTATAAATATCTATGCCCATTCGTTCACTTAAAATACTATCTGTAGAAGTATCTTTATCTAATGTACCTATTTGAGAGTCTAAGTCGTTCATAAGATTTTTATATTCTTTATCTAATCCTGTATAATGAGCGATTAGGGCTTTAGGATCCATAGATGTTAAATCTTGTATCATCAGTGATACTTGTTTAGCTGTATTTATAGCATTTGTATAGGTATTTATAGCTGTTTTAGCATTCTCAGCTATATTTTTTATATCTTCTACATAGATGGCAGCTGTAGCTGTTTGTTTAGGTACAGTTAAACAAAATCCTACTGCTATTCCCATAAAAATAGTTGGTATTAGATATCTTTTTTTCATTTGTATCATAACGTATCACCTCTAAACAGTATAATTAATAATTTACCTAGTGGAATTATTAATCCACTTACTATTACATATATAAAAACCATACACACTTGTATCATAAGTATCGCAAATATTATTCCTACAAATCTTTCAAAAGCATAGTTTGATTTAATAAGAGTTTTTATGAGTATTGAGATATTCATTATCATAGATGCTGGAAAAGGATATCTAGTTATTAAAAAATGTTTAAACCATGAAATAATGCTATCATAGCTTCTAATATTATTGATAATGTCAATCATTGAATCTATAAATAAGCAAAATAAAATTAGAAAAAATATTAGCATATCTATAACTAATAAAAATTCTACTTCTCTAGCTATACTTTTGCCAAAAATAATGGAAATTATAACTGAAGCAATAACCAAGGATAGACAATTTCTTTTTATTTTAGAACTAATAATAGAGATTTTATCTAACATAAAAGCCTCTTTTCTATCTATAGTTATTTAATCGATTGAAGATATCTGAAATGCTATAGATATATTCAATCGTTTCTTTATATGGTGGTACTCCATTATATTCATAAATGGCATTTGCTCCAGCATTGTAGGCAGCTAAGGCATAAGTTATATTATATTGTCCAGCATACGTAAAATTATCTATTTGTGTACGCAGATAACTTGCACCACCTAGGATATTTTCTAAAGGGTTATATGGATCAACACCTATCATACTAGCAGTACCTGGCATTAGTTGAGCGATTCCAATAGCTCCAGCACCTGACATGGCATTTAGATTAAAATGAGATTCTTGCTCAAGTAGTGCTGTAAGTAATAGTGGATCAAGGCTATAGGTACTGCTAGCATAAAGTATAGCGTTGGTTATCCAGTCTGTTTGCTCTTGATTATACATGGATACTTCAGAATAAATTATATTGTAGTAATTGTTCCCTTGAGCATGCACTATAGGTGTGATGAAAAAAGATGTAATTAGCAATATATTTATGATGAATTTCTGCAATTAATTAGCCTCCTGTTCATTAGTTAAGGTTAAGGTATGTGCTAAATTATGTTTTTGAACTTTAGTATCATTTAATGTATTTGTAAGTTTATTTAAAATTATTTCTATTTGTTGACCATATTTTGAAATATTTTCATTGGATATATTAGTTAAATTAGGAGATTGACTAGCAATTGCATCTAAGGTATCTTTTAATTTAAAACCAGCTTTTAGTATATTAGCTGCAATTATAGTATCTGCTATCATATCAAAAGGAAGGTCTATATTTTCTTTATAATCGCTGTAGTATTTGCTATATAAGTTATTAATATCTTTATCTACTAGAGTTTTCTTGGCAAATTCTCGTCTTTTTTCTAATTCTACAGTTAGTTTTTGTTGAGCATTATATATAATCGCTTTATTTATATAACTTAAAGATGAATGATTAGGTTCTACTGCATGAGGTGAATATTTAGTGAGAGTAAGAGCAATATCTTCTTTTTTGATGTCTTTGTATAGCATATACATAGCTGCATTGATTTCCATATCTTGATTGAATAAATTAGTTTTTTGATATAGTTCTTTCATATGCGTTTTGTACATATTTTCGACAGTAGGTCGGTTATTTTTAGTATCTAAGACATTTATAATATTTAATTGCCGAGTATTTATTTTTTTAGCAATACTTGTAATATATTCGGCATATTTAAAGTTTTCTAAAGCGTCTTTATTATTTCTAGTGCTTTGTTCTTCAGCGATGATATTTTTAATATCATTTTCTTCAATGCCTTTTTTAATAAAGCTAAGAGCTGCCCTATAATCACATTTTATATATTCTTCATCATTGTCTGTATTATTGATAGTAGCATCGTTTATAGCTACTTCTAATTGATAATCTTCTTTAAGTTCTTTTTTTTGTTCTTCTTGCGTTTTGTTATAATGGAATACTTCAGCTAATTTTTTAGCTGCTTTTTCAATTACAAGTTTGGGATAATCTTGAGGAATTTCTGGAAGTTGCATTCTGGCTGAAGTTTCTCTTATGATATGAGCAAGTTCATTTTTATTGATACCAGGATATCTGTTTAATAGTTTTATACTGGCATCAATATCTATATATTCATCAGATAGATTTAATTTAGTATTAGGGTAAGAAAGTATTCGCTCTTTAATGGCATATTTATAGACATCTTTTAATGAAATATGTTTATTGTTTATTTGTTCAAGAGTCATATTTGAAAGGTTATCTGGACAGATAAATTCTGTTATTTCTCTTTCTGCTTTAATATTATTTTGGGCAGATTTCACTATATAATATGCTGTTTTATCTTTAGATGAATAAATTTTTTCATTAAAAATTTTTACTACATATTCTGGATAACAACCTGCCAAAATCATTTCCTTAGCTAAAAGGGCATAAGCTAAATTATCTGGATTTTGTGGTAGCTGCTTTATCTTTTCTTTAAAGATATTTTCAACTTTTGTTAAATGCTCTTTGGCTTTTAAAATATCTTCACTGGCTAAATTGACAATGGTATCTGCATAGTTTTTCTTTCTACCTATTTCACGAACTACTGGAGAAAATGCTTTTATTACGTTTAATACTTCAGTATTATCTGCTCCTTCAGATAAAAGACGTTTTATAATCTGTTTTTCCCCTAATGGAGTGAGGCTTTTCGTTAAAGTATTTTTTAGATATTCATTTAGATATTTAATATATTTTTCTTTAGTATTTTGTGGCTTAATTATGTTGGTATTAGTTAATTGATGGTATAAGTGTGTATGTTCTTTTACAAAGTTTATAATAGCATTGGTGTATTCTGGTTGTTTGGCATGGGAATTTTGGGTGTATTTAGCAAGTAATTCTTCTATGGTAGATAAGTCATAGTTCTTCTCATAATACATAGAAAAAGCTATTTTGGCATCGTAATATAGATTTAACTTAAAATTGGTATGTCGTAATTTTAAGTTGTTGAGTTCAATCATATATATTTCTTTAGCTTTATTTATATCAGTTATCTTTTTAGTGTAATTAATATTGAGTTTACTAAAATATGTTAGTTTTTCAGATAAATTTATATCTATATCTTTTAAAAGAGGTGTATTTTCTACGATAATATCTTTTATATCAGTCAATTTGTAGCCTTTTTGCTGTAAAATCTGCATGATTTTTGTTTCTTTTTGTACATAAAAATCAAAAATTCGTGGCATGTATTTTTGTTTATAATCATTGTAATCTCTAGTAGTAGGTTTAGTTTCGGAAGGTTGTATATCATGCTCAAAAGAATCTATATATTTTTTTATTGCTATAAAAGATTTTCCCTTGCAAAGGCTACTATTATCTCTAATGGATTTTTTTACTTCATCTAGTGGTATATTATTTTTTAGCATAGTTTTCATTATGCTAGAGTCTAATTTTTTTAGTAGATACAATCTTTCATCTTCAAAGGTAGCCCACTGATTTAAATAGTCTTTAAGTAAAGTCATAATTATCTACTCCTTTATATTTTTGCCATTCATCATTGAATTCTTCTCTTGGATAATTTTTTAGTATTTCATCACATTTATTTTGGTCAGCTTTATTTATGCCTACATAAGCTAAGGCAAATTTGCCAAGTGATAAATCATAAAGTCGTGAGCCTTTGACGGAGGTGTAATAATAATCTCTTGTTGCTATTGCTTGAGCAATGATTTGAATTTGTCTATCATTAAGACCAAAACTCTTATATAATTTTTTATTAGCTTCTTCTATAGCTGTGGGATTAGCTAAAAAGATTTTGGATTGACAAGCGTCTAATACAGTGTGAAAAATATTAGAATTTGTAACATCAACCAAAGATTGAGTGGCAAAGATAACGGATACATTCATTTTTCTAAGTACTTTTAACCATTCTCGGATTTTTTGCGAAAATGCTTCATTGTCTAAGAAAACCCATGCTTCATCTAAGATAATAATACTAGGTGAGCCATCTAAAACTTCCTCTAAACGATGAAAAATATATAATAGTGTTGGTGCTATTATAGTTTTCATTTGCATTAGTTTTTCCATTTCAAAGGTTTGAAAATCTGTAAAAGATAGACTATCTTTATTAGCATCAAAAATTTTATATGAGCCATTTATGGTTAGCTGCTTAAAAGTTTCTATAAGTGTTTCATCAGTAAGAGAAGAAACAAATGTACTCATGGTTAGTTGCTCTTTAGGGTAGGTAGTAGCTATTAAAGTAAGTGTAGACCAAATAGTATCTTTTATATTAGGGGTTACAACTACATTTTCTTGCACTAAGAAGGAACAAAGCCACTCTAAAGCCCATGAGCGTTCTTTTTCATTTTGTATATTACTAAGTGGTTGAAATGCTACATCATTATTTCCTAAATCAAAGAAATTGCCACCAACGCCCAGTGTTAAAATTCTTGAAGAAGCCCCTTTATCAAAAATAAACACTTTAGCATTTTTATATTTTCTAAATTGAGCAGCTATCATACAAAGATGAACAGATTTACCACTGCCTGGTGGACCAATTAAAATTGTGTGTCCTACATCTTTAACATGGATATTTAGGCGAAATAATGTATTCCCTTTGGTTTTAGTGTATAAAAGCGAAGGTGCATTTAAATGGTAGTTTTTTTCATCACCTGCCCAAACATCAGTAATCGGAGCTAAATGTATTAAATTACCTGTATTTATTAAATAACGACGAGGATTGTTATACACATTTCCTGGAACAGAAGAAAGCCAAGCTTCTACAGCGTTTAAATCTTCGCTTTTATATTTAAGTCCCAAGGTAGAAAAAATATCTCCAATAGTATCTATATAATCTTCAGCAAGTTCTTCATTTTTATCTGTTATGATAATCATAGTTGTATAAAAACCATAGTTTATCTCACCTTTTTCAATGGATATTCGAGCATTTTCTACTTCATTGACTTTTTCTACAGCATTAGCATCAAAGTCATCATCTGCCCTTTCCACGTGGAAAGCTTCTCGTACATAAGTCCAATAACTTTTTAAATTACCTCGCCAATCTCGAGAACGAGAGGACAACTCACTTAAAGCATCGCTTTTAGATAAAAAATAAAATCTAGTTACAAAGCGATAAGAGAAATTTAGATACGTAAGCTCATCAAAAAAACTAAAATGCGTTTCGCTTGGAAAAGATAGTGGCGTAATAACTCTTAGATGCTGCTCCCCTAACATAGGCTTTAAACTAGCATTAAGTGAGCAATCGTAAAGTAAATTATCTAGGTGTATAGGATTTTTAACTAAAGCAATATTATTATCTTTAATTTTTTGATTTTCTCTATCTGGTAAGTGAATATTCATTTTATTAGTTGATACACAACTGTGAAGATATGTTGCCAGCTCGTCAGGAGTGAGCATTTTAACTAACGGTAATTTCAATTGAATAAACATTCGATATATTTTATCGATATTAGCTTTAAATATAGATAAATAATTGTTTAAATCCTTCAGCTTAGTTTTAGTTTCTAAGACAAAAGATTTAATTTTTTGTTCATTATCTGTTGGTGGCATATAATAAATGGTTAAAAAATATCTTGATTCAAAGTTTTTATGCAGATTTTTAAATTGATATCGTCGTTCTAAATCTATTTTTTTAGTTACTTCATCAGGAAAATAGTTTTTCGTAGGGTAATCTAAAGAGGGTGTTCGTTGCATTTCAAAATAAAATATAAAACCTGTATCAAGTGTCATAAATAGACTATTTAGCTGGCTGGTTAAAATAGCGAGTATTTCTTCAACAGAGCTATCTAAATCTGGTCCGCGATATTCTATCGTTGCCATAAGTGAACCATCTTTATTAATAACTATACCTATATCTTCATAGCGAATTATTTTCCCTAAATTCATTTGTGTATATAATGGATTTTTCTTAATACGTAAACGTTTTAAATTGTACATAGTAATCTTCCTCAAATAAAAAACATATCTTTACTTTCATCTATTTCCATAAGTGGAGATACTAGATTAGAGCGAAACATTCCCGAAATAGTGCTATACCAAATATCACCCATATTGGATTTATCTATTACGGTGGGTACTCCATAGTGATTTAAAAATTTAGTAACATTTGTTATATCTTCAACTAATTTTTGTATATCCTTGTTATAAATAACTAATATGTTATTGTAGTAAGCACAAAGAGAATTATCTTCATAGGTTAATACTTTTAAAAATTCTTTATGGCTTTTGCTCCAATTTTTAGTATATCTTTGAATTTCTTTTTGTTTATCCTTATCTGATAGAAAAATTAAGCGTTTATTGTAGCGAAATTGTATATTGTTATGCTCAAGATAAAGGATAAGGCTTTTAGTTAAAAATTCTGGATATCCTAGTAATTTCACACATTGAAGATAATATTCATCGATCACTAAATATTCTTTAAGATATTTTTTATAACTGTGATTTTTAGTTAATTTGTAATCTAAATAAATAGGATTATTCATCATAGAAATGGTTTTATCTATGGTAATAATTTTGTATAAACTGTTAATTAATGTTGTATTTTTAAGTGAACATAGACGAAAATTATGTTCTATTTCCAAGATAAATTCACTAAATTTTTCTATAGATGAATTTATTTTTTTTAAATCTGCATTATAAAGTAGTGGATTATAGACAATGTATAAAGTTTTTTGTTTATCTACATAATCTATCCATAGAGAAATATTAGATACTGCTATTTGTTTTAAAATAGCAGTATCTATATCTTCGTAAATAAAAGCACATAATAGTGAGCCATCTTTATTTCTAATAATGTTATCTTTAACTAAATATAGCCATGGCAAATAACTTGCTAAAATATTAGTTTTTTCATCGTATCTTTTAAACAAGTACATATTTACCTCACACATCATAAAATTTTTTCTTGTGTAAAAATTTAAGTAAACAAATAAAAAATCTGTCATCAAATTTATTCACATAAATGCTGAAGAAATGAATTATAAGATTGAATGGTATTATCCATAAAGTATTAAACATAGTCCAAATAATAAGTGCTAATACTGCATTTAATAAGACTATTTCTTTTGGACCACCAAGTAGTGTGGCTCTTTCGGTTAATGCTTTAAATACAGGAATGGTGTATTTCATTAAAAACACGCTCCAGAAGAGCCATCTAAGAAGAAATATGCTACTATACTACCAGCAAAACAAGCAGCTATAGCACCTAAAAATAATTTAGATATTTTTCCTGTAATCTGTGATTCCCCCATAGCGATGGTAAAACCTGCTAAAACAGTAGCAATTAAAATAAATACTTTAGGCAAATTATCTACAATTATAGTTTTCAGTTTATTAATAGGTTCATCGAATGGCGAGGATGTATTCATCGCAAAATCCGAAGCAAACGCTGTTTGATTCATAGCTATAATTCCTAAAAATGTTAACTGTAAGATAAATAATTTATTTTCCATAATGAATTTAATAATTTTTTGCATGATAAAATCTCCTTTAAGCTAATTTTTCTGTTATATATTCTTCTTTTTTCTTGTCATAAGTGATTACTTTTCTTATTTCTTCTATTACTCTACCTGTTGGCGTTTTTTTGATATAAATTATTACATCTATGGCATCTACAATAATAGAAGGTTGCACCTTATCTGTACCAAAACCTACTAAGGTTTCAATTCTTGTTAAAGTATGAAAAGCACTATTAGAATGTACGGTAGAGATACCACCTTTATGTCCCGTTGACCAGGCATTTATAAGTGTGAAAGCTTCACTACCTCGAACTTCTCCCACGATAATTCTATCTGGGCGAGAACGAAGCGTTGCTCTTAATAAATCTTCCATTGATGTAGTTTTAGTAGAAATTAAAGCCAGCTTATTTTCGGCATCACATTTTAACTCTTTGGTATCTTCAATAATTATTATTCTGTTATTTAATTTAGCTATTTCAAAAAGCAAGGCATTTACTAAGGTCGTTTTGCCGCTACCTGTGCCACCTGCTACTATGATATTTTTTCTATTATAAATAGCCTGTATAATAATTTCTTTTTGATATTTAGTCATGGTTTTGTTGTGTACATAATCATCAAGGTTAAAGATTTTTTTTGCGTGTTTTCTAATACAAAAGCTTGAATTTTTAACTATATCTGGCGATAAAAATCCTTGAAAACGCATATTTAAAATCTCGGCTTCAAGAAGTGGATTATCCTTATTGCAAATCTTATGTGAGTGGTTTGCAATTTGTACAATAATATTACTTACGATATCATTTGTGAGGATTTTCCCTGTATAGACAAGTCCCTTAGAAAATGTATCTATCCATATTTTAGAGTCATCATTTACCATAATTTCACAGACATCATCATTTACCAAATAAGGCTTTATGTCTTTAAAAAGAAAATCTAATCTTTCATTAAATCTAGTATTATCTTTCATCAGCTAGCCTCTAATTCATCATAAATAGCAGCTAATTCATCAAGTTCTTGTTGATATCTAGCTATTTTTTCTTGAGTTTCATCTATAGATAAAGTGCAATTATCTAAATAAAAATTTAGTTCTTCAACATTTGTAATTCCTAAATCATGTAAATATGAAAGCATTTTTATATCTACTTCAGAAGAAGATTTCCTTTGGATAAGTTTTCTTCTAATAATTGTTTTTTCAGATTTTGCTACAGGTTTTGACTCATTTGTTGAAGTTTCAGTAGGTATTTGTTCAGTTACTACATTTACTTGAGTTACTACATTTACTTGGTTAGTTTTATTATCTTCAGCTTTTGAATTTATTTCTTTAGTTTCACTTTCTTCATCAGATTTTGCATGTTCTATCTCTGTATTTTTAGTTTCATCATTATTGTTATTAACAGTTTCTGTATAGTTATCTTTAGCTTGATTAATGTCATCATCTTCAAAGGTATCTGTAAATGTAGCTTCATTTTCTGTTGTTTTAGTTGTATTTTGTTTAGTTATTAAATCACCCATTCCTGGTATTTGTTCATCAGTTTTAGTTTCTAACATATTCATATTATCCTCACTTTCATTTTGTATAGGTTCTAATTCTTCAATTTGTTGTATATCTTCTATAGCTGTTACAGGGATTTCTTCAGCTGAAGTAATAGATGTCTTGGTTTTAGGTTTTTGCAGTTCATTTATACTGTCTTTAACTACAAAATTAGGCTGTGCTATTTTTTCTGGTTGTTGTTTTTTCTTAGCTAATAAGGTTTTTATTTTATTTTTGATTGTTGATATATACAAACTGATAACGCTTAATTTACTATTAATTTTTTTAGTATTCTTTTTTAGCGTTATATTATTGCTTAATGAATTTAATTTTCCTTTTTCTACAGCTTTGGGTAATAACTTAGTATAACTATCCACGATAGTACAATAATCTGATTTTAAAAGTGGTGGGTACTTAGGATTAAGTACATTGTTATCTTCTTTTTGCCATATAGATACCCTATTTAAAAAGAAAGGGATTTTGTAATATAAAAGCTTTTTAGCCAAAATAGGGCGTTTACCATTGATAAAAACAATCTCTTGACTTTCAGGAAGATTTAATACTTCATCGACTGTCATTAAATCTCTAGCAGCAGATTGCCATGATTTGTTTTTCTTTAATAAATTATTGGTTTCAGATTTAGAGGTTACGGTTATAGTTTCTTTACCCAACATGTTTGATATTACTTTTGGTGTATTATCATCGTTGGGCGTGTAAAATACCCTTACGGCACAGTTCGAGATAATCGAGGTGTCTTTGCCATAGATGCTGTATAGCTGACTTAAATTCTGAATAATGATTAAAGAACGAAGTTGATAGCCTGCCATAGTAGCTATAGCCATTTCAAATTGGTCAATTTTACCTATTTGAGGGAACTCATCTAATAATAGTAGGCATTTATGCTTTTTTCGTTCAGTTAAATTTTTCATATTGCGTCGTAAAAAGAAATCTAGCATCAAGCGAAATATTGGTTGTAAAATTGCTCTATCTGCTGATGAAGCTACAAGATACAGTGATACAGCTTTTTCATAGTTCATTACATCATCAAGTTTAAAATCACTTACAGCCGTATTTTTAGAAATTACAGGGTCTTGATAAAGCTGAAATCCTGTAGCTGCTGTAGATAATACAGAAGACTGTTCTTCTTCGGCTCGAGATGCCATTTTATAAGCTCCAGAGGCAACTCTTGGGTGAGTTAATAAAAAACAATAAGGTTTCATTTCAAAATCTAGATTTTGATAATCATCTTTAAAATATGCTTTAATTTCACTAAAATTTAAGAACTTGCTGTAATCGTTATAATATGAGTTTTTATCTAAATCATCTTCTGAAATATTTAAAATATCAGAGCGTATTTTTCTGAGTTTTAGACTATCAGTTTCCTCAGTTTCTAAAAAACTATCATTAAAAGCATTAATTTCTACATAATCTCCATAAATTTTTTGAAAGATATTATCATCTGAAAATGCTTCTTCTGGTGTGATATGCTGATAATACATCATTTCAGTTATAGCCTCATCGAAAGACCGTGATGATGAAGAAATAAATCTAGTTACATCTCCCATATTAGGTACAGGTTTATGTTCTTTATCATGGACATATAATAAGTGCATAATAACAGCTTCAATTAATGCTGATGCTGTGAGTATCCAGTGCTTGCTTTTAGGGTCATTTGCCATTTTTCCTGTAGGGTCTGCTATCATATTGGCTATGGTCATAACATCAGCGTATTCCCTATCTGTTCTATACTGGACTTCAGCAATAGGATTCCAACGAGCAGTTATTCCCTTTGTATCTAAAGGATTAAAATTTAGTACTTTTTGCTTTAAACCTTTGCGTCTAAAGCTAGCTGTGTAATCCCAGTTTTCACCATCTTTGATATCTAGAACAAAAACGGATTCTTTCCATGTTAATAGTGTAGGAATAATAACGCCTACACCTTTTCCTGTACGAGTAGGGGCAACAAGAAGTGTATGAGATTTTTCATTGATGTCATATTGCAGCAGATATGTTTGTTTATAGATTAAGTTTTTTGTATAAGTAAAAGGATTAATTCCTAAAATTACACCTTCTTTAGCTTTGAAATGGGCTTTTTTTATATCTCTTTTACCTCCCCAAGTGGCTGAGCCATGAGAGGTATTTGGAGATTTTCGCCTTATGATAAATAGTGATATACTCATACCTAGTAATATACAAATATAGATGCTGTTTTCAGCGTTATGAATAATTGTAGGAATTATATCTGAAGCGTGTATATACCAGATAATAAACATCCATGGTTTATATAAAACAATATTATTTGTAATTTGAAACCCTTGTCCTAAAGCACTATCATATTCGCAGTGATAAGCTACTTGTTGAGTAGCTACAAATATTCCTATAAAGGTAAATAAAACGGTTATTGATAGAAAGGTTATAAATCTATTAATTGGATTTTGCATAACAAACCTCCATTAAAAAACCAGATTAGTAATTGTCATGATATTAATTGATGTTCCTGGATTAACAGTTATTTCTGGCTCGATATTCATTTGCTTTTCAAATAGCTTAGATGCTGTATTTATAAGACTTGTAGCTGCTCCTTGAGCTGCTAAATCGCCACTATTTCTCCAGCCATATTCACTGTAATTATTACCAGTAGCTATGTTTCCTAAAGCTCCAATAGCACTAGCTAATATACCAGCTCCTATTTGTTTTCCCGTGTGATTATTGACATCTCCTTTTATACCTGCATAACCTTGAGCATCTACTGATTTAAACATATTTTCAACATTATAGGTATCTCCATTAGGAAAAATAAGTGTATTCCAAGATATATCTACTCTTGATTGTCCTTGCTTAATGGCACTTTCATATTGACCTATAATTTTGCTACCAGCAGGAATTAATAAATTATTTCCATATAAAGAGTCATAGATATTATTATTAATTTGAGCCATTATTTGCCCACCGATTTGACTGTTAATGCCTGATAAAAGAGTAGCATTGATTAAGGTTCCTGCTAAAATAGTATTTTCGTTTATATTATTAACTTGAGGATAGGAAAATGTATTATTAGTAGGATTTTCAGTAGTTACTGTTTCACTTGTATTTTCATCTTGGTTATCTTGGTTAAATGACATAAATTTTATAGCTGCTGCAAATATATTTTTTTCATCTTGTTTTTGTTCATTATTTGTATTTGATGAATTTATAGAAGTAGTATTGGCTGTATTAGATGTTTGTTGCTTAGGTATATAACTAGGAGGCTGGCTTTGTAATATTGGTACAGGTCTTGAATAGTGAACTTCATTATTATTTTCTGGATAATAATTAGTATTATTACTTGAATTAGTTGCTGGTCTTTTTTGTACATATTGAGCTTGATTTTGATTATTAATATTTTTATTTGGTTGTTGTTCGTGTTTAGCTAGAGAATCATAATTATCTGGAATTGTATCTACGCTACCTGTTTTGGCTACATTATAATCATTTTGAGTATCTGCAACTTCAACCTTGGGTTTATTTTCTTTTTTCTCATCGGAAGAATCATCTGAACTAAAAATAAATACGGTTACAGCTACAGTCATAAAGAATAAAAATAATCCTATAACTACTTTTTTATTAACAGTTGATGTTTGTGTAGTGGTTTGTAGATTATCTATGTCTTCTTCATCTTTTTTCAGTGCTTCACCTAAGGTTTCAGCAGGCTGATTATCTTTTATATTGTTTGTTAAATAAGTTGTGTCTTTATGACGAACCTTGTCTAATATATTCATATCAATCTTTCCTTGTAATAGTTACTTCTTCATCAGCTGATTTTAAAATGGCTTCATCAAATATCGTTTCTACAATAAAAGTATTATTAGAAGTTTTATAGTTGGCTAAGATTAATTTTTTATCTTTGTCTTTAATAAATAAAACAGGTAATGTATCTAATTCTTTAAATTTAATATATGTTTTTCGTTTATCATTAAATACAGCTGTTGGCATAAAATCTATATTTTTATTGCCTTTAATTTTGTAATTAAAACTTATATTTTCTGGCTTAATATTATCTTTTTCAATATAGGCATTATCCATAGATTGTTTTATTTGTTTTTGAATGTCATCTTCATTTCCATAACTCCAGCTAACCATAGGGTTAAACCAATCGCCAGAATTTAATAGTATTTGATAAATATGACCTGTATCCGTATTTACAATTACATTTGTAGATATATTATTAGCTATAGGTTTCACATACAAATGAGATGTGTTTTCTACTGTAGCGTGGTCTATTAACCATTGAGCAGTATCTCCACCACCCACATAAGTTATTTTTTCATTATCTTTAAATTTAATATCTGTTAGATAGCCTATTTTGCAGTAAATCTTATATACTTGTTCTGGTCCATAAGAAAATACCATACGAGCATAGCCCTGAGCATTTTTGCCATCTTGAATATAGTTATTAGCTCTTGAAGAATTAGGTGGCAAAATTACATAATCTTTAGTAGTTTGTTTTGGTGCATCATAAGTTAATTTTGGTAATTCATTTACTTTATTTTCTGGAGGATTTTGCTTAAGGTCATTTAAATATTCTTTTACGGATTGCTTTTCTTTAGTGATATTATCTAGTTTTGTTTGTAAATCAGTTATTTTAGCGTCTTTATCTTTGGTGGCAAGGTCTACTTCAACTTCTAATTTAGCTTCTAAATCACTTATTTTTTCATAAAGCTTGGCTACAGCTTGTTCTACATCATAGTTTTTATTATCTTTGTGTTCATTAAGCTTTGTTATATCTTGTTTTATTTCATTTACTGTGGTGTTTTCATTTGCGTTTGCTATTTGATAACTATTTATCATTAATACCGCTAAAATTGCAGCTATTTTTCCATTCATAATTATCTCTCCTATTTTTTATTTTTATCTTGTTTTACAGCCTCTTTATCCCATGAAAAATCTGTTATATATATACCGAGTGGATTTTTTAATGCCATTTCTTCATTCTCTGGTGGTTTTATAGCAATGGTAAATACTCCAGACATTTCTACAGTTTCTTTATTTCCTGTATCTAAACTATATCTTGTTTCTATCCAGCGTACTTGATAGGAATTATTGCTCTCTGTAAGTGGCAAGATAACATTTATTTCTACTTGCACTGTCTTATGACCTAAAGCTTTAGCGATATCTTCAGATTGTAGATAATGATTTAATTTTCCCATAGCATCTCTACTTAAAAAGGCATAAGATGAGTTAATATTCCTTTTATATAGCACAGGGTCTAAAGGTATTTCTCGCATTTTTTTGATAAAATCTGTTATAAAATATTTTTTAGCTACCTCTTGTGGTTCATATTTTTGTTCTTGTAGATAGCCTGCATTTCTAACTATTCCCGTTTGTGTATCTACTTCTACAATATATGGCTTTATTTCAGATTTTGTAGCAAAATAAATTAAGGAAATTGTCATTATAACTATGACAAAAGCTAAAATTGCGACTAATCGTAAAAGGTTAAATCTATCATTGGTTAACTTAGATAATTCAACATCATAATCATTTTTTGCTCTGTCAGAGGGATTTATGGGGTTTGTGTTATTAATGTATGGTGCTGGTTTTAAAAAGTCTTTAATACTCATTTCATTCTCCTAAATTTATAAAAATATATTTATGGTAATCTATTTTGTTTTTAGTACAATAATTAATAATAGCATTTAATAACTTTATGCCACCTTTATTTTTAGTATCATAAATTACAGCGTGCAGATAACTATTAGATAAGGATAATTCTATTGCACATTTTGTTATATTGCCATTAAATTTATTGTTAATAATGTCTTTTATAAAATTGACTCGGTTAAATCCTAGCTGCATAAAAATCTCCTTGTTGTGTAAATTAAAATGAATGTGATATTAGCTAAAAATATTATGATAAAAAATTCACCTAAAGGTATAAAGCCAACTATCCCCATCATTGCCCAAATATCTCCATCTCCCATGCTGGTTATTATTTGCTTATTTGATTTAAAATAGCATCTTAAAATTTGCATAAATATTACTAAACACGCTATAATGCACAGTGGTAATGCTAAAAAATCCATACTAATTTGAAATGTTGTTAAATAGTTAGCAAATATATCATTAAAATTCAAGATTTTGTATATTACATAACCTAAAAATATTATTGGTAAATACGAAAGTCCTTTATCTAGGTGATTTTCCTCATTAGCAAAAGTGATATGGATATTATTGCAATTTTTTAGTTTGATTGATGAAACATAGATAAACACCAAAAATAATGTTCCAGATAATAAATTGTTTAGATAACATACAATATTAAAATTAGAGAATATAGCATATGTGGTACTTAACATAAATAGACTGATACAATAATAGATACTAACTGTCTTTGTGCGAAAATCTTCAATGATTAAATATAAAATATTAATAGCAATAAGTATTTTCATTAATAACATTTCTTAGTCTTCCTTTGCTATATATTCACTTCGTTTACTACCTTCGCTTATATAATAAGAGTTAGATAACGGCTTTTTTATCTTTAGTTCATAGTAAATATAATAGTTGTCTTTTTTATATGGTTTATATTCAAAGTCATCTATATTTTCAATATGGTTTATATACCCTAAATCTATTAGTTCATCTAATTTTTCAGGATATGTTTTTTGCTTTTTATCTACAATATTATTTTCGTTATCCATATATACATCTTTTATCATTAAATGGTCTGTGCTATATCTTTCTAATGCTACATCTAAATTGTTCATTTGTTCTTTTTGTATATCAAACTTAGCCATAGCATAATTTGTAAAAGAAAATATCCCTACAAGACAAAGTATTAACATGATAGATGAATATAAAATCAACTCCCATTCTAAAAATGCTTTTTTGTTCATTTGAACGCCTCCTAAATCCCTGTTAAAACTATGGTATCATGGAAGTGAATTTTAAAAGTATCGACTTTTGAAAAAATGAAAAAAAATTTTTATCCTTATATATCAAGGGTTTGTGAGTTTAAAATGGTTTTGTGTTCGATGAAAATAGGCAAAAAAAGCTGAACTTTTTGTCAGTAACTAAAAAATGTGTTCGAATCGAACACATTTTTAAATAGTTATATTTGATTTTTAGAATGTACTTTTAACCAAATTGTGTTCGAATCGAACACAAAATAAATGTAATAAATGATAAAAATAATCCTGCGGATTAAATTTAAAATAATGATAAAATAACTTTTTGTCGCTTTTCTGCTCGCACTATAATGGCATTCATTCCAAAAAAACAAGGGTGAAATGAATAACTTCGCTACCCTTGTTTTTTTCCCTTCTGCCATTATCTCAAGACGTGCGAAAATCAACAAAAAACAGTCGCATAGGTAGAAAGGAAGATATACATGACTAAATTAAACAACAAAATAATTAATGAGATTAAAGCCTTAAAACTAAAAATGATGAATACAACTAATTTATTAGCTACTTTTGAAAGTTATGGCTTTATTTTGAATGATATCGATATAGATAGTTCTTTAGTAATATTTAAACATAAATTTGACTATGAAATCATTTTAAAACTAAGATTAATCAGTAAAGATATCTTCTGTATTGAAGATATTAAAATAAATCATAATAATTAGTATTTATTTAGTAATATGCTACAATTAAGATAAAACAAATGAAAGAGATGATATTATGATAAAAGACACAATATTGCAAAATCAAAGTTTAGATATAAAAATAAGTGATATAGCTTTTGAAATTACTCACAAGTTATTATTAGACCCAAAATATGAAAATCCACCAACATATTTAATTGAAGATACAGAAGACTATAATGCAGTGGGAAATATTGTATCTGAAGATAAATCAGAAACATTATTTCTTAGAAAAGAATTACAATCATTAACCCATGATAATTTTAGAGATGTATATACTTTTTACACATATGGTAATTTAGTATCTATAATGGATGATTTAGTTTGGTATTTAGAAACAAAAATAGAAAAAAATAATATTATACTTGAACAGGAAGTTGCAACTAACATTGCATATAATATGTTAATGAATAACAAAAATAAAGAATATATTTCTGAAATGACAAGTATACCAGTATCTAAACTATATGAAATTGAAGAAAATATCGTTAAAAATAGATTAGATAATATATTTAAAATCTATAGGTATAATCAAGACATAGATATAAAAATACAAGAATTAGTACAAGAAGGTGTTTGTCGTATATTCTTTAGTAAAAAAAATGGAAATGATATTTTAAAATATCCTATAAAATTATTAGATTATTATGATATAGATGAAAAAGGAAATATTGTATCAAAAGAAAATAATCAAACGTTATATTTAGAAAAAATTTTTCAAACTTTAAAGCATAGTGAAGTAAATGAACTTTTTTATGATTATATGTCATGTTTTACTGAGGCTTTAGGTAGATTAATAGATTATCTTGAAGAAAATATAAAGAACTTAGATATTGAATTTACTAAAAAAGTAGCTCAAAAAATTGCTATGAGAATGATAGCTAATAGAGATGATTGGCAATATATATCCGAAGTAACTAATATATCAATAAATGAATTAGAAATATATAATTGGTTTATTAATCGTTAGAATAATTCAAAAGATACAATATATAAGCAATAAAAAGTTGTCCGGTTCGGACAAGAAACACTTCTTTATTTATAATTAAGAAAAAAATAAAGGAGTGTTTTTTTATGAAAAACAAAAATATCACGTTTGGTAATTATATGTATAACTGGTATATGATATACAAATATCCTAAACATGAAATCACTACAAGAAATGTATGTTTGACCTACATTAATATTCATGTAAAACCTTCTAATATAGGTAGAAAATTTATCCAAAATCTTTCAACTAGAGATGTACAAGAATTTTTATCTAATTTATTACAATATGGAAATAAATCTATTTTACGTATGAAGAAAAAAGGCTTATCTAATTGGACAGTTAATAAAATACGTTCACTTATAATATCTTGTTTAAATCAGGCTGTTAGAGAAAATATTGTAAAAGAAAATGTAGCCTCATATACAGAGAATATTAGGATTATTAATGTACCTAAAAATATTTTTACTAAAGAACAACAAGTATTGTTTTTGAATAATTCTAAAAATTATAGATATCATCTGGCATATGAATTGTTATTTTTCACAGGAACCAGGCGAAGTGAGATTTTAGGGCTTAGTTGGGACAAAGTTAATTTTTCCAATAATACTATATTCGTAAGTCAAGTTTTAGTTGTCGTTAACAATGAACCTAAACTAAAAGCTATTCCTAAAAATAAATCTTCGATTAGAGTTATACCATTGCCACAAGAATTAATGAATAAGTTATTAATACTAAAAAAAGAACAAGAAGAATATTTTTCTAAGCATAAATATACTAATATGTATAATCTTGTATTTTGTACTAAAAAAGGCGATGTTTACAATCCTAATAATCTCTTACAAAACATGAAAAAAAGATTGAAGCGTTTAGGGTTACCAAAGGACTTGCATATTCATAGTACAAGACATACTTTTGCTACAAATCTTATTCATAATAAAGTGGCTATCGTAGATATTCAAAAATTAGGTGGTTGGGCAAATCCAGATATATTATTAAATTTGTATGCCCATACTTTACAAGAAAGTCAAATAAAAGCGATAGATGAATTATATGCAAATTTCAAAAAATAAAACTCATTCGATTCAGACATAAATATAGGCGTATTTATTAATACGCCTATATTTGATTATGGATATGTTGTTATAGAATATTAATAATTTCTTTAGGAAATAGTACTGATGGATTAGAAATAGGAATGGTAGTAGCTTGGACGTTATCTGTTAATCCTTCAGATAACTATTTAGAGTGTAATGGTCAGGTTGTAGATGGTAGTAAATATCCTAAGCTCTATGCTTTAATGCACAATGTGCCAGATTATAGAGGTGTTTTTTTAAGAGGTCTAGGTGGTAATTCTGCTAGTTTAGGAGAACTACAGGGAGATGCTATCCGTAACATAACAGGAACAATGGGCGGTTCAGCTTCTGACAAAGCTGGTTTATGGGATTATGGAACAGGAGTATTTTATCAATTTAATTTAGGTAGAAGTTCTGTTGAATATAGCAGACGATATTATAATCATGTGTCACAAGGAATGGGTTTTGATGCTTCTCATGTTGTTCCTGTAGCTAATGAAAATCGACCTATTAATAAAGCTGTAAGATACTTTATTAAAGCCAAATGACTTCTTTAGGAAATAGTACTGATGGATTAGAAGTAGGAATGGTAGTAGCTTGGACATTATCCGCTAATCCTTCAGATAACTATTTAGAGTGTAATGGGCAAGCAGTAGATAGTACTAAATATCCTAAGCTCTATGCTTTAATGCACAATGTACCTGATTACAGAGGTGTATTTTTAAGAGGTTTAGGTTCAGTTACAAGTAATCATTATGGAATAGTTAGTCATTCATCAGCAGATTTAGGAATATTGCAAGGAGATGCTATTAGAAATATCACAGGAACAATGGGCGGTTCAGCTTCTGACAAAGCTGGTTTATGGGATTATGGCACAGGCGTATTTTATCAATTTAATTTAGGTAGAGATTCTGTTGAATATAGCGGACGATATTATAATTATGTGTCACAAGGAATGGGTTTTGATGCTTCTCATGTTGTCCCTGTAGCTAATGAAAATCGACCTATTAATAAAGCTGTTCGCTATTTTATAAAAGCTAAATGACTTCTTTAGGAAATAATACTGATGGATTAGAAGTAGGAATTGTAGTAGCTTGGACGTTATCTGTTAATCCTTCAGATAACTATTTAGAGTGTAATGGTCAAGCAGTAGATAGTACTAAATATCCTAAGTTATATGAACTAATGCATAATACTCCAGACTATAGAGGTGTTTTTTTAAGAGGATTGGGTGGTAATTCTGCTGCTTTAGGAATTACTCAAGGTGATGCTATTCGTAATATAACTGGTAATTTTGTTGTTATTGGTGGTTCTATTGCATATGAAGGAGTTTTTTCACAAAATAGACATAGATATTCAGGAAGTGAATGGGGAAATTGGGGACCTACGCCATATTATTTAACATCATTTGATGCTTCTCGTGTTGTTCCAGTAGCAGTAGAAAATAGACCTATCAATAAGGCTGTTAGATATTTTATTAAAGCTAAATGACTTGCTTTTTTATAATAAGGTATGTATAATATAAGTAACAGAACCCGACACGCCTCTCAATGATGCGGACCACGTCGGGTCATTTAATTTTTTAGGAAGATTTATATGAGTTTGAAAAAACATGAATCAGCATTAACTATTGAGGAACAAGTTAATAATTTAAAAAGTTTAAATCTTATAATAAAAGATGAACAACTAGCAAAAGATTTTCTTAATGATATTTCTTACTTTCGATTTATAAAAGCATTCAGTATTGGATTAAAGCCTAAAAATGGAAACTATTATGATAATATCTCTTTTAAACAATTAGAAGAATTATATTTATTTAATGCTGAATTTAGACAAATTTTATTTACTCAAATCGAAAAGGTAGAAATAAATCTCAGATGCCGTATATCAAATTATTTTTGCTTAAAATATGGTGTGTTAGGATATAAAGATAGTAATAATTTTTCTAATAGGAAATATCATACAGCTTTCCTGAATGAAATATCCATTGAAATAAATCGAAATAAGCGTGTACCATTTATATATAATTTTAGAAATAATTATATTAATGGAGATATTCCATTATACGCTTTAGTTGAAATTATAAGTTTTGGAACATTATCCAAATTGTTTAAAAATATGCATAATGCAGATAAAAAAATAATAGCTTTAACATATAACGTAAGTTATACTTATTTTGAAAGTTGGATAGAAAGTATTTCTTATATAAGAAATATTTGTGCTCATTATGGAAGATTATATAACGCTAAGCTTACTAAAACACCTAAATTATATCAACAATATACAAAAAAACATATATCAAATATTCGCATTTTTGGAGTATTATGTTGTATAAAGCATTTAGTTAAAAATGATATACATTGGACAAATTTTGTTAAAAAGTTGGAAAAACTTTTCCAACAATATTCATATGTTGATAAAAATACAATGGGCTTTCCTGCCGACTGGAAAGATATTTTATTGATATAAAATAAAGATTAGAAAAAAATGGTCAACCATCAATCAAAGAGAGAAGATATAGAGAATATCATTCCATCTAATCCTAAAAAAAGAGAGTAGTATGTATTACTCTCTTTTTTTATTTTTTAATTAAAACTTCTTTAGGAAGTAATCTAGGTGAAGTTGGCTCTAATGATAAAGGTTATTATTGGAAATTACCTAATGGCTTGATATTTCAATGGGGTTATCACAATAGCGGTAATTATATTACTTTTCCAATTAAATTTGAACATAAATGTATCAATGTAGAATTAACACCATCTGTAACTTCTTGGGCAGGTGATGAACGACATCCTTTTATTAAAGAAATTACAAATAGTTATATCAGATATGAAGATAGAGGTGTTGACCAACACTATGGTTTAAATCCTGTATATTGGAGTGCTTTTGGTAATTAATTTCTTTAGGAAGTAATCTAGGTGAAGTTGGCTCTAATGATAAAGGTTATTATTGGAAATTACCTAATGGCTTGATATTTCAATGGGGATATATTAGAAGTAATCATGGAGCTGGTCATGGTACAGATTATGTTCAATTTCCAATAAGATTTCCAAATAAAGCCATTGTAGGAATAGGAAATGTTAATAATTCCACAACTGGATTACATTATAATTCTGGAGGGGTAGATAATTTAACAACAATAGGAATGAATATATCTTGTGATAATCCAGGAGCTTATTGGCTTGCTATTGGTAATTAATTTCTTTAGGAAGTAATCTAGGTGAATTTGGCTCTAATGATAAAGGTTATTATTGGAAATTACCTAATGGCTTGATATTTCAATGGGGAAGAATAAATTTAAAAAATTTTAATAACATTATTAGATTACCGATACCTTTTAATTCAACAAATTATTATGTAAAAACTGGTATTTGGAATCAAAATAGTAGTTATGGAGCAGATTATGATTTTCAGATTAGGTATTTAGAAAAGGAAGCAGCATATGTAATGGCTCAAGAATTTAATGATGGAACAAGTTTTATTAGAGAATATGCTGATTTTTTTGCTATAGGTTACTAAGCATTTAAAATTTAAGTTAAGATATTAATTTCTTTAGGAAATGGTATTTTACCTGTGGGCAGTATTATTACTTGGGCTTTAGAAATTAATCCTGATGATAATTACCTCGAATGTAATGGTCAGGTCGTAGATGGTAATAAATACCCTAAGCTTTATGCTTTAATGCACAATACTCCAGACTATAGAGGTGTATTTTTAAGAGGATTGGGTGGTAATTCTACTAGTTTAGGAGAATTACAGGGTGATGCTATTCGCAATATTACTGGAAGTTTTATGGTGGCAGGTAATGGAAACGATCATGGATTAGGTCAACCTCAATCAGGAGCATTTTATCAAAGTTGGAGAACATCTGGTTCTGAATGGGGAAATAATGGTACACCATATTACATGACATATTTTGATGCAAGTAGAGTTGTTCCAGTAGCAGTAGAAAATAGACCTGTTAATAAGGCTGTTAGATACTTTATTAAAGCTAAGTAAATTCTTTAGGAAATAATAATAACTTTCATGTACCTGATTTTAATAATTTTATCCATATTACAAGTAGTGGTTTTGTATGTCCTAATAATGGCTATATAAATGTTTTCGAGTCAGCTTGGAATTATGGAGCTAGAGTATATATTAATAATATTTTGGTCCCTATAGAATGGTTTAGGTATGATGAAGCCTATAATCGCCATGAATGGAGAGCGAATATTATTCCAGTATTAAAAGGAGATATAATTACTTTTAGTGGTATATCAATAATAGGTCAAAATTCTATTTATGGAATAACATTTATACCTTGTAGAAAATAAATAAATTCTTTAGGAAGTAATCTAGGTGAAGTTGGTTCTAATGATAAAGGTTATTATTGGAAATTACCTAATGGTCTGATATTTCAATGGGGTTATCACAATAGCGGTAATTATATTACTTTTCCAATTAAATTTGAACATAAATGTATCAATGTAGAATTAACACCATCTGTAACTTCTTGGGCAGGTGATGAACGACATCCTTTTATTAAAGAAATTACAAATAGTTATATCAGATATGAAGATAGAGGTGTTGACCAACACTATGGTTTAAATCCTGTATATTGGAGTGCTTTTGGTAATTAATTTCTTTAGGAAGTGGAGATAGTCTTGAAGTTGGTATGGTTATTGCTTGGACAATTGCAACTAATCCTTCAGACAATTACCTCGAATGTAATGGTCAGGTTGTAGATAGTACTAAATACCCTAAATTATATGCTTTAATGCACAATGTACCAGATTATAGAGGTATGTTTCTCCGTGGACTAGGTGGTAATAGTGCAGATTTAGGTGAACTTCAAAACTATGCTTTAATAGAACATACTCATGAAATTACAATGCCTGCATCTCATGGTAAATCTGGGAATGGTGGTATTCCTAGATTTAGTGATGGTGATGTATGGTCTAATAATAAAACTAAATTAACTACTGGTATAACTGATGATATTCCTATAGCTAATGAAGTAAGACCAATTAATAAGGCAGTTCGTTATTTTATTAAGGCTAAATGACTTCTTTAGGAAGTAATATTGGAAAATTAGAATCAAACGAATATGGTTATTATTGGAAATTACCTAATGGAATAATCATGCAATTTATAACAGGTAAATCTGATGCTTCAGGATTTGATAAAATTCAAAAAATTAAATATCCTATTCCTTTTAAGAATAAGATTATTGGTATTAGCATATCAACTTGGGCTAATGGTTCAAGACCAGCAGCTGCAGATATAATATATCAAGAAATAACACATACGCTTACTGATATAACGGTTTTAAGGAATCAAAGAGAAGATATATTTGAAAGTGTAGCGCCTAGAATAATCTTAATAGGTTATTAATTTCTTTAGGAAATAAGATATCCTATTTCAATACACCAGATTTCACCAAAGTTCAACGTATAAGTAGTGGTTTTGTATGTCCTAATAATGGTTGGATAAATATTTACAGAGGAATATATAATTATGGTATGCGATTATATATTAATAATATTTTAGTTTCTACAGCATGGTTATATTGGGATTGTGCTTATAATAGAGATGAACAAAATTATAATATTATACCTGTATCTAAAGGTGATGTTATCACCTTTAGTGGTGGTAATAATGGAGTTTATTTCACACCATGTAAATAAAAAATGTAAAAAAAAGCAGTTCAATGAACTGCTTTTTATTTTATACGCATAACCCAATATAAAGCCATATATGGTGGCTTATTTTCTATTGGTTGTCCAAAAGAATTACTAGTTCCTGGAATAGTAGCAAAGGCATTTTTGAAATAACCATGTGTATTTCCTTCATTTTTTTGAAAATACTCCCATGACCAAGCTCTAATTGGTAAATTACTAACTAAATTATTAGAACCATTAACTTGATTATTTCCTTGAACCGCAATAGTTTTATTAAGAAAATCTGCTAAATTAGGTAATTGATTTAGTGCAAGTATATTTGTACTTGTACCACCAATAGTATTAAGATTGTAAGAACTACCTGCACCAACAATAAAACGATCTCTTAAGTCTGGAGTACCATTTGTTCCATCACAAATATGGTAGTTTAATGGCAAAGCATTTAGAGAGCCTGTATAAGCAATAATACCGCCTATTGGCACAGAAAAACTGCTACCTAAAGAAGATAGCGGGATTTCTGTACTATATCTTGGACCATTTTCATCATCTTTATAAATTTTTATACTCGCTACTTTAAAAATATTTCCGTTATCATCTTCTGTTTCATTTTCTATTTCATAAGTATAAAACCAATCATCATCACTATCATTGCCAGTTATTTCACTTAATTTAGTTTTTGTTGTTACTTCTTCTGCATCTGTACCTTCAAGTTTTATTTTTTCAGATACTATATCAGAATATGCTTGTGCTTGTGTTGCTGTCTTAGCTGCTGTTAAAGTTGTAAAGCTATTTCCCCACAAATTCATAAAGCTATTAGCTATAATTATAAACATAATTGAAGCAAGTATCGCTGATATTAACATACTTGCAGGTCTTTTTCTATATCTATGCATTGTACCCTCCTATGATAAAGGCAGATTAGATTTCCTAATCTGCCTTATATTTTTTACTTTTTTATTATTTTATCACCATGAAATTACTACTTCACTATCAAGTCCACCAATAGATACGGCATTAGAAGTTGAGATACTACCGCTACCATCAGGGCTTGTTTCAATAACATAATCTCCGCCCCATGGGTCTTTCAAATCAGCATCTTCTGGCAAAATATTTTCATGTGCTATACCATCTAAAGATTCTTCTGCTGTAAGTCCTGTTTTTAAATCTTCTGCGGTAATACTTTCACTTGGATTAGTACATAACATTTGATAAGCTGTTACGGCAGTTTTTAAGGTATCCATTTCTTGCTTAGCAGTAGTTACTCTCGCTTGATTAATTAGAAATGGCAAACCAAAAAATAACACACCTATTAAAAATAATACAACTACCATGTAAACGATTAATTCCATAATAGAAAAAGCTTTTCTTTGTTTTTTATTTGTAATTGCACCTAATTTGTAATTCAATGTTGTTATCATGTTTAAAGTCTCCTTTATTTTTTATTTTAGTATTTTATTTACCCATTATGCCAATAGCCCCATTTTTAAATTCATTATTACTAAATATTCCTTTGTTATCACTTCCTTTAGAATAAATGACAAATCCAGTTTCATCACCACCTGTTTTCAGTGTTTCATATACAAAATCTTTATCCCAAGCATCTTTTTCAATTTTATTTAACCATGGGCCAAAATGTGAAGCATCATTGCCGTCAACATCTTTATTGCCTTTTTTAGTAAGTTCAGTTAGATTATCTGGATATTCTCCTATTTCAAATCTATATTGACTTACAGCAGTAGCATAATTTGCTACGGTAGATTTTGTATCTGCTATTTTGGAAGTAGTTAGATATTCATTTGCACCATAAAGGGCTATACCTGTAAGCATAACAACAGCACATGTATATATAACTAAAGTTATTAGATTAAATGCAGGTCTCCTCATACGATTACCTCATCCCTATTCCTTGAGCACTTTGTGTTAATGTAAAGATTGGAATATAAATAGAAACATATATTGTTATCACTACTATACAGGCAATACCCATCATTGGAGTAGAGATTTTTTCTGGTAAAGTTATAAGTTTAGCTAAAAGTTGTTCTTTGTAGTCTTCAGAAAGCTCATCTAAAGCCGATGAAGCTATACCTGTTTGCACAATAGAACGAATAACAAATATAAAATCTTTATCTAATAACTTATAGTGTTTATCTACTTCTTCAACAGCATCTAAGAGAGTATAAGCATTATTTACTTTTTCAGCTATATCTAATAATTCATCTCTATATCTGCTATTATCTATTGCCATAGCTGTATATCTTAAAGCATCATATGTTCTTATACCATTTTTAAGTAAAATAGCAAGTATTTTGCAGATGTAATAATGTGTAGTTAGCTTTAAAATATCTTTGTAAACTGGCGTTTTTAAGAGTAATATATCGATTTTTTCTTTGTATTTTTTTATTATTACTTTATATAGAAAAACAAAACCTATAACTATAAAAGGCAATAACCAAATATAATAAATAGCAAAATCACCAAAATTTAATAATAGTTTAGTTATAAATGGTAAATCAGCGTTTAAATTATCAAATACGCCTTTCATTCTACCTAACATATAGATTGCTACTATCATCAGAACAATCAAACCAGCAAACATTATTTTAACGGTGAATAAATTGGATTTTATCTTTCGTGCTATATCTGTTTTTTGCTTTAGATAATATACAATCTCATCTAAAATAGCAGTCATATTGGTTGTTTCACCTATTTTTATCATTTCTGCAATGAAATTTGGTACAATTTTTTGTTTAACGATTGCTTCAGATAAACTTCGTCCTGAATTTAATTCAGCAATTACATTTTTTAAATAAGGTTTCATTATCTCATGATTAGATTCTAAGTATTCTTCTAATGCTTTATCCATAGGAATACCTGCCTTTTGATAACGCCTTAATACTCTAAAAAACTTTAATAAATCAATATCATTTGGCTCTGTACGTTTTTTGATGTGCAAAAATATTAGTATAGAGTTTACTATTTCATAAATTATTTGTTTAAATAGTAATTCGTCCATATATCCTCCTATAAATTATTAATGAGATTATTGATAGCATCTTTATTACCAATTTGATTATAAAGTTCAATTAGACTAGTTTTTCCTGCTACTACATAATCTAAACCTTTCTCCCACATAGAGATAAATTTATTTTTCTTTAAGACTTCTTTAATTTCTTTCATTGAACTTGTATGATACAAGATGTCTTTTAAATCATCATTAAATAAAACATATTCAACAATAGCTATTCGATTAATATAGCCAGTATGATTACAATGAGGACAATTATTTCTTTGTTCTACAGTTCCTACTTGTTTTAAATCTATTGTTGAAAGTCGATTATATTCTTCTTCAGATAATAAAATTTTGTCCGATTCAGATAATTTGTATTCTCTTTGACAATGAGGACAAAGTATACCAATAAGTCTTTGAGAACTGATTAAATTTACTTGGTTTAACAAAGATACTTTAGACACGCCTAAATCAAGAAGCCTTGAAATTGCCGTTATACAGTCATTAGCATGTAGTGTCGTAAATACCTGATGTCCTGTTGCTCCAGCTTGAATTACAGTTTCAGCGTCTGTTTTATTTCTGATTTCATTGTAGAGAATAATTTCTGGGTCTTGTCTTAAAATTACCTGTAATGCTTTTTGTGAACTAAAGTTAGTAGCATTGTCTTCTGTTTCGTGGATCTGAACCTGACAGTAATTAGGATTATATATTTCTACAGGGTCTTCAATAGTTACTACTATTTTTTCATAATCTGCATTTTTTACTACTTCACCAATTTGAGCATGAAGTGTGGTGGTTTTACCGCTTCCTGTAGGTCCTGTTATAATAAACAATCCTGTTGGGCAAATTTTAAGTTGATTTTTGATAATATCAATATCTTTAGATAGATAACCTATATCATATAAAGTCTTTTGCTTACTCAAAAATTGCTGAAGGCGAAGTACTACTTTTTCCATACCAGATACCATAGGCATGGTAGAAATACGCACATCAACATCATTTCCTAATTTATCTTTTGTTAGAAAAGAGCCTTTATTTGGCATATTTTTTCTAAGCATATCGGAACTAGCTGAAGTATCTAAGCGTTTAATTGCCATAGATATTCTAGGTATTTCATTTTCTGTAAAATCATAATCTGCACTATGATTTACGTTTTTACCATTTATGCGATATAAAATTTTTATAGAATAGCGATTATTAAATTTATAAGGTAAAAAATGTATATCTGACGCTCCAAATTCTATGGCATCAGCTATGATATTTTTGACTTTATTTAAGATAGGAGCATTATCTTCTATATTTTCTTGTACTTCATGAGCCATACTTTGAGTATTTAAGTCTACTTTGTAGTAGTATTTTAGAGCTTCTTTTAGATTGTAATTGTCAGTTAAAACTAATTTAATTGTTGCATTTAACTTTGTAGAAAAAATATCTTCAATTTCATCTTGCTCAAGCAATGCATCTTCATTACAAACAATATATAAAGTTTGATGTTCTTCATCGTAATTAAAGGGAAGAATCTTATATTTTTGAGCAATGTTTTTATCTACTAAAGCGACAATATTTGCAGGTATATTTAATTTTACAAGTGAGGCATCTATATATTTACCTTTATCTATCATCTTTTGTTTTAGTGATTCATCTGTAATAAATTCCATTAATTCACCTTCTTTAAGTTTTGTTGATTTTCTTGATTATCTGTAGTTGAAGTTAATTCATTTAATACTTGGTTTTCTTTTTTTATCTGTGGTAATAGATTTTCAGGTATATCATCGTTGATAATATATGGCGTTATGGTGATGAATACTTCTGTGTTAGATTTATTTTTCGTATGATATTCAAATAATTTGCCTAAAAGAGGGAGTTTTCTTAAAAGTGGAATACCAGATATTGTATCAAAGTCTTCTTTACTCATAAGTCCACCAATAACAAATGTTTGACCAGATTTTAAATGAGCAATGGTGTTTGCTTCACGACTTGCAATCTGTGGAGCTTGCATACCACCTTGCTCTATATATTTTGTAATATTTTTTATCTGTGTATCGATATCTAGACTCACTATTCCAGAAGCTTTATCTATAGTAGGTTTAATATTTAAGGTACTGCCTATATCTTGGTAATCAAAAGTAATATTAGTAGAACCATCTGCTGTATTTTGCTGAGGAATTGGCACGCTATCGCCCATAAAAAGTTTTGCTTCATGTCCATTTTCTGTTAAAATAACAGGTCTACTCATTACTTTTCCCTTAAATATTGCTTCATTAAGCTGACTAGTTACACCAAAAGTTAATTTTGTTCCCCAATTCTGATGTGATATAGGGTCATCAACATTGTGCATGTAACTTGGCATTGTATAGTTAAAGCCAACATCTAAATCTTTAGTGTGAGATGTTTCGATTAATTGTGCTACAATCAAGCATTGACTTACTGGTTTATCTATGGATTTTATAAGCCTTCCTGCCTGAGTTAATTCGTAGCTATTTCCTGTAACGGTAATTGTAGAATATTGGTCATTAGCCACTATATTTGCTTCATCGATACCTAGTCCTTTAAGCTCGTTTATTAATTTTTCTTTGTCTGCATATCTTACATTAAAACGCTCAGAACTTAGCATAGTATCTTCATCTTTAGAAATCCTATAAGTCCCATTAGAGTTAGACCAATTTAAGTTATAGGTAGCTGTTAAATAAGATACTACTTCATCTAAAGTTACATTTTTAAGTGTGGCATATACCTTAACGTCATTTAAGTCATCACTATCTACTACTAAGATATTGCTTCCAGAAATTTTTCCTAGTAAATAAAATACGCTGGCAAGGGGGGCTCCTTGCCAATCAAAATTATATTTAGGACCATCATATACAGGTTCATCTTCTAACGTTACAATATCATTTTCTGTGGGAATATATTCATAATCTGTAGGAATTCCCTCACCATATATATTTAGTGGTGTTGGTGTTTCATTAATAGTGGTTATTTCTACATTTGTATTTTTAACATTATCCTTATTTTCGGCATATTTATTAAGTACATCTTCAACTGTTAGTTTAGGTTTAAGTGGTTCTTTTTTGAATTGAGCTGCAAATGCTTGTGCTTCTTGACTTGGATTTGCATGAGCAAATGAAGTTAAAGTTATACTTAAGGGAATAGTAAGCATAATTGTCTTATTTAAAATTTTTTGCATAAATTATCCCGTCCTTATTGTGCTATATTATAAGATATTTGATTACCATTACTGAAAGTAATACCATTGTTATTTATCTTAGATATAGTATTACCATGTAAAGTATCACCTTCTTTTACCACTTGACCGTCTACAATAGCAATATTTTCTCCATATTCATTAGAAGAAATTCCTTGAATTTGAGATGTTGGTGTTGTATTTATAGCTGGGACTTGTGGTAAATTGTTTTGATTAAATGAAGGAATTGGTGGTAAATTACCATTTTGATTGTAATTAGGTATAGCAGGTAAATTAGTATTTTGAATTTTATTTTTGACCATTTTTTCTGGATTATTTGCTAGATAAATAGGACTATCTTTATTGACAAAAGGATTTTCTAAGCTAGCTAAATCTATATAGTTATTATTATTTGCTTGTTTATTTTTAGCTATTGCATTGGTATTTATATTAGGCTTAGTTGTAGTGTTTTTTTTATTATTATTACTATCATAATTAAAGAAAAATAATGTTGCTGCAACACTACCTATAAATACTAATAAAGTAAGAGGAATAATAACTTTTAGTTTTGGCTTGGTTTTAATCGTAAGATTATTCACTAATTCGTCATCATAGCTTATATCTTTATTTTTTTTAGGTTTTAGTTGAATATTTTTAAAAAAGCTTTTCATTTTGTCCTCCTATTTTATGTAAATTCTATATACCATATCGACCTTTACATTATTAGTTTGATTAGTATTTATTTTATCTTTAGATTTACTATCATAAGTTTCATCACTAGAGATTTGTATTTTTTCTATGGTTATTAGGGCATCACTTGTGTTAGTAAAATTTGTAACTACAGTTATAGCTTTTGACCAATCTCCTACAAAAGAGATATCATATTCTCTAAAGGATATTTTTGTATCTTTTTTATTCGTTTTTTTAGCTTCTTTTTCTGAGAACTTTTCTAAAAGTAATTGATTTTTAGCTAGATTATTTAAAATTTCTGTTTGTACAGTATCTAATTGCTCTTTATCTACAGGTCTATATGTTTCTTCATTTATTTTAATAGCTAAATTATTGTATTCATCTATCGTTTTTTGCATATTAGTCATATTAGCTTTAGTAATGTTTGCCTCCTGGTAACTCACACTCAACTCAAAAAATAAACCTAATATGATTAAAAATACAATAGAAGTTATACCTATATATTTAAAAGCTCCTTTAATTTTAGATAATTCTTTGATTTTCATTTATTCATCTTTCTCCTTTTTTATATTTTTATTCTTTTTAGGAGTATTTTTAATTACTTTTAATATAGAGATTTCAGCAGAATTAATTCCATCAACAGTATTATCTATCTTAGTTAACATTATGTTTTTAAATCTATCGCTATTTAAATTAGAACTAAATTCTTGTATTTTCATTGGTTCATTAGCTACTAAATCTATTTTTATCCAATCATTATTTTTATCATCCTGACTATTATTAATGGAAAGTTTTGTAAAGCCTAAAGTATTATTGTCTGGCTTATTAGCTAAAATATCACTTAAGATTGGTTGTATAGGTTCTGTTTGTTTTTTCACATTTTGAATAATCTCGTTTTCTTTTTTTAACGATATTATTTGTTTATTAGCGTAGTCAAAATTAGACTTTAAACTATCTGGTATAGTAATAGTACTTAAATAATATAAAGATACTGTTTGTATACCAATGATGAAAGTAAATAATAACAATGCTACTTTACTGGCTTTCTTGATGTTTTGCTCTAATTCAATAAGTTTAGTACTTTCTTTAACTATTTCAGGTAAAATATTGGCTGAATTGATTTTGACGTATTTTAACCTAGCTGCTTCAAGTTCTTGTAGTAAACTACCAATACCTATATAGTAAGTATCAATTTCTGTTTGATTATATTTTTTTATTGTTAGATTAGAATTTGGTCGCATTTTATAAATACGAGCGTTTTCATCAGTAGAAGCAAAAGTTAATTTTGAAATATTTTCCTTGGTAGAAAGGATATGAATATCTGCATTACCTGTTATGGCTTTGAATTTATTTTTAGCTACAGCATTTGCTTGAAGCAGTGCATCAGATAACAATATTTGGCTATTTTGGTTTTTAAGGTTATCTAAGATATATTCTTTGGCTAAATTCATCTTAAATAAACCCGCTATTGGCGAATACATAATTATATTTGCACTATGTTTATATATTTCAAAAATGTAGGCTTCTTGCTCAAATGTATTTTTATATCTAATAGCACAAAAACTTAATGGTTCTATAGATTTAATCAATAGATTTACATTTTTACTAGCTTGTAATAGGGTATCAATATATGTTTTTTCAATGCTATATACTGTTTTCCATGAAAAGGCAGCACTTTTTAGATTAAAAGGCAAACTATAATAATATTTATCGGTGTCTATATTATTAGTTTGTAAAAATTTATCTATATCTTTTTGTTTTTCACTATTTGTTGGATAGTAAAAATAATTAATATTAAATACTGCATCAGGTAAAATAAAATATATATCTGTTTTACATTTAGTTAGTGATACTATTTCATCGAAATACATAGTTAGTGAATTTACATCTTTATTTATATAAGCTTCATATATGGATTTATATGAAATTAGTGACTTTATTTCTAATTTATTTTTTATTTTTTTTCCTACGACAATTTGTGTAGTATCTTCAAAAATGGTAATGGCAAGCATAAAATCCTCCTTAATCTTCACTGTGTTGTAAAATATATAGTAAATTTACTGCTCTAAGTGAAGCTGTAACCATTTTATTGGCTTTAATAGCTTTAATTTTTCGTATTTTGGTATTTTTTATAATATCAATAATAAAACTTATACCTACACTATCTATAAGGTTAGTATCTGAAAAATCCATTATTACTTCAGTACAACCATTACTAATAGCTTCTTTAAAGTCGTCTGTAAGTTCTAAATATATGGGAAGTGTCATATCTCCTTTAACTTTTATAATTGCTATAGTATTATTCATTATTATATATTTCATATTTATCCCTCATTTTGTGTTCGATTCGAACACATTTTTTAGTTTTATAAAAATTGCAGTGATGTCATCTTTTTTATTTTGTATATTGCCTAATGTCAATAAATCAGACAGACCATCTGTACAAAATACTATTTCCTCTACATTACTTACATCTAAAACTTCTTCTTGGTAATTATCCGTACTAAAGCCTAATAAATTGCTACAAAGTTCAATTTCTTTATACTCTAATTTATCTTTTAATAATATGTTAGGCATACCAGCAGGAATGTAATATAGCTTTTTATTTTGTATGTCCAGTTTAAAAATAATAGCCACTACATAAGCACTAGTGTCTGAATCGGTGTCTATTTGAAATAGTATTTCTTCGTTAATATTATTCATAACTTCAGTTAGTGATTTAAAAACTTTCTTGTCATAAAATCTAAACGCATAATTGAAAATAGTCTTTATCTTCGCTGTTTGTCTCCAAGCAATTAAATCATGACCTGTACAATCAAACAGGTAGCCATATAAAATATTTTGTTCTTCATCAAGCCAATATTTAAATAAATCTCCAGATAGATTTAAATATGGACTATAGATGTAATCTACTGCTAAATCATCTTTATCAATAAAGTCTGGTAAAGTTTCTGCTTGGTTTATTTGTGCTTTTTTTACAGTTTCTTCTAATGTAGTGCTAAAACCTAATTTGAAATTATTAAAAAAAGTGGCAATTTGTAATGTAAATAAGTCTTTATCTATTGGTGTAGCTATAAAATAATTGATGTTTAAGTCTTTAAGTTTAGTATTATTCATATTTTGTTTAGATAAAAACATAAATATAGTTAAATCTTTGTATGAAATACTATCTTTAATCATTAACTCTTTTAAGATTTGACAAAAAACTATGCCGTTTATTTTGTCTAAGTCATCATCAATGAATAAGACTGATGGTTTTAATGTATTATATAAGCTTAATCCTGTTATGGGATTGTCTGTTGTAAGTATTTGATGGTTATTTCCTATTTGTGATATCAATATTTTTTTTATGATATCTTTTTCCTTTGAGATAATTAATATATCCATATACTTTATATTTCCAAAACACCAATATCTAATTTATTTAGTAATTTTTTATTGGATAGTTTTCTTATTTTATAAGGAAGATATACCACCAAATGTACTGTTTGCATATCAGGCTCTAAGATTACACGGTCACAAGATTGGAGCATTAACCATATTCCCCTACCAGAAGATTTATCTTGTATAATTTCATGCCAACAAGCATTATTATTTTTAGTTAATTTAAATAAATTATCCTTTATCATCTTTGCTTTGGTTTTATAAGTATCTGCTTTTATAGACATAATTAAACTTTTATTTATATATTTTATTGTTATATCTATTTTTGCTCTATCATAAGACTTTTTATTATATCTACAAGCATTACAAATAGCTTCTGTTATAGCTACCATAAAAAATGCAGCTTTCTCGTTATCCTTAAAATACATATAAAAGAAATCAAATAGCACTTGATGAGGATAATTTTGATAGCCAATAAAATTAAATTTATATTCCATTTTGCACCTATTTACTTTGTGTATTATTACTGTTATTATTTTGTAATTCTTCTAAATATGCCTGTATTTCATTAAAAATACTTTCATCACTAGGTAGTGAAATACTTACATTGTCATCATAATTAGATACTACATAAGGCATAGTTAAATTATTATAATAATCCCGTAAAGTCTTAGCTAAAGCTATATCACCTATCTTAGTTGCTTCATCTATTTGTATTAATAATTCTTGCTTTAACACATCATTGCTATTTAACGCATTTTCAGCCATAAAATTATATCCTTGAATTTCATTGTCTAAGATATTCTCTGTATAATCTTGGCTGTTAAATTCATTGATAGCTATATTGACTTCACTATCATTAGTAGCAGCTTCACTACTATTAATTAAGTATGAATTTACAGCTACTAGACCTATTAAAATAAGTTCTTTTTTCAAATCGATCACTTTCCTGTAAATATTATTAATGGTATAACTTTGTTTTTAATATTTTTTATGGGAACTTCTCCAAAATATCTACCATCATAAGAGTTTTTATTATTTAATCCGATAGGGAGAAAATAACCCTTATTAACATGATGTTTTCCATATTGAGGAATAATACTTCTACCTAGAGAATCTCTAGTAGATATATCGCCTACATATTCATCGTTAACATAAATAGCTTTATCATCTACATAATAGGTATCACCTTCTAAAGCTTGTATTTGTTTTAGTAAATAAGTATTTTTGTCTATATACTCTCTTTGTATCATAAATTGTTTTATTGTTACTGGTACTTCAAATAAAACCATGTCGCCTTTTTGATAATCTGCTTGAAAAATTTTAGGAATGACAAAATATATTCCACAAGGTACAGATGGTGATAAATTTATAGTGAAAGGAGTATATTCAAAGAAATTGAATACCAATAATAAAAAAAGAAGTAATATACAAATCAAGTTTGCTTTAAATTTGCCCATAAATCTATTCTAATATAAAAGTGGATTTTAAAAGTATCGACTTTTGAAAAAATGAAAAAAATTTTTTATCCTTATGTATCAAGGGATTGCGGGTTTAAAATGGTTTTGTGTTCGATGAAAGTGGGCAAAAAAAGCTGAACTTTTTGTCAGTAACTAAAAAATGTGTTCGATTCGAACACATTTTTTTAGTAATTATATTTAATTTTTAGAATGTACTTTTAACCAAATTGTGTTCGATTCGAACACAAAATAAATATAGTAAATGATAAAAATAATCCTGCGGATTAATTTTAAAACAATGATAAAATAACTTTTTGTCGCTTTTCTGCTCGCACTATAATGGCATTCATTCCAAAAAAACAAGGGTGAAATGAATAGCTTCGCTACCCTTGCTTTTTTCCCTTCTGCCATTATCTAAAGACGTGCGAAAATCAACAAAAAAACAGTCGCATGAGTAGAAAGGAAGATAGTTGTGATTAGAGTTAATAAAAATATTGCAAGAAATCAATATAATCAAGGAAAAATTATAAGATTAATTCCTGCTAAATTAAATTTTGATACAAAAGTTTTTCAAGATGTTTATTTGGGAAAATATGCAACTACAGATTTTGATGAATTAGTAGATATATTCAAATTTGTATATTGTAAAGGGAAAAGGGGATATTATCCTAATTTTTACATTGAAAGGATTTAGTTTAGTTATAAGATTAGATATGATAAGCATTTAGCTTATCATATCTATAAACAATAAATAATGATATAATAAATAAGAGGTGCAGACAATGAAAAGAAGAACACTAAACAGATTGAATGATTATTTCTTTAAAAGGTTAATGGGAGATGATAAAAGAAGTGATTTAACTCTAAGATTTTTAAATCTTATATTAAATAGAACAGAAGAAAATGCGTTTAAAAAAGTTGAATTTTTAAATCCTGAATATAATCCATTAACGAAAGACGGTAAACTTGCAATATTAGATATTAAAGCAAGTGTTGATGATAAAGCGTTTGTAAATATCGAACTACAGGTATCAAGACAAAATTATATGCCAAAACGTTCAATGTTTTATATATCTAGAATGTTTTCAGAACAAATGGTAAAAGGTCAAGATTATGAAACATTAAAGCCTGTAATTGGTATAAATTTATTGGATTTTAGCCTATTTGATGATATTGATACCTGGCATAATGTAGCAAGATTTAAATTAGATAATACAGATAAAATATTAACAGATTGTATTACCATGCACTTTTTAGAACTTCCTAAATTAAAATATAGCGATATTAAAAAAGTGAAAAGATTGGAAGCATGGGGAGCATATTTTTCTGGTAGATGTAGTAAGGAAGAGTTGGAGGTGCTACTGATGAATGAGCCGTTATTACAAAAAGCAGTATCCTTTGAAAGAGCATTTTTAAATGATGATAAAATGTATAGAGAATATCAGCAAAGAGAAGATGCTATTAGAGAAGAAACAACTAAATTCAATAGAGTTAGAAGAGAAGCTAAGGCTGAAGGTAGGGCTGAAGAAAAAATAGAAAGTGCTATTAACTTTTTAAAATTAGGTGTAGATGTAAATACAGTTGCTAGTGGAACAGGATTAAGTTTAGATAAAGTAATAGAGATTAATCGTCAACTAAATAAATAAAATTTTATAAAAGAGTAGGTTGTATAGATATGCAATCTACTCTTTTATCATTTACTATATTTGTGTTCGATTCGAACACAAATATAGTAAATGATAAAAATAATTGGATTATACTCTTTTTTGAAAAACGTGTTCGATTCGAACACATTTAATCAGCTAAATCTAAAACTTTAGCTATGACCTTTTGTCTAAAAGAATAAAGTATCTTTTTTATTTTGTGAAGAGGAATATGGTATTTTTCAGCGATTAGATTGAGATTAATAAATGGATTTTGCTTTTTATCAAATATTATTTGCTGTTCTAATTCACTCATTGAACTTATCTCTTGGAGAATTATATTGTTTATTTTTATTAGTAATTTTTCTTTTTGATATAAAATTTTTAGATAATCATAGCTAACGTCCACATATATATTATTTCTAAGCAAAAAAGAAATTTCTTCTTTGAGTTTGTACCTTAAAGAAGAAAGCATATTTAAAAGTGTCATAAACATCTCATAGGTTAGTTTTTCCATAAATAATTGTTTTATGTCATAAAATATTATATTCATCAAGAAGTTAATCATCTTTCTATTTATTTCGATTATACCGGATTTACTGATGTTTAATGACAAGGAAATTTTAGCTAAAGTATATCCTTGCTCATAGCGTAGTTTTAAAAACTCTTGATATTTAGCTGGCATTTTTTGCAAAAATTGATTTATTAAGTAAAAATCAAGATATAAGCATAATTGCCTATACCGTATCTTATAAATCAAGGGATTTTTCTTATGTGTTTGTATATATTCTTCTTGTTTGGTATTAATTCTGTTATAAGTATTTGTGTCAAAAAATAAAATCAATCTATCTTTTAGTATTTCTTTTCTTAAAAACAATATCTTATCACCTTATATGCTTTTCTAGTTTTAATAATAATTCTTGAATATTTTCTGTTGAAGAAGTCATATTTTCTAAGAATTGTTGTAAATTTTTTATATTATTTATTTCATTCATATAATCACTAATTTTACCTTCAGCTTTTTTCATTTGCATTATTAATTCTAATTTTTCTATGTTTAGCAGTTTATTTATACTGCTTTTTATAACATAGAATTTGTTATTATCTATATTTTCATCATCAAGAATGGTACGTAATTTATCTATTTCTGCTAAATATTTATCCTGTAATTTTGTTATTGTCATTTCAATTAACCTCTATTCATAAAAAAATTTCTTATCAATTTTGAAATATCTACAGATTTTAATTATGTTTGCCTCTCTAGGTATCATTGTTCCGCTTTCCCATCTATGAATAGTAGATGGATTCACTAATAAGATATCTGCAAATTCTTCTCTCGTTAAGAGTTTTTGTTCTCTTAACCATTTTATTTTTTCGCCAATACTCATAATAATTCTTTAAGTTGTTTGGTAGAAGTCTCTAAAACTTCTATTAAATCAATTAAATTTTGCCTATTTTTCTTGCTATATTTGCAAGTATTGAACTCAAAAGCTATAGCTTTACATTTAGTGCCTAAATATACCTTACAACTAGTAACCATATTTTCCAAATCGTTAAAATTTCCTTCAGATACTAGTTTTTTTAGCACATCATTTTCTTTTTGTAAATTTGCTATTGATACTTTTAGTTGATGATAGTCTTTAGGTGGAACAATTTCTTTGACTTTAATTACTTTTTCCATATTAATTCACCTCAAACTTCTTCAAAATAATGATAGACTTTTAAAGTAGATATCATAATTTCTACTTTATGGAATTTTTTCTTGTTATCATAACCATAAATAAAGGCATGACCTTTATCATTTTGATAAAAGCCAGACCCTTTTACATAAATAGGATTACTATTCATTTTGTTAATTGCTTTCGCTTTAAATATCACCCTCTCTATTATTTTCATTGATATTTCCTCTTTCTAATTTTATATCTAAGTCTTTTTCACACTTAGCAATAAGTTTATCTAAATAATCTATAGTTGCTAACATTTTTAATCCTTTATCGTCGTCTTTTATAGTATTTAACAAGGTATCCAATTCATTTTTCTTAGTATTTAAAACACTTAAACAGGTTTCTATAGCACTGAGTTCAATATCTTCATTATCATTTTCAATGCTATTCTCTATAGTTTTTATTTTAGGGTTTGTAACTGTGTTAGGAATATTATCTTGATTAGTTGATTTTGACAATTTATCATTTTTAGGCTTTGGTGTATCTTTTTTTCCGTCCTCTTGTTTAGGACTGTAGTCTTCATTTAAATCTTCAACATTATATCCTTCTTTAATAGATTTTTTTAAATTTCTAAGTTCCCTAGTAGATATATCATCTTTTTGTTTAATTATCTCTAAAGCTTTTTGTTGTTCTTCTTCACTTAACCCTCTAAGTTCAGCAGCTTTAGAAAAAGTAAGTGTAGAATTTTCATCTTCAACAGCTTCTCTTATTTCTGGACAAAATTTATTATAATCCCAGTATCTTTGCAATTCGGCTTCAGAAATACCTATTCTATCAGCAATATTCTTTCTAAAGCGTCCTTTTTCATTTTGGACTTCTTTGGATAGTATTTCTGTTAATATAGTTATTTCATTAAATCTGGTTTTAAAATCTTTTTCCCTTTGGGTATTTCTACCAATAATAGCCATTTTTTCATCATCAAGACTTTTGATAGTGTCGTTTATGAAATATGGTACTTTTTTAGAAGATAATTTGCCTTCATTAAAAGCTTGTAACGTTGCTAATTGTCTTCTATGACCAGAGATAATTATAAGTTTTTCGTCTTTTTTTATTACTTCTATAGGATTTTTGACACCTCCACTTCTAATGATTTCAGCTTTTAAATCATCAATGTTTAGTTTTCCATAAATAATTTCATTTTCTGGATTTACTTCTAGTTCATCGGCATCAATATAATCACAAACCAGTCTTAAGGATTGTTTAGTATTTGCCGATGAAAATACTTTTGCCATGTTTATATTTTTTATTGCCATAAAAACACCTCATTATGTTGAGATGAAAAGTTGTCCGAATCAGACAACTTTTCTATTTGATTTTTATTCATCATATAATAATTCATCTACAAATTTATTCATTTGTCTTGCAAATAATGAACGTGGAGATAATTCAATCATACTTTTTCTCAAGTTTATAGCTTCAAATAAACGTTTATTTGAAGCATAGTTATTGACTAGATTTATGTTAGTTTTGAAAAATTTGTATTTAGACTGAGCTTTGCTATATGTGTTTGTGATGTATTTATTCATCAACGCACCTCGCAAAATAAAGTTATTTTGAGGGTCATGTTCATTATAACTTTCATCGTATAGTTGTCTATCTTTTAATACGTTTTGAAATTGTATATCCATTTCATTTAATCCACTATTTGCATAATCGTCGGGATTAGTTACAATGATTACTTGATTAGTGGCAATTAGTGCATTATATACTGTAAAATTAATATCTGGAGCATTGTCTATTATGCAAAAGTCATATTTATCTTCTACAGATTTTAAAGCATTTTTCAAAATAAAAGTTTTATCTTCAGCATCAATTTCTGTATGCTTCATATTTAGCGGTAACAAAGTCATATTGCTAGGTAGTATATCTATAAGACCTTCTTGTATTTTTCTAGCTGGATAAATTGCCTTTTGTATATCTAAATCAGGATTTAAAAATACATCGGCTAATGTTATTTCTTTATCTTTAGCATTAAAGAAATAACTTGCATTTCCTTGTTTATCATTATCAATAAATAAAACTTTTGCTCCAGCACTGGCTAATATATATGCTGTATTTGTGGAAATAGTAGTTTTTCCTACTCCACCTTTTAAATTTATAAAACTATATGTTATCATAGAAATACCTTCCTTAATTTATAAAAATATGCTAAAATAATAGTATTATATATTGTTATTTTAGTAGTTAACAATAGGAGAAAGTCATGAGCTTTATTCATGGCTTTCTTTTTTATTTTTAAAAGCTCTTTTACAATCTTTAAACCACAAACAAACATTATTATTACAAGCTTGTTTAGCATAACAAGCTTGATTTCCTTCATTTCGTTGAATGCTATGAATTAATACTTCTTTAGTTGCTTTTTTAGGTAAAACAATTCCTTTTTCATTAGCAAATTTTCTAATCTCTTTTATTATCATTTTAGTGACCTCTTTTCTTATTTTTAAACATGTTCGAAATCGAACATATTATACTTGTTTCTTTTTAAATATATCAATATTCACATTTTGGGATAAAGCTACATCTACTTTTTCTAAAAAATCATGAATATTTAAATTTTCTTTATCAGCTAATATTCCAGTTAAAGCTAAATATAAACAAATAATATCCGTATCTTCTCCATCTACTAAAAAACGAACTTCTTTATCATCATATATAACACTTGTTATATAACCTATAATTTCTTTATCATCATTTATATTTAGCATATTCATCATTTGGGCAATCACTGTATTTTTATTAACCACTTTTTAAAGCCTCCATTATTGTATACCTACTCAAACTCCGTATCATACAGTACATTAGGTCAATTTTTTGTCCTATATGTACTGTTTTTTGTTTAGCTCTTTTCTTTAAAATTAAATCATATCCATTGTAAACATATACTCCTATTCCATAAAATTTAATATCAATATCTTGTTTGACTTCGTTATAAACATCTTGTGCTAATACAAGGTAATTATAATCACCTGCAAAAGATAATTTAGCTTTAGAATAAAAATCTTTTTTTGATATTTTTATCTCATAACAACGAAATATATTTTTTGTATCCATTGTCATGTAATCAATACGTTCTGTTCCATAACCTTCTCCTAAAGTTACCTCTAATGCACCATAAATGCCGGGTTCATTAGCTCTTGTTGCAAAAATTAAAGATTGCTCAATTTCTTTTGTTAAAGCTGTTTTCATAAGATTTCCTCTTTTTTTATTTAAATTAATTTTAGAAAGGAATTTCTTCATCTGGATGAACTTCTTGTCCAAAATTTTTAGCTTGTGGTGAAAGAGGTTTACTTTCTATGGTTGTAGGTTTTGCTCCCATAAATTCAAGTTCTTGAGCAATAACTTCTGTGACATAACGTTTACTTCCATCTTGAGCATCGTAATTGCGAATTTGCATACGACCTTCCACTAAAATTTGACTGCCTTTAAATAAGTGTTTACTACATACTTCAGCTAATTTATCCCAAACAATTATAGGAATAAAATCAGCTGTTTGTTGCTCGTTATTATGACTAAATCTACGGTTTACAGCTAAAGTAAAGCTCGCTACCGCTTTTCCTGTCTGTGTATAACGTAGTTCTGGATCACGCACAAGGCGTCCTGCTAATATTACTTTGTTCATGAATTAAGGTCCTCACTTTTATAATTTTTTTTGTAATAAAATTACAGTTGATATCATATATTTTTACCGTAAAATTAATGATTTTTCCTTGTTCACTAATAACAGGGATATATTCGATTAAATGGTCTGTATCTTTGTTATATATATACATATCGCCATTTATAGTAACTAAATTTTCTTTGTCTAATTGATTAATATCTGTAGGATAAGTGTTATTTTTTTGATAATACTCAGTTATATTTTGTTTTGAAAAATTAAAATCTAAATAACTCTCATATATATCAATAATAGATGAATAAAATATATAAACAATTGAACAAATTATTATACATTTACCTAGAAAACAAATAAAAAAACATACAAGATCATCTTCTTCAGATATAAAATTTAGTATAATTCTTTTAATTTTATTCATAAAAATTTCCTCATTTTGGATACTTTTTCCATTATAATAAACCTTGTTTTCTTAATTTCTCTTTGTATTTTCCATAACTCATATTATGTTTATCGGCGTCTTCCTTAATTTTATTCAATAATGCCATTCTTTCTTCAACTTCCTTTTGTCTCTTTTTTGCTGCCAATGAATAGTAGTTTGGATTAGGATTAATACGATTTGTCATAGTAAAAACCTCACTTATAAATCTTCTTCTTTTATGCCTGCGTAATCGCATAACTTTTTAGGTGATATATGATAGGTATAAGTTTTTTTACCTGGCATCTGCATAGCTACTCCAAATGGTAAGATATTTCTTTGTAGTCCAATTCGAACAAATTGCTGTGATTTACCTAATATTTCTGCTGCACGTTTTACAGTCACTTTTGCTTTTTTACACATATAATCTACTCTCCTTATTAATCTTTTGCTAAGTCTTGAAATCTTACGTATTCTTTATGGAAATATACTGGAATAGTTCCTGTTGGTCCATTTCTATTTTTTGCTATAATCACATCAGTTATATTTTTATTTTCAGTTTCAGGATTGTAATAATCTTCACGATATAAAAACATAACGATATCAGCATCTTGCTCCAATGAACCAGATTCGCGTAAATCACTCAACATAGGTTTTTTTACTTGTCTTGATTCTACGCTACGAGATAATTGTGATAAAGCAATTATAGGAATATCTAATTCTTTAGCAAGAATTTTCAAGCTTCTAGATATTTCAGATATCTCTAGATTTCTATTCTCACGACGAGTACCTTCCAGTAGTTGAAGATAATCTATTATAATAAGCTTAATATCATTTTCTCGTTTTAATTTTCTTGCTATTGAGCGCAAACTCATTAAATTCGATATTTCATCGTTTATTATTAGTTTTGATTGGGAGAGTTTGTTGGATACTTTTATTAATTTTTGTGTATGTGCATCATCTAAATTTCCTGATTTTAAATTAAACAGAGGAATTAATCCACGACTAGAAAAAATTCTATGAATTAATTGATTAGATGACATTTCTAATGAAAAAAATACTACAGGTGTATCTTTTTTTATGGATAAATGACTAGCTATATTTAAAGCAAATGCTGTTTTTCCCATACTTGGACGAGCTGCTAATATCATAAAATCGCTATTTTTTAAACCTTGTAGAAAATTATCTAGGTCATATAACCCTGTTTCTAATCCTAATAGTTCATCTTTATGATTAATAATATTTTCAATATCCATATAAGCCTTTAATGTTTGACCTTGAATATTATCTACTTTAGTTACAATCATTTTTTTTGTTAGCCTAGATATCATTTGTTCAGTTTTGTCTAAAATCACTTCTGGAGTATCCAGCTGTTCATTATCATAGCTCATACTTTCCATATGTTCTGCTATGTTAATTATATTTCTAAGCAGAGATTTTTCTTTTACAATATTTATATAGTGCTTTAAATTAGCTGTAGATGGCACTTTATTAGCTAAAGATGTTATAAAAGCTATACCACCAACTTCTTCAAGTTTACTAATATGTGTTAGGTAATCTGTTAATGTAATAATATCTATAGCTTTTTTTGTGGTATTTAGGTCAAGCATTACTTTAAATATCGTTCTATGACTTTTTCTATAAAAATCTTCAATATCTAATAATTCAGAAACTCCATATATTGTTTCTTGATTTATTAAAATAGACCCTAAAACAGCTTCTTCCGCCTCAATGTTTTTAGGAATTTCTCTTTTTATCATTGTATACACTCCTTTCTTGGTATATACTTATATTAGAACTATTTTTATTTATGCTCGTTTTGATTATTTATCAAAACGGGCTTTTTTTATTCTCTTTACTAAATCAAGATTAAACTTAATATCTAACTCCATGAATAAATTCAAAGAAATATTGTCTCTTTCTATCATGGCATCTATAGATTGTAAGAGAATTTTTTTGTCTGATTCAGATAAATCTTTATTACTATTCTTATTAAAAAGTAATTCAGGGAGTTTATTCATTGCTTCATCAGCCTTTTTGTCATAGATTTTCAGCTCTAAAATCCGAGCTTGGATATGTCTATCCGTCTTACGATATCTAAACAGTCTATTTAAGCCTGTTGCCTGCATAGCCATGCTTGCTGCTGCTATAAAATTGTTTTCAGCAAATTTTCTCATTTTCTTTGCAGGCAAAGTCCTTTTGCCATGTAATGCCTGATATATTGCACTTATAGAGCAATTTAACTCTAAAGCTACAGCTTTAGGTGGCTTATTAATCGACATAATAGCCAGTTGTATCATATAAGGTAAATCGTTAATAAGATTAGGTTCAATCATAAAATACTGCTCCTATTTGTGTAAATAATACACATTTTTTATACCAAAAATAGTGCTATATTAATTTTAATCTATTTCATTTTCTAACAATTTTAGCTGTTTTTCTAATTGCTTTTGAGATTTATTATTATTTTCTTCGTGTTTTTCGTTGGATAAATTTTTATATTCTTGTGTTTTTAAGGGATAGTTTCTATCACAGGCTACAAAAAGCCATGCAGATATATTTTCTATCTTAATACCTCGTTTTATCTCTATCTCTAAATTTTTTAACTGCTTAAAAATTAAATCATCATCAAATTTCTTTTGAAATATTCTTAATGTGTTTTCATCAATACTATATTTCTTAAAAAGATTTAATATTTTATTTAAAATATTTTCTTCTTGATTTTTAATGATAATCTCATTTTCAAGTTCAGGTGAGTCTACATTATGCTGTTCTAATTTTGGTATTCTATCCGTTCGTGGTTTTTTCTCTACCATTTTTACATCTGGTAAAATTTTTAATAACAAATCCTTATATACACTATTTGTTTTCCGATCAGCTCGTATGGTGTTATGTAAAAGCCAATCATTAACATAGACTACTTTATTTTCATGGTCTAACATTGTTATAAAGTTTTTATATATTAACAAATTTAAATCATCATCAGCTCCTTTTGTTAATCTTAGAACTGTACCTGCTTCTACAACACCATCATCATCTGCGTGTAATATCAGATAAGTATATAAATCTCTTGCAGATACAGACATTTTTAAAAATCTTTCACTATCGTAGATTAATTTGCTGACCATTCGTCTTGTTTTCAAATAAAAACACCTCACCTCACTTTGATTTTGTCAAACACTAAAATACTAATTTGGCAATTAAACCAAATGCTTTAGTGTCTACAATTTGTTAACTAAGCTAGCTATTATATTAATTTAGTTTATATTAGCTTTAGCTTAGCTTGTGCCGTCCCATAAAAGTGCAACTATTTGTTAACTTTTTATAAAGCTATCTTATGGGACAGTCCCATTAAAAATTAAGGATAGTTTTTAATAAATTCAATTCATCTTTTGTAGGTGTTTCTAATCCATTTTCTACAGCAATATATCTGTTTTTATCAATTTGTGTAAGTATACAAATATCATCGACGGAGAGTTCTTTTAATTGTCGTTGCTCTTTTAGTTTTATACTAAAATCAGTATCAATATTATTAAAAATATCTTCCCAAGGGATATTTAATACAGTAGCAATTTTTTTTGCTACTTTAATAGACGGTATTCTTTTTCCGGTTTCTATCATTGAATAATATCCATCTGAAATTCCGACTAATTTAGCTATATCCACTTGTGTAAATTTAGATTTCTTTCTTATTTTAATTAAATTCATTCCTACACCTCCTTACTATAAGTTATATTATTTCATTTTACTAACTATTTGTTAGAAAATTATATTAGTATTATATCTTACATATAGTTAGATGTCAATATTTTTTCTAACTAATTGTAAGGATTATTAAATTTAACTATATGTTAGATTATAATATATATGAGGTGATACTATGTTAGGTGATAGACTAAAGGAATTACGTCTTAATAATGGATTAAAACAATCGGATCTGTTAAAAAAATTTAATTTATCTTCTGCTCGATATAGTCAATATGAAAATGATAAAAGAGTACCTGATTATGAATTATTAATAAAATTTGCTGATTTTTACAATGTAAGTATTGATTATTTATTAGGTAGAACAAATGTTATAAAGCCAGAAAATATTGATGAGAATGATTTATTATCTAAAATAAATACAGCTGATTCAGAAACTAAAGCTTCAGTAGAACAGTTTTTAAATTATTTACTTTATGAAAAAGAACGTAAAAACAAAGAAAAAGAAGATAATAGCACAAAAAAAAATACAGACAACGAGATAGCAATTTAAAAATTTTTATCTCCGTCTGTACATGAATGGATTAGAAAACATTATTTCGAGTTATTTAGTAGGGATGAAGAAGATGATTAGATATACTTCAGATAGAAAATATGCAAATGTAATAAAAGACTTAAACAGAAAATATAATGAAAGATTTTTCAATCTTAATAATAGAAATGTTGCAGGTTATGATGTTGCTAATAAAGTATGGTTTTTTGATGAGAATATTGTAGATTATAATGATTATTTAAGATATGCAAGATTTACTCCTGAACAATTAAGATACTTAAGACATTTTTCTACAAATTTAACAAACTTATTTCAAGAAATAGATTCTAAAATTGATTTTCAAAACTTTAATACTAGATATAAATTTGAAGGTGATGTTTATTCTGTATACAAGTCAGATACTACTACTGTTATATATTTGACTGATTCTGTAAAAGGAACAGAAAAACTAAGAGTAGTATATTATAAGGCATTTCATGATGATTTAGAAAATACTAGAATTTTGGTAACAGGTAGTTTATCTATATATAAAGGACATGGAGAAATTCAATTATTAGCTGATGCAATCTATGTTACAAGGAAAAAAACCAAGTATCAGCAACAAATTGATACCTGGTATGATGAAATTTATAAAATGGATATATCACCAGAATATGAGCAATATTCTTTTTCAGATATTCGATATATGGGAGTTATTTCCAATAATAAAACAGGAAAAGGATATCATGATTTTAAATCAATACTAAAAAATACAAATTATATAATAAAAGAACGTTTTACAACACTTACTGCGGAGAATATTGCTAAAGAAATAAAAGAGCTTTATGAAACGGAATCTGTTGATTGTATTTGTATTATTCGTGGTGGTGGAAATAAATATGATTTATTGGATTTCAACAATCCTTTATTAATAAAAACTATGTATGATTCAGGTTTGTTTATTTTTACAGCAATCGGTCATACCAGTGATAATCTAATTTGTAATAAATTTGCTCACTATAATGCTAGTACACCAACTGCATTAGCGATGCACTTTAAAAGATTACAATATGCTGAAGTAAATAAACAAAAAGAAAATGAATTATTATTAGCAAAGAATGATAATAATAAATTACAAGAAATAATCCAAACTTTACATTTAGAAAATGAGAGATTAAAAAGAAAAATTAATGACCTTATTGATGAAAATGAAAACTTAAATGAACAATTAAAGAAATCTAAAAAAGGGTTCTTTAGTAAGTTATTTGGTTGATATTACTTAAATTGATTAATATAATTTATTCTTTATTTCGTGCATAAAAAAAGACAAGCTTTTCGCTTGTCCTTATGGTACAATATGAAACGGAGAATAAATTGATGTGTCGGCTCTCTCTCGTTTGAGGGAGGTGGTAATATGTCAACTTATGAAGTTTTATCATTGATAATTTCTTTATTAAGTCTGATATTTACTATTCTTTCTTATCTCAATTAAATTTGAAATAAAAAAGAAGCCGTCATAACGGACAGCCTCTTCTTCACTTTACGAATTTTCCAGAAGAGGGCTGACGTGGCGAAACATCAGTTTATTCTCTTCTTTTAGTTAATCATATCATAAGTAATAAAATTAATCAAATAAATTCTAAAATAATAAAATAATAAAAGGTGGAATTTATTATGAAATTACCAAATGGATATGGTTCTGTATCCAAGCTTTCTGGCAAAAGACGTAAACCCTGGATTGTTAAAGTTACGAAAGGTTGGACAAACGACGGAAAGCAAATCCGTATGGTTTTAGGAACATTTAAAACTAAGAGTGAAGGACTAATTGCTTTAGCAGAATATAATAAAGATCCCTATGATATCATAGAACGAAGATATACACTAGAAGATTTATATAATATGTTAGCTGAACAGAGATTAAAAAATAATCAGAAAATGCCATTAGCTGCGTATAAACACTGTTCTAAATTACATAAAATGCAATTTAGGGACATAAAGACTGCACATATTCAAGAAATAATAGATAATTTATCTCTTGGATATGCTAGTAAAAAATCTATAAAAAATTTATTTAGTTTGTTATATAAATATGCTATGTCTTTAAATTTAGTTGACAGAAATTACGCTAAATTTATTAGACTTCCATCAGAAATAAAAAGCAATAAACACAAACCTTTTACTGAAGAAGAATTGGAAATTTTATGGAAAAATGATGAAGATTATGTTGTTAAAATTGCTTTAATATTAACATACACAGGCCTAAGACCAAGTGAATTATTAGATATTAAGCGAAGTAATGTTTTTTTGGATAAAAAATATATTATTGGTGGAGCAAAAACAAGTATGGGGATAAATAGACGTATTCCTATAGCAGAAAAAATATATCCTTTTATAAAAGATTTTTATTATATAGCTGATGAATTTAATAATCCATATCTAATTACAAGTAATAAAAAAAGATTGCCATATGCTACTTTAGCTTATAAATGGCGTAAGTCAGAAATTTCAGCTATAAAAAACCATCTTCCACATGATGGACGACATACCTGTAATACCTTATTGGACAATGCAGATGTAAAAGAAAATATAAAAAATCTAATATTAGGACATGTAGGGAAAACCATTAATGAAAAAGTTTATACACACAAAACCGTTGAACAATTAAAAGAAGCTATTGATTTAATCTAAATAGTATGTATTATATGTGATGAATGTTATCTATTTGTTGACTACTATTTAATTTTTAAAGAGTTTTATGTGTTTTTTAGAGATTTTTTATAAAAAGAAAGCCTTTAAATACTTATATTTAAAGGCTTTCTTTAATTACTTAATTTAAACACTTGTTAAAGTTAAATTTATCATAGGTGGAAGACCAGCAATGGGTAAAACTGCATATTCAAATACAACACTTGTTAAAGTTAAATGCCAGTGAAATCAATACTTTTATAAATAATTATAGTTTATAAAGGTTGAAATATCAATATTTATATGAGTTTTTACCAGCGATTGAGGATTTTGGATGATTTTTAATAAATCCTTTATTTATAAGGATTTCAGGTTTTAAACTAAAAAATGGTTGGGAAAATAAAAAAGGCACTTGTTTACACAAATGCCTTTAAATAATTATTTTACATTAGCGAAAGCTTGTTTTAAGTCATCTAAAATATCATTGATATCTTCAAGACCTACAGAGAAACGAACCATACCGCTATTGATACCAGCTGCTTCAAGTTGTTCATCTGTCAATTGACGATGTGTTTCACTTGCTGGGTGAAGAACACAAGTACGAATATCGGCAACATGAACTTCATTAGAAGCTAATTTTAAGGAGTCCATGAATTTAACAGCGTTTTCTTTGCCACCTTTGATTACAAAAGTGATAACACCACTGCAACCTTTTAAATATTTTTTAGCAAGAGGATAAGATTCATTGCTTTCAAGAGCAGGGTACATAACGCTTTCTACTTTATCATTGCTTTCTAAATATTTAGCAACAGTAAGAGCATTTTCGCAGTATTGTTTCATACGTACAGGTAAAGTTTCTAAACCTAAGTTTAATAAAAATGCAGAATGTGCAGCTGGATAGCAACCGAAATCACGCATTAACTGCATTCTAGCTTTTAAAATATAAGCTTGTTTACCATAAGTTTTTGTATAGGAAAGACCGTGATAAGATGGATCTGGTTCTACTAATTCAGGAAAATTACCATTGTCCCAATTGAAATTACCACTATCAACGATTACGCCACCGATTTGAAGTGCATGACCGTCCATATATTTACTAGTGGAATGAGTAACAATATCAGCACCAAATTCAAATGGTTTACATAAGATAGGAGTTGCAAAAGTGTTATCCACAATCAAAGGAACACCATGAGCATGAGCGATATTTGCATAACGTTCGATATCAAAAACAGTTAATGCAGGATTAGCTAAAGTTTCACCAAAAACAGCTTTAGTATTAGGTTTAAAAGCAGCATGAATTTCTTCGTCAGTAGCATCATGACCAACAAAGATACATTCAATACCTAATTTTTTCAAAGTGAAAGCGAAAAGATTTACAGTACCACCATAGATTTGAGTAGTGGAGATAAAACTATCGCCAGCATTACAGATATTTAAAATAGCAAGTAAATTAGCAGCTTGACCAGAAGTAGTGCACATAGCACCAACGCCACCTTCAAGGTCAGCAATTTTATTTTCAACAGCCATGACTGTAGGATTAGCAAAACGAGAATAAATTAAAGATTTAGTAGGTTCATCAAAAACAGCAGCAACATCATCAGTAGAGTCATAAACATATGTAGTGCTTTGCACAATTGGCATGACGCGAGGTTCAGTATTTTTAGGGCTGTATCCAGAATGTAAACATTTAGTAGCATCTTTCATAAAAAAATAGCCTCCTTAGTAAAATATAAATTATATTATAAAACATTATAGACAAAATAGAAAGTATTTATATACATGAAGAAAATTATTTATTGTAAATATGTTTAAAAGCTGAATATATTTTTAGATAAAAAGAAAAAACTAGCAAGTAAAATAAATACCTGCTAGTTTTTTGTTTAAACATCTTTAGAAGAAATATATTTAATAATACCAAATCCTAAAATCAAAGTTAAAGCACAGATAAAAATTTCTTCATTTTGCGGAATACCTGGATAAAGTTCCAAGATAGAACCTAAAATGAACCCAAGGATAATTAAAAAAGTAGGTTGAGGATAATTTTGCATAAGATTTTCTAATAATTTAGTAGTTAGTAAAATACCCACAACTAGACCAAATCCTAATGGAATTAAAAATGGTAAATAAAATTCAGAAGCCGCACGCATAGTTTCATCGTATAATCCCATCAATAAAAGCATATAAGAAACGCTTATTCCTGGTAGAACAAGTGCAATAGCAGCTATAAAACCAGCAACAACTAATAATAAATAAGTGTACCAATTAGTAGCATCATTTGTAGTTACATTACTGATAGGAGACATTTCAAAAAAGAGAACAATTAAAAAGCCAATAGCGACATATATAGGGACTGTCCAGGAAAATTTAGTTAATTTAGCCTCGCGAAACATCAAAGGCACACTGCCTGCTACAGCACCCATAAAGAAATAAAGCATAGGCATAGGATAAGTTTCAATTAAATGCAAAATAGGTTTAGAAAAAGAAATAATACCTATTAAAGAACCTGCTAAAAATATAGTTAAAAAAAGAGAATTTCTAAATTTATTTTTCATGAATGAACTTACAGAAGAAATTAATTTAGTATAAATCCCAAGTATCATAGCCATAGAACCGCCACTAACACCAGGAACTAGCATGGTAGAACCAACAACTAACGATTTAGCAAAAGTTACAACATAATTTCTCATAAAAGTAAACAAAACCCCTTCTAAAATAAAAAATAAATTGACAATAAAAAAGACATAGCCTATAAAAGGTTATGCCTAATATGAGATTTTCAAAACATACTATAATTGTATAGTTTGTAAAAAATAAAGTCAATTAACAAAGAAAGATTTTACAAAGATTTTACAAAATCAAATCATCAATTAGAAAAGAAAATAAAAGACAGAAGACAGAAGACAGAAGACAGAAGACAGAAGACAGAAGACAGAAGACAG
>OGNW01000134.1_pt1 | contig 73316 bp, 65 predicted proteins | sample 1573591 | NCBI WGS metagenome assembly OGNW01 (sample SAMEA2581894, study PRJEB24529) | metagenome | biome: Human gut stool | place: China | collected 2011
CCAGTAAAGAGTGCAAAGCACCACCAATGGTGGCAAGGCTCTTGACAGGGCTTTTTCTTTTCTGTGGTTGGTAATCAAGAGGAAGAAAGAAAAAGTGTGTATTTTTCAAGACAGAAAAATGTCAAGGGGGGTGTGCTGATTTTTGTTGTGGCGGATATATGGAACTGTTATAATATGGATATGTTTAAATTACGTTATAAGCAAGAATATTCTGCTGATTTGTCAAAAAACATCATTGCAACTGCCAGTTGACATATTTCCATATCTAAATGGTGGCTATGCAACTGATAATATTGCTAAAATTACACCATGAAAGAAAGGAGTGTTAGCTAATGAATATGGCAGACAGAATACAATATTTAAGGAAATCAAAAGGAATATCACAAGAGGAACTTGCGGATAAAGTTGGAGTTTCAAGGCAGGCTGTTTCCAAATGGGAAAGTGAACAAAGTACGCCTGACTTAGAAAAAATAATTATAATGAGTGATTTTTTTGGAGTAACAACTGACTATATCCTAAAGGGAATTGAACCAGTAGCAGACAAAGAACAAAAAAATAAAGAGCTTACGAGTAAGGTACTTTATATATCATCAACAGCTTTTGTTGCTATTGGGCTGTTTTGTGCATTTGGTAATTGGTATGCAGAACAAACAATGGAAGCAGTTTGGGGTTCAATGATTATTCAAGCTATAGGGATTGTTGGATATTTTATAGCGAGAATACTATCGGAAGAAAAATCCCCCTTTTATGTAAATTGGCTTAATATAATCGGAGTTGCTTTTATGCCTATTTCTATGATTACAGGATATATTTCAGGATTGGTTTTCAAACTAGAAGGGTGGATTGCACCTTATCCGATAGGAATATTTCATACTTTAGTTTTCGTGTTAGTATTCTTTGTAGTTGTGATTGCAAGCTATATTATTCTAAAGAAACAAACAAAATAGTGATTACCTTTATTTTGCAAAAGCAGTTAGTCTTAGGATTGACTGCTTATTAATAAAAGACACCACTTCAATGTGTCAATGGTGTCTTTTTAGTGCTATTTTATCGTCATATCAAGGCTCGTTTAATCGTGGTATATTCGTGGTAAAATGAGTGTTTTTCTATACTTCGAAAAGCTTGAAAGTGTAATATTTATAGGGATAATCAAAAATCAGATATAAAGTTTTTTTAGAAATATTTATTGTTTTTTTAATAAAAACGTTTTAAATTCTTTGTAAAAAATATAAGCTTATTTCAGCTTTTAGGTTCATTTTTTATTAATTTTTTGTTCTGCCCTTTCATTTCTGCCTATTATAACACGTTTTTTGGTAAAAGTAACCAACTTTATTGTAATAAAAATATTTTCATTTGTGTTTTTTATATAAAACAATATTTTTATTATGTTTTTATATTTTTTCAACTATTTTTTATTTTATTTTCCGATTTCTATAACGCTGATTCCAGTTACGTGTCATATAATGTTTTTCTTTGCTGACACGTAATCGTTGCTCAAATAGCAATTATATATTGCTCAAAAAAATTCGGAAATATCATCTACATCTTTATATCGGAAATGAAGAGACTCTTTCAATATACTAAATCATCAGATTGCAAAAAGGACTGCCGGAAATGATTTACTCTCAGTATTAACTGTGTCATTTTCCGGCAGTCCTTTTTCATTTTGTTGTTATTATTTCTTCAAGCTTTCTCTAAATATCTGCTCTATTTCTTCTTTATCAAGTTTCTTGTAGCCACCTGTCATTATGAATGTTCCTTTTTTATCATCTTCCCCTGAGAAATACTGTTCACAAATATGATTAAAAATATCATAAATTCCTGAAACCATCTGATAATGTGGTAGTGTCATTGTATATCTTGGATTCAAAATAGAAAATCTAGGCATTATTTTTTCATCTGTAAAAACATATCCACATTATGCTTTCTTGCAATTTCCACACCTTCATATAATTTTTCAACTTTTTCCTGCATAATTTTTATATTACTTATGATATATAATTATTTAAACTACTTTCCCATGTATCTCCCAATATACTCATACAATTCAATATTAGTCTCCGCGTTTTTCTCCTCCGCCTCTATATATTCAGGAAAAGGAAGTCCAATCTGGCATTCGCCACATATGTCAACGCCTATTATTTTCTTATCTTTCAAAAAGAATTTCAACAGATGTTCAAGCATACCAAGGCTCATATGCCCTTGACTCCAGTTAGTTTCAATATAATGTTTGTCCAAAATATCTTTGTCTATGGAAATATAAAAAGGTACATCAGTTTCAATCAAATCAAGTTTTTCTCTTCCACTATTGTTCCGTAATTCTTCTGTTGAAAATGTTATAAGCTTACTCTGATTTTTCACATTTATCTGCTGTATATCCGCCTCACTTGCCCCAACAAGAATCAATTGTTCAAGATTTTCGTTTTGCTCAATAACCTGTGCCGCCCAATCGCCACAACTTGTCATTCCTTCAACCATAGGCTTTTGCATATCTGTGTGATGGTCATACAAAACAAGCGAAAACTTTTTATTTATTTTGTCCGTCATAATTTTTGTTATGTAATGATAATTACCTGAATCAATAAAATGAACGCCGTTTATGCTAAAATTCTCTATTCGTTTCTGAATCTCCGCCTCCCCTTCTTTGGTGCAATACAAGTCGGTTTCTAAAATATCTGAGCAGTCAATTCTAACAATATTCTCCGTCTGCTCTATATTTTCATCAATATAAATATGTGTAAAATCTAAAATAAAATTTTCACTTCTTGTCATTTTATCATCCTCTATAAATTTTCATTTATTATTTTCATAAAAGTTTTTGCTACCTTACTTAACATTGCATGTTTTTTCCAAACCAACGCTAACTCTGTTGTCAATCACCTGATATGTTGGCTCCTCTCCTAAGTTTTATTTTTATATATATCTTTGATTTTTGCTATTTGGTTTGTCTGGAATTGTCATACAAACCAAGTTTAATTCAAGTTCATGTTTTAAATAATTTCTTCTAAAACCTTCTCTAGACTTCAATTCTAACTTTTCCATAAGTTGATTACTTATATACGCAACATCATATTCCATTACATCCAAAAGTTTTCTAACACAATCAGACAATTGTTCACTGTCTTCATTTATTTGTGTTGCTATCTCTTCTAACACGCTATCAATCTGTTTTAACATAAACTCAATAAAAAATGTTGAATTTCCATTAACATGGCATTTTGATATTGCATTATAATATTCATCCTGATATTTCATTTGTAATTGTAAATAGTGGTTGATCTTTTTCCATAAAATTCTCTCCTAACTTTCCATACTATCTTACGCACTAACTTCCGTACTATCTTGCGTATCATCTTGCGTATCATCTTCCGTATTATCTTGCGTATCATCTTCCGTACTTTCTTCCATAATTATACCATAATTTTTCTGATTAACAGCCAAAAACTTGCATTAAACAATGCAAGTTTTTTAGATTATTTATTATTAGATTTCCTTTCCTACTTCAAATGCCTTGCCAACTAGTCCCCCCAGTTTCATATAAAAATTAGGGTGTCAAGACACAAAAATGTCATATACAATCGCCAAAAAATGTAATAAAATATAACTATATAAATTACCCGATAATTTATGAATTTTATACATCGGAAAAGTCTTTTTCCCTTAACAATATTTTATTTATGGAAGGAACGATGAATATATGAAAAAAACTACTTTAAAATTACTGCTATTTTCCTTTGTTATGAGTTTACTTATGATAATTCCTACAAATGTAAATGCAGAAGAAATCATTCCGGTCAATATATCTGTAAAGTATGGCCAGACAGAAGCCCGAAGAATCTTAGATATGATTAATGAACTGAGAACCAGTCCTACTGACGCATGGGCTTGGGATAAAACTGATACCAAACAAGTTGCATATCCCGGTTTAAAAGAACTTGTCTATGACTATGATTTAGAGCGACTTGCAATGAAACGTGCAGCAGAAATTGCACTATCCTACGACCACACCCGCCCAAATGGTCAAAATCCTTTTACTATTTATACTGAAGAAAATATAACCAGACGGGATGCAGGTGAGAATATTGCAGTAGCAAGTCCTAATGTTTATTCTAAGGCAGAAGCAGTAAATAACGGATGGCGTGAAGATAACGAACCTTATGCCGGTCAGGGGCACCGTAGAAATATGTTAGATTATAAATTTACCTGCGTTGGAGTTGGTCATGTTACTTACAACGGCTATGACTACTGGGTGGAAGAATTTGCCTCCAGACCTTCCATTAATACAACAGAAACACCGGCAAATGACAGTGAACAAACTGTTACTGTTTCAGTAACTAAAAGTTGGATTACAAATTATAAGACATATTTTGACCAAGATTCATATGTTCTTAGATTAGGAGAAACAGTAACTCCAAATATTACACCTATAATTTCTCTTATAAATCAATTTGGACCAATCGGAACCTTGTTAGATACTCCAACCGTTTCCATTAATGACCCTTCTATTGCCACCTATAGTGATGGAAAGATTATAGGTCTTAAAGAAGGTACCACCACGTTAACCACATCACTATACGGATTGCCATCAACAACTTCGGCAACAATAATTGTACATGACTCTGATAATCATTGGGATGGTGGAGTAATTACAAAAGTTCCAACCTGTATAGTGGAAGGCGAAAGAACTTATACCTGCGCTATTTGTAATAATACAAAAATTGAAAAAATTGGCATAGATGCAACAAATCACCTCCACTCTGAAATTCGAAATCAAAAGGAAGCTTCATGCAAAGAGGAAGGATATACCGGTGATAAATATTGCTCTGACTGTGGAACTAAGCTTTCATCAGGCAATACTATTGCAAAAACAGAAAATCATAGTTGGAATAAGGGAGTAATCACTAAAAAACCTACATGTGCAGAGACAGGCGTAAAGACCTATACTTGTAGCATTTGTAGTAAGACAAAAACAGAAAACATTGCAAAAACAACAAAACATCTTCATACTGAAATCCGTAATAAAAAAGCTGCTACCTGTGGTGAAACCGGTTATACCGGCGATACATATTGTACTGATTGTGGAACAAAAATTTCATCCGGTAAGACCATTGCAAAATTAACTACTCATACTTGGGATGAAGGAAAGGTCACAACAGACCCTACTTGTACAGCGAAAGGTGTTCGAACATTTACTTGTAGTATATGTGCCAAAACCAAAACTGCGAGCATTGCAGCAACAGGACATCAGCATACTGAAATCCGCAAGAAAAAAGACGCAACCTGCGGCGAAGATGGTTATACAGGAAATACATATTGCACTGATTGTAAGAAAACAATTTCATATGGTCAGACCATCAAAAAAACCGGTAACCATACTTGGGATGACGGAAAAGTAACAAAAGAGCCTACATGTACAGCAAACGGCGTAACAACTTTTACCTGCATTGTATGTAAAAAAACAAAAACAAGAAGCATAAAAGCAACAGGACATAGTTACGGAGAATATGTAGTTGTAAAAGAACCTACAACCTCAGAAAAAGGATTAAAATCCAAGACTTGCAGTGCTTGTGGAAAAGTATATTCTGTAACACTTGCAAAAATTTCGTCTTCTAAGACAACTACAAAAACTCCAACGACTTCGTCTCAGAATGCACGGACACGCAAAATTACTACTAAAAAGATTAAGTTAAACCGTAAGAAACTGACTTTGAAAAAAGGCAAAACTTTTAAATTTAAAGTTACTCTAACACCGATAAATAGTCGTGACAGAATCACTTACGTAACCTCAAACAAAAAAGTTGTCAAAGTCTACAGAAACGGTAGAATCAAAGCCTTGAAAAAAGGAAAGGCTAAGATTACAGTAATTTCAGGTACGAAAAAATTTGTCTGCAAAGTAACAGTAAAATAAAAGGCTTTATAATAAAAGCAAATTAAAAAGTCAATTATTTTTTAAGACTTTGATAATCTAATGATATATTTAATAAAATATAATTTTTCAATATATCATTACTAAAAAATCCTTTATGATATACAAGGCTTGCAAACCTGTATACATAAAGGATTTTTTTCACAATCCCCTACCACAAAATCAACATTCAGAATATTTTTCTTCTTCGCCTGTTTTATCATTACAAGTGTTAAATCAAGACCTGTGTAATGTCGGTTTGGATATTTTTCTGATAGCAATGAAATCATTGGAGCCGGTCCACATCCTGCATATTTTATATCACCACTCCATTACAGTGGTCCACTTCATGTTGTATAATCTGGGCTGTATAACCACTGAACTTGCCGTGTTTCGGCTCAAAATTTTCATTCAAATAATCCACTTCTATTTCTTCGTATCTTATGCAATTACGAACTCCATCCAATGAAAGACAGCCCTCTTCTGTAGTGTACTCTCCTGATTTTTTAGTAATCACAGGATTAACCATTGCAAACTGAAACGGTCCTGCTGCCACAACAATAATGGATTTATTTACTCCAATCATATTGGCCGCCATGCCTACACAAATTTCTCTGTTTTCTCTTAATGTATCCATTAAATCAGTTACAACCTGTTTGTCCGCTTTTGTAGCAAGCTGCGCTTTTCTCGCAAAAATCTGTTTTCCTTTTACTATTTTCTTTACCATAATCTGTCTCCATCTGATTCTATAAATATATTGATTAGTACACCAAAACACCAAAAGTCTGATTACAACCTGATTATTTTACTCATCATTGCAAAATTTGTAAGTTTTTAATCAGATATATTTGACTGTATAAACTCCTCAATAATATCCAAAATTCTTTCTGTAAAAAACTCACTTCCGCCGTGGTCCGCACCTTCAAGCATATATAACTTCACATTTTTATTGTATTTCTTTAATAGCTTGTATACAACGACGCTAATTTTAGGGTTGACTGTGCGATCCTTTGTTCCATGGAACATAAGTATTGGAGGCAATGGTGTGTCCTCATTTATATTACACTCAACTGACATTTTTCTACACAAATCAGGATTATTACGCAAATCAACGCCACCCATTTCCATTCCTTCCGGACTATCCGGCTGATGATGATTCAATGTGCTAGGCATACTGTCTTCAAACATTATGCTTAATGCACCATACATTGAAATAATTCCTTTAACATTGGCATCTACTTCAGGATAAATATTTTCATTAGAATCTTCCTTGATAAGCTGTGAAAAAAATGCTGAATGTCCTCCTGAAGAATCACCTGCAACAAACATTTTTGTTGCATCTGCTTTGTATTCACTGGCATGAATTTTCATAAATCTTATGGCATTTCTTGTATCTATCGCCTGTGCCGGAAAAGTTGCAATGCCTGAATGACGATACTCGACAACTGCTATTACATAACCTTTCTCAGCCAATCTTGAAAGAACACCAAGTTTGGAATTAATATTCTGCTTCAACCATGCTGAACCCTGAACATAAACTATACAAGGATATGTTTCATCACTATCTGTTGTATTTCTTGTTCTGGGAACAATAATTTGCAAATGCAATGTTATTCCATCTACGTGTGCATATTCAACATTAGAAAAAATGTATGCCCCCTTTTCGTCTCCTGTAGTTGGGATTCTTTCCACTCCATCTATTGGCTCATCAAAAGATGGATACTCTTCATATGACCACTCTTTTACCTCCATAAATAACATCTCCATTTCTTATAGTTATCAGACTTTTCTACTGCTTTAAATCCTGTCTTATATTCATTAGGGCATAACCTAGTTGGTTAGTTCCTTCTCAATCCACGTCATTATCACATCCACCAAATATTCCTGTTGTATCCGGCTTAGCTCTCTTCCCGGTTGTATTTTGTGCCACTTTCTAATGCACTCCCTGCAACATGTTGCCGTTGCGTGCTGTGCCACAAAAACCGGATGCCCTTTCATTGGTGTCTGTTTTCCGTCATTTGGAATAACCGCCGGCGCTTCTCTTTTTGCAATAAACTCTCTGGCATGTTCTCTTATAGTATCCAAACCTTTTTCATTTATATAATCAATATCCTTCTGTTTCAAATGAAAACTGCTACGAAACTTTGACCTTCCAAGTCCCAGAAATAATTGATTATACCACTCTTCCTTTGTCATCCTCTCTGACATCTTTTTTGCTTTTTCCTTCTTTGTATTTCATCAACTTAATAACTCTTTGTCTATTATATCTCTGAATCATTACAAATATCAAATCAAACATTGCAGCCAAAATCGATGTAATAACGAAAACAGGATATTCACCAAACCAAACTCCTGCCACAATCGGCACAAAGCTTAGCACTACAATCATTTCATGTACCAACTCTGCCTGACACATAGCCTGTACAATTTCATGCAAACTATGAATTTTAGTGTCAAACAAACTTGAGTCATATGTAGGCATTCTGTTCTTCCATTTCTTCACATTTAATTTCTTATATATTCTATTTTCAAAATTGCTGACCTGATACCAACTCTTCGTATAATCCGCTCTGTTCCTCATAACCTGATTAAAAATCAAACCTACAAGCAATCTCATAATAAAATGATATGAAGTTGTCCCTAATGTAATTGCAAAAGTTAGGATTATATCAATTGAAGTCGCATTATATAATGCAACTGTTAGTATTGTTAATGTTGCAATTGTCAACGTTGTTCTATGAATTATTTTAGGCATAACTATTTCGTCTTTCTTATTTTAATTTCTCCTCGTATTATATGGATAATACTTGTCATAAGCTTATGACTTTTTGCTCCATAGAAATTACTTACTCCCTGACTATTTAGAAATCTGCTTTAAAACTTTTTGACTCGCATCTGCATCCTCCATTTGCCTATTTCTTCCTTTATTTTTTTCATAAGCAATTTTTTCTATTCCGCTTATACTATCCTGATAAAATATTTCCTTTAGTATAGCACATTTCAACATATATCGTTTTTATTATAATTGTTGTATTACACTGAAAACTTCCTCTGTGAATACCATGATTTGTTGTTGCTCTTGTTTAAAAATAAATTTTTTCTCACTTTTCTTACCTCCGTTTGAGAATTTTTTATATTTATTAAAGCTTTTTACAGCTATTAATATCGGTTTGTTTTTACTTATTTTTATTAATTTTGATTAACCCTATATTAAAAAAATTTTTATTTTTTTAATATATTTAATACTCTATGGGAAACTACTCCTATAATCCCACCTGTAATTACTCCTGCTATAAGAAGCATTGGAACATAGTAGTAAATGCCGTTGTTTTTTACTACAAATGCTGCAACGGCTATCTGTGCCATATTGTGACATACTGCCCCTATAATACTAACTCCCATAATTCCAAAAAAATCTGTTTTTTTAATTATCATCATTGCAATAAGACTTACTATGGCACCGGCAAGGCTATAGGCAATTGACATTAAACTGCCAAACATAAATCCTACAAGAACTATTCTTACCAATGATATTAGCCATACGTCCCCCATATCTAAGCTATACAATGCAATGACTATCACAAGGTTAGCCAGTCCCAGCTTTACACCAGGGATTCCTATATTAATTGGTATTAAAATCTCTACATAACTAAAAATTATTGCAAGAGCAACAAGCATTGCTATATTTGCTATTTTCTTTGTACTCATCTTTTCTCTCTTCTCTTTTGAAATTGCTACAAACTCCTATTTTGCAATAACATCTGCCTCATTACCTTTTGTATTGTCTGATACTGCAATTTCCACAACAATCTTGTGTGGCAGACATACAATATTTTGTCTGGTCTTTGTTATTTTTCCCTGCTTAACACAATATTTATCAGGACAATCTGCTTCTTTCATTTCCACACAATTATCGTGAATCCAAACTATATTTTTACCTTTATCAGTTTTTATCTCTATTTCCTGATTCTTTGTCAATGAATAAGTTCCATATACATTTCCGTCTACGGTTATTTTTACTATTTCACCGTTATCTGACTGCATCTGATTCATTATAATATACATGACAATGGCAATTACAATAATAACTGCTGTCAAAATTAAATCTTTCTTTTTCGTCAATTTCAAGTTATTCATTATGATTTTCCTTTTTTATTTTTTCTACCGGATAGTCCGTAGAATAATCACTATAAATTCCTTCTGTTACATATTGCTTGTTGTCGTTAGTTAACAGTATTGCGTCAAACTTATCGCTATTGGCCCTCCAATATTCCTTAGCCTTGTCAATACCCATAATAAATAATGATGTTGATAATCCGTCTGCCAAAGTTCCATCAGAGCTAATAATTGTAACTGATTTAAGTCCTGAATCTGCCGGATACCCTGTAGCCGGATCAATTATGTGGTGATAGGTTTTCCCGTCTTTTTCAAAATAACGCTCATAGCCACCTGAAGTAATAACTGCCTTGCCTACAATTTCAAGAACTCCTATATAGTTTTCATCACTATCTGGATTCTGCACTGCAACTTTCCACTTGCTTCCGTCAGGCTTGGCTCCAAGCGCCTGAACATTTCCACCAAGACTAACCAGACCGCTTTTAATTCCGTTATCCTTAAAGACTTTCATAACTTCCGATGAAGTATACCCTTTAGCGATTCCGCCAAAATCAATTTTCATTTTTTTATCTAGTTTTGCCACTCTTGTTTTGGAATCATATTTGATTTTTGATTCATTGATATTTTTTAATGTACTTTCCAGTTCTTTTTTATTAGGAACTTTGTAATTCTTTGTATCAAACCCCCATAACTGCATAATTGGATATATTGCAGGATTAAAGACACCGCCTGTACTTTCAGATATTTCCAAAGAACGCTCCATTATGTTTCCAACATCTTCCGACAACTTAAGCTCTTTCTCACTGTTTAATTTGCTAACTTCACTGTCGCTGTTTCCTGTAGAAAGCATTCCGTCTAATTCATTTATTCTGGCAGAAGCCTTTGCTACTGCTTCTTTTGCATCGTTACCATATGCTGTTATTTCCATATATGTGTCCATTGCAAAAAGTTCGCTTGTGTACTTCTGCTCATTATTCTGTGTTGTCTTCTGAGATTTTACCATGTTACCATTTCCACATCCACATAGTAAAATCGCACATATTAATAATATAATTATTTTTTTCATCTATAGCACCTTTGTATATATTTTCATTTTATAATTATGTATAACTTACTCAAGTTAATTCTTCTAACCTTGAATGGTCTAGCATAGGATATTTCTGTTGTCAACAATCCAAATTTTGGAGTTTTAAAATAACATACACTATTAATTGCCTTTACGGATTCTACGAAATATTTCGTATTGTCTTTTTAATTCTTCCTCTTCATTAATCGGATATCCTTTTGCCTCCAAAATTCTTTCTATTGCCTGACTTGGATCCATTGTATGATAAGCAAAAAATAATTTCCGTAATTCTTTTGGTTTTATAATTTTATAAACCTGAGATGATGATTTTTCATATGTGTATGAAAAATAGCGGTAAATATACCCTATCCAGTACATTTCATTAGGAGAATACTTTACCGAACCATACTTTGACTCTCCATACTGTTCAACTATTCTTTCAAAAATATCTTTTGGTTGAATATTAGTCTGCAAAATATCTCCACTGTCTAAACTTTTTGCAATTATACTTTGCATAAACCTTCTTATAAATATTTCTGAACTTGTAGACGTCGTTTCAATTGACATTTCAAATACTTGTCCTTGCATTTCACATAATATTAAACCATCTTTGTCAAATTTTCTCATATAATAACTGCTCCTTACAATCCTTTTTATTTCAGAATTTCATCTATATAACGACCTTTTCCTCTATATTTAATTCTGGCTAATTTGACTTTATCATCTCCAAGCTTAGCATCCGAATTTCTCATTTTCTTATAGTATTCCTTTTCTTTTTCCGAAATATAACAACGTTCCAACATTTTAAGGCTTTTGATAGCTTTGTCACTTTTAAATACATACTGATAATCTAAATTGGTAGCCGCCAGACAGTGCTTACACTGCTCATCAGTTATTTCTCCCATAATAAATGAGTTAATAATCTGGAACATTCTATTATCCACAATGGGAGCTATGATATAATCACAGTCACAGGATTTTTCTATTAGCTTTTTTATTATGGGATGATTTTCATATTCCTCTAAAACGCCACGATAATAAGCTATAGTCATCATCCATTCCTGATTCACATTATATTTTTTCCCTTTTAAACCTTCTTCCTTAAAATCAAAAATATACACACTTGACTTTTCAAAACCTGAAATAAATGATATCGCCTGTTCGTATCTCTCACCTGTATAAAAGCCCTGTCCCAAATCATTATTCGTTCTGCTTTTATGTATATCCAACTTTCCTTCTATCCTGCTCTTCGCTCCATGAAATAAAAGCTTATGATTCTTATCCATATTTTCTATATAGAACATTTCTTTAAGCCTATTAAGTTTAATATTATTCTTAAAAGCAAATTCATACACATGCTCTAGCAATTTATCAGATGGAGTAGTTTTACCCATCTCATTACGCGAAATAGTAATCTGTTCAACACCAATTTTTTCGGCAATCTGAGATTGTGTTAATCCCAATATCTCCCTAATTGATTTCAAATCTTCTTTAAAATTATATTCCATATTTTGTCACCTCAACTTATTTATATCATATTACTTAAATAAGTTTGTTGTCAACTTATTTACATCATATTACTTAAACAAGTTTTAAGTTATAGCTGACCCTCGCATTCAGCTCGGTCAATTATTAATTAGTTTCTTTATACTTCTACTTCTTATTAATTATCTTAAATATAATGCTTATTGCTATAACCGCAGTTATTACATCTGAGCACGCCTGTGATACAAGTATTCCGTTGTAGCCTACCACATTTGACATTACTACCAGTGCCAATACGTACACTACTCCCTGACGGCTTATTGATAAAATAAATGCTCCAAGCGCACTGCCTACTGACTGGCATACGCAGGTTGAAACTAATGTAACTGCCATAAAAGTCATTCCCAACTGCTGGAATCTAAGCATTGTTGCACCGTTTGATACAATATCCGACTGCTTCATAAACACGCTTATTATTAATGGTGCAAATACACTCATTATTATAGTAAAGACTAATCCTAATCCCATTTCAAACAAATATGCAAATTTTAGTATTTCTTTTAAACGCTTATTGTTCTTTGAACCATAGTTATAACCAATTAATGGCTGTCCGCCGAAGGCAAAACCTACCAAAATAAGCGCAGTAATCATATTTACCTTTAAAGCAATTCCCATAGCTGCAATTTTGTCATTTCCATATGGAAGAAGATAGTGATTTGTTGTCATTACCATAAAACTTTGCATTATATTTGTGATTGATGCCGGTATTCCTATAATAAGAACGTTTCTAATCATTGAAGTTGAAATCTTTGCATCGCCAATTGACACTGACAATCTGTTAGTTTTTTTAATCGTTACATAAACATAGTAGATATCCGCAATTAAATTTCCAAGAACCGTTGCAATTGCGGCACCTGCTGCACCCTGCTTTAATCCAAAAATAAATATTGGATCAAGTATTATGTTGGCAACTGAACCTACCATTGAACCAACCATTGCCTGAGTTGCAAGTCCCTCTGTTCTTAATATATTACTTGGCACAAGTCCAAAAATAATTGATGTGGCACCTATTGCAATCCATGTATAATAGTCACTTGCATATTGGAAGGTGCCGTCATCTGTTCCCAAAATATGAAGAATCGGCGTTTTAAAAACCATAAGCACTATGCTTACAAATATTCCAAATCCAATAGCTCCCCATATGCAAAACGCACTGACTCTTTTTGCCTCTTCCAATCTTTTTTCTCCAAAAAGTCGTGAAATCAGTGAGCTTCCTCCTAGTCCAAATATGTCACCAAAAGCTATCATCAAGGTAAACACAGGAACAACAAGAGATACTCCTGCCACAAGTTCCTGCACACCTGTTAAGGCTATAAAATATGTATCCACCATGTTGTAAATCAGTGAAACCATCATACTAAATACTACCGGCAAAGCAAGCTTCATATAGGCTTTTGGAACCGGTGTCTTTTCAAATAAAACATTTTCCATCTTTTTTGTCTCCTTATTTTTATGGAACTTTTTTGTTATTTTTCTTTCAAAAAGTTCCCTATTTAAATTTCTTATTAATCAAAAAACATCCACAATCACAGAATAAATGGATTATGGATGTCCGACCGTAGCGCAAATTGCGCCCTATCATATTTAATTATTTAATTTTCCATATTCTTCTTTTGACAAATTAAATACTGCCCAAGCTTTTGGCCAACCTGCATAAAATGCAACGTACCACCAAATTGGAAAACCTAAAATTACGTGCAAAGCCTATCTCTGACCTTGCACGTTTATTATATCTCTTTTATTCAATTATGACTACTACCTATATTAAATCATAGTCTATGCCTTGTAAGCATTTATTTTTTTTATAAACAAATTAATTGTCTATAATTTTTACAGCAGTACCATAGGCAATCACTTCTGCTGCTCCACTCATTACCTGTGATGAACCGTATTTTACACCAATTACCGCATCTGCGTCCAGTTCTTTTGCCTCATCAACCATTCTCTTAACAGCAATCTGTCTTGCCTCATTTAACATTTCCGTATAACCTACAATTTCTCCACCTACAAGTGTTTTCATTCCTGCCATAAAATCACGACCTACATTTTTGGTCTGAACAACTGTTCCTTTTACCATACCCAATGCTTCTATTTCCGTTCCCGGAATATAATCAATACTTAGCAGCTTCATCTTCTTCTCCTCCATCTATTTCTCTTATTCTGCCTATTAAAACACCAATGATACATACAATGATAACAACCGGAATTGCTACTAAAACTATCAAAAGTCCTAAAGGAATTGGATCAACACTATTTCCCCACAGGAACATTCCAATAAGAAATAGCATAAATACTATCATTACTGCTCCTCCGATTATTGCTCCCATTTTCTTCTTCATGTGGATGTCAATTTTGCTAATGTTCATAAAATCTATGCCCTCCTTCTCCATGTTTTCCATAACCCGATTCACTTATAACTGTATCGATACGCCTTATTTATACAGCTTCCATAAGGTGGAAGGTCAATACTTTTTTTAATTCTAATAATATTATTATATACCATACATTACAATATGCAAAGGAAAAAAAGCCGGGCTCCCCAACTCTTTTCTCAACAAATTATGATTTTTATCCTTTTACTGCTCCAACTACAAGACTATCCTGTACCTGTTTGCTTAAAAAGAAATAAATAATGATAGTAGGTAATGTTGCTATAACCATACCTGCTCCTATTAATCCCCATTCTGTTGAATACTGACCTGCAAGTGACATTATTCCTACCGGAAGTGTTCTATACTGGTCACTGTCAACAAAAGTATTGGCTAACATTAATTCATTCCATGTTCCAAGAAATGTAAATATTGAAGCTGTGGCAATAGCCGGCTTAACCATTGGGAATATTATTTGAATAAAACATTTAAATATTCCACAGCCGTCAATATATGCGGCTTCTTCCATTTCTCTTGGTATTCCTCTATAGAAACCAACTAATATCATAATACTCATTGGCAGAGCTCCTGCTATATATGGAATCATTAGTCCAAGATAACCTCCCTTTAACCCAAGGGTGTCAAGAATCTGGAATAATGGAAGTAATGCTGCCTGCGCAGGTATCATTATTCCTATCATAAATAATCCATAAACAGCATTCTTTAGTTTCCATGTCATTCTGGCAATGGCGTATGCTGCCATTGAAGATATTATTCCTGCCACAACAACGGTAACTACAGAATAAAAAACTGAATTAAGGAAATAACGAATTAAGTTAGATGAACTTAATGCTGTTATATAATTATCCCATCTCCAAACTTTTGGAAGTCCTATTACATTCTCGCCAAATATTTCCGTATTGCTTTTTAATGAAAAAGTTATAAGCCAGTATAAGGGAAACAACTGAGTCAAAGCAATTAAAAGCAACACTATAAATTTTATCTTGCCTATAATATTTTTCTTCTTCATTGTACCCTCCTATACTGCTGAAACATTTTGTTCTGCTTTTTTAAACAATCTGTTTACAATAAATGTAAATATTAAACATTCGATTACTATAAAAAATGCCTGAGCACTTCCATAACCATATAATCCTTTTCTAAACAAATTGTTATACATTAATGTTGCCGGAACCTCACTTATATGATTTGGTCCACCACCTGTCATTACATATACTAAATCAAAAGCTCTAAGTGAACCTGTAATTGCAAAGATTACACAAGTCTTTATTACAGGAACCAGCAGAGGTAACGTGATTTTTCTATAAACCTGCCATGTTGATGCTCCATCAATCTGTGCAGCTTCATAGTAATCTGTTGAAATTGATTTAATTCCTGCGTAAAAAATAATCATGTGATAACCTATATATTGCCATACAGATGGAATTAACACGGTCATAAATGCATTTTTTGTAAGCCATGAGTGTTCATATTCCGGTACAAAATATCTTATTACAGTATTTATTACACCATAATCACTGTTAAACATTTTAAGCCATAATTGTCCAATAACCATACTTGAAATTACAACAGGTATAAAATATATAGTTCTAAAAAAGTTATCCCCTTTTACACCTTTTGATAATATCAAGGCTAATATTAATGATATTGGTAACTGAATAAATAATGATGCTGCCACTAATATTAATGAATTTTTTACCGCCTGTGGAAAATATCTGTCGGAAGTAAATAATTCAATATAGTTTTTTATTCCAATAAATGTTTTACTTCCAATCCCATTGTATTCAAAAAAGCTATATACTCCTGATGTTATCAATGGGATTAGAGTAAATCCTAAAAATAAAAGTAGCGCCGGTAATATGAAAATCAATATGTATTTTTTATTTCCAAGCATTTTTTCCATAACACTACCCACCTCTTACTTCTTATTTGCCGTTGATTGCCGCTTTATGTTCATCAATAAATTCATTTATATCTGCGCCATCTGCAAATAATGTCTGTACCTGTTCGTTATGAACTGCTGCAGGTTCTGCTTCTAAAGATGTATCCCATGCAAGAACACCCTGTTTTCCTTCTGCCAATAAATCTTTAATCTGAATGAATAATGGATTTAACTTACTTTCATCAGCTTTTGTTGTCCATCCACTGAATCCTGAACCTGTTTCGTATGATGCAACACCCATTTTTTCATTAATGTAAATACAGAATTTTGCTGCTTCTTCTTTGTACTTAGTATTGTTGTTTACCCAGAATGATTCAACATAACCACCACAGTAATCTGTTGATTCTCCTTTTCCGTCAGAAATCATAGGAATCTTTAATGCTACAACTTCTTCAGGGTTGACTGTTGCTGCTTCATCTGTATATACGTTGTTCGCAAACCAGCTTCCCATAATTCTCATTGCTGCCTTGCCGTTTTCAAATGCTGCATTGGCGTCATCATTTCCCTGCTCTAATGGATTTTCTCCAAAAGCTCCTAATTTGTATAAGTCTGATACTTTCTGTGCTGCCTTCTTATATCCCTCGTCACCAAATTCTTTTTTACCTGATAGCATTTCATTAACACCTGTAGCTCCTACTTCTCTCAAAGCTAATGCCTGGTATACAAAAGCTGCATTCCATCCGTCCTTTGCACCTGCTGCTAATGGTGTAACGCCGTCAAGAGTTTTTAATTTCTTAACTGCATCTACTAATTCATCATATGTTTCAGGAAGCTTAGCACCTGCCTTGTTAAATAATGTTTTGTTGCAGAATAATGTCATATACCATGAGAACATTGGCGTTGAATATAATTTTCCATCATATTCAAATGCTGATGTTGAACCTTCCACCATTCTTGATTTAACATCATCTGTTAAGTAATCATCTAATGCCATTACTTTTCCTGCGTCAACTAATTTCTTAGCTGTACCTGCACCCCACCAGTAGAATACATCAATGCCCTTTGCATCTCCTGCAAACTCTGCATTAATCTTTGTCTTGTATGCTTCAGTATCCAATGTTTCTGTTTTGATTTTTACATTAGGATTATCTTTTTCGTAAGCCTTAACTGCTTCCTCATATCTACCCTTAAGTTCATTTGTGTCATTTGACCACTGGTGCCATACATTTAATGTGATAGTTCCGTCATCCTTTTTTCCCTCACTCTTACTATCACTGTTTCCGCATCCTACCATAGAGAATGCCATTGTTGATGCTAACGTAACCGCTAACACTTTCTTAAATAAATTCTTTCTCATTTTGTTTCCTCCTCGAATTTTTATACTGAAAGTATACTTTAGTACAACACCTATCTCAATTTAATATTTTGACCAAAAAAGGTTAAAAATTTTACTAAAATTTCTAACCTTTTTTTTAACACTATACTCTATATTCTTTTACTGTTTGTCCTGTCTGCTTTTTAAAGCAAATACAGAAATAGTGGGAGTCTTTAAACCCTATTTTTTCCGCCACCTCATACACTTTAAGATCCGTCTCCTTAAGAATTTTTTTGCTTGCTTCTATTCTTTTCCGGGAAATATATTCAATAAAACTTACACCATATGTTTTCTTAAATTCCCTACTTAGGTAACTGTCATTTATGTATAAATCGGAAGCTACCTTTTTAAGTGAAAGTTCCGGGTTATACAGATTTCTGTTAACGTAATCCAGTGCATCTTTTATTACATTTGTTCTCTTACCTGAACGCTTTTTTTCATGATAATCACAAACCTGTTTAATGTATTTTATAACACACTCTGATGTATCATCTATGGTTCTTATTTCCCTAACATTTTGGAAAACTTCTTCCTCACTTACTAATTGATATATGTTTGTTCCATATTTGTTTAATGTAGAGCTTGCCCTTAGGATTATTGTCATTGCCATTAATTTAAGATATTCCTCATCAGGTATTTTTTCTGCTTTAATTATTTCTGTGTAATCAGAAACATATTTTAGTACTTCTTCTCTTCTACAATTAATTATTGCATCTGAAAATTCATCCCAGTCTATTTCCTTTTTTGAACTGTTTTTCTTCATTATTTCCTGATACTCAGAAAAGGTAACAACCTTATTTCTGCCTAATAATACAGAAACACCTATAGCTTTGTTTGCCTGGCCATATGCTGCCGGTATTCCATTAAATTCACTGTTTTTTTCACTAACACCAATAGTTGCCGTTATTCCCATATTGTTTAATTTATTATGCAAATCATTAGCGTAATCAATGCATTTACTTACGTCTGTTTTTGTGAAAAACATTACAATATTATGCATAAAATGTATAAAAGAAAGGCTATTCTCATTATTTTGCTTTTGTATAAATTCATACACTTTTTTATAATTTTGATTTTCTTGGGCATCTTTGATTTTTACATTTATGCAAACACATCCATCAACTAAATCATTACAGTTATATGTTTCCAATTTTTTTGTAGCTTCCTCTTCTCCTATACGATTTTCTACTAATCTAAGAAGAAAGCTCTCCCTTAATATATCGTAATTTTTTTCCGCACTTTCTTTAAGCTTTGCTACTTTTGATTCCTCTTCATTGACTTTTGCTATTTCAGTTTTAATTTTAGTCATAACTTCACTTATTTCTTTTATGTTGACAGGCTTTAAAAGAAACTCGTCAACTCCAAGCTTAATTGCTTTTCTTGCATATTCAAATTCACGAAATCCGGTTACAATTACTACCCTGCATTTAGGATTTTTTTGTAGCAATTTTTCCGTAAACTGCAATCCGTCCATTCCAGGCATATTAATATCCGTAATTACAATATCAACATTGTGGTAGTTTATATATTCCAAGGCATCCTCTCCTGATGCAGCCTCTCCTACAATATTAAAACCGTTCTCTTCCCAATTATATCCTTTACGGATTAAAACTCTTTCTAACTTTTCATCGTCAACCAATAATACATTTAACATATGTTATTTCTCCATTTTAATCTTTTTGATTGTGACAATTATCTCCGTTCCTACACCAACTTCACTTTGTATAATTACAGGATTTTCTATTCCGTATGTAAGACGAATTCTCTGTATTAAACTATATAAACCAAATCCTGACTTTCCGGTAACTGTTCTTCCTGCAAGTATATCTTCTATTTTTTCATCACTCATTCCCACTCCATCATCTGATACTATGAAAATTATTTCATCTTCCTGCTCAAATACCTTAATTTCAATATTACCTCCTTCACCATTTAAGCCATGATGTACAGCATTTTCTACCAGCGGTTGTAACAGTAACTTAAGCACTTTTTCATGTTTTACAGCATCTTCTATATCATAGCTAATTGCAATCTGGTTTTCATATCTGGTGTTTAAAATTGTAATGTAGCTTTCAATACAACCGATTTCATCTTCCACGCTTATATAATCCAGTCCACTGTTTAAACTATTTTTGTAAAAGTTACCCAATGCCTGTATCATCTGAAAGCATTTTTCATTCTCTTCCATTAAAGCCAATGCTGAAATTGCATCTAAAGTATTATACAAAAAATGAGGATTTATCTGAGCGTAAATTATGTCTAACTTTCCTTTTGCAATTATTCTTTCCTCATCCTTTACTCTCTTCATTAATGCCTTAACTGATAAAATCATATGATTGAAAACTTTTCTTAAATTTGTTATTTCGTTATCATAGTCATCCACAGGCATTGTAATAAATTCCCCATTTTCTACTATCTGCATATGATTTTCTATTTTTCTTAAAGGTTTAAAAATAAGATACGTAAGTAGCGTGGAACACAAAAATACAAAAATAATATTCATTCCCATAATTATTGCAATAATCGTTGAATAATACGGTGCCAAAGATGTAATATCGTCCATTGAAAAAACTCCTACCAGTTTCCAATCCTGTATTCCCATATCCTGACAGGCTACAATACACTCTTCTCCATTATTTTTTACTTCTTTGTATCCTTCATTAATATTTTCTGCTACTTTCGTATACTTTTTGAAATCTCTTTTTTCCTCCTGAGGTTTTATTACATAATTTCCTTTTGAATCAATAATATAAAACTGATTCTTTGAATCTTCACTTACCTGATTAAAATATCCCTGAAGAACAGTATTATCAAAAGTAATAAGTAGTGTTGCTAAAGGCTTATAATCTTTTTTGTCTAAAATCTGCCTTACATAACACAAATAGTTATTATTTTCATAGTATTCTATTGTGCCATCACTTCCCTTATAAAAAAATCCATTGCCACCGGCACTTTGCATTTTCTTATACCAGTCAGCTCCCTGGATGTACTTATTAACTTTTCTTGGTGTTCTTTTATATGAACTGTAACAATTATTATATTGATCAAATATATATACTCCTGAAACATAATCTCCTGATAAAATCATGTTAAAAAGACTTTTAGTTATGTTCTTCTGATAATTTAAATCAATATTCGCTGAATTAATTTGTCTTAGAGAATCCTGTACAATATCATCAAAATATAGATACGTAGAAAGCTGCGTAACATTTTCAAACACTAATGCTAAGTTTCCATGAAGTGCGCTAACTGTCTGAACACCTGCTTTTCCGATTTCTTCCTTAGTATACTTATTATTAACAGCCCATATCATTGAAAACGTCATAACAAATGATAGTAGCAAAATTAATATATATGTAAATATAATCTGTGTTCTTATTTTAGATTTTTTCCAATATTTTATAATTTTTTTCAACTTTTTTCTGCTCCATAATTTTTTTGTAAATCCATATCCTTCTATACTCAACTATAGCCTATCTTTTCAGGTTGTACAACTTAAAACCAGACATTGAAATTTTTTCTTTTTTTTTAGATAATTTTTTCTTTTCCGTACTTATCTTGTTAATTATATATTACTAATTTATTTGAAACGTCTCAATTGATTTTTTTGACTTAAAAAGGTTAAAATTTTTACTAAGAAATCTGATTGGTAAAAATATCTACCTTTTTGTTTAAAAATACTCAACATATCCTTATAAATAACAGAAAGGGAGAGCCTGGCATGCCAGACTCTCCCCTGAGAAGTGTATATATTGTATTTTTACTTAATTGTAACTTTTACTTTCTTGTAAACACCATTTTGTGCATATGCATAAATTGTGCACTTACCTCTCTTTAGGGCTGTTATTTTACCACGCTTTGACACTGTAGCTATTTCAGGATTACTTGATTCGAAACTTACCTTTCTATGTTTTTTAATCTTAACATTTTTGCTGTCTGCAATCTGTTTTACTTTAATCTTGAATTTTTTCCCAAGTAAAAGTTTTACTTTAGTCTTATTTAATTTTAAAGATTTACAATTTCCTACTTTTCCACCTTTAGTTGCTACATGAATCAATTTTGATGTAGCCAAGACCTCACCTTTATCATTCTGTGCAACTACAAGATATTTGTAATATTTACCTTTCTTTAATTTATTAGCTGTAAATGTCTTCTTGCTTACTTCTTTAATCTTCTTATACGATGTGCCACATTTAGCTCCATATATAACATACTTTGTTGCTCGGGACATCTTCTTCCAAACAAGCTTAACTGACTTCTTAGTTGTTTTCTTTACTCTAACACTAAGTTTTGCAAATGTAGAATTTGCAAAATCCTTATCATCCTTCTTTTCCAGAATTTCTTTTTCCATCTGTTCAGCTGTTTTGTAAGTGCTTGATGTTTCCACAGATATTACTGCACCATTATTTGTAGTTGTTTCCTGTTCTGTATCTTTTGTTGTTGGTGCTACCGTTGTTGTTGGAGCTACCGTTGTTGTTGGTGCTATCGTTGTTGTTGGCGCTACCGTTGTTGGTGGAGCTGCCGTTGTTGTTGGCGCTACCGTTGTTGTTGGCGCTGCTGTTGTTGGCGCTACTGTTGTTGTTGGCGCTGCTGTTGTTGTTGTTGGTGCTACTGTTGTTGGTGCTAACGTTGTTGTTGGCGCTACTGTTGTTGGGTGATTTCCATCATCAACATAGTTATACATAATAGATGTTATTCTTGAGCGTTTGTTTCCTTTTACTGTTGCAACACCTATTTCATATTCTCCTGATCCTTTTGTAAATGCTGTGTAATCTAAATTAACATTTCCATCAACTACATTTTTAACGCAAACTCCATTAACGTAAACATTATATGAATCTGCTCCATCTGCTCTTGCCCACGCAAAATAGTATGGTAACTGTGCATTTCCTGCCCATACAAGCCCTTCCGGTGCCTTAATACTTTCATCAACACTTGGATCTACTTCCGGAGATTCTGTTGTTGAGGCTATCGTCGTTGTTGGGGCTACCGTTGTTGGCGCTGGTTTTGTCTCAGCTGACACTTTTTCAACATCAGATATTTTTGAAATAACCCAATCCGTTAATTCTTTATCATTAATATTGAATCTAAATACTACATACTGCTCGCCTGTCACTTCCTGATCAACAATTTTTTTAAATCCAATATCTGTCTTATTCATTGGATATCCTGGACAATTTCCACCATTTGTTTCTACTGCCTGCTTATAAAAAGCTTCTGCCTCTGTTTTTCCATTAAGTATTTCATAATATACAATTGCACTGTTGACATCGTCTTTTGCAATGAAATTTAACTTTCCATTTTCATCAACATATGCTCCTCTTTGTATTCTTGATTCAGGGCTTTTTTTAATATCATAATATAGGCGAAGAACTAATTTCCCTTCTGCTATTACTATTCCCTTAGTCACTGAGTTTTCGCTAAGAATATAACCATCATACTCCTTTTCCTCTGCAGAAACCTCTGTACCGATTATAGCTTCTATTCTCTCAGTATCTTCAGTTACAAGGTCATATCCGCTTTCGTCTTCTTTCTGTTTATAATACTCTACCGTATACTCGGATATAGTTGACTCATCAAGGAACTTTGCATACAGTACTAAATTTTCTGCTGTAGAATCTGTTATTTCCGTTATCTGATTCTGATACTTATCATCTGTATACCAACCAAGGAACTTATAACCTTCTCTCGTTGGATTATTAAGTTTTATTGAACTTCCGAATCTATAACCGTTAGGGTTTGCATCATTGTTTGTTCCATCGTTTAATTCATACTGAATTGTATAGCTATTACGTTTATAATATACCTTAACCGTAGCTGTATTGTCTTCTTTTACAACCGTTGTAAGTATATTATTGCTATTTCCATTATCATATGTAAATCCCGTAATGTTCTCTGGTTCATACGTATAACTTGTAGTTCCCTCTTTTACGCTAACCTGTTTTTCCTGCTTTTCGTATCCGGTCCCCTCATAATTTTCAAGATATATTTCCACGTTAACTTTTGAAGTATTTCCTAGCAATTCACTTTCATCAACATTTGGATTTGAACCGTTTCCTGTTTTTGGTCCAACATAGCTTGAATTAGCTGGTACATCAACATATGTATTATCTGTAAAATATACTCTCTTTACTTCATCAGTATGATTTTCCGCAACATATGTTTTGTTTCCATCCTTGCTCAATACTAGTGAAAGTGGCTCACTGCCTGTAATGGAAAAATCCTGATTTCCATACTTCTGTAATGATGTTATATATGAAAGAGTATGTGCCCTTGATTCACCATTTTCAACTTTTCCGCTATCACTCATATCCCATCTTGCAAGGGCACCATCCGGATCATAATAAGCATAATACTCTGCTACTACATCCTGATTAGTCTTTGGATCTGTAAGCATGTCAACTTTATTGAAATTATTGCAAATCTGTTCTTTATTAGAAACAAAATGTTTCCACTGATTACTGTTTTCATCTATACTGTCTACAACGTTTTTGACTTTATCCTTATATTTTCCCATATAAAGTGTTGCCCCGGAAATTGGTAACATTGTAATTGTAGTTACTTCAATAGAGTTTTCTGTCCACCATGCTGTATGATCATAGCGACCACCAAATAATCTTGTAACTGTCTGAATATTATAATTACCTGCATCTTTATATTTTTCTGTGAAAATTTCATTATGTACATCATAATAATAGTCTTCAATTGCAGCTATTTCAGTTGTATACATGTAAATACCCGCATCTCTAATTATAGTATTTCCAACTGCTTCTCCCCATAAGATTAATGATGCCCATGCATTAATTGCCTCAGATGATGATTCCTGGTTATTTCCACCTGAAAGACCACCCTTCTTGTCAACTAACTCTCCATTCTCATCATATTCATAATTAGACACACCTGATGCCCATGAATGACCTTCATAAATATCAAAGTTTCTAAGGAATGGATACTTAGTAGGACTGTTGGCATTATAACCTTTTCCGTCACGATTAACATTAGCAATATCACCAATCATCTCATAAACCATTCCGCCCCATTCTTTAGCCCACTGTGGATCTTTCATTGCAACTGCTGCAGCTGCCTTAATCCAATATCCATAATGGAAATGATGGTCATTAACCTGCTTGTCTGAATCATATGATGATGGATAGCCTATTAATGTTCCATAATTTTCATCATAATAGAAATAGCTATCCTTGTGATCACCACTTATATATGCCTGATATGGATCAAACCAGAATTCAAGATAGTTTTCTACTCCTTCTACCATTTCATTTGTTATATTCTTCATATCCGCATCATCACCATCTAGCTGACCTGAAAGCCATATTGCATCTGATAATGTATTAAGATTCTTTCCTATCCAATATGTGTCAAATCCACCATACTGACCTTCCAAATTGCAAATCCACTTAGGATCTTCTTTGTTTTTTCTATAATCATAAAGATATCCTAACTGCTGCTTAATATTTCCAATTGTATTTTCGTCAGTTGTAACCGGCAATGAAGATAAAATTCCGTTGTATTGCATTTCAGTTACATAACTTGTTCCAACAATCGTTTTCATTGTTCCACGAATTGTGTTGTATGTATAGTTAGTATACTTAGAATTAGAATAACGCCACTGATGAGGATATAGTGCCATAATAGTATCTCCACCTGTGCTTTCATTCTCCATATTCTTTGTTGTTACATTATATTTAGTAACGACCTTAGAAGAATTCTTTAAATATTCCCACTGTACCTTTGTATCTGTAATAAAGTTAAATGCATATTTTTCATATAAAGAAAATGCTTCATTGCTTCCATCAGGAAGTATTGCTACAGACATATAGTTTTTTCCTGAAGGCATCTTTGCTGTAAGTTTTCCACCTGCATTAATCCATGTTGTACCTGATGGTGCTGCTAACATGTAATAATGTATTTTTCCATCTTTTTTATTTTTTAAACTTACACCGATTATATTTGAAGATGTTGTATTTTTTACTATTGTAAAGTCTGTTGCACCTGCACCAAGTGAAATTGTTGGTGTAACATTATCAAATGTATAATAGGCATATGGAGTTCCCTTTGCAATAATTGAACGCATTGAACTATTGCCTGCATTATCTGCCATTACAATTTCATAACTCCAATCTGTTGTTTTATCCACCTTAGCATCTTTAGCTGAAAAATTTTCACCACCAACAACCATTTCTACTGTATCATCATTTAATAAACTTTCTACTGTTGGTTCACCGTCAACATAAGAAGTACTATCTACTACAGCCGGTGATGCCATCTGCATACCATTACTTGCAGCTCTATATGCAAGAGGATGTGCATACAATGACTCTGAATACTGGTCAAATACAACTGAACTTGCCCAGTCATTTGTTGGAACAGTTCCAACTGTCTCTTTATAATTGTCAGTTAAATAAACCTTTGATGGAGGTAATGATTCTTTTCTATCTGTCCAGTTTACTCCCCAGTCGTCAGTTCTAACTCCAAAGACTTCTTTCTTATATCCGCCTTTGTCAATCATTACCGAATTGTTCTCATCAAAAAAATCTCCTGTTGCCGCTTTTATGTTTATTGCAGTAAATGGTATGCTTGTTGCTAGCATTGTAATCGAACAACATAATGCTATTGATTTTTTTAGTGCTCCTTTTTTCATTTTAATCTCCTTTTTGTAATCTAAAAACGAAATTTTCGTTTCTTCTTACATAAGAATATACTTATTTTTGTTCTCTCGCAATCTATTTTTTTGACAAAAAAGGTTAAAAATTTTACTTTTTACACTATTTTATGTTAAATAACTGGAAGTCATATAATCTAAGTGTTCCAACTCCATCATCAGGTGTAAAAATTTTAATCATTATATATCTTGCCTTTTGGTTTCCTATATTAAATGAAGATACTGCACTGTTATTAGACGGTTGATAGTCTACTGATATCCATTCATTTCCATCGTTGGATACAAGAACTTCCCATTCAGTAGTATTTCCAAAACCTTCCTTGCTTCTTGTATTGTAAAGTGTGTATGTATTAAACTCTTTTTCCTTACCTAAATCAATTTTTACCCAATGCTTTACGCCATTTAATTTGTACTCACCACTAGTTACATTAGAACTTGTTGCACACCATTTTGTATTTAAATCTCCATCTATTAATTTTTGTGCATTCTCGTTATCGTTTATATATCCGGAGCAATCATACACTTTTCCTCCAAGACAAAGATTTGTTCCTTCTGTAACTGTATTATTTAACTGAGTTGCTGTTTTATTTCCATGTAGTTTCTCACCAACCATTGGATATTCAGGATTTGGTATTCCGTCAATATTTTCAGTAAGCCAATTATCTTCATAATCAGCAAATCCTTTAAATGTCCATGTACCCTGCTGCAACTCTTCTACATATCTCTTTCTTAAAGACTCAATACAATCATAACCTGTAATCTGTTTTACTACATTATTAAATGGTGTTGTTGTATTATAAGGATCATCTGTGTAAGTACTTCCAGTGTTATTGTCTTTAATTAATTTATTTATACTATCAATAAGTCCATATTTTAATGTTCCATCTGCATTCTTTCTTGTTGGATACTTTGAGTCCATATATGCAAAGAACCATTTATTATTTCCGTACTGTTCATAACCCCAGTCCTGAAGTGATGTATCCGTAGCTTCATAAACCTGTACATATTTAGGATTTGACCAATGGAAGTATCTGAACCCTCCATAATTTGCCATATTTTCTGTCCACCACGCTACATCATCACCATAATTAAGTTTTCCACTATATTGCTGTACTGAATGAGTTATTTCATGTGAGAAGAATCCTATATCTTTCGGATGACTGTTAGCGTACTTAGTTGAAACACATACTGTAGTGCCCTGACAATATGCTACGCCATCATAATTGTTATCAGCCTTAAATGTAATAGTTGTAGGTTCTGTTCCATTACCCCATCTCTGGTATAATCTTGGATAACTGTTGTAGAACAATTTTGTAAGTTCTTCCAAATAACCATCTACTGTTACATCTTTCCAATCGCCTGTAAACAAAATATCATATTTACTTGGGCTTATATAGGCTCCTTTCAATGATATTTCTGACAACTGTACTGAACTTCCATATCCCGCTTTAACATCTAATTTGTAATATCTATATGAACCAACCTTATCCACTGTGTAATTGTATGTCTTAAAGTTAACATCTTCCATTCCACTATTATTTACAGTGTCAATTTTTTCCCAATTAGTTCCATCTGATGATCCATATAAAATCCATGATTTTGGATTTCTGCCCTTATATGCTTCATTATCATTAGCTGTTGTTAAACTGTAAGTATATAATGTTGTATCCTGTTTCATTTTCCAGGCAATGCTAAACTGATTTGAAAATTCAAATAATTTTGATTCTTTACGTCCATCAAATAAATTAAATGGTGTTTCATTACCATTACCTTTTGCAGTTGTAGCACTTGCAAAAATGCTGTCATAGTAAGAAGATAAATCTTCTCCCATTTCCTTATCAACATCTGCCACATCACCATTAAGTGAAATTTCTGCCAACTGGAATCCATAATAATTTGTTCCATTTCCTTCAAACTGTATTAAATAATACTGATAACTTTCCTGAATATCTGTTTCATATGTATAAGATTTTGAATTTTTTGCTTCAATTCCACTATCTGTTACAGTATCTATCTGTGTCCATGATGTTCCATTATTTGAGCCATACAAATGCCATGATTTTGGATTTCTATAAGAATAAGTCTCACTATCATTGGCTGTTGTTAATGTATATTTTTTCAATATAATTGGCTTTTTCATCTGCCATGATATTCTTAGTGGAAATCCATCTGATGTACATAACTTTGTATTTATATCTCCATCAAAAAGTTTTTCCATTCCTTCATTTGCACTTGTTTTAATGCTAGTTGAACTTGAAGTATCTATCTGCTTCATATAATTGTCAACATTTATGTTCTTAGGATGAACTTCTGTTTCCGGCTCTTCATAAAACTCTTTTTGTGTAGTTGTTGTAACTTCTGTTATTTTTTCTGTTGGAGCCACTGTTGTTACCTGTTGTCCTTCCTTATTATAAGTATACTTGATTGATGTTGAATTAGATTTTTTATTGCCTTTTACTGCTGCAACTGAGATTGTATATTCTCCTGAACCTTTTTCAAATACAGAGGCATCTAAGTTAACCGCTCCACCTACCACATTTTTAATACATTTTCCATCTACATAAACATTATATGAATCTACATCACTTGCCTTAGCCCATGCAAAATAATATGGTAATTCTTTATTCCCAGCCCATACAAGTCCTTCCGGTGCTTTGATGTTTTCATCTACTTCCATGTCCGGAATAATTGGTGCTGTTGTTGATGATACTGTTGTTGGTGTCACTGTTGCTGGTGCTACTGTTGTTGGCACTACTGTTGTCGGTGCCATTGTTGTTGGCATTACCGTTGTTGATGCCACTGTTGTTGGTGCTACTGTTGTCGGTGCCATTGTTGTTGGCATCACTGTTGTTGGCATTACCGTTGTTGATGCCACTGTTGTTGGCACTACTGTTGTCGGTGCCATTGTTGTTGGCATCACTGTTGTTGGTTCTACTGTTGTCGGTACTGTTGTTACTCTTGCCTCGGTTGTAGATACTGTTGAAGATTTTTCTGTTGTTTGAACCGTAGTTTTTGATGTGGTTTCTATATTCTTTGGTGTTTCTACGTTTTTAGAAATATTTTCTTTATTATTTCCCTTAACTGTCACTTTAAGAATATATTTTTTCTTTCCATATACAGCCTTTATTTTTGCTTTACCAATTTTTTTACCTTTAATCTGTATTTTCTGTTTATATTTTCCTTTTTTCTTTATTGATATATTCTTTTTTCCTGATATAATTTTCCATACTACTTTATATTTTGCTTTTTTTAATTTTACTGTTTTCTTCTTTCCAACATTTACTGAAATTTTAGTTTTGCTTAACATTGATTTTTTCGATGCAGCATTAACTGTAATTGAGCCATTAGGCACTAAACATGTCATTAATGACATTGTTACTGCAACTGCTATTGCCTTTTTTATTATTACTTTCCTTTTCAAAATTTTTCCTCCTTTTTTACATTAAAAGACATACTTATCTAGATTAATTACATTATAAAATTTTTTAGCTTTGTTTTCAATTCAATTATTTTACTTAAAAAGGTAAATTTTTTTCCCAACATTCTTTATTAAAGAAAAAAGTCATAGTTTAGCATGCATTTTTTACACAATACAAAACTATGACTTGTTAACTTAAATATTTTTATATAAAGCTTTATTCCTGACACTGTACAGCATCATACCCTGTTTCACCTGTTCTTATTTTTGTGGCACTGGCAACAGGGTAACTGAAGATTTTTCCATCACCAAACTCTCCTGTGTAAGCCGCTTTTTTTATTGCTTCTATTGTTTTTTCTGCCCATTCTTCTGAAGAAACAACAATTTCAAATTTTACTTTAGGTTGCATCTGTGGCTCAACTTCCATACCACGGACTATTTCCTTATAGCCCCTTTGCAATCCACAGCCCATTACCTGTGACACTGTAAGACCATTAACTTCTATCCCCATTAATGCATTTTTTACATCTTCAAATTTTTCTTCTCTAACAATTGCATCTATTTTCATTATCATAGAATATCATCTCCTCTTGATTTATTACTGATCCATACCATTAAAACTTGGATATGCATTTTCACCGTGCTGTGATATATCAAGTCCAATTCTTTCTTCTCTATCTGTTACTCTAAGTGTTGTAAATATTCTTACTATTGCTACACAAATTAAGGTTCCCACAACTGCAATTACAATTGTAATAAGTATTCCTTCTATCTGTGCTGCAAATAACCTCCATTCGCCATAAACTAATCCGTCCCATTTTGCTACCGGATTAATAGAACTTTTTCCAAATATACCTGTTGCGATTCCTCCCCATATACCACCTATTCCGTGACAACCAAATGCATCTAATGCATCATCAATTTTTAATTTTTTCTTTATAAGTATAACTCCATAATAACATATTGGGCTGACAAGAGCACCAATTATAAAAGATGACCAAATTGGAACAAATCCTGCTCCCGGTGTAATAGCTACCAGACCAATTACCAAACCTGTTGAGGCTCCTACCAAAGTTGTTTTTCTGTCATTTATTATATCTAGTAACATCCATGATAACAATGCTGACGCCGATGCAATAGCTGATGTCATAAATGCATGCGCCGCAAGTCCGTCTGCTTTCAAGGCACTTCCTGCATTAAATCCAAACCATCCAAACCAAAGTATTGTAGCCCCTAATACAACAAATGGAATATTATGTATTCTGTATGTCGCTCTCTCATAACCTTTTCTTCTTCCAAGAATAATTGCAAGTACCAATGCTGTTATTCCCGAACTGATATGTACAACATCTCCTCCTGCAAAATCTACAGAACCTAATTCTGCCAAAAGTCCCCCCTGCCCCCATACCATATGTGCTAACGGATAATAAACTATTATTGACCATATTGCCACAAATATGAATAAAGCTTTAAATTTCATTCTTCCTACAACAGAACCTGTAATTAACGCCGGTGTGATAATTGCAAACATCATCTGAAATGCACAAAATACTAAATTAGGAATTGAATCTGAATAAGGTCCAGTGCCCCATCCAACTCCTTCTAAGCCAAACCATCTGAAATCTCCTATTATTCCACCATGATTTCCACCAAATGCTAATGAAAATCCAAACAATGCCCACATAACAACAGCTAATCCCATAATCATAACTATTGCCATCATAGTGTTAACTACATTTTTTCTTCTTACTAAACCTCCATAGAAAAATGCCAACCCCGGTGTCATAAAAAATACCAAAGCCGCACAAGTCAACATAAAACCTGTGTCTCCTGCATTCATGCAATAATACCTCCTGCTCTTTTAACATATTTTTCTTAATTCTCATCTTGTGTACCAAAACATTTCAATGCCATAAATTTCAGTCCAAGTATTTATGACATCGAAAAAGGCGCCTGGCCATAAAGCCAAACGCCCTTGTTTGTTGACGTGAAGTCTATCATTTATTAAGTGAAAACACAAGTATATATTTTATTTTTTTAATTATCTAATGAATTTATTTAATTATTTTAAGTTTTTACTTAATTTTGTTTAGTCCCTTTCCAATGCCTATTGCAATCTTCTTTAACATTTTGCTTGAATGGTCGCTTCTCTTATCTCCCACTTCCAAATCTACAGATGGTATTGTTGAGTAAGAAGTCTGAGTAAGATCTATTGCCATGGAACCACTGCCATAAATTTTAACACCGGCACTTCTCATTCCGTTTACAAGGTTCTTTCCTAAATTATTGTGTTTCTTCCAATTCTTTGAAACAGGATACATGCTTCTATATTTGTTGTTGTTAGGAACACTAATATAGAAAGCTCCTTTATTAGAAGATGTTGAATCATAATGTAATGCAATATGGTAATCCGCATTATTATTAGCAAAAACTGTTCTTGCTATATTATCTAATTGTGCATCATCGCTTTCTCTAACCATAAGAACATTATAGCCTTCTTTTAAAAGCTGTTTCTTAACAGTCATTGCAAGCTTAAGTGTGGCTGTTGCCTCCCTTGTGCCATCGGCTAGAGTTGTTCCACCATTAATAGATGTAGCAGTTATGGCTCCCTGGCTTGTACTTCCTCCTGTAACCTTGCTGCTTCCATCAGGATGGCATAAAGTTTTAACACTTTCTCCACCTTTTGTTCCGTGTCCTGCATTAACACATACTGTTTTGTTTTTCTTTTTAGCTGCATTAGAGAAATATAATGTAGGTGAATCAGTATGAATCTTTGAATTTTTTGCAAATTCCCACTTAGCATTCCATGCAATAACTTCTGCTACATTACTCCACTCAGAATAATATTTTTTATTATTCTTTTTTACGTAAGCACTAACACGAACATAATAGTTCTTAGACTTATTTACTTTTGCAATCTTAGTCTTTGTCTTTGATGCACTTTTTACATTTTTGTTTTTTACGTTCTTGAAATCCTTATCATTAGAATACTGGATTCTATAGCCATTAGCCTTTTTATTCTTTTTCCATGAAACAGAAATAGTTCCTGACTTTCTTGTTACCGTGTCTATGCTAATCTTCTTAACGTTAACCTTAACATTAGTCTTGTTTGTTGTCTGCTTATTTGTCTTAACTACAACATTTGATACGGTTGGATTCGGCGTGGTAGTTTTTGGCATATCCGCATAACTATTACCTGTTTCTTGGAAAAACACTACCGTAGCTATAATTAATGTAAAAGCAACTATTTTATTAACTACTCTTTTACTCATTTGTACCTCCTGAAAATTGTAAATATCTGTAATTTAATTATACCATTTTTTTGTTTTATTGTTTATTTATTTTAATATATCTTATATTTTTTTCTTTTCTTAAAGGCAATTTCATTGTAAAATAAATATAATGAAAACGACAGAAAGGAGCGAATACATGAAAAAAAAGCTTAGTATTCTGCTATGTTTAACACTATTAATTCTTAGTGGTTGCCGTGCTTCAGGAAATACTATCCGATTCGGTGCCGCTGATATTGGTGGTATGTATTACTCTTTTGCTAACACTTTTACTGAACTGGCAAATGAGGAATATGAAAATTATGAATTTGAAGTTAGAGCCACTGCAGGTTCATCTGCTAACCTGCGACTTTTATCTGACAACTATATTGAGTTAGGTATCGCCCAAGCTGATTTGCTTGACAACGCTTACAAGAAGAACAGCAATCTGCGTGCCATTGCAGGATTATATACCGAAGCATGTCAGCTTGTTGTAAAGGCTGATTCAGATATTAAATCAATTAACGACCTTTCCGGTCATACAGTAAGTATTGGAGCAGAAGAATCAGGTACTGAATTAAACGCCAATCAGATATTGGAATTTTCAGGTATGCCTTCTTCCATTGTTACAACTAAGAATATGGATTACATTGATGCTGCTAATAGCCTTAAGTCAGGTGACATTGATGCGTTCTTCTGTACAGCCGGATTAAAAACTACAATTATTGATGAGCTTTCAAAAGAATGTGACATTCGCATTATTCCTATTGATGACACAGTTATCAACAAAATGCTCACATATTCAAGTTCTTATAGTCGTTATACTATTCCTGCCGGAACATATAAGGGACAGGATGAAGATATAAACACTATTGGAGTAAAGTCTGTTCTTATAACATCAGACTCTATTTCAGAAGCTCTTGTTAAACAGCTTACGCAAATGCTCTTCAAGAAATCAAAAGAACTCCAGTATTCAACATCCCTGGATCTTCAGATTGATGAAAAATTTGCCACTGACGACATTACAATTCCTTTTCATTCAGGTGCAGAATCCTATTATAAAGAAAAAGGAATTAATCTAAATACACAATAATTAACAGAAAGGGTAAATAATGAAGATTCAATTGGATATGTACCAAACGTTAGCTGTTGCTGTTTTGGTACTTTTACTTGGAAATTTTTTAAAGAAACGAATTAACTTTTTGGAAAAATTTTGTATTCCTTCTCCTGTAATCGGAGGACTTTTGTTCGCCATTATGACATGTATTTGTTACACAACAGGAATTGCTGAATTTTCCTTTGATGACACTTTACGGGAAGTTTGTATGGTATTCTTTTTTACATCTGTAGGCTTCCAGGCAAATCTTAAAGTTTTAAAAAGCGGTGGTAAATCACTAATTGTCTTTCTTGGACTTGTTATCGTATTGATACTTCTCCAGAACGTTACTGCCGTAGGACTTGCCAAAGCTTTAGGACTTGATCCTCTTATTGGAATGTGTACAGGTTCAATTCCAATGGTTGGTGGTCACGGTACAGCCGGAGCTTTTGGTCCTGTACTTGAAGATTTCAACATCAGTGGTGCTACTACAATATGTACAGCTGCTGCCACATTTGGACTTATCTTCGGAAGCTTAGTTGGTGGTCCTCTTGGCAAACGTCTTATTGAAAAACATAATCTTCTTGATACTGTTTCAACAGAAGATGACAGCTTACTTGTAGAAGATGAAAAGAAACATGAACGACATACTAATATGTATCCTGCTGCTGTGTTCCAGCTTATTCTTGCTATTGGACTTGGAACTATTTTTTCAATGTTCCTTACACAGACAGGACTTACATTTCCTATTTATATTGGTGCCATGCTTGCCGCTGCACTTATGAGAAACATTTGCGAATACACAAACATTACTACTATTCACATGGGTGAAATTAACGACCTTGGTGGTATCAGCCTTTCATTATTCCTTGGAATGGCTATGATTACTTTAAAGCTTTGGGAACTTGCTTCTCTTGCTTTACCACTTGTTATTTTATTAGCAGCTCAGGTTGTTTTAATTTGTGTTTTCACTTATTTTGTGGAATTTAACATTATGGGAAGAGATTACGATGCCGCTATTCTTGTTTCAGGAACTTGTGGTTTCGGTATGGGTGCTACACCTAATGCCATGGCAAACATGCAGGCAGTTTGTGAAAAATATGTTCCTTCAGTAAAGGCATACCTGCTCATACCACTTGTAGGAAGTTTGTTTGCTGACTTTCTTAACAGTTTAGTTATTACATTTTTTATTAATATATTATAATTTTGAGGAGTAAAATATGTTTGAGAAATTGAGAAAATTTTTTGAAGCAAAAAAAGAACAGCATGAGTATAATTACAATGTTACGTTCGACAATGTAGCCATTCCTGAGGTTCACACTCACAAATCAGATAAGCACGAAGAGGAAAAACCTAAACACTCTCCGATAAACTATGAAAATGTAGCTATACCGGAAGTTCATATTCGTACAAAGAAAAATAAATAATATTATATGGATTTTCAAAAATCTTTAATTAAATTCTAAAAGTCCGCTATCATTTTGCGTCTTGATAACGGACTTTTTTTATTTTAGTATGTCCTTCCAACCTTCTACTATTTCTTCCAACTCATAAGAAGTTCCTTTTCATTTGTATCATTATCTAGCCATATAAAATCACCTTCAAACCATACTTTTTCAATTATAGCTTGAAGGTGATTATTTTTAAAGTTACTATTAATTTTAATAGTGATTGTGTATCGGATGTAATAGTATTATTTTTTTGTCTTTACCTTTATCGTCTTGGACCAAATTCCACCAATTTTCTTATATCCTTTTAGAGTGGATACGTCAGTTGTAATACTATATCTTATGTAGTAAGTTGTGTTAGGCTTTAGCTTTTTAATTGCCCTAAGTCCACCGCCCTTTTTATCCCATACAGTTTTAGCATTCTTAAATGATTTATTTTTTGAATATTGAACAATATCAACAGGTATCAGCATTTTTTCAAAGGATATCTGTTTTTTCTTTATATTAAGACGCTTTTTTTTCATCTTTGGTGGTCTGTTGTCCAACGAAAGAACTATCTGTGTAGCTTCTGTTGCTCCTGTTTTATAATTTGCTGCAATATTCACCAGAATAATATTTCTGTTATTTTTAAAATAAGATCTGTTTACAGTAATTGATGTTTTCTTATAATCGGTCTTTTTAAAGAAAGCTTTCGAGTTTTTCCCTATACCGGTATATGTAATGTTGTAGCCTGTACATCCAGGAGACTTAGACCATGACAATACATATTGATTATTTTTTACATTGCTTACAAAAAGATTTTTTACTTTAGTTTTCTTTTCAACCAGCTCTACATCTGTCAAATATTTGGTTCTAACATAAGCTCTTTCACTGTTAAACCATACCGTGGTCCAATTTGAATCACTTTCCTTTGGCAATGTTTCTATCTCTGCATTTGCCTGAAGAAACCCTACAACATTGTCATTATTGGACTCATCCTTTGATTTTCTAACACCAATTTCCTTTAATGTTTTCAAGTTATAAACTTTTTTCATTACCGCGTCATTTGGCACTTTTGTTCCATTTTTGTAAAGGTTTATGTACTTACTTTTTACATAATAGTAACCATATCCGTTCATTAGATAGTTGGTACTGTTGTTCCCCTGGAATATAACTTTGTAATACAAATCATCTGTATCTGGTGTATTAGAATAAAGTCTTCTTGTGGTAACTATATATATTTTTTGGTTTACTCCTACTCTGTATACATCACCACTGTCTGCTGTTCCCGGTATTGGACTAATACCAATAAATCCACATGTTACTTTTCCCTCAGCAACATATTTAATATTTGTACCTTCTGGTATACGGTTATATTCTTTGTCAAGATCAATCCAGACATTGTTTCTGGATGTTCTATAAAATCCTGGTGGATGTGAAGCTTGTAATAAATATTGGGCACACATAACCGGTGCTCCTGTAAAACTTTTATATCCGTTACTCCAAAAAGTAACAGTATACTTATCATATACTACCACCTGTAAATTGGCTGTTTCGCTTTCCAGATACGCACCGTTAATCCATGTGAAATTTTGATATCCTATAACACTTGAATACAGCACCTTTAAATTTTCAATATTGTCCTGTGGCAGATACTTAGGATCTACTGTTTTACCCTGAATCTTTGTTCCTGCAGGTACTACATCCATGGCAATATGATTTTTCCAATGTGCCACATTGTCAGGACCAACCAGATATGCCCTACCTATTACTTTTATATTTGGACATGACTGATTAATAAATTCAGTATGATATCTTGACACATCTCCCAGTGCATAGACAGACTCTCTCATACATCTCATTCCAATAAGAAAACTGCAAAAAACATAAAGCCACCAATCATCATCTTAAAATGCCTTTGGATTTTGCTCATACACATCTCCTTTCTCTACTTTAGTTTTGTGTTCCGTTCACTAATGTCTTACATCTCTTAATGCATAAACATTGTCTATTTATCTAATAATTATTATATCACTTTTATGCTACTTTTTCACTTGCTTTATTATCTATGCATGTAACCCTAAAATAAAATTTTGGCTTAAGAGATTGTCAAAGATTTTTTCTTTTTCCCAGCCTTGTATCCCGGTTTGGAATGCATGATTACGGCACATAAATTTAATTCTTTATTCATGTATTTATGCATGGTGGTATTGCTTAATTCATAGCCATAACGTTTGATGAAAATGCGCATAGCCCTATATCCTATAACACGATTATTGTTATGGTACACATATTTTATAAGTTCAAAAATGTGTTCCAAACGTTTGTGATATTCACGCTTGGCATCTTTTTCGTTAAGAAGTTGATTTAATCTTCGTATTTCCTTTGCGTCATTAGACTCGGATGTTGTATCGGTGGTATAAAGGCATTCTTCCCTGTATTCGTTAGCCCACTTGCTAACGGAACTTTTTGCAACATTGAATTCAACAGCAAGTTGATGTATTGATCTGTCGCCTGCCATATAGGCTTTAACTACTTCTTTTTTGAAGTCTTCGCTGTAACGTATTGACATAATTATGTCCTCCTTGTTTGAGTAATATTATAATATATTATTCGGACGAGGTGTTACAAATTTAGTTTACCACTACAGAAGTTTTTTTCATTTTTTAACATACTCATCTTATTTCCCATGCCCTTTCATTTCAGGTATGGGATTTTTTCTGTCCTTCATGATAACGAACTTTCCTATAAAGTAAACAAGAGCTATAAGCGCATTTTATGAACTTACAGCTCCATCAATTATCATAGAATGTCTATTTACAGACTTTATTTCACAGTCTCCTCCCATCTAGGGAGAGCTTGCAAACTCTTATTGTAAATAATTCTATTTTTTTATAACAAAAGTTCCAGATTCTCTCCATTTTCTTCACATGTGCAAGTCATAATAAAATCCATACCAACCAAATTTCCAAAATATCTGTCTCCACCAAATTCACATTCTAATTGATTTCCCCAATATATGCTCTGATCATTCAAGAATTTAACTTTTTTCACCACTTGACAACGATATGCCAAATCGCCTCTTATTACATATATTCAATGTTTTCAGCGTGTCTTTCAGGAATAATGCTTTTATAAATTTCCATAATTTTTTCAAAAAATATAGAGCCTCATTTCTGTTTTCAAAATCAAGGTCATTCAATATTACTCTATCCAAGAAATTTTTTCTCCTAAACTGAAATTTGCGCCGTTTATTCCTTATCTAATTTGCTTCTTAATTCCAAAATATCATTTCTGATTTGTTCAATAACTATCTTAAATTTCTCATCGCTTTTTCCTGTTGGATCTTCAATTCCCCAATTATCATCAAACGGTCTTCCAATAAATGGACATCCTACATTGCAACCCATAGATATTGCAATATCCGGATCTGGAATATCATTAATAAGCTTACTATGCTGTCCCTCTGCTTCCATATCTATTCCATGCAATTCCTTCATGATACGGACAGCGTCCTGGTTAATCTGTGGTTTTGTTTCTGTTCCTGCTGAATAACTTTCAAAAACATCTGATGCTAAATGACGTCCAAGTGCCTCTGCAATCTGACTTCTACAAGAATTATGTACGCAAATAAAAGCTATTTTTTTCTTACTCATAAAATGGACACCTCTCTTTTATACACTGTTTATTGTGTTCTATCTTTTGAATTATTATAGATTATAATTCAAAACGTATCAATGGCAGATATACTAGACTAGTACATACATTTAATAACTTTAACCTTAACCGTTACTGCTTCTTAATAACATAAGTAATATTTCTAAAATCATAATATCCTAATGTATAATTTGAGTAATGGAAATTTATTTCAAGACAAGCTATTAAAATGTTAAAAATGCCACTATTATCATTAATATAAGATAGTGTCCTCTTTGTTTTCTAATTATATAATTTCTACAAAGCATTTAAGGAATACTACCAGATGACTCCACGAGAATACCTAAATTGATTTATTTGACAGGTCGGCTGTTGGTTCATTTAGGATTTTGTACTCGTTAAGTAGAAATCTTTCTTCACCATTCCACAATGCTTTACTTACTTCAGAATTTGGAAGTGATAGATTTTACATATTTTCTATATAATCAATTGCCTGTGATAAGTCCTCTAAAACCACTTCTGCCTTGTCTTTGTGAACCTGACTTGGTTGTAGCATATCAGGAACGCAAATAACCGGAATATTTCCATTGTACGCTGCATCAATTCCTGCTTCAGAATCTTCAAAAACCACAGCTTCTTCCGGTGTTGCTCCAAGCTTCTTGCACGCTTTGAGGAATATTTCGGGATTTGGTTTCCCTATATTAACTTCATCTCCACAAATCGAATCATCTAAATAGTCAGTTAGTTTCATTTTGTTAATTATTAAATCCACTTTATCTCTGTTACTCGATGATGCTAAAATAGTTTTGCAATTATTTTCTTTTAAATATGTTAATAATTTAATCAACCCTTTCTTTAGGGCAACTCCTTCTTCTTTGATTTTATCTGCACACATTGAATAAACTTTTTCGATGCATAAATCTGAATCAAAATCTTGTCCATATTCATCCTTTAATAATTTCTTACAATCTCTTAAAGTTCTTCCTGTCATTGTTACATAAAACTCTTTTGTAATTGAAAGCCCTAACGTAGCCATATATATTTTATATACATCAAGTGTCAATCTTTCGCTATCAATCATTAATCCATCCATGTCAAATATTGCTGCTTTAAACACTTTTATCTCCCTTATCACTAGGTACATATCCTACAACCTTTTTACCAACATGTTCTCCAAAGAAGCTAATAAGTGGTCCTGCAAAGAATCCAAAGAAAAATGTTGCCACACCCACTGTTGCTCCAGTAAAATATCCTATTGCAATAGCTGTACAATCATATACCATTCTAACATACCTGTATTTTATTTTTCCGTTTGATTTCATTTCAAAAACCTGACCTAATCTGTCCCACGGAGCTGCTCCAAGATCGCATGACATATAAATTCCGCAACCACAAGCTGCAATTAACACTGCAACTGATAACAATATAATTCTTAGAACCATTTTGTCCGCAAAATTTTCTGCATTAATACCTAACTTATCTGTCCAAAAAACATTAAACTCGATCATATATCCCAATAAAACCATATTAATAATAGCACCAATGCCAAAGCTTCTTCTATCAAACACAAAAATAATAGCAAATAATACTATATTAATCAATAACTGATATGTTCCTAAGCTTATTGGCAAATGACTGCTTACACCTAAGTTCATGCATGTAAACGGGTCAGTTCCAAAATCAGCTGCATACAAAAATGAAATTCCGAAACTTATAATATAATTACCAAGAAAAGCCATTATTACTCTTCTTATCAGGTTATTTTCTTTCCAATTCATATATATCCTCATATAACCTAATTGTTTAATATTAAGCTCTCAGATTATACATTCCTTTCTTTTTTATAAAAAGAACTGCTTAATTAAAAACAGTTCTTTTTATTATAATGTTTATCTTTGTCTATAAGTTTTGAAAGCTTCCAATACTACATCTATGTCCTCATCTTTCAACATCTTTGGTCCACCTGCAAGTAAAGTATTATAATATATATTAGCAACAAACTCTATCTGCTCTGCTATATCCATAGCATACGAAATGTTCCCTGCACAAGCCAATAATCCATGATTTCCCAATAAGCATGCATAATTGTCACCCATTGTTTCATATGCTGCCTCAGCTAATTCATATGATCCAATCGTTTTATATGGTGTACATGGAACTTCTCTTCCTGAATATGCAATTAAATAATGCATTGGTGGAATAGATTTACCCATTGTTGCAAGGGTAACAGCATATCTTGAATGTGTATGTACAACTGCTTTTATTTCCGGTCTTTTCTGATAAAAAATTCTATGCATATCTAATTCACTTGATGGCTTAGCTGTTCCTTCAACTTTTTCTCCTTCCGGTGTGCAAATAACAACATCCTCAGGGGTTGTCTTATAGTAATCCATGCCACTTGGAGATATAGCAAAAAGATTTTCTTTTTCATTATATATGCTTATATTTCCAAAAGTTCCTACAGATAAGTTTCTCTCTAACAATTGCTTTCCGTACTCTACAACCTGTTCCCTTTCTTCTTTTAATAACATATTGAACCTCCTTTAAAACTTTCTATACTTCTAGATCTTTTTCATTAACAATACGATTTGTAACACCTGTTTCAAAATATCTGTCTAGCTCAGCCATTAATAAAAATGGTGATTTTGGAACTGCATCTTCTGACATTCCGGCAATATGTGAAGTCAAAAGAACGTTATCCATTTTTATTAAAGGACTGTCTGATGGAATTGGCTCCTTTTTAACTACATCAAGGGCTGCTCCTTTAAAATATCCTTTCTGTAAAGAAGTAATAAGTGCATCTTCATCAATCAGACCGCCTCTTGCTGTATTAATAAAGTAAGCTGTTTTTTTCATTAATTTAAAATAGTCCTCATTTATAATCCCTTCTGTCTCCGGAGTTAATCTTAAATGTACTGAAACGATATCCGCTTTTTTAAATACATCCTCCATCGTTTCAACTTTTTTGATAAATCCAAGTCCCTGTTGAGCCAATCTTTCTTCTGACACAAAAGAGTCATAAGCAATAATTGATACTCCCAAAGCATTAAGTCTTCTTGCAATAGCTGCTCCCACGTTTCCTATACCAACTAATCCTACCAGATGACCATTGAACAGTTTAATCTGCCCTGTATTGTAATATTCATGCATCCATTGTCCATTTCTAATAAACTTATCAGATAAAGTAATATTTCTTGTAATGTCTAACATTAAACCAAGTGCAAAATCTGCAACAGGTTCTGCATTTCGAATCACATTAAATACCGGAATATTGTGATTACTTGCTTCCTTTACATTAATATGTTCTACTCCACCTCTTGAAGTAAGAATAAGTTTTAAATTCTTTCCCTTCTCAATTATATATTTGGGTATGGGAGAAAAATGTGTCATCACAATATCTGCATCAACTATTGCTTCCTCTAATCCTTCAGCAATAGGTGCTGCATCAGAGCCATGATTTTCCAGATTCTGCTGATTTTCTGCAAAATGTGTTTTGTCATAATCTCCCCAAAACAATTGCGTAATCTTGCCACAATTAATTTTACTCTTTTCCAATGACTCTACCATCACGTCTGTAGACACATACATATCCCCAATCACAACAATGTTTTGTGGTGATGAAATCAAATCCTTCATTCTGTTAGCACCTCCTATTTTTTTAAATCCATTTATATTTTTTACATGCGTTATAAATTCCATCCTCTAATACTTCATCTGTAACATATGTACTTACTTTCTTAACCGTTTCGAGACCTTGTCCTAAGCAAATTGATATATCTGCTCCTTTCATCATTTCAAGGTCGTTGTTAGAGTCTCCAAAAGCCACATAACCATCCATATTATAGTACTCTAACATTTTTTCTATCCCCTTCTTCTTATTTATTCCTTTATTAACCACGTCAAGATAATCATTTTGACCATGATATAATTCAATTTCCTCTATATCCTTAAACACAGATATATCACATCCACACGGAGCACACATAACCATTCCAAAAATATCATTTCCCTTATATTCTTCATATGGTGGCATATCCATATGAAAATATTCACATGCCGTTTTTGCATATTTAAAATATTCGTTAGCCATAACAGTTCTTTTTTCTTCCAAAAGCATCATATTATACTTTTGTTCATTAACTTTTTCTATTAATCTCCTAACTACATCTTTAGAGTATGCATAATTATAAAACATAACTCTTTCTTTGTTGTAAATGCCTTGTCCGTTAAAGCACACATATCCATCCCATGGAACGTCAAAAAAGATTGATGGATTAGCTTTATTAAATAAAGGTCTACCTGTAGATATACAAATTTTGTGACCATTTTCCTGTAGATTATGTAATGCTTCTATTGTTGATTCAGGTACTTTTCCTGTTTTGCTATCTACCAATGTATCGTCAACATCAAAAAATAATATTTTTTTATCGTATCTTTTGTCCATAGTCTTTTCCTTTAAAAAATATTTTTACTATCTCATATTTTGCCCAATTTGCTTTATACAAAAAATAATACCGCAAATACAACTGCACTAATCATTAACAAGCCACCAATAACTTTACAAATCTTTACTGTTTTCTTAATGTTTACTTTGTAGAAAGTTTCAAATGAAATAAATGGATATGGTAAAAAGAAAAATGCTATACCACCTAACATTTGTGAACAGCTTAATAACAATAAGTTTTGAATACTAAATAGCTGTGTAATAATATAAATAACACATGCTACAAATATAAGCATAAACATAGCTGTTTTTCTTTTTTTATCTTTTTGAATATAACTTTCAAGGGCTGCTTTACATTCGTCATTGCAAACCTTAAAGCTTCTTGTAACTGCCATTGCCCATTTATATTTATGTCCTAACTCATTTCCACAATAAACACACTTTGTCTGATCCTCAGGTCTTTCTGTATATTCTTTATCTAAGTTTAAAGCCATAACTCTTTCCTCCTTTAAAACAAATCAGGCAACTGTCTTCTTGGAAAAGCAGTCGCCCTTTTTGTACTTTGTTTTATTATTAAATTGTCATTTTTTATATACTTATAGCTGATATTTTGCTGCCTGATTTTCCATCCAATCAACGAATGTATATCTGTTCTTTTTGAAGAGAACATATAATACTACGTAAACAACAATGATAATTGCAATTGCAATATAGTTCTGGAACCAGAAAGCTGCAAATAAACCAACAATAAATGGATGACACAATACACCGAATGAAACAATTGATACACCTGCTGCATTGTAGTCTGCAAGGTTAACACCCTGTTCTATAGCAATCTGAGTCATTGCCGGACAGAACTGAGATACGATAATCATACCAAGTGAGAACCAAATTACATTCATAGCTACTGTCTTAGCAATATTACCATTTGATGTTGCACAGAATACTTCTGACATATATGGTAAAGCTACTAAGTCAGCCATAGGAAGAATAATATTTCCCGGAAGTACGAATGATAATATTAAAATTATTGGAATTGAAAGGATACCAGCTGCTAATGTGTTAGGTTCACCATAAGCTACTGCATCGTTAACTGATAAGTACCAGTCTCTATCTTTTCCTTTTTCAGCTGCTTTTGATTTGTAAGCATCTGTGATAATTGTAAAGGCACCTGCAAAGATACCCGCAACTCTTGGGAATACTGCCATAATAGCTGCTGTTGAAACTGCTGCTGTAATTATGCTACCCCAACCAGCTACTGTAGTAAGATCGTTAATATTTCCAAGGAAACCAATTAAAGCACCAACTACTAAACCGATAAACATTGGTTCGCCAAAAATACCAAGTTTCTTCTGTAATGTTGTTGCATTGATTTTAATCTTATCAAATCCAATCTTTCCAAGTATCCAGTTCATAATAACAGCAAATGGAAGTCCCTCTAAGTGGTGAGGAGCTGTCATACAGCACTGTGGATAATTGTAGAAAGTTGAAAATCTCTTAGCAAATGCTTCTGAGAATAATAAGATATAAAGTAACTGTACTAACATACAAATTAATGCGAATGCAAAACTCTTTGTATGGAAGTATACTAATGAACCCCAGATCATAAATGAGTAGTTATTCCAAAGATCTGATGCCATAAATACATCTGTAAACTTACATAAGAATAATACAATCTGTAAGATAATACAGATACCAATCCAGATAAGACCTACCTGAGTACCGTAAGCAATAACAGAAAATGCCTGCCAACCTACGTCTAAACAACTAAGTTTTACACCTGTACTGTCAACCATAGACTGTACTACCGGTGCTATAATACCTGAATAACTGTTAATAACTAATGAGAAACCTGTTAATCCAGCTGCACAAAGTAAAGCAGCTCTAAACGCTTTCTGTCCTTTACATCCCATAAATAATGCAATAATAAATAGCATTACAGGTACACAGAATGAAGATCCTAATGTTGAAAGAACATCTCCTACTGATTGAAAAAATTGAGCCATAAATTTTCTCCCTTCTTTAATTTAAATTAACGTTTACCTCTCGCTAATTAACCTTCTAAAATTTTTAGACAATCTTCGATTACCTGTTTTTCTGCCATTCCTGTTAACATGCCTACAGCGTTAACTTTTGGAATGTCGTAATCCTGATAAACCGGGCTAACACATGCGATAATATCATATTTGTTTCCCATAAGTTCTGTTTCAACACCACCCGGGCTTGTTTCAACAGTTGTACAATCCCAACCAGCTTCTCCTAATTGGTCTCTTAACTTATTAGCTACCATGTTTGAGCTAACTGTTCCTGATCCGCATACGCATAAAATTCTGCAAGTTTTCATTTTACGTATCTCCTTTCGTTTCATATTTTTTCTAGTCCTCTAAGCCAATATGCTTATAAGCGACCTTATAAAGTTCCTCGTTTGTTGTTGCATCCTTAAATTCCTTTGCAATCTCCGGTTTTTGAAATACATTCATAACTTTTGATAAAGTCTCCAGATGTTGACTAGGATCTGTAATTGCCATCATAAATAACATTTCTGCCTCAACCGGTTGATCTTCCGTTCCCATATGCATGAATGTTACTGGTTTTGCTAGCTTTGCTACACAAACGCCGGATTTATATACATGTGGTGGATCTGTGTGTGGCATTGCCACTCCCATATCCGCCAATTGTAATCCTGTTGGATATACTTTTTCCCTTGCAACAACGGCATCAATGTAAGTATCTTTTACAAATCCGTTATCTAAGAAAATCTGACCTACTTTTCTAATTGCTTCTTCTGATGTTTCTGCCTGAACATCAACCGCTATTAATTCTGGATATATTGAATTCATACTTTCTCCTTTTTGTTTTGTTATTCTCTTTTGTGTTTTTGTTTTTTTTTCTTATATTTTACTGTTTTCTCTTTTGTAATTTTGTTATTTTCTCTTGTACTCTTATTGTTTATCTCTTGTAAATTTATTATTTTCTTCTATTTTTTTAAAATCGTTATTTCTATCTTTTACATTATTTCACGATATTGTCATTTTTTCACAATATGATATACTGTGTTATAAAAGAATAAATGTCTTAAACTAAAACAATATCTTAATCAGAAAGGATAACTTATGAACAATCATGAAAGTTTACTAGTTCATGTGGCCCAATTATATTATCATCAAAATCTTAATCAAAGTGAAATATCTAAAATAGTAGGTTTGTCCAGACCAACTGTTTCACGAATGCTTGAAGAAGCTCGCGAAGTTGGAATAGTCGAAATAATCGTACACGATCCTATAAGAAAGAATCATGACCTGTCAGCACGTCTTCGTGATCAACTTGGTCTTAGAGAAGCTTTAATCATCTCCGGTAAATACCAACACGATGTTGCTTTAGAAAAATGTGCTAATGAAGCTGCACAATTCGTTTCTTCTATATTAGATAATAATATGTCAATTGGTTTTTCCTGGGGGCGTGCTATTCGTGCCGTATGTAATGCCTTCCAGTCTAGTGAATACTATAACGTAACTGTTGTACAGATGGCCGGTTGTCTTAGTGTCGGAGATCCAACCTATGACGGACTTGAACTTGCTACCACTGTAGCTCAAAAATTCAATGCCTCTTATACTAATATTGTTTCTCCTGTCTATGTAGACCATATGTTAGTTCAACAGGCTCTTTTAGCTGCTCCTCAGATTAAAAAAGCTTTAGCTGCTACCCGTAATTTAGATATTGTTCTTACCGGTGTCGGTACTTTAGATGATACAAATGGTTCATCTTATCTCTTTACAGGTTCCGAAAACGACTTAAAGTTGGCTAAAGAGTACGGGGCTGTAGGACACGTTTTAGCAAGATTAATGGATAAAGACGGTAACGAAGTAACATTTCCGAATCATTATCCTATTGCTGCCCCTTTAGAAGCTCTTAGGGAAGCAGATTGGTCAATCGGTATCGTAGCCTCAAAGAAAAAGGCTTTGGCTACACTTGCTGCCATTAAAGGTGGCTACATCAATTGCCTTATTGCCGATGAGTCCTTAGCTTTAGAATTATTAAAACTAACCAAATAACATTTACTCTTTATATAACATCTATCTCTTTCCTATAAGGGACAGGTGTTATTTTTTTCTATATTTAGTTTTCAATTTTCTATTTTGATTTTAATCGTTTGTTTTCCTATTCTAATTCTTCATCAATAGTTATAACCCACTTAGCACCTTCGCCTTTAGCCATTCTGTCAAAGCCATCTCTCCAGTTTTCGAGGGTTACAAAGTTCTTTGCAGTTTTTTCAGGTACTACCTTTCCGTCTGCCATTAATTCTAATGCCTTAACCCATGATGAAGGTTTCTGACTTCTTGATCCAACATAATTAATTTCTTTATGAAGAATCCAGTCTGTGCAAATTTCAACTTTTGATTTTGAGAAAACTCCCATCTGTACCACAGTTCCTTTTCTTCTGCAAAGATCAAGGGCTGTATTTGCTGCAACAACAGCGCCTGAACATTCAAAACACTTATCTGCGCCTTCGTTGTTTGTCATTTCCATAACTATTGACTTTAAGTCCTGTGTCATTTGGTCAACTGTAACATCTATTCCACATTCCTTTGCGATTTTAAATCTCTCAGCATCATTTGTTAATCCAGCCATAATAACTGTTGCTCCGCATCCTTTTGCAACCTGTGCAACCATCTGTCCAATTGCTCCCGCTCCAAATACAACGCAGATATCTCCAGGCTGAACATTTCCTTTTTCAATTACTGCATGAACACCACACGCTAATGGTTCTGTAAGAGATGCTGATAATAGCGAAACATTATCCGGTAATACATGAACACTTTCTTCTCTCGATACAACATATTCCGCCATTGATCCGTTAATCTGTGTTCCAATACCCTGTCTATTACCACAAAGATTATAATCCTTGCTTGCACACATCGAACAATGTCCACATGTTGTAAAAGTAGTTTCGCTTGTTACTCTATCTCCCACTTTAATATTTTTTACATCTGGTCCAACCTCAGTAACAATTCCCGAAAATTCATGTCCTAATATAACAGGAGGTTTTGTGCTTCCGTATTCACCTCTAAATGCATGTAAATCAGTTCCACAAATTCCCGAGTACGCAATTTTGATTTTTACTAAATCTCTTTCTGCCTTTGGTTCTTCCACTTCTTTATAAACCATGTTGTCAAAACCGACCTCTGTTTTTACTACTGCTTTCATATTGTCTCCTTTGTAATAATACATAACTCTTTAATGTATTTCATAAGAATAATATTTGTGTTTACCTTTTGCATTTGTTCAAGTTGGTGCACATTTGTATCGCGTTAATCTTAATATAACACCCTTTGGTGAAAATTACAACACCAAATATTTATTGAAACGTTTTTTTTGTGAATTTTTACCAATTTTTCGCACTGTTTCTCATTTGAAAAGCTGTTTCTTCCTTTTTAATGTAAAAACAAACTTTCAAAAAATCTGCTAAAAAGTGTTGACAATTTAGTTGTTGAATGGATATAATTAAGTTAGCATTTGTTCAGGTAGACGAAATTTTGTAAATTAATTTGATTATTTGAAAGGAGTATTATAATGACACAAAAAGCTACAATTGATGAAATTCAGAAAGTTGCCAATAAGATTAGAAAGCAAATTCTGGGTGTTGCACTTGAAAAAGGTGGTTGCTACTTATCTCAGGCTTGTTCTTCAGCTGAGATTGTTGCCAGCCTTTATATGGAAATAATGAACTTAGGACCTTCAACAGGTAATCCTGAGCCAATCCCATTCCCTGGAGTTCCGGGACCGGATAATATGGATTATCCAAAGGGAGCATATTACAATGGATGTTACAAACCAACTAAGCCTGGTATGTTTGTTGGATGTGATGCTGACAAAGATCGTTTCTTTGTTTCATGTTGTCACTATGCATCAGTTATCTACTGTGCATTACAGGCTACAGGTCGTATTTCAGAACATGCTATGGATAAATTCAACGTTGACGGTTGGAATATGGAAATGATCGGTGCTGAACATTCTCCAGGATTCGAAAATACAGCCGGTTCATTAGGACAGACAATCTCAATCGCTGGTGGTACTGCTCATGCTCGTAAGATGAGAGGTGATACCGGTAAAGTATTCGTTATGCTTGGTGATGGCGAATTGCAGGAAGGTCAGACTTGGGAATTTGTTGAATCTGCTGCTTTCTATAAATTAGATAATATGGTAATCGTTAGTGATTATAACTGTCAGCAGGTAGAAGGTGCTACTGACAATCAGACATGTGTTTCTAATATGGCTGATAGATTTAATGCATTCGGAGCTAAATGTGTTGAATGTAACGGACATGACATTCAGGCAATTATAGATGCTTGTAATGTTGAACACGAGGGAAAACCTTTAGTAGTTCTTTGCAAGACAAGTGGTACAACAATGATACCACCTCTTGAGAAAAAGAAACCATTCTTACATTTTGTACGTATTCCTAAAGACTCTCCGGATAGAGCTGAATACGAAAGAATTTATGAGGAATTATAGAGAAGGGAGTTAAGAAATAATGAAAATAGAAGTAAACACACATGAAAGATGTATGCTTGATTTTGCAAACAAACATCCAGAAACATTAGTATTATCAGCTGACTTAGGAACTTCCTGTGAAGTTAAGAAATTCAGAGCTGAGAAACCGGACCAGTATTTAACAATGGGTATTGCTGAGCAGAATATGTGTTCATGGGCTGCAGGTTTAGCTCGTGAAGGTTACCGTCCTTTCTTACACACTTTCTCAGTTTTCCTTTCACGTAGAATTTTAGATCAGGTGGAAATGAGTGTTGCATACCCTAATCTTCCTGTTACATTTGTAGGTTTTGTACCTGGTATTACTACTCCAGGTGGAGTAACACATCAGTCAATCAATGATGTTGGTATTATGCGTACAGTACCAAATATGGCCATTTTTGATGTTGGCGACGCTACAGATATTGAAGGCGTTTTAGATTTAGTATATGAATGGAATGGTCCTGCTTATATCAGAATGCTTCGTAAGGAAGTTCCAAGATTATTCCCAGCAAATGAGCCTATGGTATTTAATAGAGCCAGAACAATTACAGAAGGTGATGATGTTCTTATCCTTTCATCATCAATCTGTACAGAAGAAGCTATGCGTGCTACAGCTGCTTTGGAAGACAAGGGTGTATCAGTTCAGCATATGCATGTTTCAACATTAAAACCATTTACAGATCCTACTATTGTAGAAGCTCTTAAGAAATGTAAATATGGTGTTGTTACAATGGAAAATCATTATAATATCGGTGGTTTAGGTTCAGCAGTTGCTGACTTAATGGCTGAAAATGGAATTGGTAAGAAGTTAATTAAGATTGGTCTTAACGGTTACGCACATGGTGCTTCAAAGATGTACTTAATGACAAAATATGGTATTGATGCTATGAACCTTGTTAAATCTGTTGAAGAACTAATTGGTAAAGATCTTGGTATCAAAGAAGATGATCTTGACAATCAGCGTTTCGTAGACTTTTTGGAAGTGTAATCTAAGGAGGATAAAAATGAGCATGTTTTTAGAAGAGAAGAAAAAAATTATAGATGCAGGTATTAAACTTGATAGATATGGTCTTATTTCATTAGCAGGTGGTAACGTGTCCATGAGAATGCCTACCGGAGAAATTCTGGTTACACCTTCAGGTATGATTTATGAAGATATGGAGCCTGATGATGTTTTAGTAATGGATATTGATGGAAATATTATTGAAGGAACAAACAAACCTTCATCTGATACACCTGGTATATTATATATTTTCAAACATCGTCCTGATGTTATGGCTACAATTCATACACATCAGCCATATGCTACAGCTATTTCTCTTATTCAGAAAGAATTCAGAGCTGACCTTACAACTGTAGGCAATGCCTGTGGCGGTAACGTTGCAGTTACTGAATATAGTTCACCAGGATCAGTTGAAATGGGAATGGACGTAGTTAAGTACTTAGGGGATAGCCTGGCAGTTATTTTAGCACATCATGGTGTAATGACAGTCGGAAAGAATTTGAAACAGGCATTAACAGCTGCTGTTTACTTGGAAGAAACAGCAAAAGGCTATTTAGCTGCCAGAGCTTGTGGAGAAATCGAACATTTATCAGATGAACAGATTAAACAGACTGTTGAGATTTACAAATATGTAGGTCAGGGTACAGCCGATATGCCTGAGGGTTTAACTGACAGAATTAAATAAATTATAGACTATGAAATAGAATCTGTAACTATACACTCTATGATAAGTTATGGAGCTGTAAGTTCATAAAATGGATTTGCAGCTCTTTTCATATATCTAACTTATATAAATACCCATATCAAAAGCGCCTGTATGATTAACAGGCGCTTCTTCATTTACTATATTAAACTTGAATTCCTTAAATTAAAAGCTAATAATATTCTTAATAACTTCTGCATCTACTTTATATGGGCAATTAGCTAATTTTCTTTGATTAGAAAGGATTAACTCTCCTGTTTTGTCTAAAAGTTCCTGTGGAAATTTTTCATATCCACAAGCCTTCTTATAGAATTTGGAAAATTCTTCTACTGATTCAAATCCTGCTGCCTTCAAAACAAATTCTTTATCCTCATCTGTAGCTTCATTAATATAACCAGGCAAAAAATATCCAACTGCTTTTCCATGAGGAATTCCTAATTCATAGGTAATAGGATAACTTAATCCATGTGGAAGAGATGTTCCTGCGTGAGCAATGCACATTCCCGCCAACGTTGAAGCATACATCATATTGTGGAAATCCTCATCTGTAGCTTCTCTATTTCCAAGTAACACATCTTTAAATTTACTCCATGCTTCTAAGCCTTCTTTTGCAAACATCTTACTATATTCGGTTGCATTATTGTTAATACAGCTTTCAACAATATGAGCTAATGCATCAATTGCTGTGTCACAGATTACTTTCAAAGGTGCGTTTTTAATATATTTTTCATCAACTAAAGCCATCCTTGGAAATATTCTATGAGACATTGATTTTTTAGTTTTCTCATTATGCACCGTTAAAACTGCTACAGTTGTAACTTCCGAGCCTGTGCCACATGTAGTTGGTACTTCTATAACCGGCAAAGATTGTGAATTGGAAACTGACTTGTATAAGAAATCCTTATTTTCATTCTTATGGTAAATCATTACTCCTATCGCTTTTGCCGCATCCATTGGAGAGCCTCCACCAATACCTATTATAAAATCACAACCTGCTTTAACACCTATTTCTCTGGCCTCCATTACAGTTTCTACAGATGGGTTTTCCTCTACGCCATCATAAACTGTATATTTAATATTCTTAGATTTTAAAGCATTTATTACATCATCTAAAGAACCGTTCTTTTTTGAAGAATTCCTGCCTGTTACAATTAAAGCATTTTTGCCCATCTGAGCTATTTCATCTGCATGATTATGTACACAATTTTTTTCCTGATATACTAAAACTGGAAGATTAAAACGCATTATACCACCTTTCTGCGATAAATAATTTTATTATTTACGATATAATCTGTTCTGTTTTTTATTTGAAATTAAGTAAATAAATTTTTCCAAATTTCTTTATTTATTGCAATAATATTTTACCATATTAAAGATTTTTTTTCATTAAAATAAAAAACTCAATCTTTATTTTTAGATTCAGAGCTTTTTATTTTACTCAATCATATTCAATATTTTTTCGTCTCTAAGCAAAATTTGAAATTTAATCTAATTTTAATCCACTAAGTAAACTTCCTAGAGAAGTTCCAATGCTTTCAACTTCCTGCATGTTGTTTTTGATTTCCTCTTCTTCCTGAATTCTTTTTTCTTCCAACAAATCTTTAATGCTTAAACTTATCTTTCCACCATCATTTTTAATGACTTTTGCTTTCACAATCTGTCCTACTTCGAGAGCCTCTTTCGGAGATTTGATATGATTTATGGAAATCTGTGAAATATGCACCAGACCTGTTACATTGTTTCCTAAATCTACAAAAGCACCATATGGCTGAATAGATTCTACTTTTCCTTCAACAACAGAACCAACCTCTATCTTTGAAACGGCCATCTCACGCTGTGCCTTTCTGGCTGCTTCACTTTCTTCACGAAGAATTTCTCTGGCGGATAAAACAAGTTTGTTTCTTTCCATATCTGCTTCAATAACACGAACTCTTATATCTCTGCCTAGCCAATCCAGAGTATCCTCAACATGATTAATGTCTAATCTGCTGACTGGAATAAATCCACGCACACCTTCTACTAAAGCAATCACACCTTTATTTACAATTCCTGAAATTGTAACCGGCAGAATAGTTCCTGCTTCCTTATATTCATTAATCTTTTCCCATGCTAACAAAGTATCGGTATCATACTCTCCATTTCCCATATGTGCATAAGACTCTTCTAATGCCTGTCCTAAATCTTCCATTCTTTCTATTTCATTTTCTGCTACATTGTCTCTTGTTTTTTCATCCATTGTGCTTCTCCTTTTCACAATTTTTTATTTATCTAAAGTCATTGTACCATATTCTCATATAAGGTGCAAAAAGGAGTTCGTTATTGTCAATCCATATTTTCCATAAAATAATAATTTATCGGGTTAGCATATCAATTGCATCTTATACAGTATAAACAAAAACCTCAACAATTAATTTTTTATCAATGACAATATTTCAAGAGCCAATTAAATCAATGACTTTAGCCCGACTTTTCGTGTAAACCACCCAATCAGTCTCTGTGCAAATTTTAAATTAACTATTACAATAACAATTCCTATGATAATGCATAATACGCCATCCCACCACAGATTGTTTACTGTAGTAAAACATTTATATAAAATGAAAAGCCCTCTGTTGAAAAATCTTTATGTGAGTTTAACATACTGGGGCATTTCTTTTCTAATGTATCTTTTTTATTTTTTAGCCACATTCCAAACCCTATTTTTTCTTCCATGTCATGAAATATAAAAATAAGTGGGAAAAACCATATGTATTCTTTTAACATTTTTCTTCTCCATTGCACAGCATTGTATATGTTGCTAAAAACATCGCAAAACATTCCTGCATAAATGACACTTTCTTCCGCTTCCATTTGCACTAGCAACAAAGATACATTTAATAAATGCGTTACATAATCATCACCCGAGTATCTTTTTCTGTCTCCATATATACTCTGACAGAAATTGTAGACCTTATTTAATTTTTGATTATCATATCCATGCTCTATCATTTTTTCGCACAATACTTTGAATAGTTCTTCTTTTGATAAATGTTCATCCATTATTTTATAAAAGTTGCAATTGCTCATATCTCTATCTCCAAAATGTATTATTTCTAATTTCATTGCATACAAGAGTGAAGGTGAAAAACCATAATAACTTTTGAAAGCTTTAATAAATCCGCTGTGCGATTCCCAGCCATATTCAATTGCCACATCGAGAATTTTGTTTCCATTTAAGATTTCTCTGGTTGCATATATCAATTTTCTTTCCCTGACATATTCCATAACAGAAACTTTCATTTCTTGTTTAAATAGTCTTGAAAAATAAAACTTTGTATAACCTGCATTACCAGCGATTTCATCAATGGTTATTTTATTCTTTATGTTGTTTTCGATATAGTTAAGACTCTCTGTTGTTACTGTTTTTCTATCCATATATCTTGCCTCTTGTGATTAAATGATATATTAAAAATATCATCTTGAATGGATATTTGCTTTTCCAATGTTGCTCTAAATATAAAAATTATGCATTCCAAGTAAATTTAATGTGGTGGATTTTACTCCACCACACCACATCTACTTATTTCTGTGCAACGATTAAATATCTATGAATAGTTCCCTGCACTTTTCCATACTTGTCTATTATGTCTTGCATTTTTAGCAAATTTTCATAACACTTGCTCACTGAAAAATTTGGAAACTCCCACTCAATAATATGTGCAAACCATACAAATGCACCTATATAATAAAATGTTATAGGTCTGTATGTTTCTTCGGCTCTGATTATTTTAAAACCAGCCTCTTCAAACTTTTTCCTTTGAACCGTTAGGTTCATATTGGGAAATGGTTTGGGTATATCTGGTAAAACCATCTGAACTAAGTCACGTTCATTATTTTCTCCAACCTGCTCTGTTATAAAAATACCATCTTTTTTCAATAACCTATATATTTCATCCTGTTCAAATTCTCCATGTCGATTTATCATCAAATCAAACATTTCATCTTCAAACGGAATATTTTTAGGATTCGAACATTCTTTGAAATTAATACCTAGCGGTAATAATCTTCTTTTGCAAAGTTCTACATTTGGTTTATAGCCCTCCGTCACAGCCGTTTTGTCATATGGATGATTCAGAGATAACAAAAATTCTGCACCACCTGTATCGTAATCCATTATCTGCTTTGAATTATCAAGATAACTTCTTACAATTTCTTCATAACTCCAAGGTAAATCATTTTCTACATCATATCGTCCTTCAATATTCGAAAAATCCCACCCTTGAATCTGTGCAACCTCTTCTTCTCTTTTCTATATATTGTATAATTCCTTTTTATTCATATTTACTGCTTTCCTTTCAAATAAATTCATAAAGGGTGCAGTCCAACAACATAAGCTTTTGCCTCTAATTAACCTCAATACAATCTGTTGTCAGTTTTAGAACTGCACCGAGTATTTAATTCGTCTCATCACCTTAGTATGCTTCATTTATCTATCTCCTTAATTTATTTAGCAAATTTTCAGGCCATTCGTCGCCTTCATCTAAGTTATTATCCATAAGCCACTTGTCTTCTACTGAGATAATTTTTTTCTCATTATTTTCATTTACAAGCGTAACTGTCACCTTTGGATTTTCACTTTCAGAATGTTCTTCACATCCATAATCACCATCAAATATATGCTTAGTTTTCCACATTTTATCACTCCGTTCCTTCAATTATTGTACCTGTTCACTTCACTCTGAATCCATGTCATAATTACATCTACCAAATAATCCTGCTGAATTCTGCTTAATTCTTTTCCCGGCTGAATTTTATGCCACTTTCTGATACACTCTCTGCAGCATGTAGCTGTTGCATGCTGAGCAACAAACACCGGATGTCCTTTTGTTGGAATCTGCTTTCCGTCATTAGGAATAAATGCAGGAGCTTCTCTTTTAAAAATAATTTCAAAATTATTAATATTTTTATGCTTCTATATTTGCTTAACATACAATAAACGATTAATTCAAATAGGATTTTACTACCTCAAAAACATTCAAATATCCATTTGCATACATATGCACACCGTCAATTGCATACTCTGGTTTTTGTTCTCCATTTTCATTAACGAGACCTGCATTGCAGTCAATATAATAGCATTCATATTTATTTGCGATTTCTTTCAAATGCTCATTGCACATTCGAATATTTTCAGAAGTTCTAAGCTTCATCCATTGAATTGCCTCTTCTGTATGCCAAGGCAAATGTAAATTTGCAGGATAAAATGCCATTATATAAATTTCTGCATTAGGAATACTGTCTTTTGTAGTTTCAATAATTTTGCAAAAATTGTCCATCAGATGTGACATCCATTTATCTCCATATCGTGCTTCCGTAATATCATTTGTTCCTATATTGATAAATATCTTCGATGGTTCAAGGTCTAAAAGCAATGTATTAATGTTTTCCAAAAACTCATCTGTATTCAATCCACCAACGCCTCGATTATAAATTACCTCATCAAATCCTTTACTTCTTGCAATTTCACAAATAGGAAACTGTTCCATCAGTGATGAACCTGTAAAAAGAATTTTCCCCTTTAATACGTTCTGATTTAAATAATCAAAATTTTTAATTTTTATCATCTGCTCATCATTCATTGTAATACCCTCTCTTTTTATAATTGATTTTTCCTCTATCAACTAAGCCGGCAAATTATATCGTTATATTTGTCTGTATGAATTTAGATTTATTTTCATTAATGTCTATAATACTATCATATTTCTTTTCCAATAACTACACTTCTCTAATCTTACCTTTAATGCCAAATGTAGTTATTCTCTAGAAAATATTAAAATAAAAGAAATTATTATACTAAAATATTTCTTAGCATAATAGTCTCTTTTACACAATTTATTGTTAAATTATTTGACTAAAGGACGTGTTTCATCATTTTTAAAATATCTCCCCATGGAACACATCACTTACGTGAGAGGTATCGACATTCTTTCCACAGTACTCTCGTTTTACAAGTTCATTATTGCTATAATCTACATAAATATCCTTCAATCTTAGCAATCATGTCTTTGCATTGTCTAGCCGGTAAATATCTATTAAACAATAAACTGTCAATTAGAAGCCGTAACTCACTGTCCGTAAATTCTCTTTTTAAATAAAAGTCAGATAGTATCGAGCTTTCTTCCTTAACTCCCTCTTTACTTTTTACATAACGAACTGTCTCTGTGTATTCAATTTCATATCCGAAATCAATAAGATTCATAATATTTCTTTTTATAGTTTTTCGTTCAACAGTAGTGTTATATTCATTCTTTAATATTTCAGCTATCTGTTTCTGACTTAATTTGTGATTTTCATCAGTATAACGTTTTAGAATGTCTAAAATATTTATTATTATCATTTTCTTTGGTGGTATAGTGTAATTCATATTTCGTTCCTTTTTTACACATTATCTTAATAACCTTATATATTCAATTATTCCAACGCCTCCCAATAACGCCACAAGTAAATACGCATAGGGATAAAATCCTCCCTGAAATATTAAAAGAATGATAATTGAACTAATTGATAATATTGCCATGATTTTTACCTTTTCGCTTCGTGATACCAACATCTTATCATATTGGGTTTATGGTAACAATCTTTTGAGGAATTTTGCTCTCCTCCTTTTCTATTAAGCTAACACTGCAATACAAACTATCAATATATTCGGTTTCCAACCGTTTTCACCCATCTTCCATACGTTTTCTTACCCTTTATCTTTTTATATGGTCTTATTTTCACATATATCTTTGACACTTTTTTGTTAAAAGTTATTTTTGTACTAGTATGTTTTTTCGAAACATTCACTACGATTTTTTTCTTAAATTTCTTATTATTGCTGGCATAAATCTGATATCCATCGGCATCTTTTACTTTTGCCCAGCTGTATTCTGATTTTGTTTTTTTGTTTCCATAATATTTTATGTTCCTTGCCACTGCTTTCGTTGCTGCATATTTAAAATTCTTACTGTATTCCAAACTTGTTTTGCCAATAAAGTCTAAATCGTCTCCACTAACATAAAATGCTTCCGGTGTGATTTTCTTTGAACTACTCTCTATTACCACACTTTTCTTCATTGACTCCCCATATGGTCCTTCAAATGCATCTTCGTCAATTCTTACTATTGATTCAGGTACTGTAATTTTCTCCCATGAAACATATGAAAACGCCTTTGATTTTATAACTTTCACATTCGCTCCAAATGCAATATTAACATCAATCTTGGAGCATCCGGAAAATGCCTCATTTTCAATGATTTCCACTGAATCAGGAATTTTCACATCAACAAGATTACTGCAATTTTTAAACATTCCTTCCGAGATAGTTTTCATGTTTTTAGGAAGATTTACCTTTACGATACTAGATAATTCAAATATATTTTTACCAAACTTCGTAACGCTGTCAGGTATATCTACGCTCTCCACATTAGCAGTATAAAACGCATTATCAGCAATTTCTTTAACATAAGAAGGTATGACAACATTCTTTGCTTTCCCATCATACTTTACAAGTACATTGTCATTACTTATATACATTCCATCTTCTTTCTTTATTTGATTAGAAAACTTTTTCATAAATTTTTCTGTTTCAATATGATTGAAGCATGTGGATAACAAGGCAATGCTATTTCCATCCAATTTTTTGGATTTTACAATAATATCTTCAACTTTAAATTCTGCTCTTTTTGTCTTTGAAAGCAAATTTCTACTATCCACTACTTTTTCGATTGATTCCGGAATTATTACTTTTCTAAGTGAACCACACGCAAATGTGTCAGAGTCCTTGGAAACACTGTCATATGCAACTGCCTGAACATCAAAGGTTGTGCAACCTTCTCTTACTGCCAATTCATCTCTTTTTAGTGGCATTCCCAAAACTGTTTTACCATCCTTTGAGTATACTACACCGTCGTAACTTTTATATTTGGTATCTTTATTCCATATATAGACATTCATTGCAGAAAAATACTTCATGTTAGAAATGTCTAATATTGTATTAAGCTTTACACTTTTAATATTATCATAACGGCTCATTATATCTTCATTTTTCTCCGGATTTGGAGCGTAAACCTTAAATTTCCCGGGCATTGTTACAGTCGTCAATAATTTACAATTACATAAAGAACCTGCCCCAATTGTTTTTACACTTTTAGGTATTGTTATGTTTTCAATGGCTGTATTATAAAAACTGTAAGAACCTACGGATTTTACAGTGTTTGGAATGGAAACACTCTGTAATTTTTTGCATGATTTAAATGCATTATCCGGAATAGAAGTAACACCTTTTTTTATAATAACTTTTTTTATTTTGGTGTTTCCTCTAAATTTCATGTTTTTTGGCATTTTACCTTTTCCGCTAATTGTAAGAACTCCATTTTTTAATGTGGAATATACTCCTTTATGTTTTACCGCTGCATTAGCCTGCGATGCCGGTAATACAGAACAAAGCATTGCTGCCGCCAATGTAACCGCTAAAATTTTTTTTGATTTTCTCATAATAATTCCTCCCGATATTAAAAAATATAATTTTAAATTTGCTATTTATCTGACGTCATATGTCAATTAAACGAAAGGAGATTTAGTTTTATTGCATTATGGATGAATTATAACATCAATGTTATTATTGTTAGTTAGTAATCATTTTTTAACCTAATTAATTTCTCGCACCATTGGTGCGATTTTTTTACTTTACCAGAACGCCAACTACGGTCTTTCCTATAAAGTAAAAAAGACAGACTTTTTAATCTGTCTTATAAATAAATATTATTTTACTAATTGTACATACCAATCTTGTGGAAAACCTATATGCTTTAACGATATATCATGCTCATATTCTTCCACAATTGAGTTTAATTCTACCAAAAATGAATTATTCCACTCATCTTTGTCTGGATACAGCAACTTTAAAACCAGTATTTGTGAAAATAATTTTCTATTTCCAGATACTTCCATTTCCTTTGGCATTTTAGGCAATGCTGGAAAAGACCAATAATATAATCTTGAATAATGAGCACATCTGTTTCTTAACTCCGTAATACATCTTAACCAACTTTTTAAACATGACACCGAGGTTTCATACAACGCTTTTGCTATATGCTTCTGATCTACTGATAGCATATCAGCATAAAAGTACGATAACATTCCCATTGAAAAGAACTCAACTATAACCCATATAGGAAACTTTCCGTTATATTTTTCATTATGATGTTTAACAACCAATGTTCTCTTGTTTTCTTCAATACATACCTGAATCAAATTCTTAAATTTTTCATCGTTATGCTTTTCATTATATATGTCTGCATTCATATAGCCTAAAGCGCCATAGTTATGTCCACTGTAATAAGCTAACTGCGTTCTCAAATATAATTCAATTTTTTCTATACAATTAAATAATACGCCTCTTAATCTGCTATCAAATTCGTAAATTCTTTTAATTCTCTGAAAATTTATATCCGAAAAGTATTTTCCATCTCTTTTTCTAAATGGAAGAAAATAAGCCGCTACACGATAATAATTTGCCTGTTTTAGAAATTCAATACATGACTCTTCATCGTCTATTATAAAACCTTTTTCTTTAATAATTTTCATCTGTTCATCAAATGTTTTCGGTGACTTAATCAACTGATTGTCATTTCCCACATCCTCTAATTTTTCTTCAATTGTATCCACAATTATTTCTCCCTAAAATAAAATGTCTCCCCATGGGACACATCACTTACGTGAGAGGTGCGGGGAGTCCTGTTGATATCATAATATGCTATTTAAAAGAAAAAATCAACCATTTTTTCAATTCTTTTACTAATACTTCAGCAATACTTTACAATAAATAATACTAATTATAATAAATAGTACTTGGTCAAAACCAGCATACCACTATAGCAGAATACATCTCTAATAACTTTACTGATAATTTGTTCTGCTACTTTTCTTCATCAAACGTGAAAATAAATATATATCCACATCAAACTTGACATTGATTTGAGAACTTACATCATTTTGCTCTTCAACTTTAAATTATAAAAATATTTTCGTTATATTATCCAATAGATTTTAATACTTTTTTACAAAATATCTATTTTTTACAAACTTTTTCTATTGATTTGGAATACACAAATTTTTCAAATTCTCTATGAAACACGAATCCCACTATATCTCTTCGTCTTAATTTTATATTTAACAAATTATAAATTTCTTCTTCTGTCATCGCTTCTCTATGGCTTAATGCCGAACCGATAATTCCATTAATTCTACAGCTGGCTTTCTTTATATTCTTGTCATCTTTATATAATTCACTTAAAATCTTCTTAATCAACAGTCTACTATCAGAATAAGAAACTTTCTTTTCAATCGCATAAAACGGCTCCTTAATTAGCACCATTGTCCAGCCATTTTCAAATTTCTTCTCATAAAAATCATACTTAAACAACTTACATTCATTTTTCAAATCTTGTTTATCACTGTAATATAATTGCAAAAGAGATTTTTCATTTACATAATGTTTCACACACTTATTCCCCACAAACAAATATGCATTATATATATTGGAAATTTTGCTTAATACAACTCCCATCCAACAACACCATGCACTCCAACTACTTCCAAATATTAATTCAAATGCAGTCAATACATTTTCCTCTGTTTTTAATGCAGTTTCAATTTGCTCCATTGTTGGACATTCTGGAAAAATATAATGGCATACTTGATAATTTCCAATGCTAAATTCTTCTTTATTAGTGTTATTACAAATAGTTATCTTCTTATTCTCAATGTATCAGCTGATTTTCTCATAATGCAAAAGATTCTATTCCTCCTGCTGCTTATAAGATTGTTCAATTATTTCCATAACATTGTCTACATCTGATGTATGATCCATAAATACTTCAACATCTCCGTTTCCCCAACGTCCAATGCCTGTAATATCCTTACATATTCCTTTAGGATCATAAATGTCTGTAAACTTCATATTTACAGATATTCTTAATCTCTGTTTTTGTACTACCACATCCACAAAGTTTGTATCCACTTTGTATGCAATATACAATTTTTTATATTCTCTCTTTACATCTGATGAAAGATTCATAATTCGCTTATCTAATACTTCAAATAGCGTCTTAGTAAACACATTAAAATCATATGTATCTAATGAATACTTATGAACTAGCTTTTCCTCTACGCAATACGGTGCAAGCTCTTTTTCTGATATCATAGGATACTTCCATACTTGCTTTGCTTTGTCCGTTAATAATTTTGCCCTCTCTTTAATATGATTTTCATTCCATTCTGTCAATTTAACAAGATAGGAGTTTAATCTTAATGCACTTTCCTTAAATCCACCTTCCATCTCCATTTTTACAATAAACGGCTTATCACTCATTTCAGAATTATAAGCTGTAAGTGTAAGATTCCCTATTGTATGAAGATACTTTTTCTGCACATCTTTCCAATTGGGTCCCAATTCTTTCTTCCATTCATCATTAAGGTTAGTATTTTGTGGCATAATATGCTCAATAGTATAATTTTCAATTACAATAGGAGCCTTATTCTTATAATTTTCCAGATGACTTAAAATGTAATTTCTTGAACGCATATTATAAATATCTCTTGAACAAAATGCATTCTCAAATTTATCATCGTTTGGAAACTGTTTATAATCATCTCGTAAAACGAAAAATGCTTTAATAGAATTCATATAATCATCCTGTTTTATCTCATTTCGCAAAGTTGCAAATGTTTTATTTAAAGAATTTGTCGGAATATCACAAATACTTCTTCTAAAAACATAACTTATACATATTTTAAGTATTTCAATCAGATTCTCTTCTGTTATAACTTTCTCTGAACAATCATTATGTACCTTAAGTAAAAACGGAAATGCCACTTCCATACGTAAATCCTTTACATCCGCATACAAATTTTTTATTTCATGATTTGAATTTCTAACAAATACCATATCTGTGTAATATTTTGCATATTTTAATAAATCTTCACATAAATCAGCGACTGATGAAAACTCACAATTTATATGATATAATTTAAACTCTTCATAAACTTTGTCCATTTTAGGAATCCTTATCAACTTCATTGTGAGATAATCACGGAAAAATTTATCCATAATAGTTCCTTGCTTTTCATAATCAAACATTAACTCCATCGGTCTCCAAAAATGTTCATATATATATCTTTGCTCATTATTTTCTAATCCCATAAGTATATAATTTCGGATTAAATCTGATTCTGACAATTCTTTGCCTGTAGAATTTAAACTTTCAAAAATTGCCTGTGCATCATCCACTGCTCTATCCAACGTTATATTTACTATCTGAAGTTTTCCTATAGATTCATAAATTTCTGCTGGCATTAACTCATTTTTTTCTATTTGCTCCACAAAAAAGCTATAATTCGTCAATAAGCGCGACACTGTATTCTCCGATATTGGCTTTCTCTCTATTAAATTTATAAGAATATCTCTATCGTTCTCCGTTAATAATAATTTGTATCTTTCATCACCATTTTCATATTCATTTTTAAGTAGCATATTATCTATTCGGAGAAAATTAATGCTGGTGTCTTTCGGATGATCTATTGAATAATCCCTAAGCGCTATCAATAATAAAGTTAACGTTGTCATTCTCTGTTGTCCATCAATAATCATATATTTCTGAACCCCTGTTGGCATTGCTTGTTCTGCAATATTAACAATCGAACCTACAAAATGTCCTTGTTTATTCTTTTTCTGCATATCAACAATATCATTCCAAAGTCTTTTACATTGTTCAATATCCCAACTATAATATCGTTGATATACCGGAATCAAAAACTGCTTATTTCCATTTAATATTGAATATATGTTTCCTTTTGTTGCATCCAAAACTCATTCCTCCTATTTTTGTCCATATTCTATTTCTGACTCAGCTACCATCATAAAACTTCCATTATTTTTCAAATAATCTATATTGGTATTAAGATATTTTCCATCCTCTTCTTGTCTCATATCATTATTATCCGTCCACAATTCGCATTGAGTCATAACAGTCTGCACTGCATCATCCATTCCTTCTGGTGGATATTTATGTTTCTTAAGCAGTTTTTTAATCATCATTCTCATTCGAGCCCTGGCTGAATCCCTTTTCTGCCAGTCGATTGTGCGATTTTTTCTCAACGTATCTGCAAGTTCTTTTGTTATAGCAATCAATTCCTCGTTTTCATAAAAATCTTTTATTGCCTGTGGTTTTGTAAGTGCATCATAGAATGCCAATTCATCCGCAGTTAGTCCTAGCTTTTCTCCTTCTTTTTGTGCAGTTGCAATCTGCTTTGCAAGATTTAGAAGTTCTTCAATTACCTGTTCATTTGTAAGCATTCCATTTAGATACCTGTTCATAGCTTCCTGTATTAATTCGCTAAATTTCTCTGATTTAACCACATTAGTTCTCCTATATATACGAACCTGCTCTGCAATCAATTTTTTCAATAATTCTACTGCAAGATTTTTCTCCTTCATCTTTGAAACTTCCTCGAGAAATTTTGGATCAAATAGAGAAAAATTCTGTGAAACATCAGAAAACAGATTTATTACACCATCACTTTTAATGCTCGCCTTTAATAATTCGTTAATTCTCGCATTCATTTCCGGCAACGAAATTTTCTTTCCATGTCCTTGATTCATAAGTCGCATTACTAAAACTCTAACTGATTCAAAAAAGGCAGCCTCCACACGTAATGATTCTTCAACCATTGAAGAACAAAGAGATAATGCCTGTCTTAAAAGCAATGCTTCTTTCAAGAATTCTGTTCTATCTTCTTCCTTATGTATATCAACAATAAAGTTTACTCCTCCACTGATTGTTCTTGATCTTTCCAAATCAGTACCTGACATAAATTTAGAATAGTTATAACCATAGAAGAAATCTTGACATATAGAAAGTTTTTCAAGAAATTTGGGATATGCAACTTTTGCAACGTCAGTATCACCATAATTTTTCTTATCTCTTGATGTATAATCATTCATAGCCTCTTTTAAAGCAGACGCAATGCCAACATAATCAACTACAAGTCCACCTTCTTTATCTTTAAAAACACGATTAACACGTGCTATTGCCTGCATAAGATTATATCCCTTCATCGGTTTATATACGTACATTGTTGCCAGAGAAGGGACATCAAATCCTGTAAGCCACATATCAACTACTATAGCTATCTTAAGTTGGCTATTATTATCCTTAAACTTCTTTGCCATTTCGTCCTTATGACGTTTGTTTCCAATTATTTCTTTCCATTCTTCTGGATCTTTATTGCTGTCCGTCATGACAACACCAATTTTTTCAGTCCAATCAGGGCGTAATTCAAGAATCTTTTTATATATTTTCATAGCAATTGATCTTGAATATGCAACAATCATTGCTTTACCTGTAAGAAGATTTTCTCTATTATTCTCGTAATGATCCAAAATATCTTCTACAAGTGAATTAATTGTCTTATCATTTCCAAGAATAGCTTCCATCTGTCCTAACTGCTTCTTACTTTTTTGAACTACTTCTGCATCTGCATTTTCTGCCATCAAATCATATTCTGCATCTATTAATTTAAGTGTATTTTCGTCAAGTTTTAACTTTATAACTCTACTTTCATAATATACTGGTCTTGTTGCACCATCTTCTACAGCTTGTGTCATATCATAGATATCTATATAATCACCAAATACTTCTCTTGTACTACGGTCCTTCATAGATATAGGTGTACCAGTAAAGCCTACATATGTAGCATTTGGGAGACAATTTCTAATAATTCGTGCTGTTCCTGTAACTATCTTAGCCTCTTTATCTCCATCCTCATTCTCAATAATCTTAACTTTTTCTTTAAGTCCATACTGTCCTCTATGTGCCTCATCAGCCATGACAATAATATTTCTTCTTTCTGATAACGGTTCCTCAGACTCCTCAAATTTTTGCATAGTAGTAAAAATAATTCCATTAGCTTTTCTTCCGTCAAGCCAGTCTTTTAATCCAATATCGTCTTTAGTAGAATTAGCTCCGAGTTTTCTACATGTAGCATGAACTGGCACCTGTCGTAAAAATGAGCTGCACTTTGCAAACTGTCCAAAAAGCTGGTCATCCAAATCATTTCTGTCTGTAATTACAACTATTGTAGGGCTGTCTAATGCTTCCTGTAATAAATGTGCATAAAACACCATAGACAATGACTTACCAGACCCTTGTGTATGCCAGAAAACACCGCCTTTACCATCTGTAATTGTTGCTTTTTTTGCCATTTCAACAGCTTTTTTCACGGCAAAATACTGATGATATCCTGCAAGAATCTTGTACTTCTTTAGCCCCTCATCAGAAAAACAAATAAAGTTCTTAATAATATCAATAAGCCTTTCTCTATCAAACATTCCCTCAAAGAAAGTGTCAAATTGGGCATACTGAGTATTTTCATAATTACCGTCTTTGGTTTTCCACTCCATAAAACGATCTTCACCAGATGTAATTGTTCCAGCTTTAGAAATTAGCTGATCACTTATTACACTAATGCAATTATAGATAAACATCGAAGGGATTTCATGAATATAATTTCGTATCTGTGCATATCCTTCTGATGCATCCGTTTCTTCTCTTGAAGGTGATTTTAATTCAATAAGTACAACCGGTATTCCATTAATAAATAAAATAATATCCGGTCTTTTATTACTGTTTTCAATAAATGTCCATTGATTTGCTACGATAAAAGAGTTATTGTCCACATTTTTATAATCTACTAAATATGCAAGTGATGAACACTGTTCGCCGTCTACAGTGTATCTTACCGGTACTCCGTGCTGGAGATAATCCATAAACACCTCATTCTTCTGAACTACATCGCCATTTTCATAATTTTGTATCTTGTATATAGCATCAGAAATAGCCTCCTCTGGAAGAGAGGAATTTAACCTATGAATATATTCATTTAGCACATCACTATATAACGGACTATAAAAGTCTCGCTCTATATCCGGACCATATACGTGCTGATATCCCATGTTTTCAAACAATTCTATTATTGAATTTTCGTAATCTGCTTCTGTAAATGTTGTGGACATATGTATCACCTCTACTCTTTGTTATGTATAATTTTATCGATTATTCTTTTTGCTATTTTATCTGCTTCTGATTTTTTATAACCATTATTTTTTAATTTTTTGCATATTTGTATTTTTATTCTACTTATTACAGAGTCTCTTTTCATCCAATCTACTTCTTGATTATCTAAGAAAATCTGTTCAATTTCTTTTGATATTTCATTTTCTATATTTTCTTCATTCATCACTTTTTTCAATATGTCTGAATTGTATTTTCTGATGTTCTCTTCCGTATTTACTGATTCTTTAGTAATATTTTGAAACTTTTCAAAATAAGAAACCGATCTTCTTAAATGTTCATTATGCCTTCGAATATACTTAAGTTGATATTCCAACTCTGGAAATAAATGTGCCTCATTTACATTGCAATTTTCTAGTTCTTGCCTTATTTGCTCTTTATTATCATCACTTATATAAAAGAAATTTTTTTCAAATTCATCCCTTAAGTTTGCCTCTGACTTAGTTATTATAGCATCTTTCAAACTATTACCTCTATTTGAAATGGTTAACTTACCTGGTAATAAAAATGCACCACTCTGTCTAATTAATCTATCATTGTTCATAATTGGTAACACTGTACACACACTCTGGCAAATATGTATAAATTCACTCATCCCATTCTCTTCTAACCAGTTCTTCTTTTTATCAATGCTTATTATCCCATCTTCATATAGTTTAATAATAATTTCTTCCAATGTGCAATCGTTATTCATATTATAGCTAGCCATTTTTGAAAGAATTCGTACATCTAGATCATTATACTTTAATGGCATATTATCCTCTTTAAAATAGACCATACCTTGTGGTGAAACCTTCTCGGGACTTTTGTTTTCGCTATCTCTATATTCCTCTTTTTCATAATGCTCACACGCAAAATATAATGCTACTAATGGATTTGTTGTTATGTCTAGTAATCTAGTACACATTCCATAATGCTGATACTTCTCCATAATTTCAAAACTTTCACTAAGATTGTAAAATTCGCTTGGGACCTGTCTCAGTGGTTCTGTCATCAAATTATGTTCTATGCTTAACATTTGGTCTCTAAATATGCTTGGCCTTATATCCCAATAATCTACAGCTTGTCCTCTAAAAAATAATTGAGCATTAGGATCTTTTTTATTTTGATTTAAAATACTTATCTCTTTCATAAATTCATCAACAGACGTAATTTCTATTCCATCTGTTGTATCCAACTGCATATGCATTTTTATTACCTCCAAAATGTAGCAAAAAACTTTTTATGAAAATAAACAATAATTTAGCGGCTTAGCCTTTAAGCTTGGCATATTGCTTTTTCCAAGTGCGTGACGGCTTTTTGCAAATACAATCTTCCGAGGAAAAGGCACAGACATTCGGTAATCCGTTATTTCCACATATATCTGGGTTATTAGCTCTGCAACCGTATGTTTGTAATTCTGTGTCTTGTGAATGTAGTGATGCAGTAAAAGGTATTGAGAGGTCTTTTTTATTCATAATCCACCTCCGATATATCAATCTCTCCACTCATAAGTTTTGGAAGAAGCGTGTCTCTTGTTTCAGCAAGTTTTTTGTTCTCTATTCGATTTGCGATAATCAAATCATAAATTGGCTGAAGCAAGGCTCCAATTCGCTTGTAGTCTGCTTTGTTGGGTACGAGAACCTCTGCTTTTGAAAGTTCATCACGCTTGATGTGTCCCATAGTTGTAGCTTTATCAGCAGCAACGGCAATAAAACGGTCAAGATGGTGTTTTGTCCAAGCATAATAAAACCACTTATCATATTTGTTTGATGTGACCTTGAATAAATGTTGATTCAAACCGCAGATACCGCCACACCAAAAGTCAACTAATAAGCTGCCCGACCAAGAAAAAATAACATCGCCATCGTGAATGATATAATCGGATTTAATACTTGGGGAGCATAACTCGCTATTATTATCACAACACCCTTGACGAAGTTCCTTGATTTTAAGAACCGGAATGCCGCTTTCGTCAGCAGTTGGACGATATTTTTGCATAGCAAGACCATTTAGATAGTCTGCAATGTCTATCAAACTGGCTTGTTTCCAGCCTTCGGGTAGCGTGTCAAGAGATAAAAACTCATTTGCGAATATTGCCTGAGCTTGCTGCTCTAAATTATTGTTTATTTCAATATTTTGTTTTATTTTTTCATCTATAGCATGTAAAACAGCTACAATACCTTTTTGAGTGTCAATATCTGGAAGCAACACTTCTAAATTTTCAATATCCGATGGTTTAAGAGACGGATAAGCCGATACACTTTGTTCGGCTATTGCTTGTAGCTGTTCTGTTATCTCTTTTTGTGTCAACACATAATATAGATAATCTGGAACAGCTTTCTCACTATTTACATCAATAACAACAAATCCAGTTGATACTAAAAAATTCTCGGGCTGTTCTTTAATCATTCCATAATGCAACTGATTTGGTCTTACTGTTGAATAGATAATACTATTCAATTTTACCTTTCTCCTTGCTCTACTAGGTAACTTGTCCATTAAAGTGTTTATATATTGTATTTTATCAATACGATTCATTGTAATATTTCCCGTATCTAAATAATTTACAAACTGCCAATTCTCTTTTATCGAATATGTACTTTGATTTGTTGAAACCACGGTACCAAGTCTAACACTTTGCCATTCAACCATATCCATTTTCTCCTATCCTATATATTTTCGATGAGCAATTTTTACATTGCTCTGCTTAACCATTGCATACTGCAATGTTGTATCTATCTTCCTATGTCCTAGAAGCTGTTGGAGCTGTTCTATAGGCATTCCTTTATCTATAGCCACAGTTGCAAGAGTACGCCTAAATTTATGTGGATGAACTTTATTCAATCCTAACTTTTTCCCAAATTCTCGAAGTCTTGCTTCTATTCCACCAATCTTTAACCTTTCATGGGGTGATTTTAGTGATACAAACAACGCTGGATTATTATCATTTCTGCTTTCAAGATAATTCTGCAAATGTATCTTTGTTCTTGCGTCGAAATAAACAATCCTTTCCTTGCTCCCCTTACCAAACACGATACATTCTCTTTCATTAAAATCTATATCATTTCGATTAAGTAATACCATCTCACCAACACGCATCCCTGTTGAAGCAAGCATGTCAATTATTGCCAAGTCTCTTAATTCGTTGCAATTATCTCTCATTATTTCTAAAGTTTCATCCGAATATGTTTCTTTAATATTTGTTCCAGTCTTCACTTTGTGTATACGCCTAACTGGATTCTTTAATATATAATCTTCATCTTCCAGCCAAGAAAAGAAACTGGAAAGTATACGCCTAATATTGTCTATTGTAACTTTGCTTAAGCCTTTCTTTTGTTGATGTTCGGTAAGATATCCTCTTATATCATCTGTCACAATATATTTAACATTTTTATTTATTGTTTTTATCATCGTTGTTATTGTTGCTTCATAGTATTTAAGTGACTTTTCTGAACATCCTTCGATGCGCTTAGCAGCCAAAAAAAGTTCTACAAAATCTTGTTCAGCTTCTTTCGCTTCCACTGTACTCGATGTTATTTCATAATTTGTAAAAGTTGATTGTAATATCTCCTGTAATCGCTTGCTCTGTGCATTATTCAAATATGGAAGCATCCCCTGAATAATGTCTGTAATTAAATTTTGTTTCATAGTCAATTCTCCTTTGTAATTATTTTAAGAGAACGACTTGCAACGGCAGTTCTTTTTATTTCTCCTGCCGTTGATAGGAGTATATACCTATAAATCTTCCGCTTTATATACAATATAGCCTTCATAATAATAACTATGATCTATGCCTTTCATGTACACTTCTCTATCATCAACCTTGTCCGTTAACGCCTGTTTCAATATATACTTAATTTCAATATCTTTAATCGGACTTCTTTCCATCGCCAAAAGATAATCTTCCTTGTCTACAGCACTCCAATCAATAACTTTGTTCAATTCTCTTTTAAGAATCAAATCAAGCCATATTCTGGTACTACGACCGTTGCCCTCTCGAAATGGATGGGCAATATTCATTTCCACATACTTTTCAATAATTTCGTCAAATGTAGACTGTGGCATTTTTTCTACATTCTCAATTGCTGTCTGCAAATACATAACAGGTGCAAATCGAAAATTTCCTTTTGACATATTTACTGTTCTAATTTTTCCAGCAAAATCATATATATCACCAAACAAATATCTATGAATTGCTGAAAGCATCTCAAATGTTCCTGCTTTATAATTATCTAAATATCCATTTTCAAATAATTCAACTGCTCTTTTCTTGCTTATCTTTTCTTCTATTCTCGCAAGTTCTGCGGAATCTTTGATATTCAGTTTATTTTCTAATGCCATGTTTTTTCCTTTCCAAATGCAACATTTATACTTCTCAATAGAGAACTTTATATTTGAAGTGCTTTAGCCAACAGTACACTTTCTGTTATATTTTCACTTATAGTAAATAAAAAATCTAAACTTGTATTAATAATTTTTCTTAACTTACAACTCATGATATCATCTCCATTTTCTTTGTTTTTATTTTTAATAAAAGTAACTGCTAAGATGGCTACAAGTGATAAAATAACAATTAATACACTACGCTCCTGCACTGCAAGCTAAAGCCCTTCAACAATTGTAAACAATAATTTAGAGCAGCAAGCTCAGGCAATATTTGATAATATGTTCCCTAA
>OGNW01000148.1_pt1 | contig 70526 bp, 83 predicted proteins | sample 1573591 | NCBI WGS metagenome assembly OGNW01 (sample SAMEA2581894, study PRJEB24529) | metagenome | biome: Human gut stool | place: China | collected 2011
CGCGGATTTCCGCCGGTATTAACTACAAAAAGTTGAGGCTGCTGGAACCTCGAACTACCTACTTAACAGAATTTAGAAAGGAGGCGGCGCTTCCTCCCCTGCATGAATGCAGTGGTTCCCGCGCCGAATTTCGATGAGCGACAACGATTTTGAAGCGATGCTGGCTGCTGCCGGCATGGGCAATAAAAAAGAGATTCCGGAGGACTATCGCTGCGGATACACCGCTGTCGTCGGTCGTCCCAACGTCGGCAAGTCGACGCTCATCAATGCGATTGTGGGCGAAAAGGTCTCGATTACCTCGAAAAAGCCTCAGACGACGCGCGACCGTGTGCTCGGTGTGGCAACGGACGACGATGCTCAGATCGTCTTTGTGGATACGCCGGGGTTCCAGTCCAAGCACACCTCGCAGCTTCTCAAGCACATGAACCGTACAGTTCGCACCGCCTTGGCCGATGTCGAAGCCGTGCTTTTCGTGATTGATGCTGCCGGTTGGAAAAGTGACGATGAGCTCGTTTTGAAGCTTCTTGACCGGGAAGCCAAGAACGTGATCCTGGTGCTCAATAAGATTGACCTTGTGAAGGATAAGGAACGTCTGCTGCCGCTCATGGCCGAATCCATGCAGAAGTTTCCCTTTGCCGCCATCGTTCCCGTGAGCGCAGAAAAAGGCAAGATGCTCGACGACCTCAAGGGCGAGATCAAGAAGCTGTTGCCGGTTTCTCCGCCTTTTTTTGATGCGGATCTTTATACCGACAAGTCGCCTCGCTTCATAGCGGCCGAAACGATTCGCGAAAAGGCATTCCGTCTTCTGGGTGACGAACTGCCTTACGGACTTGCCGTGATGATCGAGCGCTGGAACGAAACCGACGACGGCGCCGAAATCATTGCTTCGCTTTGGGTGAACCGCGAAAGCCACAAACCGATCGTGATCGGTGAAAAGGGAGCCAAACTGCGCGAAATCAGCCGACTTGCCCGAGCCGACATCGCCGAACTGCTTGGCAAGCGCGTGCATTTGGAAGTCTGGGTCCGCGTGCGCCGTGGTTGGAGCGACGACGCCCGCATTCTGAAGTCCCTCGGCTACGGCGACTGATTCTTCTCATATGGCCGCAGCGACTGTATCCCGTTCCCCGGAACGTACACCCGTGGTGCGCGTGCGTTCCGAAGCGGCGTTTGTGCTTTCTACCCAACCGTGGCGGGAGACAAGTGTCATTGCCGAACTGCTCACTCAACGGCATGGCCGTGTCACGGTTGTGGTGCGGGGCGCCAAACGTGTTTCGAGTCGTTTCCGCGGCATCATCATGCCCTTTGTCCCGCTTGTGGTGAGCTTTTCCGGCGCAGGAGACATCAAAAACCTCACCGATGCCCGCTGGATGGGGCCGATGACGCCCATTGACCCCGAGGGACTCGTGTCGGCTTTCTACGTTAATGAACTGGTGCTACGCCTGACGATGCGAAGCGACGCCTCGCTTCGACTCTACAACGACTATCTGAAGGTGTTGAGCGAGGTTTCGCTCAAAGACGGCAAAGAACTTTCTGCGGCCCTGCGCACATTTGAAATCAAGCTCCTTAATTCGCTCGGATGGAGCCAGGTTTCCAAGGTCGAAGAGATTGAAAAGGGCGGCATCTGGACGGTTCGCCAGGGGGAACTGGTTTGCATTGATGAGCTTTGTGAAGGCGAAAAAGCGGTGAGCCTGGGTACGGCCTTGGCCGTTGCCAAAGCCGAAATCACCCCGAGTGCCGATCTGCGTGAGGTGCGCGACGTTCTTCGCCTCATAATCGGCTACTATGTTGGCGACACGGGTCTGAAGACTCGAAAGACTCTGGAAATCTGGTCGCAAATCTGACACATTAGGTAAAGACGGGCGACTCGGTTGCTGAGTGAAAGTAAAGAACCGATAACGCCGTTTTTTTGTCGGCAGCCCCTTTTATGTTGACCAAACTTTCTGTCAATCTCAACAAGATTGCACTCATCCGCAATTCCCGCGACGGCAATACGCCGTCCGTTACGCTCTTCGGCGCCGTGGCGCTTAAGGCCGGGGCCGCCGGTCTGACGGTTCATCCGCGCCCCGATGAACGCCATATCCGCCGCGATGATGTTCCGGCTCTCGCCAAGCTTCTCAGGAACTGGCCCGGTCGCGAATTCAACATCGAAGGCAATCCCTTCATGAACTTGATGGAACATGTCCGCGAAGTTCGTCCTGATCAGGTGACGTTTGTGCCCGACAGTGAGTCGCAAAAGACGAGCGATCACGGCTTTAATCTGACGGAACAAGGCGAAAAGCTGCGCCCGCTGATTGCCGAGGCCAAGGCTCTAGGTTGCCGCGTGAGCCTTTTCATGGATCCGGATCCCAAACAGATCGTACTTGCCAAGGACCTTGGCGCTGATCGCATTGAGCTTTACACCGAAGCTTATGCCGCTGCCTGCGGCACAGCCGCCGTCGGCCCGATGCTCGAGAAATATGCGCAGGCGGCTTGTGCGGCCCGTGAGGTCGGTCTCGGCGTGAACGCAGGCCACGATCTCAGTCTTACGAATCTGCAGGAGTTGCTTGTTGCCTGTAAATGTATTGCCGAAGTCTCTATCGGCCACGCGCTGATCAGCGAGGCGCTTGAGTACGGCATGACCGAAACGGTTGGCCGCTACAACGCCGTTTGCCTGCGCGCGAGCGAGCAAATTGCGCTCATGAACCAAAAGTAAGAAAGGAAACAAAACATGCTCGGTCCCGTTGTTTGTGATATTGCCGGAACGACTCTGTCGGAAGCGGAGGTAAAGCGCATCGCCCATCCGCTCGTGGGCATGGTCATTCTGTTTACCCGCAACTATGAAAATCGAGTGCAGCTCGAAAAACTCTGCCGCGCCATCCATGACGTCAAGCCCGGTATTCTGATCGGGGTGGATCACGAGGGCGGCCGCGTACAACGTTTCCGCGAGGGCTTTACCGAAATTCCGGCGATGAGCGCCTACGGCCGAGCCTACAAGGACGATCCGGAAGCGGCTGCCCGATCGCTGACGGCTGCCGGTTTCGTGATGGCTTCCGAACTTCGCACGGCAGGCGTTGACTTTACCTTTGCCCCTGTGCTCGACCTCGATTGGGGGCAGAGCGAAATCATCGGGGAGCGTTCGTTTGCGCTCGATCCCCGTGTTGTGACGCGTCTGGCCCGAGCGCTCAGCCATGGCATGCTCATGGCGGGCATGGCCAATTGCGGCAAGCATTTCCCGGGTCACGGCTACGCGGCTGCCGACAGCCACGTGGCGCTGCCGATTGACGACCGAGAGGTTTCGCGTATCGAACACGCCGATGTGAAACCCTATACCTGGATGGGCATCGGGCTGGCTTCCGTCATGACGGCGCACGTGGTGTATCCGGCTTACGATGAAGTTCCCGCAACCTTCTCTAAACGCATTCTCAAGGGATTGCTGCGCGATACACTGCACTTTCCGGGCTTTGTTTTTTCGGACGATTTGTCGATGAAGGGCGCAGGGGGCGGTACACTCACAGAAAGAGCCCGGAAGGCGCTTGAAGTCGGGTGCGATGCCGTTATCTGCTGCAATGCGCCGGAGGAAGTCGATCAGATGCTGCAGGAGCTGGCTTTCGAGCCGGACGCAGGTTGGCGTGAGCGCGCGGCTGCTGTCGAGCCAAAGCCCTTCCCGCCGAATCACGAAGAGCTTTTAGCTTCCAATGTTTACAAGATTTCTCGCTCGTTGATGACGCTGTGAACGAGAACCGAAGTCAGGACAAATTACAGTGATTATTGATTCGCTTCTCGATACCGACCTCTATAAGTTCACGATGATGCAATGCGTGCTGCATCAGTTTCCGGACGCCAACGTGAAGTATCGCTTTCGTTGCCGTACCGAAGGCGTGGATTTGAGTCCTTATGTCGATGAGATTCGAGAGGAAATCGAGCACCTGTGCGCGCTGACGATGAAGGAGGACGAGCTCGATTATCTCGGCAGTCTTCGCTTCATCAAGAGCGACTTTGTGGATTTCCTCAGTCTCTTTCATCTCAAGTCGAAGTACGTCACCGTCACGCCCAGTTCCGAAATGCCCTGCGGCATCGACATCGTGATCGAAGGACCGTGGCTGCACACGATTCTTTTTGAGATTCCGATTCTTGCGATCGTCAACGAGGTCTACTTCCGTCATACCGTTCCCGAACCCGATGAGGAAGAGGGCATGGCGAGACTGCACCAAAAAATCCGCTGGATCAAGAACGAACCCGACAACGGCAATCTCAAGATCAGCGACTTCGGCACGCGCCGCCGCTTCTCCCGGGATTGGCAGCGCAAAGTCATCAAGGTGCTTTGCGAAGAACTCGGTCCGACGTTCTTCGCGGGCACGAGCAATGTCATGTATGCCAAGGAGTTCGGCATCATTCCCATTGGAACGATGGCGCACGAATATCTGCAGGCCTGCCAGGCGCTCGGTCCGCGTTTGCGCGACAGCCAGACCTTTGGCTTTGAAATGTGGGCGAAAGAATATCGCGGCGACTTGGGGATTGCTCTTTCCGACGTGTACGGTACGGAGCCATTCCTGCGTGACTTCGACATGTTCTTTTGCAAGCTCTTTGACGGTGCACGGCATGATTCGGGCGATCCGGAGAGCTGGGGCGAGCGCATGATTCTTCACTATGCGGCCAACAAATGCGACCCGAGAAGCAAGACGCTGATCTTTTCGGATGCGCTCACAGTGCCCAAGGTGATTGCGCTTTACCGGCGCTTCAATCACCGCATCCGCGTCGGCTTTGGCATCGGAACGAATCTAATGAATGATCTGGGCCCGACGCCGCTTAATATCGTCGTGAAGATGGTACGAGCCAACGGCCAGCCGGTAGCCAAGATTTCCGACACGCCCGGCAAGGGGATGTGCGAGGACGAAACCTATCTTGCATACCTGCGGCAGGTGTTTGGGCTGGATCCTGGCGCCCCCGTCGGTTCTTCCAAACCCTGATGTTTCGTTTGCGTAACGTCGCTATTGGCGACAATGGATCGGTCGATTGCTTCCTGCGGTCGGCCGATTTGACGTTTTTGAGACGTGCTGGCACCTGTTTGCAAGGTGCATGGATAATGTTCTGACTCTGAGATTCGATGGCAATTTTTGTAAACAGATTCCGCACTTTTGGCTAAAATCAACAAGACTTGTGTTTGAATGTGTGTTTTACATTTTCAGACACGCCTTCAAAATGATCAGTGCACGGAGAAACAAAGACAATGCATGCACTTAAAACACTTTTGGCAACCGCAGCAGTGCTTCTGCCGTCTCTAGCTTCGGCAGCAAGTCTCAACGGTGCGGAACTCGCCATTACTTGGGCAATTCCGTTTGCGGGCATTCTTTTGTCCATTGCCCTTGTGCCGCTCATCGCTCCCAACCTGTGGCACCACCACTACGGCAAGATCGCCGTTGCTTGGGGGTTGAGCTGCGTGATCCCGATTTTCATGGCCTTCCCGACAGAGGTGGCCGTCGGCTCGGTTGCGCACGCCATGATCGGCGACTACGTGCCCTTTATTCTGTTCGTCGGCGCTCTCTTTATCGTGGCCGGCGGCATTCACATTCGCAGTAGCTTCGTCGGTCGTCCGATCGTCAATGCCGGCATCCTCTTTGTGGGCGCCTTTGTCGCCAACCTTATGGGTACGACTGGTGCTGCCATGTTGCTGATTCGTCCGCTGTTGGCCGCTAACGAAGGCCGTCGCTACAAGATGCACACCTTCGTGTTCTTCATCTTCATCGTAGCCAACATCGGCGGCTGTTTGACGCCCCTGGGCGATCCGCCTTTGTTCCTGGGCTTCCTGCGCGGAGTGACGTTCTTCTGGACGGCGCAGCATCTGATCCTGCCTCTTTTGGTGACGCTCGCGATTCTGCTCACGATTTATCTTGCCATTGACACCTACCTCTTTAAGAAGGAAGTGGCCGAAGGCTCGTTTAATCCCAATGCGGTCGAACAGAAGCCCTTTGGCATCGACGGCGGCATCAATCTGCTCTATCTGGCCATTATCATCGGTGCCGTGCTGATGAGCGGCATCTGGAAGTCCGACATTGAAATCAATGTTCTGGGTGTGCACTTGACCGGACAGGGCCTGCTGCGCGATGCGATCTTCATTGTCGTTGCCATCTTGTCCGTGCTGACCACCTCCAAGAGTGCCCGCGAAGCCAACCAGTTCTCCTGGGAACCGATCAAGGAAGTTGCCAAGCTCTTTTTCGGCATCTTCTTGTGCATTGTGCCGGTGCTCGAAATGTTGCGTGCCGGTCACGAAGGAGCATTCGCTCCGCTCGTCTCTCTCGTGACGGACGAGAACGGCGAATTCAACAACGTGATGTTCTTCTGGCTCACCGGTTCGCTGTCGGCCTTCCTCGACAATGCGCCGACCTATCTGGCCTTCTTCAACCTCGCGGGTGGTGATCCCATTGAGATGATGACCACGCACTCGCACACGCTGATGGCCGTTTCCATGGGTGCTGTGTTCATGGGCGCGGTGACCTACATCGGCAATGCTCCCAATCTGATGAGCGTGAGCATCGTGCGCGAACGCGGCGTCAAGATGCCTTCCTTCTTTGGCTACATGCTCTGGTCGGTCGGCATTTTGTTCCCGACATTCTTCATTGTCGACATCATTTTCCTGTAATCGGAAATAGGCCTGTTCGAAGCGTCGGGCGGGCAGCGACAAAACGGAAAAAGCGGCTTCCTGGGAGGGTGGCCGCTTTTTTTTTCTTTGTGCATCAGTACCACTTTTGAGGTATGCAGCTTAAATTTCGCTATAGACAATAGAATGCCGTCCTTTTGAAAACCTATAACCAATCAAAAGGGACAGTGTTCATGAACCGCTCGAACCTCAATGTATTGACAGCGATTCTTCTTGCCGCAGGAGCAATTTCTCCGGCTGCGCTCGGCAGCCAAGTCACCAATCTCGATTCAATCGATGTCGCGCCAGTATATGTTGTTGCGGATAACTCTGGTTTTAAACAAGGAAAAGAACTCATTAAGGATGGTGTGCTGAAGGTCGCGAGTGACAAATATGGAGTGGTAGGCCTGATAGCTCTGAACAACGGCTTCGAGGATGTTTACCTTCAAGCAGATAATGTTGCTCTAGACGTAGACATTGATTTGAGCCAGTCTGAGGACGCCGTAGGTGTTCTTCTTGAAGATGGCGTATCTCTCTATTTTGATAAGAATGCTTTCATCAAGGCCGATACGGCGATTCGCGGCAGCGGCACCGGCACCGTTTTTTTGAGCTATGGGCAACCGTCCACCTATGACATTGTCGGTGGTTTGAACATGAAGGAAGGGAGCATCGTCAGCAAAACAGACAACGCGTTTCACTACGTCGGCATCGGTGATTTGGGAACGTTTGAGGCACAAGCCGGACATTTGGTCATCGGTGAAACGAGCGGCCAAGAGGGCGGTGAAACGTTTCTTCGTATCGGTACGCTGCAGTTGGGTGCCGGAGCAAGCGTGACGGTCGCCGGAGACAAATCCGATGATTCGAGTTTGAACCCCATCAACCGCGTGCTGATTGTTCGTCACCTTGAGGCGGTCGACAGATCGCCTCAGGCGCCGGAGACGGACAGCGATCAGAGGACTGTCAATGTAACAGGGGAAGGAACGCTAATTCTTGGTTCGAGTCTTGCGGACGGTGAGAACATCGAAGAGCTGCAAAGGACCGTTGGCCATGTGCTCAACTCAAGCAAAGTCATCACCGGTTCGCTTTCGCGAGCGACGTTGATCACGAGTTCCAGTCCCGGGATTGTTGATGGAATTTCCGTGGTGATCGGTGAAGATGTAAGTCAGGACAAGGCTGCCGAAGAAGGCATCCACATCGGTAACGACGGCCGTTGGATCGTGGATTTCACAAGTGAAGAGACCAAAAGCTTCGCGAGCGATCCCGTGAGCCTGGGCGTTCTCACTAGAATGGATCAGAGCCGCATCACTGCCGAGAATGATGCAGAGCTGATTCTTTACAACTGGAGCGGACAGGCATTTGACATCGGCGACTTTGATCCGAGCAACGTTCACGCTTTCGGCGGCGCTCGCATCCAGATCAAAGACAACATCGCCACGCGTCTGTGGTGCAAGGATTTCGCAGGCCTGCAGGGCTCAGCTCTGGTGGGGCACGTGGAAGGTCTGGCCGACCGGGATAAAGAGGAAGGCATTCTGATGCAGCGCCCGGGCTACAGCTTTATTTTCGACACGCTGCCGGAAGAAAACGTGGGGCGTGACGCATACTCCAACGTGGTTGACGGTGCAATCTTTTTGCCGGTGACGTCGGGCATTGCCACGGCGGCCGAACGCGCGGTTCACGATGCGGTCACAACGGTAATGACGCACGATCTGTCGCTTTTTGAAGGCAAGGGCCATTGGTGGGCACACGGCCAGTCCGGTCGCATTAAGGCCGGTGAAATCTTTTCCGGCGGAAGCGGCGACTTTGGGTTCGAAGCGGATGTGACAGCCGGAGCATTGGGTTACGACTTTGCCATGTTCGGCAATTGGATTACGACGGTGGCCGCGTCCTTTGCCGTGATCGACACCGACAGCAAAGGCGTGATCGAACACACGTCGGGTGACATGTCCGTGGCAACGGTGTCTTTGGCGGCAGCAAGACATTTCGATGACTTCACTTTGCGTTTGGGGCTGGCGTACTCCCGTGCTGCGGGCGACGCCGAACAGCGTTCCGTCGGCCATCGTCTGGACACGGATGTGGACATCGACTATTTGACAGCGGTGGCGCGCGTTACGGCAAGATCGCTTACTGAAAAGATGTTGTTTGAACCGTTTGCCCAGCTGTCCGTGACGACGGCCAAGATGCACGACGGTTCGATTTTTGACAGCGACAGAGACGGCGCTGTGGCCGGTGAAGGATTCAAGACCACTGCGGACAACCGTGTCTGGGGAACCCTGGAAGTGGGAGCCGATGCGGGTTGGCGGTTTGACGTTGCCGACCTTGTGAGCGTGAAACCGCAGTTTGGTGTTTCCATGCGTACTTCTGTCGGTCATACCGATTGGGAAATCGAAAGCCGTTTGTTTGACGGAAGCGCTTCGTCGGCGGCCTCCTACGACAGTGCGCAGCGCTTTGCCGTGCGACTGCAGGCGGGGATCGAGCTTGCGAGCAGCGGATATTCCGACTCCAAATCGTTCTTCTGGAGCCGAAACCATGAAGGCAAAACGGAGCCTTACGCCTGGACTCTGCTGTTGGCAGGCAGTTATGAACGTGCTTCGGATCGGGAGCAGTCCGGCTCGCTTTCGCTTCAGTACCGGCAGCTTTTCTAAAGGCTGACGGAAGGCTTGCGCAGGCGGAAGTGCATGAGCGAGTTCTGCCTGCGCGGTCGGCACATGCTTGCATTTGCCAAAGTGCGTCAGCCTGTGTTTGCCTGTTTCGATTGATTGCAGCATCCTTGACGGAATTAATGGGGCGGTAGAATGTAGCGCCTTGGCGGATATTATTTTTTGTCCGCACTTAGTTCGGAAAGACAGTTGCATGCCACCGCAGGCCGTGAGCATGCAAAACGAAAAGAAGAGAGAAACATGCAGCACAAAGAAGACATCGAGGTCAAGACCCCCGAGGCAGACGGGGAAGCGGCTCCGGTGGACTGGAAGTTGGCCCGCAGCTTGGTCGAACCGCTTTATCTGGATCAAAAGCTTTACACCGGAGAACCCCGACTGGCCCATGCCGACGGCATGGCTGAAATTCTGAAAGGCGTCCGTAACGACGACGAATTGATCGTTGCGGCCTACCTCTTTTCCGTCACGGACTGCATCCACGATGCGGATCGTTGGATCGAAAAGACGTTCGGCAAGAACGTTTTGCAGCTTGTGCGAGATCTCGAGCAGCTGATGCACGTCAGTCAGCGCGCTCGTTCCGACAACCGCGAGAGCGGTGCTGTCTATCAATCTGAAGCACTTCGTCGCATGCTTTTGGCCATGTGCCACGATTTGCGCGTGGTGGTTTTGCGTCTGGCAAGCCGTCTGCAGACGCTGCGCTGGTTTGCGCAGTCGCGTGCACCGGGGGCAGACGAATACGGTCGTGAAACGCTGGCCTTGTATTCGCCTCTGGCCAATCGTTTGGGTATCTGGCAGATGAAGTGGGAGCTCGAGGATCTCTCTTTGCGCTTCACGGAGCCTGAAACCTACAATGAGATTTCCAAAGAGCTCGATGAAACACGCGAGCAGCGCTTAGCCTTTATGCGCGGTTGCGTTGAGCGCATCCAGATGCTGCTGAAGGCTAACGGTATCGAAGCCGAAGTAAGCGGTCGCCCGAAGCACATCTATTCCATCTACAAAAAGATGGTCCGCAAGCATCTGCGCTTCGATCAGCTCTTTGACATTCGTGCGGTGCGCATCATTGTTGATACGGTGGAGCACTGCTACGAAGTGCTGTCGTTGGTGCACGAAAACTTCACCGTGCTTTCCAAGGAGTACGACGACTACATCGCCAATCCCAAGCCCAACGGGTATCAGTCGCTTCATACCGTGGTGACCGATCCCAACGGACGTCCCGTGGAAATTCAGATCCGCACTCGTGCGATGCACGAATTTGCAGAACTTGGCGTGGCCGCGCACTGGCGCTACAAGGAAACCGGCAATTCCAATAAGGACAAGGGCGCTGAAGCCGAAGAGCAGCGCGTGGCCTGGTTGCGTCAGTTGCTCGATTGGAAGAGCGATGTGGCGCCCCCCGCCGAACCCGGCCTTGAGGACGATCACGTTTATGCGCTCACGCCTCAGGGGCGAGTGGTGGAACTCCAAAAGGGGGCGACGCCGATTGACTTTGCCTATCAAGTGCATACCGAGCTTGGTCATCGTTGCCGCGGTGCGCGCATTGACGGCCAGATGGTGCCGCTCAATACGCAGATTAAGACCGGTCAAACCGTTGAAATCGTGGCGGCAAAGACGGGCGGACCTTCGCGCGATTGGCTCAATCCCGAGCTTGGCTTTGCCGTGAGCGCGCGCACCCGCACCAAGGTGCGTCAGTGGTTCAACGCGCAAAAGCTTGCGGAACAGACGCAGGCTGGTCGCGAACGACTCGACAAGGAACTTGCTCGTTTGGGTAAGACGGCCGTCAAGCTCGAAGAACTCGCCAAGCGCCTGGGCTACGACTCGGTTGACGATTTGTGCGTGGCGTTTGCCAAGGAAGAGTTCAGCCTCAAGGCGCTCGAACAGGCCGTGCAGCCACAAATTGAAGAACCCGAGCCTCAACCCGAAGTGCTCGTGAGAAGCTCTCAAGCGCAAAAGAGCCACAAGTCCAATGTGCTTGTTGTCGGCATCGACAGTTTGATGACACAGCTTGCAAAGTGCTGCCATCCGGCTCCGCCCGACGAAATCATCGGCTTTATTACGCGCGGTCGAGGCGTTACGATTCATCGCATTGACTGCCCCAACGTCAAGAACCTTGTAGCCAACGATCAGGAACGTATGATTGAAGTGGGCTGGGGCAACCAGGCCGAAGCGGTCTACCCGGTCGATATCTACATCGTGGCGCGAGACCGTCAAGGGTTGCTCAAAGATGTGAGCGAAGTGTTTATGCGGGAAAAGCAGAACATCACGGGTCTGAACACGGTCAATGTGAAGGGGGACGCGCATATGCGCATCTCGATCGAGATTCGCTCGTCGGAAGATCTTCGCCGTTCGCTCTCGCAATTGCGTGAACTCAAAGGCGTGATGAGCGTACGCCGCGCCTGATGTTTCCGAGAGCCGTCGGGATTCGTCTTGGCGGCTTTTTTTCACTACGAGGTCAGCGAAAAAGAGAAACGAGCGTCAACTGTTGAAGATGCCGATTTTTCGCATTTTCAGAAAATTTGTCTGAAAAATTGTTTTACAGTAAAATCAATAACTTATGCGTAAACACGCAAAAAAGTTGAGAAAAATTCGAAAAAAGACTTGCATTCCTGAAAAAGCACGGGTATAGTTCGCATCTCTCAGGCACATAGCTCAGTTGGTTAGAGCATCACCTTGACATGGTGGGGGTCGTTGGTTCGAGTCCAATTGTGCCTACCAGAATTTTTTGGAGACACCTAGCAAATGTGCGCGTCTAAGATCGTACGAACGACGAAGACCTGCAAACAGTAAGTCTGCGGGCGCGCGAGGGTGTTGAATAGGAAAAGAGTGCGGCTCACAGAGTCAGCACTCTTTTTTTTATTTCGGCCGCGCGTGAAGCCATTTGCGCAACGCTAAAAACGAAAGGGAATAGAAATGCTTTCCATCACTTTGCCCGACGGTTCTGTTCGTCAATACGAAGGGCCGCTCTCTGTGGGCGACATTGCAGCATCCATCGGTGCCGGCCTTGCCAAAGCGGCTCTCGCCGGCAAGGTTGACGACAAGCTCGTCGATCTGTCTCACGTCGTTGAAACGGATGCCAAGGTTGCCATCATTACGGCAAAGGACCCCGAAGCTCTCGAGTTGATCCGCCACTCGACTTCGCACCTGATGGCTCAGGCCGTTAAAGAGCTGTATCCGACGGCGGAGGTGACGATCGGACCGGCCATCGAAAACGGCTTCTACTACGACTTCAAGTTCGAACGCGCTTTTACGCCCGAAGATCTCGAAAAGATCGAAGCGCGCATGAAGGAACTCGTGAAGAAGGACATCCCGCTTGAGCGCTACACGCTGCCGCGCGACGAAGCCATTGATTACTTTAAGAGCATCGGCGAACACTACAAGGCTGAAATCATCAGCGAAATTCCCGCTGGCGAAATCATTTCGCTCTATCGCCAGGGTGACTTCACGGACTTGTGCCGCGGTCCTCACGTGCCGAGCACGGGCAAGCTCAAGGTCTTCAAGCTCATGAAGGTGGCCGGTGCATACTGGCGCGGTGACAGCAAGAACGAAATGCTGCAACGCATCTACGGAACGGCCTGGGCGAAGAAGGAGGATCAGGAAGCCTATCTCACGATGCTTGCCGAAGCTGAAAAGCGCGACCATCGCCGCTTGGGCAAGGAGCTCGATCTCTTCCATCTGCAGGAAGAAGCTCCGGGCCTCATCTTCTGGCATGCCAAGGGATGGACGCTGTGGCAGGTCGTCGAACAGTTCATGCGCCGCATCTATCGCGAAAATGGCTACCAGGAAGTGAAGGCGCCGCAGCTGCTCGATCGTTCACTCTGGGAACGTTCAGGTCACTGGGCCAAGTATCGTAGCAACATGTTCACGACCGAATCGGAAAACCGCTACTACGCGTTGAAGCCGATGAACTGCCCGGGGCACATCCAGCTCTTTAACGCCGGTTTGCGCAGCTACCGCGATCTGCCGCTTCGCTACGGCGAATTCGGTCAGTGCCATCGCAATGAACCTTCGGGCGCTTTGCACGGTCTGATGCGCGTGCGCGGCTTTACCCAAGACGACGGTCACATTTTCTGCACGGAAGATCAGATCCTGAAGGAATGCATGGACTTCACTCGCATCGTGCGCGACGTCTATCACACCTTCGGCTTTGAGGACATTCTCTATAAGGTGGCGACCCGTCCGGAAATGCGTATCGGCGAAGATGCCGTTTGGGACAAGGCCGAAGCCGCTCTGATCGAGTCGCTCGACGCCTGCGGTCTGCCTTATGAAATCCTGCCGGGCGAAGGAGCCTTCTACGGCCCGAAGATCGAGTACCACCTCAAGGATTGTCTTGGCCGTACGTGGCAGTGCGGTACGATCCAGGTGGACTTCCAAATGCCGGGCCGCCTCGGAGCCGAATACGTTGCCGAAGACAACTCGCGCAAAGTGCCGGTGATGCTGCACCGCGCCATTCTCGGTTCGCTCGAACGCTGGATCGGCATGTTGATCGAACACTACGCCGGCGCAATGCCTGTGTGGCTCTCGCCGGTGCAGGTCGCCGTGGCCTCCATTACCGATGCACAGGCCGAATTTGCGGCCGATGTTGCACGAAAGATGCGCGAAGCCGGAATTCGTGTCATTGAAGATTTGCGCAGTCAAAAGATCAACTATAAAATCCGCGAACTGACTTTGCAGAAACTGCCCTACATCGCCGTTGTCGGCGACAAGGAAGCGCAGTCCGGCACGGTCAGCGTGCGTGCGCGCGGAGGCAAGAACCTCGGCGTCATGCCTATTGAGGAATTTATTGCCCGTGTGGTGAGCGAAGATCAGTCACGCAAGAACACGGACGATTGATCGACAATTGATCAGAACGCGCCTTAGCGAAGGCGCGTTGGTAAAAAAACTATTTTGGGAGACGTGCCATAGCACAAGATCGCAATCACCGAATCAATCGTGAGATTCGGGTACCTGAGGTTCGACTGACGGGCGTTGACGGCGCTCAGATCGGTATTGTTTCGACTGCCGAAGCGCTTCGGATGGCTGAAGACTACGACGTGGATCTCGTTGAGGTCGCGCCGAACGCCCAGCCGCCGGTTTGCCGCCTGATGGATTACGGCAAGTTCCGCTATCAGGAGCAGAAGAAAGCTCAGGAAATGAAGGCTCGTCAGAAGGTGATTCAGGTTAAGGAAGTTAAGTTCCGCCCCGCCACTGACGAAAATGATTACCAGACCAAGCTGCGCGCTCTGCGTCGCTTCCTGGCCGATGGCGACAAGGCCAAGGTCACGCTGCGTTATCGCGGCCGTGAAATGGCCCACCAGGACTTGGGGGCTCAGATCATGCATCGCATCCGCGACGAGCTCGCTGAAGAGGCCCAGATCGAACTGCAGCCTAAGCTTGAAGGGCGCCAAATGATTATGGTGCTTGCTCCCAAGCGCAAAAAATAAAAATGCGTGTATAATCACACGCTCTTAACGCCCTGAAGTGCAAGAAAATTGCACTTCAGGCTTTTTAAAAGTCGGGGCGGGCAAAAGAAGTCGGGAACGAAGTTTCCCGCGCCTGGAGTTCCGACAAATCATAAGGAAATACGGCAAATGCCGAAGATGAAAACTAAGAAGGCTGCGAGCAAGCGCTTCAAGGTCCGCGCTGGCGGTTCCATCAAGCGTGCCCACGCCACCAAGCGTCATATCCTGACCCATCGTTCGACGAAGAACAAGCGTCACCTCCGCGGTATGGTCACCATCCACGAGTCTGACAGCAAGTCGATTCACCGCATGATGCCTTACGCTTAATAAGAGGAGAGGATAGAGATGCCCCGAGTAAAACGTGGCGTGACGGCTCGTGCCCGTCACAAGAAGATTCTTGCCCTCGCTAAGGGCTTCCGTCTGCGTCGCAACAACGTTTTCCGCGTTGCTAAGCAGGCTGTTATGCGCGCTGGTCAGTACGCTTATCGCGACCGCCGCGACAAGAAGCACGTGTTCCGCCGTCTGTGGATTGCTCGTATCAACGCTGCAACCCGTTCCAACGGTATGACCTACAGCCGCTTCATGAACGGTCTCAAGAAGGCTGGCGTGATGCTCGACCGCAAGGTTCTGGCTGATATGGCTGTGTTTGACAAGGCCGGTTTCGCCAGCCTCGTTGCTCAGGCCAAGGCTGCTCTGGCTTAATCCGAGCAGGGAGCATGTGTAGAACCGTTCGCTGACAGTATTGCTGAAGGCGGCGGTTCGATCCAAAAAAAGGGGTTCGGTGCTGAAAAGTGACCGGGCCTCTTTTTTTTTCCGAAAATCCGCCAAAATTGCGTATCGTGTTCCTACGAACATGTGACGGTTGAAACGGGCTTGTGTGCAGTCGAGCAGATTTACGCAGGACCGTATCGAAAAGACAATTGATTGAAATCCACCGGGTGTGTAGAAATGGATGATTTAGTGCAAATCGTGGAATCGGCACGCACCGATTTTGCGGCCGCTCAACAGAATGCCGCGCTCGAAGACGCCAAAGCAAAGTACATCGGCAAGAACGGAGCCATCACTGCGCTGATGCGTGGTCTGGCCGGCCTCACGCCGGAACAGAAGCGAGAACGCGGTCCGGCTATCAATAAGGCAAAGGCTCAGGTCGAGGCGCTTTTGAACGCCCGTCGCGAAGAACTCGCCGACGCCGCCATGCAGGCCAAGCTCGCTGCCGAAGCGGTTGACGTCACGCTTCCGGGCCGTCGCATTGCACGCGGCGGCATCCATCCCGTGATCCGCACCTGGATGCGCATTGAAGAGATTTTTGCTTCCATCGGCTTTGATGTTGCCGACGGTCCTGAAATCGAAAGCGATTGGTACAGTTTTACCGCGCTCAACAACCCTCCCAACCATCCCGCCCGTTCCATGCAGGACACCTTCTACGTGGATCGTTGTGACGAAAAGGGCATGCAGCTGCCGCTGCGTCCGCATACCTCACCGATGCAGGTGCGCTACGCCCGTACCCATACGCCTCCGATCAAAGTAATCGCGCCGGGCCGCACGTACCGTGTCGACAGCGACGCTACGCATTCGCCGATGTTCCATCAGGTCGAGGGTCTGTGGGTTGCAGAAAACATTTCCTTTGCCGATCTCAAGGGTGTCTATACGGACTTTCTGCGTCGCTTCTTTGAAACGGAAGACCTCAAGGTTCGCTTCCGTCCGAGCTACTTCCCGTTCACCGAACCCAGCGTCGAAGTAGATATGGCCTTTACGAGCGGTCCGCGCAAGGGCAAGTGGCTTGAAATTTCCGGTGCAGGTGAAGTGCACCCGAATGTGATCCGCAATTACGGTCTGGATCCTGAGAAGTACATCGGTTTTGCCTTCGGCTCCGGTCTTGAACGCCTGACGATGTTGCGCTATGGCATCGACGATCTGCGTTTGTTCTTTGAAGGCGATCTGCGCTTCTTGCGCCAATTCAAATAATCGGTGAGGAGTTAGAAAAATGTTGTTTTCCGAAGAATGGCTGCGCAGTGTCGTCAATCCCGATTTGACGAGCGACGAACTGGCCGAAGCCATGACTATGGCCGGTCTTGAAGTTGAAGATTGCTCGACGATTGCGCCCGCTTTTGAAGGCGTGGTGGTTGCCGAAGTTGTCGACTGCGTGGATCATGAAAATTCCGATCACCTGCATGTTTGCAAGGTGAATGTGGGCGCTCCCGAGCTTCTGCAGATTGTTTGCGGCGCTCCTAACGTTAAAACCGGTGTCAAGGTGCCCTGCGCCACGATCGGCGCCGTGTTGCCCGGCAACTTCAAGATCAAGAAGGCCAAGATGCGCGGCGTCGAAAGTTTCGGCATGCTGTGCTCGGCTCGTGAACTCGGCATCAACGAAGACCACCAGGGCTTGTGGATTCTGCCTGCAGACGCCCCCGTCGGCATGAATATCCGAGAATACGCCAAGCTTGACGACAAGCGCTTTGAAATCAAGCTCACGCCCAACCGCGGCGATGCTTTGTCGATCGTCGGTGTTGCGCGCGACGTGCACGCCATTACCGGTGCCCCGCTCAACATGCCCAAGTTCGATGCCGTGGCGCCGACGTGCGAATGCGTCAAACCCGTGCATATCGAGGCTCCGGATCTGTGCGGCCGCTTTACCGGCCGAGTGATCAAGGGGCTCAACGCCAAGGCTCAGACGCCGCAGTGGATGAAGGATCGTCTGGAACGTTCCGGTCAGCGCAGCATTTCCGCTCTGGTCGACATCTCCAATTACGTGATGCTTGAGCTCGGCCGTCCCACGCACTTCTTTGATCTCGACAAGCTCACGGGAGACGTGACAGTTCGCTGGGCCAAGAAGGGCGAAAAGCTTGAACTGCTCAACGGTCAGACTCCCGAACTCAATGAATATTTCGGCGTCGTGTGCGATGAAGCCGGTCCCCAGGCTGTCGCCGGCATCATGGGCGGCGAACCGACCTCAATCACCGACGATACGGTCAACGTCTTCATTGAAGCGGCCTTCTGGCAGCAGGTGGCTATCCAGGGTCGCTGCCGTAAGCTCAACTTCTCGACGGACGCCGCCTATCGCTTCGAACGCGGCGTGGACTGGGCTTCGAACGTGGATCACATGAACTACGTTACCAAGCTCGTGCTTGAGATCTGCGGCACGCCGGAAACCCGCGTTGGCCCCATTGACGATCAGTGCGTCAATCTGCCGGCTGTTCGCGTTGTTCGCATGCGCCCGGATCGCTGCCGCAAGATCGTCGGCGTGGATATTTCCGACGAATTTATGGCCGAAGCTTTTACGCGCCTTGGTTTCGAATTCACGCGCGAAGGTTCGGACTTTGTGGTGAAGAGCCCCGCTTATCGCTTTGACATCGAAATCGAAGAGGATCTCGTAGAAGAAGTCGCTCGTCTGTACGGCTACGAAAAATTGCCCGATTTGCCGCCGCTTGCCCGCTGCGCCATGCGCTGCCCCGCTGAAGGCACGCGCTCCAATCACGCACTTCGCGTCTCTCTGGCCGGCCTCGGCTATCAGGAGCTCGTAAACTTCAGCTTCGTTCAGGAACAGTGGGAAAAGGACTTCGCCGGCAACGAACAGCCGATTCGTCTGCTCAACCCGATCGCGAGCCAGCTTTCTGTGATGCGCACGCAGCTTTTGGGCGGCCTCGTCGATGTTTTGCGCTTTAACCTCAACCGCAAGGCTGAAAACGTTCGCGTCTTCGAATTGGGTCGCGTGTTCTTCCCGGACGAGTCAATCGGCGACAGCGAAACGTCTGTGAAGGGAGTGCGCCAGCCTATGCATGTGGCCGGCCTCGTTTACGGCGATGCTCACGAAGACTGCTGGGCCGAAGCCAAGCGTTCGGTGGACTTCTTTGATGTCAAGGGCGATGTTGAAAACCTGATCGCTCCCCTGAAGGCAACTTTTGAAGCTGCTACGCATCCCGCAATGCACCCCGGTCGCTGCGCTCGAGTGATCGTCAATGGCAAGGCCGTTGGCTTTGTCGGTGAACTTCATCCGAAGGTGTGCCGTACCTACGAACTGTCCAAGCCCCCGGTGGTGTTCGAGCTCGAAGTGGCGCCGTTGTGCGAACTCGACGTGCCGAGCGCCCGTGCTGTTAGCAAGTTCCAGCCGGTTCACCGCGACATCAGCGTGACGGTGCCCAATGACGTGACCTGCGCACAGCTGCAGGACGCAGTTTCTCGCATCCGTCGCACGAAACCCGAAGCGATGATCATTGAGTCGCTCGATCTCTTTGACGTCTATCGTCCCGAAGCTTCCACCGAAAAGAGCATGGCATTCCGCCTGACGCTTTCGACTCAGGGAGCCGAGGCCATTGGCGAAAAAGAAGCCGAAGCGGCTTTTGAGGCAGTAGAACGGGCGTTTGCTGAACTGGGTGCGACGCTTCGCAAATAACAGGAAGAAAATTTTCCTGTAGAATGCGACACCCTTTTGATTTAATTTGAAAAAACAAGAAAGATGGATAATCAAAGCTCAATCAGCAGCTCGCTTGATGCCATGTTCCCGAACACGGAAGGGACGATGCCGACAGTTACGAAGATGCATTTCATTGAAATGCTCAAGGAACATGTTGGTTTGTCCCGCGCCGAAGCCAACGAGGTGGTTGATTCGATTTTCGACGAGATGCAACAGGCGCTTTCCGAAGGTCGCGAAATCAAGCTCGCGAACTTCGGGACGTTCAGCACCCGCGACAAGCAGGCTCGTCCCGGTCGCAACCCTCGTACGGGCGCGCCTTACGAGATCAGCGCTCGGCGCGTGGTGACGTTCCTGCCGGCACCGTTCATGCGTGATGCTGTGGCCGGATATTCCGGGCCTGTGCCGCAGGAAGGAGCCTGATCGGGCCAACAAGAGCGCTCTGATCCGCTAAACTTTACGGGCTAATTTGCCGCGTGCGGTTTCGGATCAAAAATTTCAGAAAACCGACGCACATTTTTCATGTTCGTCGGTTTTTTTCTCGTCTAGAAGAAAGAAAGTTCAAATGAGCGACAACAATCAGTCCGGTCGTTTTTATTCGCTGCAGGAAGTCTCTGCACAGTGTGGCCTTGCTCCCTACATTCTGCGTTATTGGGAGCTACATTTTCCGGAGTTAACCGCAGACGACTCCAAACCGAAGCACATGTACAACGCTTCGGATATTTCGCTCATTAACCGCATCAAGACGCTGCTGTACGTCGAACACTTGACCATTGAGCAGGCTAAGGGGCGTCTGAAACAGGAGATGGCTTTCCCGGTTGATTACTCCGGCAAGGCAAAGGAAGCCGAAACAGTAGAAGCGAAGGCTGAACCGCAACAGGCTGCGCCCGTTCAGGAAGTAACGCCCGAACCTCAGGTCGGAGTAGCCTCCGAGGTAGTTGTACCGTCACCTGAAGTCGTCGAGCCCGTGCAGGAATCTGCTCCTGAAACCGTAAAGAGCGAAGAGACCGCTCACACTGCAGCCGAATCCGGTGCCATGCCGATGGACGAAATTCATCGCGCAGCGGCTACCGAGCTTGCGAATCTTCGCGGTGAAGTTCAGTCGCTTCAGTCTCAGCTTGCAGAAGAACGTCAGAAGACGGCAAGCGCTCAAGAGCTGCTGTCGGCCGAAGTCGCTAAGGTTCTGGAGACGAGTCAGGCTCTGCAGGCCAAGACGGATGAACTGGCTCAGGTCAACCAAGCGCTCGTTGCCGCTCGCGCTCAGTTGGCCCAGCTCAATGAAGAACTGACGGTGGCTCGTGGTGAATTGGCGTCGAAGCAGAGCGAACTGGCGACTGCATTGCAGTATTCGGCCACTAACGAAAGCGCGCGTGCGGCAGCCTTTGACCGATTGGAAGCCGAAAACGCCTTGTTGCGTGGCAAGGTTTCCAATTTCGTCAATCAACTCAAGGACTTGTCGGCTGTTTTGACGAAGACGAAGTAAGAGACAGATTCGAAAGGAGATCGTCTCTCGACTCATACTCAAAGAAAAATTTGCGGCTTATGCGGTGGATGACTTGAAAATTTTTTTCGAATGCCGCATAATGCGCAACTCGTTCGGGGCGTAGCGCAGCCTGGTAGCGCACTTGCATGGGGTGCAAGGGGTCGCGAGTTCGAATCCCGCCGCCCCGACCATAATTCCAGGAAGAGACGTGTTATCACGTCTCTTTTTTTATTGTCTTCTTCTACGTATTCCCCGCCATTCAAGGCTTTTAGCTCGAGGCCTTTCCTTGTAGCGTCACATTAAGCCTTGTCTTCTTTTGTCTACTGCTCGCGTTTTTTGGTAGAAATACAAGTAGTAATCTACGGTAGTAACGAAAAGCTGGAAAATGATCGGCGGTTTTCTTTCTACCAATAAAAATGAAAACTCCTTTATTTTCAATGCGTTGCGCGGGTTTTGGGCATGAAAATCGTTGCACCTATCACAGAGAAGAAAATTAAGTCCATTACAAAGCACACGGCATGCGGGGTTGTTCCTGGTTTGTACGTTTGGGTGATGACACTTAAGAACGGGGAGACCGCAAAGTATTTTGTGCTGCGTGAGCGCTCCATCAACAGAACGTTCACTCTCGGTAAGTATCCGAATATGTCTCTTACAGAGGCCTTCAAAAAAGCCGCAGAATGGAAAGAGAAGGTCAAGCAAGGGGTAGACCCTGCCAAGGAGGAAAAACAGCGTAGAGACGCGCTCAGGCGCGAGCGCGAGGGTGTTTGTGAGGCGCTCGACATCCTGACGTTCGAAAAACTGATCCGACAGTGGATCGAGTTCAATGAAAATCGAGGCAAGTGGAGCAAGACCTCTAAGAGTAAAACCGAGATCTGGGACGGGTTCTTTCGAAACCATATTCCTGAGTCGTTGCGCGTGTGTCCGGTGACGCAACTGACTGCGCAGATGTTCTACGACGCTTTGGCAGAAAAGTGGCGCACGATGGTCGACACTCCTGAACGCATTCTGTCAGACGCCCGGCAGGCCATTGATTGGGCTATTCGCTCGGAGATGATTCCTCCGATGATCAACCCGTGTGTCGTGAAAGATGGGAAGTTAGGGGATTTACTTCCGCTTGATCGTCCGGCAGGAGGGCATGAGCCCGCGTTGCCACCTAAAAAGATGCCGGCGTTTTTCAAAGCATTGATGGAGCTTGTTCCGGTTAGTCAAACAGCTCGGTGCCTTGCATTTGCTATTTTGACGGCTGCTCGAAATTCAACAGCCCGTGAAGCAACTTGGGATGAGATTCAGCAGGATGATGATGGAAACTGGTTACACGTGATCCCTAGAGAGCGCATGAAGGTTAAAAGTGAAAAGATTCCATTTGACCGGAAAACACCACTAAGTCAACAGGCTATGGCGTTGCTCAATAGTACGCCAACGGTTCCGGATGTTGCGTTTATTTTCCCAAACGTTAACAAGGGGCAAAGGTCGCCATTTACGAGAGACGCTGTTAGAGCCTTGATCAAGCGTATGCATGACAAGCAGCGAAAGATTGACGGCATCGGTTGGGTGGATCCGGATCAGAAGGACAGAACCGGCAAACCTCGGATCGTTACTCTCCACGGTTGCGCACGTGCGACTTTTAATACATGGGCAAAAGATGCTAAAGGCTACGATCACAAACAATTCAGCCGCGATTTGCGCGAGAGTTGTCTTGATCATCGCAACGAGAGCTACCAATGTGCCTATGACCGCGAGCAGGCACTCGGTGATATGCGAGAGGTTTTTGAAGCGTGGGGAAATTTCTGTACTTCAATATGCAAATAAAAAAGATCTCGATTGGATTTGATGTAAGTCAAGTTGAGCTAACAATCGGTTTGCATCTCTTTTTTGGCAGTTGAGAATACAATCGCGCGATGAGCATTTCTTCTGTGGAGAAGAAAAAATGATTGATCAGGGAATTGAGAAAAAACTCAGTGAGTTTTCTGCAAAGGAAAACTCTGGCAAAGAATTCATAGAGTTCCTGAAGAAGCTAGGGCATGTTGAAACGAAGGAACAGTTACTGCGATACAACGGGCTAATGGCAGATGCCCCGAAGTTTGTTGTCTATGAAACGAAAGTTTCTAACTCTTTTTGTGATGCCTGGGGAGCTAATTGATGCCGGGGTGGAGTGAAGTACTAGCTGAGGCAATGAAGGCGGCACCGAATAAGCTAGACATCCTTCGAAAAAGATACGTAAATAATTTTGCGAGGCTGACAAAGAGGAATGTGTTGGTCTACTACTCGGGCTGGCTCCAAAAGCCAGCTGTAGCGGACGTCCAATTTCAAATTTTAGATGCTGACAAAACGGGAATCATGGCCTGCCTAAAGGGGCTTGATCGATCTAAGGGATTGGATCTGATCCTACATACCCCTGGCGGAGATGTTGCTGCGACAGAGTCCATTATTGATTATTTGCGCTCTTGCTTTGGCAATGACATAAGAGCTTTTGTTCCTCAGATGGCCATGTCGGGAGGTACTCTCATTGCGGTTTCATGCAAGGAAATTTGGATGGGTAGGCACTCCAACTTAGGCCCCGTAGACCCACAGATGGGAGGTATGCCTGCGCAAGCTATTCTTGAAGAATTTGATTTGGCGATGAATCAGTGTGCGACGAACCCATCTGCTGCTCCTCTCTGGCAGGCAATCCTTGGCAAGCTTGCCCCCACACAGGTGCTGAACTGTATTAGAGCCATAGAGTGGTCCAATCAGATTCTAGAAAAGAGCTTGTCTCAGGGCATGTTTAGGTCTATGCCGGAGGATCTGCAAAAAGATTATTTGAAGAAAGTTACGGCCTTGTTGGGGGAACAGAAAACCTCTAAAAATCACAAGAGACATATAACTCGAGAGCAATTAAGTGAGGTTGGCATCAAGATACGGGAGATTGAATCGGATCAAAAGCTGCAAGATGCTCTCTTGACGCTTCACCACTTTTTCTGCATTTGCTTTGATCAGACACCTGTAACAAAAATCATTTGTAATCAAACAGGGTTGGTATATGCTGTGCAATCAAGGTCTGTGTCTGTTTCTCGTTAGCTAGATTTGCACTTAGAATAAATCCCCGCCACTTCGGCGGGGTCTTTGTTTCTAAGCTGGCTGCGCGGCCTTGTCGTGATTGAGTCCCTTGACCCATTTGAGGATGTCTGACTTTCTCCAGCGCCGGGCTCGATCTGTGATGTTGAATGGCTTTGGAAATCCGCTTGACGGATCGTTTGTTTTTTTCCAAATTGTGCTTACCCCTAGTCCGAGCATGGCTGCAACTTCTTTGTCTGAGAGCATCAACTGAGCTGGAGGAGGCATGTTTAATTCGCTCTTCTTGCGTTCTCTCATGTTTAGTCTCCTTTAATCGAAAATCCCGAGCCGCTTCAACGTCTCGGGATCGTTTTTTTCGTAGTTTCTGGCAGTGATCGCATCCGGGGGCACGTCATATTCGTTACGAATTCTTTTCAACGTGCGCTGGATCTTTGACTCGATCGCTTCTCCGACATTGAAGTAGTCCTCTGCATCTTTCTCAGTCAGGTAGATCAGTTGATCGACCATGATCTTTACATCGGCAAGCTCTTCGATGAAGTTGAGCATGCGGTCTGCGCAGTTCTCGTCGATCTTCTTCATATGCTTGATAGCAACTGTCAGCTCCGCGACTTCCTCGATCGTTTTTTCGGTCTGCGCTTCGAAACCGAAGTAGTCTGCGATTTTTTTAACTCTTGGGTCAATGTCGTGCATTCAGAAAAACTCCTTTCGTTCCGTGTTCCGCTCTCTGAAGCTGGTGGATCCGTCGTTCGATTAGTTCCATTGACACTTGGATTCGTCCGGGGCCGCCGTCGGCCTTTTCCTTGACGACGCCGTAGCAGACCGCCACGCGCATGGGGTCGGCATCGAGCGCGCAGCGCAGGATGGTACCGGCGACCTCGATGCCGTCACGAATCGCATTGAGCTCGTCGCCAGTAGGCGTAAAGATTTCCTTGTCGATCACGCGCGTGTAGTAGGAGTGGAAAGCGTTCTGCATTCGGCACCAGGTTGCTCTGTATGTCTCCTGGCAATACTCTCTGTCGATTCCGTATGCGTGAAAGAGCAGAATCGTCGTGAGGTTGATCATCGTTCTGAGGCACTGCACGTCGTCCATTGTCATCGTGCCTCTGGGGAGCTTCATCTCGACCGCGAGTTCTACGTCGCTGAAGGTTTCTTTGATTGCGTCGACTTCTTTCTGATCACAGATGAGCTTTTGAGTGCGCCAGCGCTTGTGATATTGCTTGCGAGGTTTTTTGTTTTTTGCCATAGTGGTTGAGAAAAAAAAGCCTCTCGAGAGAGGCTGTGTTTATAGGTAGCGATGAAATTTGGTTACCATGGTTAGCGGGGTATTGACTGATTACGCATAGCAAAGAACCAGAGTTTCGTACCACTTTCCATGGTGGTGAGCGAGGCACTGCGTGTGAAAAAAACGCTCGGACAAATGAACTAAAGATGGTACGTGAGCTTGCGTGTGCTTTTGGTATGCATACCAGATCTCGCTTTTTTCTCAAATGTTCTTCACGTTATGCGTTAGTATGAGGTTTTAACCTTATTTCCACTTTTTTGGTGGAGAAGTTGTTGTGCCTGCTAATCGTTATTTCAATGGAGTTTTAAGGTGAAGCCGAAAATTCTCTATCACTATTGTTCGTTAGAATCTTTATCAAAAATTATAGGTGATATTTGTTTAAAAAACGATGGTTCTCCAATAATGACTAGTTATTTTCAGATGACATCGTATCGTCATTTGAATGACCCAGGAGAAAGTATGACAATTTTTAATGTTTATAAAAATTGTCGAAATCTTGAAGGGCTAGAAAAGTATTTTAAATCAATATTTGACGGAACAAAGACATTTATAGCCTGTTTTTCAGCGGCTAGAGATAATCTTACAATGTGGAGGTCGTACGGTAGAGATGGGAGGGGGGGTTTGTATTGGATTTAATGTTGAAAAATTAAATCGGGTTATCGAACGAATTGAGAAATTTAATGTTGGAAAAGGGAAGAGTGGATTGCTTTATCCTCCGGAAAGTGTTGGGGTATGTCTTAAAGAGGTTAAATATGTGTCTGCTGATTGTTGTATAGATAAATTTGAGACAGAAAATGGTAGGTATGTGTTTTCTGATTTATTAGATGGTGAGGCGGATGAATGGGTGGCTCCCAAGTCTGGGGGTGAACTTATAAAACGAGCGATAGATTGTTGGAGTGTCAAAAGTGACGATTATGAGGTTGAAAAAGAGTGGAGGCTAATAGCGACTTTTGATATGAATTATTTTAAGGATGAATTTTTGAGAGATAATAGAAAATATGTCGGCAATCCATTTAGATTGAAATATATTTTTTCAGATTGTATGATGAGAGAAAGATTGTTTATCAGACTTGTTGAAAATTGTATTGATGAAATAATTCTTGGACCAAAATGCTCTATGCAGAAGAATGAAATTGAGAGATATCTTTTGATTTACTTTAATGAAAGAGTGATTGTTTCGAATAGTGATAAAATGTATAGATAGTATTTATTGAGTTGTTTGATTGGTTTCGTTTATGCGATTGTTTTTGTCTGAGTTTGAGCGTTTTAGGGCACGTTGGTCTTCATCGTCAAACTTGTGTTAGATCTAACGATCAGCATACTTGAGGTGGTAGCGAAAGGTACCGTCATATTTCGGATCCTTCCGTGGTGCTGGTGTCGTAAGCGCTCAGCCAGGCTTCATCTAAAGGAGGTTGGTCTGCCGTTTTGGGGTTCGTTGTCGAATCCTCTGTAGAAGGGATCGGTTCTTCTTTATCAAAATCTTCAGGTGAAATTTCTCCTCCTGTTTCCACAAAGCTCGCATCAACGACATCCCACGGGGTTTCTCCTCGATCTGCGGCCTCATCGGCTGCTACTGCTCTGGCTGCTTCAACGGAAAGTGGAAGATATTTTGCAAGTCTTCTGATCACCGTCTTTTTAGCCATTTCTTCGAAGTGAGAAACCCATGGACTGTTGATAGGTTTTGTCGGTTTTGTGGATTCAGCTTTTCTTTTTGCGAATTTATAGCCTTGAGATTCGTTACGCACTTTCTCAACTTCGGCGCGGCTCATGACTTCAAACTGGACGCCTCCGCCTACAAAATTTGCAACTGCGTAGACGTAGAGGAGATTTCCTCGATCAGCATCTGAAGACGGAATGTGATGGATGTCAGGGTGTAAGCCGAGGTGGTAGCTGAAATCGTCTTTTTCATAAACGGCATAGGCATTGAGCGAGATCATGTCTCCCGACTTCCGAGCCAGAGTGATCAATCCTCGGTATCCGATGATCAATTGAGCTTGTGGAGTTTTGACCCACTGTCCATCGATTTTTTTATTGACTTCAAAAGGAACGAGGTAGGCTTGTCCAAGATGAGATCCGATTTCAAGATTGAGCTGAGCAGCAATCATGCAAGCGCTGATTAAACTAGCGGGTTCAGCCTTAAGAAGCTCCCTCGATTTTCTGCATTCAGTCCAGATAATCCGAGCAAATCGTTCAGGATTTGCGTTCTTTGGCAACGCCATTGAGAAAGCTTTGATGGTTTCTTGCTTCATGATGGTTTTGAAGCAACGGTTGGCCAGATCGCTCATTGGCATTGGAGTTACAACGGCGGTTTTCTTGGTTCCAATTTCGGCTTTGAGTTTGTCGGTTGTGCTCATGGTGTTCTCCAAATTTGTTTAAGCGCTGAGTCTGAAAACGCGGCTTTCGGTTGTTTTCGTGAAGGCTGCGTACAGTGACGGTTGTTCTTTCTTGAATCGAGTCGAGTCAAAGCGAGTGCTCTGCTGAGCTTTGTACGTGCAAGCCTTTTCGCCGGCGATCGTGAATCCGCTCTTTTCGCCCAGTGCGGCACAGACGCGGTCTTTGATGGCCTTTTGTTCGCTTTGTAGGGTCTTGATCTGTTCATCAAGATTGCGTAGTTCGCCGATGTCGGCGGCAATCTCGTTGCTTGCCTCGACCATGTCGCCGTTGTCTTTCGCGAACAACTTCTCGACTTCTTCTTTGGTGGCCGGAGCGGGGGGAGTGTGAGGCAGGACATGTTTGAACCAGAACTCACTGCAACGTTCCTGCAGTGCCTCGATCACGTCGTCGTCGCGTTCCACGCAGTAGATGCGGAAATCCTGACCGCCGAGCAGAACTGCGACGTAACAGCGGCTGGCTCCTGTCACGCCCATGTACCACTGAACCTGAGTCTCGTAGTAGATCGGAATCTTGTGTCCGGTAACAATCTTTCCGGAAACGATTTCAGCTTCCTGACTGGCTCCCCACTGGTCAGCGATAAAGCTTGACGCGGTCTTGCATTCGAGGATCGCGTCCGTGGTGAGCATTCGTCCGCTTTCCTGTTGCTTGTCTTCCGGCTGAACTCTGACGTTTCCGGAAATAGCAGGATTCACGACCGCGCGGTCGATGTTGGCATGCATCCATCCGTGCTTTGAAAGTTGCTGATTGACCTTTTGAACTTTCATGTCGGTACGCTTCTGGAACTCTTTTGCAACGATGTCTTCGAGCTGAGTTCCCCAGTAAGCCGCCTGACTTTCCCCTTCATCGACAGCCTCTTCGACTTTGGAGTTGTAGACGTCAAGCGGAGACTTGTAGCGATTAAGTCCCAAGATGGCGGCAACATCGCTGCCGCCGATGCCGGTTTGCCGAGATTTGAGCCATTCAAGGCGTTCTGATGATGTCATGTTGATTCCTTAAAAGAGAGGGAAAATCTTCCAAACAAAAAGCGCAGCAACCATTGAGATGGAGGCTGCGCTGCTGGCGATTAGCACGCGGTACTTTTTGAAGAGCGCCCGGCGCGCCTGCCATTTGTGGATCAGCGCCTGGCGCTCCTTGTGTTTCTGCAGAGCTGGGTCAAAGTAAGCCTCTTTCATGAGCGGCTCCGGATAAAGAAAATGGCCGTCTTTCCGGCCTGTCACCTCTGCGGGATAATGGGGTGTCAACAGCAAAACCCGCATGGAGGAAAAAAGATGATTGATTTTTTTACTCTTGAAGCCGAAGGAAGAACCTACAACTTTGAGGTATATCCGAAGGAAACAAGATTTAAAGATGTTGTGGCGCTTTATGTTTTCTTAGCACCGACTCTTGGTGGTTACTATCCCCTTTATATCGGGCAGACCACAGAACTCGGAACAAGATTGGAGAATCATCACAAATGGTCCGAAGCGGTGCGCCACGGCTTTGCGTACATTGGTGTCTGCCGTGATGTTTCTATTCTTTCTCTCGATCTTGACGAACGCGCTCTAATTCAGCGTCACAGGCCGCCCTTGAACGAGGCCCTAGTCCAATAGCAGGCCAGCGAACGTGAACAAAGGCCTGGTACGCGGCGGCGATAGCGAAGATAGTTCGCTCTTCGTCGATAGTCGTTGGCGAGACGATCAAGTTGCCGTCGCGAATTTCTACTTTCATGTTGACTCCAGAAAAAGAAAAAGCCCCGCAGGTGCGAGGCTTGGTGTGGATACGGAAAAGCCGCCCGGAGGCGGCTTCCACAGAACGGCTATTTCTTTTTCCTTCCCATGATTAACGCAATCAGTGCGAGGACAATTGTTGGGGAAAAGAAAAGAGCCGCAAACTTGAAATCTGGTTTTATAAACGCAAAGTACCCGGATGCTGCGATAGTTCCAAACAAAAACACTATGCCAAACAGACGTGCAACAGAATCTATTATGGTGTTAGTAATCCTTACGCCTGACTCTGTTCGGACTTGTACCCTGTCCAGTTCATGTCTGTGTTTTTGTTCTCGTTCGCTGTACTGAAAAATCCTCTCAGCAGAGCCCGGGAGAATTTTTTCAAAATCAGCAAGTAAAGAAGGAGGAGGCAAAGGGCCAGAATACTGCGCACGTACTAACCTTGCTGGTTTCGACTGATCAGCAGGGTTAGTAGGAACTTTATTTCTGCGCTTCGTAATGGAGCGATTTCTCACGTTTCACCTTTATAACGGCTTTTTTGAAATCACGCTTGATGTTTTCAAAGTCTGACTGTTCCGGCCTCAGGGAAATTCTGTCGCAGGTCCCAGGCAACTCCTGCCTTGGCATTCCATACATTGAACTAACAACCGCTAGGGGAGCAAGGACTCCTTTCACAAATCCTCGTACCGCTATGTTCGTACGGGTGAGCATCTTGTTTCTCCCATTTCTTGATTTATGCAGGACTGGCTTCGATCTGTTGAGACTGCCACTGCACGAGCCAATACTATCTCAAATTGAAGTGACAAAATATGACAACCACTACCAACTTGTGAAAAATCTCGTGATTATATCTTGATCCACGTCAACCCGCTCGATCACTTTCGTGAAACCACGTAAATGGTTGAAGCGGCCTCACGTGGGCCTTCTCTTTCGAAAAGGCCTTGGCCTGACGGGGCGGCTGCACCCCCGCTAACGGTCTACGGTTGACTACGTAGCCGTGCCGCGCTCGGCTCCACTCTTGCCAAAGAGCTTCATAGCGTCCGGGGACTCACACCCCTAGTCGTCTCTTTTCGTGAGTTGCGTCCTTTTGTCTGCCGCCCCGGGGTCTTTGGTATCGAGCAGGAGAGAACTCGATCGGAGCGGCAGACAGAAGGGCGCGCCTTCTGGTTGGGTTAGTGGCCTGGCATACAGGCGATTGCGTACATACAGATCAGGAAGGTGGCGATGGCCACGATCAAACCGATTGGCGAATCGCCGTGCTCGTCAGCAGTGAGCATCCAGTCAAGCAGCTTGCGCATCGATCTGCTCCTTCACTTCATTGATGAATCCTTCGGCGTACTCGACCAAGGACAAGGCGCCTGAATGGCCGGCGGAAACATCGATTTGGCCGCCCTTGTAGGCAAGGACAAGGCCGCAGTCGGTGAGCGACCATTCGGCTACGAACTGACAGCGAACCGCGTTGATCGTTCCTTCGGTGTTGGCCTTGAGATTTCGGATGCCAAGGCAAAAGTCCTCGAACGGGATGTCCATCAGCCAAGCCTTGAATCCGTCGTAGCTCGAGACACTGATGTCAACTGTCTTGCCATCACGGCAACGCAGGTGGCAGTAGACGCCTCGAGCAATGCCGCGTTCGTACTTTCCGTCAATGGGCTTGAAACGATTTGTCATGTCGGTTCTCCTCACCACGGATGGCGGCGGACCGCCTCGCGCTCTTCTTCGTCCGTGATCGCGTCCTGGTAGGCAACGCGCTCTTCGCTGCGCAACGTGTCGGCGTCATCGGTGGCACCGAAAGCGTCTTCCAGGAAGTCCGCGAAGTAGTCGGCAAGGATGATCCGGGCGCGACCCTTGGCACTTTCGAGGCTCTTGTAGATCAGCTCATCAACGTCGTTGCGGAACTTGGCCTGGATCTCAGCAGCAGATCTCATGTCCCTGGCGGACTGTGCGAGGCCGAAGGTGTCGATCGTGGGCGTGAGCATTTGCTTATTCCTTTGTCCTGGCCTCCGTGGGATGATTAGAGCGTCGGAAACAAGTTCGAAAAAACCGACTTTCTCTAACCACCTCACGAAGGAAACTCTTATGAATGCTTATGAATCTGCTGTTGTTGGAAAACTTGGCGCTATCGCTGAAGAACTGAAGAATCAGAACAAGATGCTTCAGACGTTGATTGAGCTGCTTTCAGCTCAGCTGCCACCTTCTGATAAATCTGTTCAGCCCGAATCGCTTGACGGGCAACCTGCTCAAGCTCCTGATCAGAAATAACTTCTTCGGGTTTCAGTCGAGAAGGGCTTGCACCTAAGCTGCCCCCGTTTCCTTTGGCGTCGTATCCGTATGCGGCGCCCTTTTCTTGTTCGGCCGCCACTTCTGAGGCCGTCATAGGCAAGCGCCTGGGTAATCCGACAGGCTGTTTGCTCTCGTTCTCGGGAGCTTGTTTGGCGGATTGAGCGTGGCGAAGATCCTCTAAAGCTGCTTGACGCTTAACCATCGTTTCTTGCCACTCGAAGAGCTTCTCGATGCACATAGTTAGATCGCTGCGAAGCTCTTCGATTCGATCCTTGTCGGTTGCGCACTCGATGCCATCGTTGATATCGTCGAGTGACGAACTGATGGCTCGAGCCACCCGCATGCCGTTTCTGGCCCAGTAACGCTTGGCGTCTCTTGCCTTCTCGACTTCTACCGTGGCTTCGCAGATGCGATGGGACAGCTCTTCTTTCTTTGTGGTGGTCATGGTGTTTTCTTAGAAAGCAAACGGTGTTGTTTGGTGTTGTGAATTTCACCACAAATAACACCAAAAAGCAACACCAAGAAAACACCAACAAGGTGTGGAAAATGGTTGTTGTTTGACTTAAGTCAAAATTTGGGCGCAAAAAAAACCGCCCCAAAGGGCGGCATAGGGAACTAAGCTTAAGCTGCTAGTTCCTCAACGAAATCTTCTTTTTGAGACCAGGGTATTGTCCTCAGCTCGTAATTTGAAAATGCTTCTAATGTTGCAGCAGGAATTTTTTGTTCAGAATCATTCACTAACACGAAGAGCCTGGACTCTTCGGGACGAGCCTCTTTGGTATCAACCCAAGACAACAAAATTTGTTGTGTAAGTCCCTTGTCAGGATAGTTCATAACTCGCAAAAGTCTCTCAGGGATCCCTTTGGTTTGTGATTTTGGTATAGCAAAGTCAAATCGATAGGAAAGTCCGGATTTGCCAACCATATTGACGGCAGGCAAGAAGCGAATTTCTTTTTTATTCAGCCAGTTTTCAACATCTTCCAGAAAGAGGCTGCTGACAGAAGAACGCGCCAGACAAAAGAGATCATTCACGCTTAACATTGCTTGAATGAGGTTATTTGTTTTTTGCCCCAGATTAGATTCAGATGCTTGGACGCGAAGCTCTCCTTCGACTTCTTTGACGCCGAATCCATTGAGTGTTTGCATTAGCAGTGCACGTCTCTTATCGGTATTGAAATCCATGCCACAACATTGCAAATCTGCCAACACCTCCCCGGCATCGGTTAGGAGGTAGTTGCCATTTTTGCGCTGGGCATAAATCTGGATCTTGTCGTTGTGCCTGTCTAAAAAAGGAGTCGTAATTTCTACGAATCCGCCTTTTTCAATGCAGGCGAACTGAGACTCCATCCACTGCATGTAGGTTTTGACGATGTCGTTCATGAAAATAAATCGTCGTTAACGGACTCTGAGTAACTAAATAGGAGTGCTTGGATATTGTATCGTGCCATGAAATCTTCAAGGCAGGTTTTGGGGTCGTTGGGATTCCTTAGCATGCCAGGAGGCACAGGATAGGCAAATTTGTCGCCATATCCTTCCCTATATAAATGCAGGTGAGGAACGCCAATTTCTTTTCCGTCGGGGTTTCTGTGAGGAGCACCGAAATCTAGTCTTGCCAAGACAATTGTTTGCCTAGCCCTGAGCTGGTATTTCATTTTCAGGACGATTTTTTTGCGCGAAATGTCCAACGCAAATGCCTCCCCTCGGAATTCTTTGGCTTCGAGGGGAATAGAAATTGGTTTTCTATCCAATTGGTTCCAGTTATATGTTTCTTTTGTCAGAGGTGTTTTTTCTGTGGCAAGAAACTTGTCTGCAGTTTTTTGATCAATCATTGTCTGCGCCTCTTTTGCTACCGCATCTTGATTCGCTTCTCGACAACAACGCCAAGAAGGTCAATCTCAAATTCCTTGGAAGACAGTGTTGGGAATAGCGGATTTAGCGGGCGCAGCTCGAACGTTTCCACGCCGTTGCGGTCAATGCCGGTAACAGCGTATTGCTTGATGGTTGCCTCGTTGTCAGGAGAGTTGGCCACTCTGGCAACGACATAGTCACCGGGGTTTGCGGACAACGTCGGATCGACGATGACAATTTCACCCTGGTAAAAGGCGGGCTCCATAGATTTGCCTCGGATTTTTAGGCCGTAAGACCCGTCAGGCATATCTTCAGGAACATCAATCCACTCATCAAAAGAGTCATCCCCTGTGTTGGTCCAGTTGCCTGCCTGGACGAAAGAGAGAATGGGTATTTTCTTGCCGAAGCGCGTCGGTACCTGTTCGATCTCGTGTGGCTCGTCCAGATAGCCGCGAGGCAATTTCAGCTTTTCTTCAATTGCACGGGCAACTTTTGGACCGAAGGATTTGGTGCCCGTAAGCATGTCATTGACCTGTGAAGATGCTCGCTCAATGGCGCGAGCGAGTTCAGCGTTAGACGTGAAGCGCTTATCCCGAATCTTCTGAAGGTTTTCTCTGCGTGTTGCAGGTAAATCGATCATGGTTTTCTCCCAAGATATACAGCATGTTAACCAAAATAATCACCTTTGAAGTGTTGTTTGGGGTTGCGTCATAACACCAAATCAGTGTATCATGCAGTGTGATTTTCGAACACTTACAAGGTGTTGACATCCATGAATGAACACGCTACGGCTTTTTTCAAATCGCTCAAACCTGCTGAACGGCGAGCCATTGCCACTCGGTGCGGCATCAAGCGCACATACCTGACGAATCTGATTTCGAGCAAGGAAAGGCATCCAGGTGTTGCCTTGGCTGCAAAGATCGAGACCGTTACTAACGGTCGGATTACGCGCTGGGAGTTGCGCCCCGACATTGACTGGAAACTCTTCGAAGGTCTGTGCTGATCGCGAGGCTCGCTATGGCACGGTACAGAAAAATAGACGTTCGCATCTGGAACGATCGCAAATTCAGAGAGCTTGACGACAATGCCAAGCTGGCCTTTTTGCTTTTGCTGACTCATCCGGATACCAACCAACTTGGCTTCATCCGATCAAGGTCAGTGTCATTGGCGTTCGATCTTGGATGGCAATCGGATGCCATGTCGAATGCCATTCAGACGCTATGCCAAAAGGGAATGCTGATGGTTGACGAAAGGGCTGGTCTGATGTTCCTTCCGAACTTCCTGAAGTACAACCCGCCCAATGGAGTGAATGGAGCTAAATCGTGGGCTGGATTGTTGGATTTGGTTCCTGAATGTGATCTCAGAGATCAAGCATTAATTCGCTTGAAACACTTGATTGACAGGCTTCCTGAGGGCTCGAGAGAAGGTATTCCAAAAGACATTATGGATGCCATTCAGGATGCCATTCGCAATGGCAATCCGCAACCATCCCGAATCCAGGAGCAGGAACAGGAGCAGGAACAGGATATTAATAAGAATCTTTCTGACGAAAGATTCTTGTCCGATTCGCCGGAGTTTTCGCTCGATGGCGAATCCGACGCTCCTAAACGTGCCCCTTCAGTTCCTTTGCAAAAGATCGTTGACACGTACAACAGCAAGCTCGGTTCGCAACTGGGCGTTTGCAGGCAGCTCAATGCCCAGCGCAAAGGGAACCTACGACAGCGGTGGAAGGACATAGCCGCGATTGTCGAGAGCGACAAACCGCAAGACGTGCTTCAGGGCTTCAGTGACTACTACGCCAAGGTTTCAAGAAGCGACTTCCTCATGGGCAGGAAAAAAGATTGCACGTTCAAAGCCTCGTTCGACTGGATTCACAACAGCTCGAACTTTCTGAAGATTTTCGAAGGGAATTACGAAAATGGCCGAAAGTAAGCGTAATGCGTTTTCCGACAAGGAGCACGAACAATCTGTGCAGCCGCAGGGTCGATACGTTCGGCAACGCTGCTTTGCCGCCGGCTGCAAGTACCACGCAGTGCTCATTACCAACCCCGACACGGGCGACGGCTTGTGCGAGTACCACTCCTGCGCCGATGACGCCAATACGTGGCCGCGACTGACAAGCATCATCCAACGGATCGAGTTCGTAAAAATGAACAACGAGCTTTTCAAGCTCAACGAAATCAGACACCGGAATTTTGATGAGTGCGCGTACCAAATGAGCCAGGTTCAAAGGGCCGGTCTTGCCTGTGGCATGGACTACGAAACGCTCAGAATCCAATCCCGTCAAGTCTGGATGTTCGGGCAGCAGTGCATCGAAAAGGAAGTCCCTGCGGCTTACTACTACCGCGTCAGCATGGCGTTTCTCCGTTTTGTAGTGAATCTCGCCAAGCCTGTCGAACAACAAGAAGGCCCGGACTACGTCGATCGCGGAATGATGCACATCGATACAGCGCTCAAACTTCTTCGCGGCGAGCTGATGCCGGCGCACATTCAACCAGTAGGAGAAGCCGCATGAGGTTATCTCTTTCCGAGCTTTCTCAGAACTCGATCTGCCTGAATCGCCGGCGAAATGAGCAGCTGGACCAAAGCGTTTACCAAAAACGAGCAGGCGTAGGCGATTTCTTCGGTGTCTTCGCCGGACATGTCCAGCTCGCCGGTATGAGCGTTTTCGTTTCCGGCAAACCGACAGGCATCGCAGATTTCCTGGAGATGACTCGGCAAATTCAGCTTCAGGATTTTGTCGTACAGGCGCTCACGTTCTCCAAACTTGATGTCTCGTTGATCCGCAACGTGTGCCGCGATTCTTTCCACGCAAATGCGAAGAAGTGCGCATGCCGATCTAGGCGAAACATGAGTAACTCTTTGGGCTTCGTCGAATATCTCTTTGACGTCTTCGGGCATGTCTGCGACTGGTGGAATGCCCGTGCCAGATGGATACACAAGTTCGCAGTTTTCCCAGAAGTGAAGCTTCCCGCAGTGCGTGCATTTGGTCACGAGGTAGTCGTATTCCGACTGGCACGTAAAGAAATCATCGGCGGTGAAGCGGATGTTATAGCGACGATACGCATCTTTATCAAAAACTTTATCTCCTTTGTAGCCGTCGATGACAGGGTGTTTTTCTATTTGGCTAACAACTCCGCAGTGAGGACAGCGAAATGAACTTTTACCAAAAGCAGGACGGGTATCGAGATCGTCGGATGACATACGCAACCTTTGTCAGAAACAAGAACCAAAAACTCGAACAAGCCTTTCAGGCTATCGATGACGCTAAGCGAATTTTGGCAGACCTGGAGCAAATCACTGTTCGGGCAGCCGACGGAAAGCTTCCAGACATTGGCGAGACGGCACACCTGACTCACGGTTTGCGTGAGTCCGTCGATCGAATCTTGGTCGGGATTGTGGAATCGGCGACATTGCCTGGCGGACAGGAGGCGGCATGAATTGGAATGCACTTGGGCTGGCGCTTACCTACGTTCTTGGTTTTTGCATGTCTCTCGTTGGGTTAGATGAGATTGTGCGCTTCCTGGAGGAGTCGGAGCTTTTGGATGCTCTTGCCGTGTTCATTTTTGCGCTTCTCCTTGGGATGCAGGTTTGGATGTTCTATGAGATGTTCAAGGATTGAGTCATGGAAGATTTTTTAGCGGTGATGCTGCTCATTCAGTCCGTTGCACTTGGGTTGGCGGCGTATCAGCTGCGGAAGCTAACCGAGTTTTTCATCGAGCTCGCTGAACGGATCGACAAGTGGGACGAGGTAATGAGCGCAAGGACGTGGATTTTCAAGCAAGGGAAAAAAGACGAGACGACTCAACGGGGGAATGCATGAAGGGGATTGACAGAGAACAGGACGCATACGACGAAGGCAGGAGAGCCGCCATTCGCGGTGAAGCGCTCAACCAATACCAGCCTAGCTACAAGCGCCGTCCCGAGCTCTGGACGCGTTTTCAGCTCGGTTATCTCGACGCTATTCGAGACATGCGCCGGGCAAAGATGCGGGAGCCGAAAAATGTTCGCTGAAGGTTATGCCAAGGCCCGGCTCTACGCCAAGGGACGGCTCAAGTCCGGGCAGATGAATCGGACGGAGAAGGCCTACGCTGCATTTCTCGAGGGTGAGAAACACGCCGGCCGGATCACGGCCTATTGGTTCGAGGCTCTCAAGCTGAAGATTGCTGAAGGGGCTTGTTTTTACACGCCCGACTTTCTCGTTCTGCGCCCGGACGGCACGCTCGAGCTGCACGAGGTAAAAGGTTCGCCTCGGATTTTCGCTGAAGATGCAAAGGTTAAAACAAAGAGCGCCGCGACTCAGTACCCATTTCCGGTGTTCGTCGTCTTTCCCAAAAAGAAAAGTTCAGGAGGTGGCTGGGATGTCCAAGCGTACTAAAGAGGTGCTAAATGGCCCGCACGAAAAAATCGGCGTCTCAACTTTGCTGCCGTCCGTGGCAACAGCTCGACTTGTTTCCGCAGCTCAAAAGTGCCGAGAGCTCCCCATCGGATCCATCCCGAGAAAGAAGATGCTCGACAAGGCAATTGAAGAAGCCAGAGCCATGTGTCCACAAGCCTTCAGGCGATCGGATGACACTAGTGGCTGTGAGCCTAAACGGGATCCGGGTCGGTGAGGATTCGCCTCATGCTAAGTACACCGACAATGAAATTGATTCAGTCTTCAGACTGCTTGATGAGGGGTATTCCTTTGCGGATGTGGCGCGGATGATGGACATGCCGAAATCGACGGTTTGGGCCATATCGAAAGGTTTGATGAGAGCAACAGTGGTAGACAGATGGGAAAAGAGACCGTGCAGGAATTGACTGACAAACAGGTCAGGTTCGTTGAGGAATATCTGGTTGATTTCAATGCCACTCAGGCAGCTATTCGTGCCGGGTATTCTCCGAAAACTGCGAGCAGAATTGGGCCGGAGCTGCTTGGAAAAACTTGTGTTGCAAAAGCTGTGGAGCAGGGAAAGAAAGACGCCGCGAAGAAGTGTGAACTGACCCGCGCGGAGTTGGTTCGCATGAATGTTGAGTTCTACAAAATCAATTCAAATTTGGTTCCAAAGATCAACTTTGACGGTGAACAGGCGAGAAACGAAAAAGGCGAATTGGTTTGGAAGATGGTGGATGCAGCGGCTGCCGGAAAGGCTCTGGATATGCTCAACCGGTACAAGAACCTTTACGAAAAAGACAACAAGCGTGAACTCGCCGGCGGCTTGTCGTTCTCTTGGGGTAAGTAGGAGAAGCCCTGATGCAGCAGGTTGTTATCCCGTACACGCCGCGTTATCCGCAGACTGAAATCCATGGGCAACTGGAGGCGCACCGCTTTTCTGTCCTGGTCGCACATCGACGCATGGGAAAGACCGTATTGGCCGTCAATCACCTGATCAAGCGCGCCATCACAGACCAGAAGGAGCGAGGCTTCTACGCTTACATTGCGCCTTTTCGTATCCAGGCTAAGGCCATCGCTTGGGCATACCTCAAGCACTACACGGCGCCGATCCCGATGCTGAAGGTCAACGAGGGAGAGCTTTCGATCACGCTTCCGAACGGTGCAGTGATCCGCATCTTCGGTGCCGATAATCCTGATGCACTTCGCGGGCTGTACTTTGACGGTGTTGTGATGGACGAGGTAGCGCAGATGAAGCCTGAAGTCTGGGGCGAAATTATTCGACCGGCTCTTGCCGACCGTAACGGTTGGGCTGTGTTCATCGGTACGCCCAAGGGGGTGAACCTTTTCTCACAGACCTACGACAAGGCTCTGGAGCTGATGAGCAAAGGAGATCCGGAATGGATTGCCATGCTCTACTCAGTTGATCAGACGAATGTCATCCCGGAAAAGGAGCTGGTTTCCCTCAAAAACGAAATGAGCGAAAACGAGTTTCGGCAGGAATTCTTGTGCGACTTCAATGCGGCCGCGGATAACGCATTGATTTCGATTGACCTTGTGCGAGAGGCGGTAACTCGCCAGTATCGCGAGCATCAATACGCATCGGCGCCTCGAATCATGGGCGTGGACGTGGCTCGCTTTGGTTCGGACAGTTCTGTGATTTTCAAGCGGCAGGGACTTGTGGCCTTCGAGCCGATCATCATTCGCAAGTTTGACAACGTAGCCGTGGCGCAGCAGGTTGCGATGCAGATCGTCGAGTTCAAGCCGGATGCAGTATTCATCGACTTGGGGGAAGGTGCCGGCGTCATCGATAAGCTGCGGGAGCTGGGGTTTATCGTCACTGAGGTAGCCTTCGGTGGCGGCGCAAATGAGCTCGACAAATACGCCAACAGGCGCATGGAAATGTGGTGGAACATGGCCGAATGGCTGCGTTCAGGCGGCGCAATTCCGCCATCCACACTGCTTCAGGCTGATCTTTGCGCACCTACCTATGGGTTCAACAACAAGGGTCTCAAGATTCTCGAAGCAAAGGACAAGATCAAAGAACGCCTGGGCAGATCAACTGACCTTGCAGATGCCCTTGCGCTCACATTTGCTTCGCCTGTGATGCCAAAGATCGACCGTAACTTTGCCAGGCAGATCTATGGCGGCGGGCAGGAGTACGACCCGGACAGGGAGTTTGATCAACAGTGGAGACGTTAAGAGACTCTCATCTAACAGTTGGAGCACATCATGATTTCTCACTTCGAAGTTACCACTCTTATTTCCATCATTGCCTTTCTTGCTGGTATTGTTTTCGGGTTGTACATCAATTCTGATAAGAGAAGGTAGCCATGACTGAGTCAGACAACCAGCAGCAAGAAAAGGCCCCTACTCAAGCCGAAATAGTCAGACTTCGGAGTCGGTTCAATAATGCCGAAGCCAAGCTTGAGAAGCTTGAGGCTTTAATTGAAACTTTCGAAAAAGAACACGGATCGATTGACCAGGTTAACGAATGGTTGCAGAACGTTGAGCAATTAAGGAAAAATATCGAGACGAAGCACCAGGAATGTGTGAATGCAGTTGATCAGGTAAAAACCGATTTTGATGATCTGATTGCTCAAAAGACTCAGGAGATAACCTCAATTGTCGAAAATGAGTCTAAAAAATTAACGACGCAGGTTCAGGAAAAAACTGGAGAAACTTCGGATTTAATCCAAAAGGCGTTAACTGAATTTGAAGAAAATCTCTCAAATCAGCAATCTGAAGTAGATCAGTTGTTAACACAAACAGATGAAGACGCAAAAAAGATTCAAAGTGCTCGCAATATTTCCGAGGATGATCAAGTAGCAATTTCGACAATTAGAGCGGAGTGCCAGAAGCAAAAAGAAATCGTGGATCGCCATTTGGCCACGATAGCCAAAATTCTTGATGATGCTCAAAAGGCGCTGACATCCGCAACGAGTGCAGGTCTTGCCAAGGATTTCGAAGCTCAGAAACAAGCACTAAAAGATAGTCAGTCAAATTGGTTGATGGTATTGATTATCTCTTTGGTGATTGCCGCAGCGATTGCTTATTCCAGATTTGATTCAATGCTTGCTCTATTGTCATCAAAGGAACCAGTGTCTGATTTCAATCTTTTGATAAATTGCCTACTTTCTGTTACGGCTATAGCCGCCCCTGTTTGGATTGCTTGGTTAGCTACAAAACAGGTTGGCTACAGCTTCAGATTAAGTGAGGACTATGCATTCAAGGCAGCTACCGCAGCCTCGTTTGAGGGCTTTAGAAAAGAAATTGAAGCTTTTGCGCAGGAAGATGAAATCAATAATGAACTAAGGGTACGGCTACTCACTACGATTCTTGACAGACTTGATGAGCAACCACTGAGGTATGTCGATAAACAAACGGCAGGAAGCCCCATTCATGAGCTGTTGCAGAAATTACCGTGTATTGCTAGGAAGGTGAATTCAGTCAAGGAGGAAGGGGAAAAATCCTGAAGTCGTGTTCCCAGTGAAGGCGCTTGAGTGCTATAAGCATTGGGCACTGACGCACGAAGTCTGATAACCAACCACGGCCGCCTTCTAGGCGGCTTTTTAATGTATTGAGCCACTACGACGACTTTTTCTGACACGCTCTCTGAGAACTTTACGTAAAGCATCTGTCATGTCCTTTTCATCCGGAGTGTCATGAATGATCACACGTTTTGAGCACTTATCGTCAATAGCTTGTTGCTGTGGTGTAAGACCGAAACAATCAGAGCCAACAGCCCACAGTTCACGACTCTCTCTCACCCAGATGAAGCAATCTTGAAGGACAATTTTGGCAATGTCTGAAGCAGGAGACGTCAGATCGTCATATTGATCAATTTTCTCTTTAAAACACGCAAGTTTTTCTTTGTTTAGTTCTTTTATCTTGTTGTAAAAAGGACGTTCTTTTTCTTTTTTTTCAGCTTGCTCTTTTTGTACTTGATCAATTATTTCTTGCATCTCTGCGTCCGTCAGAGCTTTTATGTCAGATCCCTTCGCAGGAGTACAAGTTACAGAAAGGATGCAGACAGCAAGGGTGAAAACAAAAGAAGTTCTCATTGCAACAATTTGTCCATAAACCTCGCCTCATGCTCGCAACAATGCCGGCATGAGATTCGAGACAGTTTCACCAATTGAGTTTGTCAAGCGCTGCCGGCATTTGTTTGAGCAGACTTATGCCGAAGCGGCGCTCCCTGGGCATCAGTTTAACCTTGATGAGAGTGCTTATGTCCAGTATGAGAAGCAGACTCCCTCCTTTGCCATAGTGGCGTATGACGGCGAAGTCCTTGCCGGGTTTTGCTCTGTCTTTGTGAGTTTTCATCAGCACACATCCGAAGTGATGGCAACAAACGACGCCATCTTTGTGCTGCCGAAATATCGCTCGGGAGTTCTTGCCGGTCAACTCTATGTCCGTGCCGAACGTGAAGCGAAAGCGCGCGGCGCCGTGGCTTTCCAGTGGATCGTTCCTGTCCGATCTCCTCTATACAAGGCATTGCTTTTGCGTACTCCGCAAGAGAAGCGGCAGTGGTGCCAGGTCATGTTTCTAAGGAACTTTCAGCCATGAGTGCAGAACAACCGTTGACAGATGCAGAGCTTGCAAGGCGGTATCTCAAGAAGCGTCGTGTAAGCGGGTCAACTACGGACAAGGAGGCCTAAATGGGCGGCTTTATCAGCAGTATTTTCAACCCCATCAAAACAATCGGAAAAGTTTTTGGCCACAAGAGCAGCGCTGAAAAACGTGCTGAAGAGCAGCGCAAGCAGTATGAGGCCCAAGCCAAACGCAACGAAGCCAACCGTTCCCAGTCGCAACGCAAGGAGCACGGGACGGATGCTGATTTGTCTGATCTTCCGGGCATGGGCGATGTGGATGCGGGCGGCGGTATCGAAACGGGGCTCTCAGGATTGGGCGGTGTCTCTGAAGAAGAACTCAAGCTTCAAAAGCGCAAGCCTTTGGGAGGCTAATCATGGGGCAGTACATTGCGGGCGGAATCTTGGGAACGCTTACCAGCTTGCTCAATTTCGGCGTGCAGAACAAAGCGCTCAAACAGCAGTCTGAGCTTGCCGAAAAACAGTATCAGGCAAGCAAGACTGCCTATGAGCTTGAACAGCAGGAACGAGCCAAAGTCAACGGCAACCAGCCTGATCTCGATGCCCTTCTGGATGCCAATACAGGATCGACACGGGCGCCGACAGACTTGACCGGTGGGCGGATTAAGAGAAGCAAGCTCTTTAACGCCGGCAGTACTTCTCTTGGGGTTACAGGTAATGTCGGCCGATCTTAAGCACCTCAGTCAGATTTTTGCCGGACTCAAGAAGGAGCGCGGTGGATGGGAAAACCTTTGGCGCGACATTCGCGACTACGAGGTGCCTGATCTTGGGTGCTTTGAGGGTGAGGCTCCGCATGACGGCGGCAAGCGTTATCAGCGTCTCTATGATGCCGAGGCCGCGGAAGCTGCTGACATTATGGCGGCTGGCCTTTTGTCCGGCTTGAGTTCTCCGTCGCGGCCTTGGTTGCGTCTTACAACGATGGATCCGGATCTCGACGAATCCCCGGATGTGAAGCAGTGGTTGGCCGACATCCAACAGGCGATGCTGATGCAGTTTGCCAAGAGCGAGACATACAACAGTCTGCATCGCTCTTATCTCGAACTGACTGCTTTCGGCACGGCATGCTCGATCATTCAGAGACATCCGGAAAATGTCATCGACATGCTCAATCTCACGGTGGGCGAGTATTGGCTTGCCTGCGATCCATACGGACGAGTGGATACGCTGTTTCGTCGCCTTTCAATGACGGTCAAGCAGATGGTGCAGCGCTTCGGAATGGATTCTGTCAGCAATGACGTTCGCAAATGCCTGCGAGACAATCCGTTTGAGCGCAGAAACATCATTCACGCGATCGTGCCGCGCGTTGATCGCGACATTATGAAGGCGGACAAACTCAACAAGCCGTTTGCCTCCGTCTACTGGGAAGAAGGCCGAGAGAATGATCCAGCACTCGAAGAGTCCGGCTTTGATGAGTTTCCTGCGCTTTGTCCGCGTTGGCTGATTACCGGAAGTTCTGTATACGGGCGAGGGCCGGGTGCAAAAGCATTGTCCGCTTCCAAGTCACTGCAGCGGTTGCACAATCGCTTGGCAACGCTTACCGACTACCTTACGAATCCGCCTGTTCAATATCCGACCAAACATCGTGCCTTCCTGGATATGTATCGACCGGGCGGGCGAATTCCCGTGGATCCCAGTGACAACGAGGCTATTCGAACCGCTTGGGAAGTTCGCACGGATCCGGCTTTGATTGACGCACTGATTGAGCGGCGCCGCCAGGAGATTCAGCGCTACTTCAAGGTGAACATTTTCCAAATGATTGCTGCTTCCCAAGACGGCCAGCGAACGGCCACTGAAATCGAAGCGCTCAATCAGGAAAAAATCATGGTCATGGGGCCGATTCTTGAGCGACTGCACACCGAGCTTTTGGATCCGCTTGTAAGCAACGCATTTGCTCTGATGGTCAAGGCCAACAAGATTCCTCCGGCTCCCGAGTCCATGTACGGCAAGGAATTGAGCATTGAGTACATCTCGGTTTTGGCCGAGCAGCAGAAGGCTTCTTCCGTGAGCGGCATTCTCAACACAGTGCAGCAGATCGGATTGATTGCGCAACTGCGACCGGAAGTGCTCGACAAACTGGATGCAGACAAGGCGGTTGATCTTTTGGCCGACATGAACAATGTGCCGCCGTCCATGATTGTCGCAGGACAACAGGTGGCGCTTATCCGCAATCAGCGTCAGCAGGAACAACAAGCTATGCAACAGCAGGCCATGGCCGCACAGAGCGCTTCGGCACTGCGCGATCTCGGGCAGGCTGCGGATTCTCAGGCTCTGCAACAGGCCGTTGTTGATAACGGCCAGGAGATCGTATGACAGCCGTCCATAAACCTCAAGATTTCGATGAGACACTGCCAGCAGATCCAGGCATTTTTGCCGAGTTGCATGCCAAGGAAGAGCTCAAACGGCAACGAGAGCTTGAAGAAAAGCGTTTGGACAACGCTTTGGCTTCGGTTCTCGATACCGACTCCGGCAGGAAAGTTTTGAATTGGATATTGGGTCTCACAGGTATTGACGATTCGTGCACGAGCACGGATGCCATGCAGATGATGGCTCTTTCGGCAAGACGCGATGTGGGTCTTCAAATCAAAGGCAGGCTGAGGGCCGCAGGGCTCGTCTGCAATCTGGAGGAAGAACAGTAAATGAGTGAAGTAGACGCAGGAGTCAACATATCGGACACGGATCCGGCAACGCCTCCGGCCGACGGCAATCCTTCGGCAACGGAACCGACTGCCGCCGAACCGACAGGTAATCCGCCAGCCCGCGATCCGAGTGGCGGCATGGGTGATCCGTCTGCGCCAGGACAGAATAATGATCCGGCTCCGCCGCAGGAACCGAAGCCCAATGAATGGCTCGGAGCACCTGAAAAGGGGTACACCGCCGACGGGTTTGATCTGCCGGAAGGCTATGAGGTTGATGACACGACGGCCGAAGGACTTGCAGGGGTTTGCAAGGACTTAGGCCTAAGCCAGAAGGCGTTCGCCACGATCGTCAACCGCATGACTCCGGTGCTTGAGCAGGCTCAGCGCGAACAGCTGGCCACGATCAAGCAGAACAACCTCAAAGCGTTTGCCGCGGACAAGGAGTTGGGCGGCTCTCGAGCAAAAGCAACGATTGCGCAAGCAAAGGTAGCTTATGAAAAGTACTGCCCCGAGGACTGCCGTCAGATCCTCAATCAATTGGGGCTCGATGCGCACCCAGGGATGATCAAGATGTTCTACCGGCTCTCGCAGATGCTTTCCGACGATATGACGCCGCGCTCGTCCGGCAGTGTGCAGAACGGCTACGACCTGTCGAAGTTTTTCAACAACTCCAAGATGAATTAACAGCAGAGGAAAAATATGGCAGAAGCACAGTATCCTACCCTCGTTGACGTGGCCTCCCGCATGGATGCCAACGGCGACATCGCCCCGATTGCCGAAGTTCTGTCGAAGAACAACGCAATCCTGCGTCACATTGGCTGGCAGGAATGCAACATGACCGAAGGCCACAAGCATTCGCTGCGCACGGGTATTCCTGAACCGACATGGCGCGGCCTTTATCAAGGCGTTCAGCCCACGAAGAGCACCACAGCAAGCGTGGTTGACGTGACTTCCAACGTCGAAATGTACACCGACGTTGACTGCGATTTAGCAGACATCAATGGCAACACCTACCAGTTCCGCATGTCCGAACAGACAGCGAGCTTCCAGGGTATGGCTAATTCGGTTGCGACGGCGCTGTATTACGGTGACAACGACAAGGACATTCGTAAGTTCACGGGGCTGGCCACGCGCTACAACACCCTGAGCAAGAAGGTTCCGTGCGCGAAGAACTGCATCAGTGCGATTGATTCCACTTATGTGGAATCGCCGGATGGCTATACGTCCATCTTCATTGTGAACAAGGATCAGTTCATCGGCCTGTATCCGAAGGGTTCCAAGTACGGCCTGAGCCACACCGACAAGGGGCAGGTCACGGTTACTGCACCTGACGGCAAGGGAAACATGGAAGCATACCGCGACCACTACAAGTGGCAGCCGGGTGCGGCTCTCATGGACTGGCGTGGTTGCGTGCGTGTCTGCAACATTCCTGTGAAGGACGGTCAGATCGATCTGACGAGCGACTCTTTGGTCAAGACGCTTATCGTGGCCAAGAACCGCATTCCGTCGAGCTTGCGCAAGAACCTCGTGATGTTTATGCCCACCGAAGTTTTCACGGCTCTTGAAATTGCGGCCTACGAAAAGAGCACCAACGCTCTGAAGATTGTCGAGGCGGCAGAGCAGTTCAAGACTCACTTCTTCCAGATCCCGATGGAAGCCGATGATGCCATCAGCCTGAACGAAACCAAGGTTTCCTAAGGAGGAACAAAACAATGCGAGTTGATTATCTTTCGATGTTTTCCAAGTCTCAGGTTCTGAGCAGCTCTTCTGCTGATTCGGATGTCCTGGATATCCAGAAGGCCGGTATCTCCGAAGGCGTCGGCTACATTTTCGTGCGAAACGAAACGGCGGTAACGGGGCTTGCCACCGTCAGCCTTCAGGGCTCTGATGACAATGGTGATGACGATGATTACGCCGACATCGTGACCTTTCCCGTGACGGATCTCACGATTGGCGGAGGTGTGAACATCCCTGTGCCGCAGGGACTGCCGCGTTATTTGAAACTTGTCTACAAGGCCGCGGCGAGTTCGACGCTTTCTGGAACGGTGTCTGCCGGCTTTACGTTGCAGGTCGATTCGCCGCGCGGCAAGCGCATCGGTGACTACGAAGCCAATCCGAACTTCGCCGTTTAAGGAGGTGATCCTTCATCTCACCGCGGAGTGCAGGCTTTGCGGTGCCCTACGGGAATCCTTGACGGGGTTCCCGTTTCTTTATGGAGAAAATGAATGTCCACTGCTGTAGACATTTGCAACATGGCTTTGGCTTATCTTGGCGACAGGGCGACGGTCACATCAATTGATCCGCCTGAAGGCTCTCCCCAAGCTGATCATTGTGCGCGTTTTTACCCGATTGCTCTGGGGCAGATTCTGCGTGCCGGAAGTTGGTCGTTTGCGACGGTGAGAAAGCCGCTTTCGCGTGTCACGGATGTGCCTGAGGGAGCGAATTTTGCTTATGCCTATCCGTCTGATTGCATTGAACTGCTCTCTGTTCATGATGAAGGCGGCAGTCATATTCGGGAATATTCCGTGGGGCGATCCGGCGATGCTCTCGTGCTTCTGACGAAGGTTCCCGTTGGTTGGGTTGTGTACAGCACTTCTGAAACACCGGCAGAGGTGTTGCCATCAGATTTTGCCGATGCTCTGGCGCACCTTCTGGCCTCCAAGCTTGCCGGCGCCATGATTACGGGAACAAGTGGTGCACAGATGGCAGAAGAGCATCTGAAGATTTATCTCACGCTTTTAAAAGATGTGATGCAGCGCGACGCCAAGCAGTTTGACCAAGTTTCGAATTTCCGCAGTTCATTCATTGGCGACATGCGTTTGCCTTCCGGACAAGGGGTTGACTATGGCTTTGACTAAAACGGTACAGTTGTCCTTCGCAGGAGGCGAAATTTCTCCGGACATGTATGGCCGCAAGGACGATACCCGCTACCAGAACGGTCTGTCCAGATGCCGCAATTTCATTTGTCTGCCGCAGGGGCCGATTCGTAACCGCCCCGGGTTTGAGTTTGTTTCGGAGTGCGGTATCGAAAACAAGCCCGTGCGTGTGATTCCTTTTACTTACTCTGCAGGGCAGACAATGATTGTGGAGCTTGGCGACAAGTACGCGAAGTTTCATAGCTACGGTGCCACATTGATTGACGATGACGAATCGCACTATCAAATCGAAACACCTTGGGCTGCTGAGGATTTGTTCGATCTTGTATACGTGCAGTCCGGCGACATCGTGACCTTTACGAGCGAAAAATATCCGCCTACCGAACTGAGGCGCTACGGCGCCCGAGACTGGCGCATCCAGACGGTTCAAATCAATACGAAGCTCGCAACGCCTACCGGCGTTAAAGCCGAACGCGTCACTGAGGCTTCGGACGATCCGAACAAAGATAAGTACACGATGAAGTATCGCGTGTCGTGTCTCAACGCAGACAAGACCGAGGAGAGCGAAGCCAGCGGCATTGTGGAGGTTGTGGCGAATCTTTACAGCTACGGCACGACCGTCAAGATTTCGTGCAACACCGTGGAGGGTGCGTCCTTTTATCGTTTTTACAAAAATCAGGGTGGCTTGTACGGTTATATCGGCGACTCGGAAACACCAGAAATCATTGACGACAACATCACGCCGAAAACCGATGTCACCATCCGGCGATTTGATGATCCCTTTGCTGATTCAAACTACCCCAGAGCTGTTGGTTACTACGAGCAACGGCGCATTTTCGGAGGCCTTGCTACAGATCCCCAGCGCGTGCTGATGACAAAAAGCGGCACAGAATCGGACATGAGTTACAGTCTGCCGTACCGGGACGATGATCGAATCAGCTTTCAAATTGCAAGTCGTGAGTTCAATGCCATTCAGCATGTGGTGAGCCTTTCCAATCTTTTGCTGTTGACGGTTGGTATGGGTTTTCGCATCAGTCCGCAGGACGGTAGTGTCATTACCCCCGATTCCATCACGGCAAAGCCGCAGAGTAACGAGGGTGCCTCGCGCGTCATGCCGCAGATTCTGAACAACTCGGCAATCTACTGCGCGGCCCGCGGCGGTCATGTGCGAGAGCTTGCCTATCAGTACTCGGCAGGAGGTTATGTCTCCAACGATCTGTGTTTAAGGTCGTCGCACCTTTTCGACTTCAAAACGATCAAAGACTCTGCGCTGTCGCGTGCTCCGATCCCGATTGTTTGGTTTGTAAGTTCGGACGGATCGCTTCTGGCGCAGACCTACATTCCAGAGCAGGAAGTCAATGCATGGTCGCAGCTTGTTACGGACGGCGTTTTCGAATCCGTTGCGGCGGTGGAAGAAGGTGATGAAGATCACTTGTACGCTGTTGTCCGACGCGAAGTCAACGGGCAGACGCGACGCTACATCGAGCGCATGGCTTCTCAATCGGTGTCGGAAATCCAAGACTCATTCTTTGTGGACTGCGGTGCCGTTTATGAGGGCGAGCCTGCAACGACAATCTCCGGGCTGACCTGGCTCGAAGGCAAAACCGTTTCGATTCTTGCCGACGGAGCAGTGATGCCGCAGCAGGTGGTCACCGATGGAAAGGTCATTCTTGATCATCAGGCAAGCAAAGTGGTTGTGGGACTGCCCTATACGTCGGACGCTCAGACGCTTCCGGTCATGATGCAGGATTCATCGCTGGGGAGCGGCCGAATGAAAAACGTCACTCAGGTATACCTGCGCGTGTATAAGTCTTCGGGTGTCTTTGCCGGTCCTTCCTTTGAAGAGCGTGATCTTGCTGAGTACAAACAGCGCACAACGGAATCTCCGGGAAGTCCGCCAGCTTTGTATACGGGCGAACTCGAGCTGCGGCTTTTCCCTGCCTGGCAGGATTCAGGCGCGATTTGTGTGAGGCAAAGCGATCCGTTGCCGTTGACTATTCAGAGTGCCGTATTGACTGTGAGCACTTAATTTGTCCATAAACAAAGGACTCTGCGGGCTACCCTCAGCCAGAGAGTTGAAGGGTAGTTTCCGCAAATGGCAAGCAATCAATTTTTTTATCCGTCAAGCTACGCTCAGACGCAGGGGCTGGCATCTGGCCAAGGAAATGTGTCAACGGCTATTGAGGCCAATGCCGGCGCCATGGGGCAAATACCTGGCGGTTTTGGCACAGGGTTCAAAGTCGGATATACGGCCGGCAACATCCTGACGGGGCCTTTTTTGGCCTATAAGTCTGCCAAGTACGAAAAACGTTCCCTGCAGATGCAAGCTGACATTGCAAATTTGCAGTCGGCTAGTTTTCACACGGCAGCCGATGATGCCAAGCGCGCAGGTCTGCAGCAGGCAGCGGCCATCGGCTATCAGGCCGGACAAGCCAAGTCTTCAACCAGAGTTCGACAGGCAGCATCAGGCGTTCGAGTGGGAGGTTCAGGCTCTTCGGCAGAAGTCCTTGCCTCCATTGATGTGGCCAAGGAAATGCAGGTCAACCAAGTGATTGCCAATTCTGTGGCCGCTTCGTGGGGATATCGCCGTACGGCGGTTGACTATTCGAACAAGGCGCTTTCGTACGAGTGCGCGGCCAAGGGGATCTCTCCCTGGGCGGCGGCCATCACGAATCTGGTGAGCTCCCTCACATCGGTTGGCAGCCCCTCTCAAGAGGACCAAAACCAAGGCAATGCCGATTGGCAGGATTTTGCTTCGTTCGGCAAGGGAATTGGTTCGTTCTTTAGCAGCGGATCCGGAAGTTCTCTCGGAGGCATGGGGGACTTCAGCAGTTTTTCAACCGCATTTTCCAATTCGGGGTTCTAAATGGCAGGAATAACCGTCCCCAATCCTTATGGGCAGGGTGTTGCCGTTGGCGCGACAAATGGACTTGCCGGAATGTATGAGGCGCCTACGACTCGGTTCAGCACGGCCAATTCGGTTGCAGGCATGAGTAAAGAGGTGGCCGGCGCCGTCACTCGCTGGCAGGATGAAATCGATCGCACCAACGCTAAGGATGCGATCAACAAAACCCAACAGCAACTCCGAGACCTTGAAACCAACCAGGAAAACGGCTGGGCAAATATCCTTGGTGAAAATGCGCTCAAGCGCCCGGACGGCAAGAGCTTGGTTGATGAATATCAGCTCAAGGCCAAAGAGGTCATCGATGCACAACTCTCCGAGCTGAAGACTTCGGCGGCGCGCAAGTATTTCGAGCGGTACGCCGAGACGGCATATCAGCAAAACGGCAACCGCCTGCAGACGCACCTGATCAATCAGCAGAAGATCTACGACAAGGCGGTTTCTGCGGCAACGATCAAAACGGCTCAGGACGATATTCGATCTGGTGACCTGGCACGAATGCGCTCAGGATTTGCCGTTCTGGAGGCTGAATATCAAAACCTGGCCAACAAAACAGGACTGCCCGTAGATCGTTACGAGACGGTTGGAGCGATGCACGCCATTGCCATCGAGAACTTTATTGACGGCAAGAACCCGGATGCGGCAGCCGCTTGGCTCGATGCCAACAAAGGCTCCATGAGCAGGGAGCAAATTCGCAAGGCCCGTGAGCTCATCAAAGCCGGCAAAACAACGGCGCGGGCTGATGAACTGGCTCCGAAGATGATTCGCGCTTACGGGGACAGCCGAGCGGAACTTCTCAAAAAGGTGCAGGGCATTGAAGACGAAGAGCTGCGCGAAAAGGTTGAACGTCGCGTCCGAAAGCAGCTTGCCGCAGAGGATCAAATCAAGAAAGCGGAGCTCAAAGAAGCAACGGATCAGTACTGGCAATTTGTTGACAACGATGAAGAGCCGCCGGACTCACTCATTGCCGAGATCAAAGAACTTGATCCAGCCAAGTGGAGAAGTCTTCAGAGAGGCAGAGCAAAGCAGTCGGACGAAGCGACCCTTGATGCGCTCAACGATTTATTGACGTATGAACCGCAGAGATTCGCTGAGCTTGATCTCAATGAATACGCAGACAAGCTGACGAAGTCTGATCAAAGGGTCTATCTCAAAGCTCAAAACAAACTGGGGGATGCCTCCTTTAAGGACTTCATCAAAACGCTGAAACTACGAATGGATGCCGACAAAGCCTTCAAAAACGGCGCCAAGAAGAAGGAAGTTATTGCCGCGGCAACCGAGCTATGGGATGAAGCCAAGGTAAGCCACGCTAAAGGGTACATCGATAAGAGCACATCGGATCAACTGATCGAACGGCTGCTGAGCAAGGAAGACGCTTGGTTTGGTGCCGACCGCGGCTATCAAATCATCAACAGACGTGAGCAGAGGCAGTCGGCTGGACAGGCTCTGGCGGCGGCTGATTTTGAAAACGACGCTACGGACCAAGAACTCAATGAAGTGTTGCGGAGAAACGGCGTGACCGAAAAAGTCACGCAACAGCAGGCTTTGTATGCCCGCCAAATTGCCAATGGCTACGGATTGCCGCCGGAGATTATGCAGCAGGCCACTGAAATGGCTCGCGAAGCTGCTCGTGTTCGGGGCATCAAACTGACTCAGACATTGATCAACAAAACTGCAGAAAAAATCGCATTCGGACAGAATCAAAAATGACAGACAACCTTGACCTCGCTTTTCAGGCTATTGACGAACTGGCGGCGCAAGAGCAGGCTCGCGGTCAACAAGCTGCGACTCAACCTGCGGCTTTATCGCAAAGTCCGACTGCAGCGGAGCCCGAGTCACGCGAACGTTGGAACCCAGCTTTTGATGTCATCGACGAGATGCAGACCAAGCGTTCTCGTTCTTCCCGCGCTTTGACAGATGGTGACGCCACGAAGGCCGCGCAGGTGAGGAACCTTTCAGAGCGGTACGGAACAAGCCGCACGGCGGCAGAAATCAACTTCGAGAGTCTTTTTGCTCAAGCTAATCGAGATGACGCGGACGAGGCGTTAACCGAATCGTCGGCTTTGGCACATTGGTTTGCAGAGAACCAGAAAGATGCGCCGATTTTCAAAAAAGATCTTGGACTACTTTCTCGACTGGAGGAGCATTTCCGCAGAGTGGGATCGCGGTATTCGTCTGACCCAAATGTCGCCGTTGATGCTCAACCAAATGCCCGATATTGGAACACGGAGGAATTGACCGGACACGAGGCGCTTGACGAGCGAATCACTCCATTGATGAACTCAAGTCAAATTGGACGTGGTGCGCAGGCTGGTTGGCTCATGGGCGAACAAGGACTGGCGTGGGCAAGAGTAAGCAACGACCGGAACCTTTTGACGGAAGAGTTCAGAGAGCAAGACGCAGAAATCGACCGCCGGCTCGAGGAGTTGGCCGGGAATGACTCGGATGCGGCGCTCTACAACGCTGGACAGGTTTTGGGCACGATGGCCAAATCAATGCTCGGAGGCATGGAAGGCGCAACAGCGGGCGGCGCGCTGGCGACTGCCGGCATGGCCGCGGGAGCAATCCCGGTGGCCGGTCAAGCACTCGCCGGTGCCATGGCTGTCGGAGCAGGCGCTTACGGCACTTATCAACTTGAAGGCGGCCTGCAGCTCAAAACGTTGATCGAACAGGGCGTGCCGTATGAGAAGGCTGTAAAGATTGCATCCGGGGTCGGCTTCGTAAACTCTTTGATCGAAATGGCTGGCATCAAAGTGCTTGGTGAGGCCGTCGCTCCGGCCATGCGCGGATTGACATCTCGGTTCGCGTCCAGAACGGCTGCTGCACTTGAAAGACCGTCAATGAGCAGGGCGCTTATTGATACTGCAAGGGCTGTGGGGCTTGGCGTCGGGCAGGAGGTCGTTACCGAATCACTGCAGGAAGTGACCAATGTAGTCGGCGAGGAAATCGGTCGAATCTGGGGCGAAACGGGAGCGGAGGGCATCACCTCGGAGCAGTTCTTCGATCGCATCCTTGAAGTTGCCGAAATGACGGCCAAAGGTTCTGCGGTGCTGGGTGCATTGGGTGCAGGCCCCGTGATGGCCGGCCACATGCGTCGTATCGCCAAGGCCAATGAAACGCAAGCCTTCTTTGAGGATTTGACACAAACAGTTTCTCAGATGGAAGGTGCCAATCTTTCTCCGGGAGCCACGAAGGAACTCATTGACGGAATTGCTCAAGATGCGGGGGCCGGCACAATCTACATCGATGGCTATGCGTTCCGGCAGGTCATGTCTGAGAACAATGTGTCGCCCGAAGATCTTGACGGAGTGATTCCGGGAATTTCCCAAAGGGTGGATGCCGCGGCCGTCAATGGCACGGATGTCACGATGAGCACTGGAGATTTTGCGGCACGGCTCGCAGCCTCTCCGTTTGGTCAGAAGCTTGTGCCGCACATGCGCTTGAACGAAAGCGACTTGTCCCAGGCCGAAGGACAGAGCCTGGAGACGGCTGTCAAACAAATGCGGCGCGCGGCAGTGAAGGATGCCATCATGCCAGAGGATCAGCGTATCGAAGCCATTGATGATGCTTCTCGGAAGATCCAGGATCAGTTCTTTGAGCAGATCAGCGCCACCGGCAAATTCACTCGCGCAGAGGCTCGGCAGCAAGCCGCATGGGGCGCTCGTGTAGTGACGAACTGGGCAAAGCGCACGGGAATTCCGGCTGAAAAGCTGATGGATCGAGTTCCTGTTATCTCCACGGATATGCAGGTTAGGGCTGATGCACAGGAGTTTAAGCAGGAATTGCAGTCCTACGGCACTGAATATGAAAGGAAACTTGCGTCAGACGAAAAAGCCTGGGCGGAAGTTGTTGACAGCTTCGAACCGAACTCGAGGTCCTGGATGAAGCCTCACGAGAAAGGTGCTCCTCGGCTGATGCTGTCTCAGGTTCCTTTGGTTTATTTTGCCGCGAAGGTTTTTCCTCGATCAATGCCGCTTTACGCAAGCACGCATCTCTTTGATGGTACGCATCCCGAAATGACGCCAGAGATGCTCAAGGCGCTTCCGCGCGCCCTGGCCGAGCCTATTGCGATCTTTCCTTCAAAGACGCGGAAAGGGCGCATTGTGTCAATGGTTGAAATCCAAGACGCCAGTGGCGCAACGGTGATTGTGCCGATTGAGATCAATGCTCGTGGTCAGCACGGGGCCGAATTAAACATCGTTAACAGCGCCTACCCCAAACGGAAAGAAAACACAGGCGAGCCGTATAACGATTGGTTTGTTGACCAGATCAATGACAAAAACGCCCCGCCACTTTACGTGGACAGGGCGAAATTGCAAGCCTGGGTGGCGTACACCGGGTCCAATTCCCTTAGGGCCCGCCCAGACGTTAAAGCTAGTGTACCAGGGCGAGACGCGCTTGACAAACTTCGTGCCGAATTAAACGATCGTTACTATCAAAACGGAGGTGACGCTGCTCGGGGTGTGTATTCTCCAACATCAAACACAATCCATTTAACGCCTAACGCAGATCTGTCAACCTTTGCCCATGAAATGGGGCATTGGTACCTTGAAAACATTATCGATCTTTCGGCAATGCCGGAAGCGTCAGAGGCACTGAAAGCTGATACGCGGGCACTCTTAAATGACTTTGGGCTTGAAAGCGTGGAAGCTTGGAAGGCTCTAACGTTTGAGGAAAAGGAGCGTTTGCACGAACGTTTTGCTTATCAGGTTGAGCTCTATCTTGCTGAAGGCAAGGCGCCGAGTCGAGAAACAGAAGGGTTCTTCCGCCGCTTGGGGCTGTGGATTCGCGATGTTTACCGAGCGTGGTTGGGCGGCGCCAGAGATGCTCTCAATCAGCGTTACCGCGGCCAGTTCGGTGAGGATTTGCCGGAAATCTCCGAAGAGGTGCGCCGCGTATTGGATCGCATGATTGCCGGCGAAGATGCGGTTTCGCAGGTCGAAGAAGTTCAGAGTCTGATGCCGTTGTTTGAAACAAAGCCCGAGGGAATGACGGACGCCGAATGGGCAGAGTATCAGGCAGAACACGATGATGCAGCGGGATCTGCCGCAGAGGAACTGACAAGGGCGCAGGCCAAGGACGAATCGTGGTACGCGAGAGCCCGAAGCAAGGCACTCAAAGACATTCAGAAGAAGGCCGAAGAAACGCGAACCAATGTGCGCAAGAAGGTGGCCATTGACGTCAACAGTCGCCGAGAAGTTGTCGCGCTCGATCTGATGAAGGCGGGCAACCGTGCAGGCGTTACCATGAACTTGAAGCTTGCTCCGCAGGCGCTTGAAGACTTGGGACTCAACGTCAATCAGATTGCCAGACTGCGGGCTTTGGGGGTGGTGCGGGAAGGTGGGGTGACCGTCGATGTGGCTCGCGAACTGCTGCGCCCGTTTGCGCGGTTCAACTCGAACCGACAGTTGATTGCCGGTCTTCTGACTGCAGGCGATAAGGAGCGCATCATTGATGACCTGACGACGCAGGAGTGCCTCAGCAAATACAGTGAATTGTTCGATCCGGTACAGCGCGATCGTCTTGTGACGAAAAGCCTTCACAACGAAGCCAGAAGCCGCATGGTGGCAAGCGAACTGAAATATTTGCTGGGGGACAGAACTCTGAGTCAGCGTGTTTACCGGGCGGCAGCAAGACAAACAGCCATGACGCTGGTGGATCGAACCAGAATTGGCAGAGCCAAGGCAAGCACATTTCTGGCGGCCGAGGGCAGAGCGGCTCGAAAGGCGCAGGAAGCTTTCAGAAAGGGCGACAGGGATCTTGCGGCAACATTTAAGCGCCAACAGCTTGTCAACCACGAAGCGGCTCGCATTGTTCTGGATGCCGAAAATAAAAAGGAAAAGCTCAAAGAGCTTCGCAATTTTGTTTTCCGTAAGGATAAGAAGTTGGCTTCCCGTTATGACACGAACATCTTGGCGATTGCCCGTGTGATTCTTACGAACCGCAATATGGGCAAGGTCGTTGATTTCGTGGACGAAGCGGTTGAGTCTTATCTGGACAAAATCAAAAGATATGACGAGGATTTGCTCGATGGCCTCAAGGATTTCATCGCTCGCCATCCGTACAGCCCGGGGCGCGACCCGAACATGCTTTCGGTTGCCGAATTCGTGGGTGTTGTTGAGGATGTCCAGGCACTTGTCAAAATGGCACGAGATGCCCGACAGGTGACCATGGAGGGAAGAAAAGAAAGTCTGGATGAGGCCGTCAAGTCTCTTACCGACTACATAGACAAGTCAGATGCAAAAGAATTTGCGCCGGGCACACAACGAGCGGCAACAAAGAAAGAAGAGCGGCAAAAGCTTTGGTTTTCTGCCAGAGCCTATGTGATGCGCGTGGAAAACTGGTGCCGCGCTATGGACGGAGGCGAAGATTCCGGACCGTTTACGCGACTCATCTATCGACCGGTTGCACAGGCCGCGGCCAAGTACCGCACCAAGAACAATGAGATCCAGCAGCGTTTCGCGGAACTGATGAAACCCATGCAGGAAAAGTGGGATGCAGTCGGCGAAATCGAAGCTCCCGAACTGAACTATACGTTCGGCCGAAAGTCGGAATTGATCGGTGCTCTGATGCACATCGGCAATGAGTCCAACAAAATGAAGCTTTTGGTTGGAGGCCGTGGAGAGAATGCTTCTTGGGCGGACACCGTTGTTTTGGTCAACGGCGAGACAATGGTGAGTTACGCCAGATGGGATCGATTCTTTGCTCGTGCAATGCGCGACGGCATCATCACAAAAGAAGACATGGACTTTGTGCAGTCAGTTTGGGATTTGCTTGAAGAAACCAAGGGCATGGCCCAGAAAGCATTCAAGGAGTACTACGGCTACTACTTCGAAGAAGTGCAGGCAAGCCCCGTCGTGACACCTTGGGGCATCTATCGAGGCGGGTATGTTCCTGCGGCAACTGATCCGGCGCTTGTTGCCGGGCGTGATAAACAGCTTGAGCAGGATCTTTTTGACAGCCAAAACGAATACAGGGACATGATGCCGGTCACTGAACCGGGATGGTCGAAGAGCCGCACAAAGAAGTGGGCGAAACCTCTGGTTCTCAATGCCGGCATCCTGGGGGCTCACATCCAGAGCGTAGTGAAATTTTCCATGATGGCTCCGGCCGTGAAAAACGTGCAGCGCATTGTGAAGGATCGTCGCTTTACGGAGGCTCTGAACCGCATTGACCCACAGGCAATCGGAGATATGCTCGCGCCATGGCTGAGGCGTTCGGCCACGCAAACGGTGTCAACTCCGACAGACCGTTTCGGCAGGATGCTCAATCAAGCACGCGGCCTTGCCGGCATGAGTTTGATGGCGGCAAACGTAGCCAACACGATTCAGCAATACACGGGCTTTGCAATCGCTATGAACGAAGTCGGAGCTAAGAACACAGCGATTGGTCTCAAAACATATCTGAGCGATCCCCGAAGCGCCTACAGTCGCGTTACCGAAGCTTCCGCTTTTATGAAAGGCCGACTGGAAGATTTTGGTTTTGAATTCCAGAATGAAGCCAACCGTATTGCCTCAAGCCGAGCACCGACCACCGCTGAACAGATTCGGGACTGGACGCAGCGCAAAGCCTACTTCATGCAGACCTTGGCTCAGAAAACCATTGATATTCCCGTGTGGCTGGCTGCCTACAATCAGGCAGTCACCGAAAAAGGGATGACAGACGAGGACGCGGCGTTTTACGCTGACGGCGTTGTGCGTCGCACACAATCCTCGTTTGACCCGGAAAATGTGGCCAGAGTCGAAACAGGCAGCCCGTTGGCTCGTTCGATTTTGGTGTTCTACAACTACTTCAATATGCAGTGGAACCTGTTGCGCGAGCATTATCAGCAGGCTCGGCAAACAAAGCGTTATGGCCGATTCATTCTTGATTTCGCCATGATTGTTGCTCTTCCGGCGGTGCTTTCAGAAGTGATTTCGCAGGCCTTCTCAGGATTTGATACGGGAGACGACGATGATTGGGATGCGGTTGATGGTTTGGCTCTGATGACGACAGCGGTCAACAAAAATGTCGTCGCGATGCTTCCTTACGTCGGCAACATCATCAACATGACCGGCACTCGTCTGTCAAAGGGCGACTATGGTGAAGTGACGGAAGTTTCTCGGATGCTCTTCGGTAGCAATCCCTACAACGACCGACTTGTCAGTGTTCCGCTGATGAGTCTTTTTGAGAACTCTGCTGAAGGTCTGAAGAACGCCTTACTGTTGCTCACGAGCGATGAATACGACCCAGACCCGAGACGATCCATGCGCAACACGCTCGACTTGCTGACGTTGGCAACGGGCATCCCGTTTGCGGCTTTGAAGAAGCCTGCCGGTTACGCAGCCAGTTATGTTGCCGGGGATATTGATCCCGACAATCCGGTTGATTTAGCCCGAGGGATCATCAGCGGCAGGGATGTTGACGCGGAATAATCGTCCATAAACCTGACAGGCTTGGTGCGAGACTCTGAAGCAAACTGAACAGGGTCTCGCAATGGCACTTTCTTCTGAAACCCGTCGGTCGCCGCGATACGTCGGAACCGGAACGGAAACCACTTTCACATTCGCTTTTAAGCTTCTCAAGTCAACCGATCTTGATGTCCTCGTAGCTTTGAGTGGGCAGGAAGAAACGTCGCTTGATCAAAGCGATTATTCGGTTGTGCTCAATGAAAGTCAGGACAACAATCCCGGCGGCACAGTGACGCTTTCGACGCCGCTTGCAAAAGATGCGGCACTCGTGATCATCTCCAACACGCCGTACCTGCAGCCAACAACTTACACCAATCGAGGCGGGTTCTATCCGGAGCAGCTCAACACAAACTTTGATCGCCTGACGATCCTTACGCAACAACTCAAGGAAAAAACTGACCGTGCGGTTATGGTTGATGCGACCGACACGATGACTCCCCAGGAGATGAAGCAGCAACTTCTGGAGGTCGCGGCGTCGGCCGGCACCTATCGAGACGAGGCTCAGGCCGCAGCAGAAGCAGCAGCGGCAAGCGCTGCCAGCGCAGCGGAGAGTGCTGCCACAGTCGGAACAATTCTCCCAGATATCGCCGATGTCAAAACGGTAGCCGCCAACATTACTGACGTCGTTTCGGTTGCCGGTGGAATTGAAGACGTTGGAACGGTTGCCGAAAGCATCGAAGACGTCAATGCGGTTGTCGACCACATGAGCGAAGTCTCAAGCGTTGGTCAAAACATCGATGACGTTGAAACGGTTTCCGCAAGCATCGACAGCGTCAACATTGTGGCTGGCGACCTTGAGGGTGAAGAATCGCCCCTCGCTGACGAAGACTATGGCGAGTATGGCCAAGAAACGGATGACGGCACAGTCGCAATTACGGGCGGTAACATCAAGATCGTCGCCGACAATATCGCGGATATTCAGCTTCTTGGACAGTACGCGCAGGACGGAACGCTTGAAAAGGCGGCCTCTTCTGCTGCTGACGCTGCGGATTCTGCGGACAAGGCAAAAGATTGGGCTACGAAGATGGATGGCCTCGTGGATGGCGAGGACTATTCGGCTAAATTCTATGCCTCACAAGCTAAAGACAAGGTTGACGGTGCTGCAGCGGCTATTGACAGTGCCAGAGCAACAGCGGTTCAGGCAGTCGAGACAGCTCAGAGCTCTGCGGTTTCTGCTGTTGAGATTGCCGGCGCGTCTGCGGTCGGTGCTGTTTCCGACTCTGTAGCGGCGGCTCAAAAGTCTGCAACGGACGCGGCGGCATCAGCAAGCGCTGCCAAGTCCTCCGAAGACGCGGCAAGCAGTTCAGCTTCTGCTGCTTCCGGTTCTGCATCTTCGGCATCTCAGTTCGCCAGTGCCGCATCGCAATCGGCACAAACGGCGTCTTCTTCGGCGACGACTGCCGGAGAAGCCGCCAGTGCCGCAAGCCTTTCGGCGGAAACAGCTACGACAAAAGCTAGCGAGGCACAGGCGTCGGCATCCGCTGCGGCAGGATCGGCGTCTGCAGCGAACACGGCCAAGCAGTCTGCCGAATCAGCAGCGCAACGAGCTGAAGAAGCGGCTTCGTCAGTGGGTGATCCGCTTGGCAAGGAAGAAGCGTCTCAGACCTACGCAACCAAAACCGAATTGACGACGGGTTTGCAGGGAAAGGCTGCAACGGATCACGCTCACAGCCTCTCGCTTGGCGGAGATGCGTCTGGCACGGCTTCGATCGGTGCGACCCCATCGACGCTCACTGTGACGCTCACAAACTCGGGGGTAACGGCTGGAAGTTACGGGCAATCATCTGGTGAGACCATTTCTTGGGGTGGCAACTTTATTGTTCCGCAGTTCTCTGTTGACGCGAAGGGGCGCGTCACAACTGCCCGAAACAGGACGCTTTCACTTCCCGAGGAGGTCACGTGGGAAACGCTCAGTGGCAAGCCTTCGACTTTCACGCCCGCTGCACACTCGCACGAGATCGCGCAGGTTAACGGCCTTCAACAGGCTCTGGACGGCAAACAGCCAACAGGGAACTACTCAACCGCAGGTCACACACATACGAAGTCGGATGTCACAGACTTTGCTCACAGCCACGCGATCTCAGACGTAACCGGATTGCAGGAAGCGCTCGACGCTAAGGCGACTTCGTCTGAACTCGGCGCATTGGCCAAGAAGAACAAGATCACGCTTGACGACATTGAGGGTGACATTGATTTAGGGGAATATGCCGATGGCTAAAAACGTTTCACAAATGGGCATTACCAAAGCGGCGTTGGCGACTGCTACCGGTAAGGCCAAGCAAATCCTGATCGTGCGAGACGACGGCTTTAGACCTGTCGTCATGGACGGAGCGACAGCCGGCGGTCATCCGGTTGCGATGAAGTCTGAAGTGGTCAGTCAGGGAACCGCTCTCACGCAGGCATTGAATAACGCAACGAGTGATGTCGTCCGATACTCGGCGCAGTCTTTGAATGCCACCCAGCAGGGTCAAGTGCGCACAAATATCGGGCTTGGAACAGCCGCCGTTAAAGCGGAAGGGGACTTTGTCTCTTCGGCGGAATTGACAACGGCACTTAGCGATTTGATTACAGAGTTTGGCGGCACGGTGCCGGCTGACTGAAAAGGACACAAACAATGGCAAAGACTTTAGAAGAAGTTAAGGCTGAGTATCTTTCGGCCGCGAAGAACAGACAGTGCGGCGCGTGGGTTGTCAAAGACCCTGAGACCGGTGCCGTTGTCGCAAACAGCGCAGCGAAATTCCGACACTCTTTCGATGGCGGCGCTTCATGGGTTGAGGCGCAGCAGCGCACGACGGATCTTTATCGAAGCGCCGACGGCAAGTATTACGAAGAAAGCACTCTACCGGAGCAAACGGACGAGTTCTGCACTGAACGTTACGCCAAGGAAATGCGCTCAGAGCGCAACGCCAGAATCGCTGACACTGATAAGTATGCGCAACTGTCAGACGTCACAGTTCTTAAGACTGCAAGGAGCAAACGAGAAGCGCTCACAGACGAGGAGCGCCAGTCCGTGCTGACGTATCGCGAACAGCTTCGCGACTTGCCCGAGCAAAGTGGTTGGCCGTTTGTGGACTTCCCGACTGTGCCGACGTGCGTAGCCGTTGAGGTCAACGCCAAGATCGCGCTGCGCGTGGCAAACCGCAACATGTATCGGAGAACATTATGAGTCTCAAATCGAAACTGAAAGCCCTGATTCAGGCGGGAAGCGGTCAAGCCATGCCGTCAGACCAAGGCATCGAGCTTGATCCAAATATTGAAAGCTACGTTGCGCCGTGTGATGGCTACTTGACAGGATTCGTCAATACTTCGGATAGCGGTGCGCAGTCCGGTTACGTTGGCTTTGTTCAAAACGGATGGGGAGCCGGCGACTTCATCGTTCATTCGGGATATGGGTATTCAACCTCACGACTCGCTGTAGCTAAAGGTAAAACGGTCAACATCTACAAAGGAAGAAACGGAATGTTTACCGCACTATCATTTATCAAATCCCTGTCTGGGGGGGGGTAGTCCGCTCGAAATTCGACGCGTGGGAGGTGGCTTATGGCAACGCTTAAGTCACTCCTGCGCAAACTTGCTTGCCAAACGAGCACTCAGTGTTTCCCAGGCGGAACTGACGATCGAATCAATATCTCACTTACCCAAGAGGAGACTCAATACGTCGCGCCTGAAGACGGATGGGTTACTCTCGAAGCAACGGGCACGGACATCCAAACTGAATTACTTGGACCAGTCGTCCAGTCGCTGTCAAACAACCATTACGGTTCCTGGGGACGATGTTATCTGCCAGTTTGCAAAGGCGACAGTATCAACATTTGGGGACTTTCTGGAGCAACATCGCATCAAGCGCATTTTGTGCCAGCGAGAGGATTTGTCTAATTTGTTCTTTTGGGAGGTAGCGGCATGAGTCTGAAGTCCTACCTCCGCGAGCTTTTGAAGAAAAGCTCAAAGTTTGCGTTTGCCGATCACCAGTCCTCTGTTCGAATCAGTGTGCCGGCCGGTTCGGATGCGTTTACCTATACGCCGCCTTCTGACGGATACCTCTGCATGGGAGGCAGCCAAGCAGCCAGCAAGTCACTCAGATTGTCTGCCGGAGCCGAAGGTGAAGTAGCTCCTGAAATGGGAATCCTCATTAGAGACTCTCAATGCGAAGGCTCGCTTTTTATCCCTGTAACGAAAGGCAGAACCTGCAACATCAGAACGGAGCAATCCGACAACATTTGGTGGTGTGTTTTCATACCGTGCCTGGGGGGGGATTAGTAAAGCTCTTGCGTCGCTTGTGCGCAAAGGAGGCCGGCTATGCCTTCGCTTAAAAACCTCCTGCGCAGCCTGGTTAAATCTTCGATTGGCCAAGGCTACATCTCTGACCAAGCAATCGAGCTGTCGCTTTCGTCAGGCACACCACTTGAGTACACCGCTTCGACAAACGGCGTGCTCTTCGTTGAGGTTGTCCCTTCCACGGCGGGAGCATGGATTAATGCGTACACGGTGGTTGAGTCCGGACAAGCATTCCGAGCTCAAAGTAATGAGCGAACAAGTGCTAACCCAACGTCGATCAATCTTAGCCTTCGCAAAGGGCAAACCGTTCGCGTTGATGCCTATTGGACAGGTAGCGCCACGGTTTCGTGTCGATTCATGCCGTGCGTGGGTGACGCCTGAAGGTTGTTTCAAAAAGGAGGTTCATCATGGCTTCGCTTAAGAACCTCCTCAGAGAAATGCTTTCGAGCTTTCGGTCGTCCCATAGATCGGTGCCAGGCTCCGAAGTGATTTATCACGACACGACAATAGGAAGCGGATTCGGAAATGTAGCCAGTTACGTTGCACCGTCCGACGGCATTTTTGTAGTGCAAGTAGAGTCACCCGTTACTGACTTATACATTCGGAAAAATGATTTGGATTGGATCGGGACGAATTACGTTGCGGGCGCGTGGCCTGTCTGCTACGTGCCGTGTCGATCAGGCGAAACAATCCAGTGGTACACGGTCAGTACCGAAGCAACATCTAATTGCCATATCCGTTTCTACAAATACGTCGGCGCTTAAAACGACCAAGCCCTCTTCGGAGGGCTTTTTCATGCCTGCTACATGAAGTCGGATTGCTCCGAAAGAATGCTTGTGCGCGTGAGCTGTCCATAAAGGTCAATCATGGCGGTGGACAATCGAAGCATTTCTTTTTGGGGGAGCATCTCAAATGACGAAAGACGAGGCTAAGGCGCTTTTAGAAAAGCTTGGTATGAAGGTCGACGAAGTGAGCGATGAGCTTGAGGCGAAGATCACGGAGTGGAAATCCGGCCTTGACGCAGAGACGCGCCGAGCCGTGCGCCCGTACTGGATCACGATTTCTGTGATCGCGTTTGTTCTCGGCTGCGGCGTTGGGCATCTCTTTTTCTAAGGACTTCTAGTGATGCAACGGATGGCCGACCTTGCGTCCTACTTCTCGAACCTTGGCCTTGACAGGTCAATCACAGCGCTCGGGTCGATCGCTGGCGCGGTGTGGGGCTTTGCTTTCTCAGAAGCGATTTGGCCTCTTGTTTGGTGGCTGGCCATTTTTATCTGCATCGACTTCCTGACCGGCTGGATCGCGGCATCAAAGACCGGAGATTTTGACTCCCACATTCTTCGGGACGGGGTAACGCGAAAGGTATTGATCGTTGCGGTCTGTGGTCTTTCTCACGGCTTGGACGTGCTTTTTGAGCCAGTCATCGGGGTGTCGATCTTTCAAACGATGGTCATCTGCATGTATGGCTTGGGCGAGTTCGCGTCGATCATCGAGAACCTTGAGAAGGCGGGTTATGGGCATTCGATTCCGCCGATTCTGCGCAGGCTTATTGGCGCGCTGAACAACAAGCTGGAGGACACGGTCGACAAGATCGAAGGAGATAAAAAGTGAAAATCGGGTACTTCGACACGAAAGAGTTTGAATCTAAGGACGGAGCCAAGTCGCCGTTTGGCGAGACGGTGGTGCGCAAAGAGCTCGTGCATCTTCTGAACCGAATCCGAGAGAAGTGGGGCAAACCGATCATCGTCAACTGTGCCTATCGCTCTCCTGAGCACAACAAGGCCGTGGGCGGCGCGGAGAACTCGTACCACGTGCAGGGACTTGCGGCAGACATTCGACCTGAAAACTTGGAAGACCTGCCTGAGCTGCAGGACTTGTGTCTGGACATGGTGACCGATGGTGGCGTTGGCATTTACAACACGTTCGTTCACGTGGATGCACGCGGGCGCCGGGCGCGTTGGGATAGCCGGAGTTAAGAATGTGCGAAATCAGCGACTTCTATAGCCGGGTCAACTCCCTACGCGATACGTATGGGCGTTTGTTGAAACCTGAACGTGTGCAAGATGCTGACGATCAAGCCGAGATCGAAGAGCTCGAACATCTCCGTAAAGAGGTCGCGCGTAAGCGTCGACGCCAAGAGATCGAAGCGCTTCGTCGTGAGCTAAGAGAAGACCCGTATGCGGTGTGGAAATGACCTGGCTTAAATACCTCGGCGCAGCACTGGCGGCTGTAGCACTCTTCGTGTCCGGCTACAAGTATGCGGCGGCACTTTATGAGGCGGACATTGCCGATCTACAGGTTCAGCACGCTTTGGCTATGAAGGAAAAGACTGATGAGTACCGATCAAAAGAGCAGAGCCAAGCGCAGCAGCTCGCGGATGCTTGGGATAAATACGAAAAGGCTCGCGCTGAGTATGTTAGTTTGCGTGGCGACGTTGACCGGGTGCGCAAGCTCGCCGATAACTATCGCTCCAGACTGTCCGAAGCCGGTACCGATTCCTGCGACGCTATCAAAGAGCGACTCGCCAGTTGCACGCGACTACTCGAAGAAGGTGCAGAACTATCTGCTGAGGGTGCAAGACTTTCTGAGGAAATAGCCTCAAAGAAGGATACATTGTCAATAGTTCGAAGGACAAAATAAAAAGGCCGCTCAATCAAGCGGCCTTTAGAAACGAGCTTTTTAGGCTACAAGTTTCTCTTCTTCTTGATATTTGTCGATCGAATTCGCAATAGCAATCGCTAAAGCGTCTTGGTCAACTTTTTTGACGGACTCAAGAAGAGCCCTGGCAACTGGATCAAGGGTTTCGTCGCTGGGACGAAGATCCTTCGATACAAAAAAATCATTGAACATTCTCTTTTTCACCTCCTAAGCATCCCTCGACATTGAGCCAACGACCAGTAACGTGAACTTTCAAGTTGTTTGTTTGTTCCGCTTTGATCGCTTTTGCAAGTTCTTGGAATAGCCACAGTTGAGCAGGTTCTCGAGCGTATAGCCTTAGAGCCTCTGGATGCACATTTTCATTGATGGCAAAAGCGTGAAGGATAGAGGTCAGATAAACGCTTAACGCTTCTTCTTTGGCCTCGTCAACTTCTTCAAAAACTAGTTTGTCATGAAGATTTGGACACAAATGGGTATCCAACTGCTTAACAACGCGGCAACGTTTTCCTGCACTGCAGAAAACCAGTTCCGAGATTCCTAGCACCAACTCACCTTCCATGATGGCAAAAAACACCACACGGTTAGGTGAGCTAGTCGCATTCGTTGACAGGGAGTACTCTACCTCATCCAGAACTATCGAATAAGGGCTGTTAGCATCACCAATCGTCTGTTGCCCCCATGCCGCACGTGTTTTTGCAAGCAAATCAGCATCAAACACTGCAATGCTAAAACGCGGAATGCGCTCTGAGTTTGCTGAATCTTGAGTCACCACTAGCACCTACCTTTCCAGGGAGATAATCAGGTACCCTGATTCTATATGAAAGCTCTGTAAACCATGTTTTTTAGTGGCTTCTATTTATCTTGGAAACAACATATAGTTGAGGGTGCAAGACTTTCTCAAGGAATAGCGGCGAAAAAAGATGCAGTGGTGAAAATTCTCGCAAGCAACTGAATTTTTGGTAGTAACAAAGGTAGCAATGGAAATATTTACCTTCTGGAATGCCTATAAATCCAGGGTGGTACGAATCCCGCCGCCCCACGAAATTCCAGGAAAAGGAGATGTGCCAATTCGGTTCGTCTCCTTTTTTTATTTTTCAGTTCCGGCCGAAAATTATTTTGGCGAGCGCATGCACAGCGACGGCAACGACACAGAAGAAGATCGCCAGATCCACCGGCATTGCGAAAAAGAGCTCGTTTCGCTCGACCGTGATGTAGGACATTTCGCACATCAGAAGAAAGGCAAAATCGCGCCGAACCCAAATCTGAACGGACAACACGATCAATATCGCCAAAATTCCGTACTTGCCGAAAATGACTACCCACCCGGGAACTCGAGTTTTCAGAGACGTTTCCCACTTATCCAGGACAAGCCGTGCGTGCAGCCCGACGTGAACGGCTGCAGCCAGGAAGAACCACATGGAAAGTGACACATGGATCGTTCGATAGGAAAGATCCATGCGCCAAACCTGCGGTGTTACGGAAGCAAACAGAGTCTGCGAGCACATCACACCGGAGATGAAGGAGGCGGCAAAGGTCGCAAACAACACGATGTTGGAAATTGTGCCGACACGACTTTTTGCTTTTGGACGTCGTGGGCGCTTGACTTCCATGCCGAACCATGTCCCGAAGTGCTGCTGCAACCAGGTGCGATTGACAAGCAAATGCGTGCAGACGATGAGAAGACTTGCCGTGCCCAGCATCTCATGCAGCGGGTTTTGAGTGAGGCGGTCGTACATGACTACGAAAAAGAGCAACAGCAAAACCGCATCAAGGCGCATGCGCCGAGTCCAATTGAGCAGAGGATCGGCGGATTCGAAGTAGGAATCAATCCTCATGGCAATTGCTCGGTTTTATCGAGTGCCGACTTTTTTCCCAAGTTCGTAGGCCATTTGCGGGAATTCGGTCGATTCGCACATGCCTCGGGTGCCGCTGTCCGTGGCAACGACGCGCCCCATATCGGTCCAGCCCATGTATCGAACCAAGGTTTCGTAGTGGGACTCCAGAGCGGTATACGTCCAGTCGTTGTTGTTCCAAGCCGCGGCCAGCAAGACGGTCTGGCGAGGACTGTGAAGCTGACTGTTGATCGCGTAGAAACGGTCGATCACAAGCTTGAGCTGCGCGGAAAATCCGAAGTAGTACAACGGTGTACTCAGGACAACAAGGTCGCAGTCGATGAGATGAGGATTGAGCTCGAACATGTCATCACGATAGACGCACGGCGACGAGCCCAGACCGCAATGGTCGCACCCGCTGCAGGCTGTGACGCGCCTGAAGGCGGCATCGAATCGATAGATTTCGGCCCCGACTTCCTTGGCGCCGCGAATGAACTCGTCGGTCAGCAAAAAGGAAGCGCCTCGACGATGCGGACTGCCGGTGACGACCGTGATTTTCTTTGGCGCAGAGGCGGCAGCCACAGGCAAGACACCGGCGGCGGCAACCGCAGCGGCGGTCTGAAGCAGTTTCCTGCGTTCGACGAAGCGAATCGGATGTACGAGGTCGGAGACGTTCTGTGTTGACATTTTTTTCTCCATTGGTGAGCCGAAGGCCGTAGTGAAAGCTTTCGGCTCGGTAAGACAATCCTGCACAATGAGGGCGCTTGAAGCCTGGCCTGCATGAGGCGAGCTGTCCCGTTACTTCGCCTGGACGCTGCGTTTTGCGAGGATGCGATCAAGAACGCTCTGAGCCGTCTTGGCGTAGTCGGCTCCGACCTCCGTTTCGATGACCTTGACGAAATCGCGCATCTGTTCCGGTGTGGTGCCGGTGTTCATTGCGGCGTTGAAGTGGAAGTTCATCTGGCCAGCAGTGCCGGTCATGCCGCCCAACGCGCCGATGGTCGCCAGTTCGCGGCTCTGAGCGTCGAGGTTGTCGCGAATGAAGATGTCGCAAAAGAGATGTTCTTTGAGGAACGTGTCGATTCTGGGAGCAAAGAGCTGATAGCCGGACGGAGGTGGAATTTCGGTGCGACCGCCCAGTTTGGCGCGGACTTTGGCTCCGTATTCACTACTGTCCAAATTGAATTGCAAAGCCAGAAGGTTTTGCAAAATTCGAGGGGGTGATCGAAGGGCCGGCCCCTTTTTCATGACTATGTCAGATATTTAAGGTGCTGCAGATAACAAAAATGGCGAGGAAGCATGTAAATTGGAAAGTCGCTAAACAACCCAACACAGCCCTCGCCATGGCCAGCAATTCTACAGACTTTGCTCTTCAGAATGCACCTACCAGCTTTTTTGCGCAGTTGATTGATCTACTGCCCAAAAATCGCCTACTGGCGCATTTTGACAAACATTGCCCCCGACGCAGTGCCACCAAGTTCAGCGCTTGGGATCATTTCATCGCCCTGCTCTTCTGCCATCTCGCCGGCTGCGATTCGTTGCGCGAACTTGACGACGGGCTGTATTCGGCTTGTGGCAAGCTCAACCACCTCGATGCCAAGCCTATGAAGCGCACAGCGCTTGCCTATGCCAACCAGACACGTTCCTATCGAATCTTCGAACAGTGCTACATGCTGTTGTTGGATTACTTTAAGCCGATGTTGGGGCGAAGGAAACTTCAAAAAGCCTTTGAAAAGCTCGTCTACTCGCTAGATTCGACAACCATCACTGTCTGTCTGAGCCGCTTTGACTGGGCGAAATATCGCACATCGAAGGGAGGGTTCAAACTTCACACCATCATCGACAATGACCACTTAATGCCGTGCGTAATGAATCTGACTACCGGAAAGGTACACGATGCCGCACTGGCACAAACAACCATCGAGAAACTGCCTGCCGCCAACATAACGGTCGTTATGGATCGCGGCTACAACGACTACTCGCTCTTTGCCTGGCTCTCGAAGCGAGGCACTACATTCGTCACTCGCCTCAAGGACAATGCCGTAACGACGCCGCTGAAGAAGGGGTGCCGCAGCGAGGGTGACAACTATGGCGATTAGCAGTTTGAATTCGATAGTCCTGCCGGACGAGAAGCTTGCGGCGAGCTTCAGTTTCGAGTCGTTCAATGGCACGACACAGACAACGACCGCTGGCAGATCGAGCTCTTCTTCAAGAAAATCAAGCAGAACCTGAAGATCAAAAGCTTCATTGGCACCAACGAAAACGCCGTCATGAGCCAAATTTGGACAGCTGCCATTGTGACGCTGCTCATCGAGGTGCTCAAGCAGAGATCCTTGCACAAATGGTCTTTTCCAAGGCTTCTGCACTTCGTCCGTCTGAATCTCATGACACACAAAAGTCTGCGAGTCTGGCTTGACTATCCTGATGTACGAATGAATGACGGAAAACGAAACCTGGAGAAGCCTCCGGAGATAGGAATGCAGGCGCAATTACCCTTTTAATCGCAAGAGAGGGGCTACTTTTTGTCCCGAAAATGCAAGCCTTTGATTTGAAAGGAGGTGACTTCCGTCTAAGCGGGAATGCATATTTTCAATTTGGACAGCAGTGAAAAAAGAGAATAAAAACAAGGTGTTAGAGTATATTCGGAAGAAAAAAAGGAAAAAACGCACAAAAAATATTTGACAAAAGAGTCGGAGGCGATCATAATTCGCAACCTCGTTTGACGGGAAGCCAAAAATGAGTCGCGAACAACGAC
>OGNW01000224.1_pt1 | contig 58140 bp, 56 predicted proteins | sample 1573591 | NCBI WGS metagenome assembly OGNW01 (sample SAMEA2581894, study PRJEB24529) | metagenome | biome: Human gut stool | place: China | collected 2011
CAGGACTTAGATTTTTTACTGTATATGGACCAGCTGGTAGACCAGATATGGCATACTTTAGCTTTACAAATAAATTAAGAAATAATGAAGCTATAGAGGTATTTAATTATGGTAATTGTAAAAGAGATTTTACTTATATAGATGATATAGTTTATGGAATAAAATCTGTAATGGAAAAAGCTCCAGAAAGAAAATTGGGAGAGGATGGATTACCAATACCACCTTATTCAATTTATAATATAGGTAATAATAGTCCAGAAAATCTATTAGATTTTGTAACTATATTACAAGAAGAACTGGTAAATGAAGGAATATTACCTAAAGATTATGATTTTGAATCTCATAAGAAATTAGTACCAATGCAACCAGGAGATGTACCTGTAACTTATGCAGATGTAAGTACATTAGAGAGAGATTTTAATTTTAAGCCTAAAACAAGTTTGATAGAAGGACTAAGGAAATTTGTTAAATGGTACAGAGAATTTTATATGGGAGAATAAAATATGAAAATAGGAATAGTATTTGGAACAAGACCAGAAGCTATAAAAGTAGCTCCTGTATATCATGAGTTAAAAAATAATGATGTTGATGTAAAAGCTGTTGTTACAGGACAACATAAAGAGATGCTTTATCAAGTATTGGATTTATTTGAGATAAAGCCAGATTATGATTTAGAAATAATGAAACAAGGGCAAGGATTATCAGAATTAACTGGAAGATTAATGCTTAAGTTAGATGAGATAATTAAAAAAGAAAAATTTGATTATGTATTAGTTCAAGGAGATACTACTTCTGTTTTAACAGGAGCATTATCAGCTTTCTATAATCAAATACCAGTAGGGCATATAGAAGCGGGATTAAGAACAGGAAATATTTATTCTCCATTTCCAGAGGAAGCAAATAGAAAATTAGTAGGAACAATTACAGATATACATTTTGCTCCAACAGATGTAAATGTAGAAAATTTATTAAAAGAAGGATACCAAAAAGAGAAAATATTGAAAGTAGGAAATACTGTAATAGATGCGTTATATTGGGTAAAACAAAATAAACAAAAAGATTTAGAAGAGATTAAGAAGAAATATGGAATAGAAAATAAAAAATATATTCTTTTAACTATGCATAGAAGAGAAAATTGGGGAAAACCAATGGAAGAGACTTTAAGAGCAGTTAGAGACTATTTAGAAAGACATAAAGATTTATACATAGTATTTCCTATGCATTTAAATCCATTAGTAAGAGAAGTAGCTCATAAAGTATTAGATAGTTTTGAAAGGAAAATATTAATAGAACCACTAGAATATTTAGAGTTTATAGCAGTAATGGATGGAGCTCATTATATAATGACAGATTCTGGTGGAGTTCAAGAAGAAGCACCAAGTTTAGGAAAACCAACATTGGTATTAAGAGATACAACAGAAAGACCAGAAGCTATAGAAGCAGGAACAGCAAAATTAGTAGGAACTAAATATGATGAAGTAATTAAATATATGGAGCTATTAGAAGGAGAATTATATCAACAAATGTCCAAAGCTAATAATCCATATGGAGATGGAAAAACATCTCAAAGAATAAGAGAGTATTTACAAAGTATTTAACATAAGGGAGTAAAGAGAAATGGAAGAATTATTACAAAGAGCAAAAGAAAAAGATTTAACAGTTACAATACTTGGAATGGGGTATATTGGATTACCAACAGCAATAGCCTTTGCTAAAGCAGGATTTACAGTAAAAGGATTTGATGTAAATAAGAAAGTAATAGAAACTTTAAGAGCTGGACATATTCATATAGTGGAACCATCACTTCAAGAAGCTTTTGAGGAAGCATTAAAAAGTGGAAGATTAATACCAACAGATAAATTAGAAAAATCAGATGTATTTATAATATCAGTACCTACACCATTTAAAAAGAATCATGAAGAAAAAATAGCAGATTTGTCTTATGTAGAAAGTGCATCTAAAGAAGTAGCAACAGTATTAGAGGAAAATAACTTAGTAATATTAGAGTCAACAGTACCACCAATGACAACAAAATTAATGACAAACATACTAGAAAGAGAATCGGGAATATCAAGAGATAAATTTATGAGTGTACATTGTCCAGAAAGAGTATTACCAGGAAGAATTCTATATGAATTAGAACATAATGATAGAATAATAGGAGCAGAAAGAAGAGAAGCTGGAGAGTATACAAAAGTAATATATGATGCAATGGTAAAAGAGGGAACTTGTTATATAACTGATGATATAACAGCAGAGATGTGTAAATTAGTAGAAAATACATTTAGAGATGTAAATATAGCTTTTGCAAATGAACTTTCAGTAATTTGTGATAAGTTAGGAATAGATGTATTTGAGTTAATAAAATTAGCAAATAAACATCCAAGAGTAAATATATTAACACCAGGAGCAGGTGTAGGTGGACACTGTTTAGCAGTAGATCCATGGTTTATAGTAGAGAAATTTCCAAAAGAAGCAAATGTAATAAGAGAAGCAAGATTAATAAATGATTTTAAACCAAGATTTATAGTAAATAAGGTAGATGAGATATTAAAAGGAAATAAAGAATTAACAGTAGGAGTATTAGGATTAGCTTACAAACCAGATATAGATGACTTAAGAGAATCTCCAGCAATGGAAATAGCAGAGATACTAAGAGATAAAGGATATAAGGTAGTAGCTTGTGAACCAAATGTTAATACTCAAGAAGTAAATGGATTTGGATTGTATTCTTTTGATGAGATGTTAGAAAAATCTGATTATTTAGTATTAGCTCAAGGACATAGGGAATTTAAAGAGAAGATAGAAGTATTAAGAAGTAAAAAAATATATGATTGTTTAGGAATAGTAGGATAATTTAAATATAAAGAATTTATTAAGAGTTAACTTTAAATTATTATTTAGTAATTTATTTACTTGATATGTTAGAGAAATGAGAAATATTAGAGTAAACTAAATAAATATTTTGAAGATTTTTAATTAGTTCATTATAAATTAGAATTTAACTATAGAAGAATTAATGGAGAAAAAATTGAATAAAAATAGAATGAATTACATTTTATGTACACCTAATATAACTAAAATAGGAGGGGCTCAACTTTATATATTAAGAAGAATTAAATATTTAATAGAAAATTATGAGGATATTAATATTATTTTACTAACAATAAAATTTCATGAAAAAGATTTAATATTAAAAGAATTTAAAAAATTTAATATATTAGAAGTTGAAGAAAGAATATTATATGATTTTCAAACTAAAAAAAATGTTAATTATTTATATAATATTTTAAAAGAAAGAATAGTTTCAGAAATAGAAACAATTATAGAAAGTACTTGTTTTGCTATGAAAACTTTAGAAATTGTATCTAATAAGTTAAAAGCAAAATTTTATATATACTTAACGATAGAGTTACCTTTTTTTCAAGATAAAAACTTAAATTTTTATCTTGAAAAAATGAAAAGAGGAGAATTAATAGGTGTTAGTAGAGAGACATTAAGAGTTAGTTTTGGAAAATATTATGAAGAAAAATATAATAAATATGTAAATATAGGATTTGATTTAGAAGAAGTTGGGATAGATTATATAAAAATGAAAGAGTTAAAACTAGAAAAAAATACAAATATTTTTAGAATACTTATAATATCTAGATTAGAAAAGAAATATGTTGAAAAAACAATAAAAGAAGTATTAAAAATATCAAAAAAATATTTAAAGTTAAATATAGAATTAATTATTATTGGAGACTCAACAGATGGAAAAGAAAAAGTTAGATTAGAAAAAGAGTATTATTCAACTCAAAATTTAAAAATAAGATTTTTAGGATATTTAAACCCTTTATTTAGAGAATTATATTTAAATTCTGATCTATTTATAGGTATGGGAACTTCTTTAGTTAATGCTGCTGCTTTTGGATGTACTTCATTAGGAATAGATCCTAGAAATAGTCAAGCTTCAGGATTTTTAGGAATAGATTTATTTAGTTTTGGATATCCAAGTAATGATAAAACTTATAATATTGCTGATAAAATAGAAGAATATCTATCTCTTAATGATGAAATAAAAAATATTTATAAAAAAAAGACATTAGAGTTTTTTAAAGAAGAATATGATTTTAAAACTGTTATGAAAAAATTAGACTCCTATATTATAGAAAGTAAATTAGTTAATAAAGAAAAATTAAGAACAAAGATTGATATAATTTTAATTTTTAAATATTATTTGAAAATAATAATATATAAATTAAAATTAGAGAAATATATAAAAAAAATATATAAAAGAAAAAAATTCTTAGAAATGTAGGGGAAAGAATGAGTAAAAAATTAGAATTATTTTTAGAAAATTTTATATTCTATGGTGGACTTTCTATGCTACAGAAAGCTCTACCATTTATCACACTACCAATAATTACTAGATTATTAGTGGAGCCAAGTGCTTATGGAATTGCAGATATGTTTAATTTAATAATTTCCTTTGGAAGTGCCTTGGCTATTTTGGGAATGTATGATGCTATATTTAGAGAGTTTTTTGAAGACAAGAATAACAAAGAGTATCAGAAAAGAGTAACAGCAACTGGAATGAACATAGTATTGGGTTCAGGATTACTAATAATGATACTAGTTATTATTCTTAAAATATTTATAGGAAAACAGATGTTTGGTAGTTTAGAATACTCCAATTTGGTTGTTTTATCAGGAGTTGGAATATATTTATCTGCTATAAATGGTATTGTAGCAGCTCCTACAAGGATGAGAAATCAAAGAAAAATATATTTAATAAGAGGTTTGACATTTCCATTATTAGGTTTCTTAATAACAATAATTTCAATAAAATTGGGATATACTTATGAAGCTTTAATTTATGGAACTATAGGAATGTCATTAATATCTGTGATAAGTTTTTATATTCTAAATAAAAATGATTTTTCTTTAAAGATATTTGATAAAAAGATAGCAAAAGAACTATTTAAAATAGGGTTACCATTAGTACCTACATTTTTAATTTATTGGGTATTTCATTCTATGGATAGGATAATGATAAACAGAATATTAGGTAGTTCAGAGTTAGGGATATATACAGTTGGTTCTAAAGTATCATCAGTAAGTCAGCTAATATATTCAGCTTTTGCTGGTGGATGGAGTTATTTTGCTTTTTCTACTATGAAAGATGAAAATCAAGTAGAGACCAATTCAAAAGTATTTGAGTATTTAGGGATAATAAGTATTTTTATGTATATACTATCTCAACCATTTATATCTCCAGTTTTTAACTTCTTTTTGAAGGGAGAGTATATAAGAGGAAAAGAAGTATTTGCTTTTTTATTTTTATCTCCATTAATATTAATGTTGTATCAAACAGTAGGAAATCAAGTGATAGTAATAAAGAAAAGTTACTTAGGAACATTAGCTTTACTATTGGGAGCCATTTTAAATATTGGGTTAAATTTTGTTTTTATAAAGAGCCATGGAATAGAAGGAGCAGCTTTTTCAACTTTAAATAGTTATATATCATCAGTTATTATAATGTGTTTAATTTGTTATAGATATAAACTATTTATTGTATCTAGAAGATTCTTACTTATTAGTATTTTAATTTTAATAGGAATATATTTAGATTTTTTTCTTAAAGAATATATTTTTTATAAGTTAACTTATGGAATTACGTTAATATTTATTTTTATATTTTATTTAAAAGATTTAAAAAAATTATTGAGAAGTAGGTAATGTTAAATGAAAGGAATAAAAGAAAGAATAATAAAAGAAATAAAGTCTCCTGGTGGAAGTTTGAGTTTTTTTGAATTTGAAAAAGACCTAAATTTTGAGATAAAAAGAATTTATTATATTTATAAATTTTCTGAAAAAAATAGAAGAGGATTTCATGCACATAAAAACTTAAAGCAAGTAATGTTTTGCCCACATGGGAAAATAGAAGTAGAGTTTGATAATGGAAAAGAGAAAGAGAAATATTTATTAGATTCTCCAACAAAAATTTTAGTGGTAGAAAAAGGTTATTGGAGAGAATTTGTTTCTTTAGAAGAAGGAAGTATTTTATGTGTAGGAGCTTCTGATATTTATGATGAAAGTGATTATATCAGAAATTATGAAGAGTATTTAAAATGGGAGGAAGAGAAAAATGAAAGTACCATTTAGTATTTTGGAAAGACAATATAAAATGTATCAAGAAGAATATGAAACTAAAGCTTTGGAAATTTTAAGAAAAGGTTGGTATATTTTAGGAGAAGAAACAGAAAAGTTTGAAAAAGAGTATGCTAAGTATGTTGGAACAAGATATTCTTTAGGTATAGATAATGGGTTGAATGCTTTAGTTTTAGCTTTTAGAGCTTTAAATATTGGACAAGGAGATGAAGTGATTGTTCAAGGAAATACATTTATAGCTACAGTAATGGGAATAACTATAAATGATGCAACTCCTATTTTTGTAGAACCAGATGAGTTTTATAATATTAATATAGAAAAAATAGAGGAAAAAATAACAGAAAGGACAAGAGCTATTTGCGTAGTTCATCTTTATGGGCAAGCTACTAAAATGGATAAAGTTTTAGAATTATGTAAAAAATATAATTTGAAATTAGTTGAAGATTGTGCTCAAGCTCATGGGGCAGAATTTAATGGACAAAAAGTAGGAAGTTTTGGAGATGTTGGATGTTTTAGTTTCTATCCTGGAAAAAATTTAGGGTGTTTTGGAGATGGGGGAGCAATAACAACTAATAATGAAGAGATTTATAGAAAAATAAAAATGTTAAGAAGCTATGGAAGTGAAAAAAAATATCATCATATTGAAGTTGGATATAATGCAAGATTAGATGAATTACAAGCTGGTTTATTGAGAATAAAGTTAAGCCATTTATCAGAATTAACAAAAGAGAGAGAAGAGATAGTAAAAAGATATTTAACTGAAATAAAAAATCCATTAATTCAGTTACCAAAATTAAGAAAGAATTGCACACATGTATGGCATTTATTTGTGATAAAAGTAGAAGATAGAGATAAATTTCAAAAATATTTAGAGGAAAATGAAATAGGAACAGTAATACATTATCCAATACCACCTCATCTATCAGAAGCTTATAAATACTTAGGATATAAAGCAGGAGATTATCCAATAACAGAGGATTATGCAAATACAGTAGTAAGTTTACCATTATATAATGGAATGACTAAAGAAGAAATAGAGTATGTAATAAAGAAAATAAATGAGTATAAGTAGGTAGAGGATGAAAATATTAAAATATGAAAAAAAATATAAAAAAGAATGGGATGACTTTGTAGAAAACTCTAAAAATGGAACTTTCTTAATAAAAAAAGATTATATGGAATACCATAAAGATAGATTCTCAGATGACTCTTACATTATAGTAGATGAAAAAGATAAAATACAAGCATTAATTCCTGGAACTATAAAAGATGATATTTTTTATACACATAGAGGATTGACTTATGGTGGCTTTATATTAAATAAAGAATCTAAAATAAAAGATATTAAAGAATATTTTAATTTATTAAATGAAGAGTTAAAAAATATAGGGATAAAAAAAGTGATATATAAATTAATTCCCTATATTTATCATTCTTATCCGAGTCAAGAAGATGAGTATATTCTTTATACACTTGATGCCAAAAATATTTTTACTGGAATATCTTCAACTATTGATTTACAATCTAATTTTAAATTTAATAGTTTAAGAAAAAGAGGAATTTCTAAAGCTAAGAGATTAGAATGTTTTATAGAAAAGGATAATGATTATAAAGAATTTTGGAAAATTTTACAGGAAAATTTAGAAAAAAATCATAATACTAAGCCTGTTCATTCGTTAAATGAAATATTATATTTAAAATCATTATTTAGAAATAATATAGAGTTGTATGTAGTAAAAAATAAAAAACTAGAAGTTATAGCAGGAGTTGTTTTATATATAAATAAAGATGTTATCCATGTTCAATATATTTCAGCTAATGAAGAAGGAAAAGAAAATTCTGCTTTAGATTTTTTATTTAATTATTTAATAAAAGAAAAGTTTAAAGATAAAAAATATTTTGATTTTGGGACTTCAGTAGAAGAAGATGGAAAATATCTAAATGAAGGACTAATTTTCCAAAAAGAAGGATTTGGAGCTAGAGGGATAGTATATAAGCAGTTTGAGTATAATGTAAAATAGGGAGTAAAAAATGATAATAGCAGGAGATGGATGGGGAGCAGAAGCTGTATATGCTGGAATAATAAGATATACCAAAGATTTTAGCATATCTACAACAGACGAGAATTTAATAAAAAAAGCAACAAGAGATGGAATTAAAATCGTAACATTAGAAGAAATAAAAAATGAAATTATTGTATGTGCGGGATATAAAAAAATTATATTAAAAGATTTTTTAAAGAAAAATAGAATAATAAATATTCACTACTCATTACTACCTAAATATAGGGGATATCATTCAACAGTTTGGGCTATTTTGAATAATGAAGAATTTCTGGGAGCTACTATTCATTTAATGAATGAAAATATAGATGATGGAGATATAATTTTTCAATATAAAGTAAAAAATGAAATAGATAAAAATTCATATGATTATATGATTGAGTTTAATAAATGTATTGAAAAGAATATTTATGAAGTAATAAAAAAATATTTAAATAAAGAAATACTACCAATTAAACAAAATATAGAAGAAGCTAGTTGGGTAGGAAAGAGAAATAAAGAAGACTGTAGAATAGACTTCACTAAAGATTCTATTTATTTAAAAAATTTTATGAGAGCTTTGGTTGAACCCTATCCATTACCTTTTTTTTCCTATGAAGATAAAGAATATGAAATTATAGAAGTAGATTATCATTTAGTTAAGTGCGAAACGCATTTGGGAAGAGTTTTAAATATAAATAATCAAGGAGTATATATCAAGATTAGAGATGGATATATAGTTTTGAAGAAGTTAAAGTATAAAGATAATATTTATCTAGCAAACAATATTATAAAAAAAATTGGATATAAATTTATAAAATAGGAGTAGGAAATGAAAGGAATAATATTAGCAGGAGGAAGTGGAACAAGATTATATCCACTTACAAGAAGCGTATCAAAACAGATATTACCAATATATGATAAACCAATGATATATTATCCTCTTTCTGTACTTATGCTAGCAGGAATAAGAGAGGTATTAATAATCTCTACTTCTAGAGATTTAAATTGTTTTAATGAGCTTCTGCAAGATGGTAGTGAACTTGGAATGAAGATAGAGTATAAGGTACAGGAAAAGCCAAATGGATTGGTAGAAGCCTTTATAATAGGAGCAGATTTTATAGGTAATGATAATGTAGCTTTAGTTTTAGGAGATAATATTTTCTTTGGACAAGCTTTTTCACCTATATTAAGAAAAGTTGCTAAACTAGAAAAAGGAGCAGAGATATTTGGATATTTAGTAAAAGATCCAAGAGCTTATGGAGTAGTGGAATTTGATAAGGGTAGAAATGTAATATCTTTAGAGGAAAAACCAGAGAATCCAAAATCAAAATATGCAGTACCTGGATTGTATTTTTATGATAATAGTGTTGTAGAAAAAGCAAAAAGTATTAAGCCAAGTAAAAGAGGAGAATTAGAGATAACGGATTTAAATAGATTATATTTAGAAGAAAAAACTTTAAAAGTAAATCTGTTAGGAAGAGGATTTGCTTGGTTAGATACAGGAACACATAAAAATCTTTTACAAGCATCTAATTTTATAGAAACTATACAAGAAAGGCAAGGAAACTATGTAGCTTGTATAGAGGAGATAGCTTATAGAAATGGTTGGATAACAGAGGAAGAAGTTTTAAAATTAGCAGAACCTTTACTTAAAACTGATTATGGGCAATATTTAGTAGAGATAGTTAAGGAGAAGTAGAAAAATATGAAAACATATTTAGTAACAGGGGCAGCTGGCTTTATAGGAGTAAACTTTGTAAAGTATATGCTTGAGAAGTATGGAGAGGATATAAAGATAATAGTTTTGGATAAACTTACTTATGCTGGAAATAAGGATAGTTTAAAAGATGAAATATCTGAAAATAAAATAGAGTTTGTAAAGGGAGATATTGGAAATAAAGAGTTAGTAGAAAATATCTTCTCAAGATATGATATAGATTATGTAGTAAACTTTGCTGCTGAATCTCATGTGGATAGAAGTATTTTAGGACCAAGAGTATTTTTAGAGACAAATATCTTAGGAACACAAAATCTATTAGAAGTATCAAAGGATAGTTGGACAATAGGAAAAGATGAAAATGGTTATCCCATCTATAAAGAGGGGAAAAAATATATTCAAATCTCAACTGATGAAGTATATGGTTCATTAAGTAGAGATTATTCTGAAGCTAAAGAGTTACACTTAGATGAGAGTGTAAAAAAGGTAGCAGAGGGAAGAGAAAACTTAAAAACTTATGGAGATAGATTCTTTACAGAGGAAACCTCATTAGACCCAAGGTCTCCATACTCATCATCAAAGGCATCAGGAGATATGATAGTAAGAGCCTATGCAGAAACATATAAGCTACCTATCAATATCACAAGATGCTCTAATAACTATGGACCATATCAATTCCCAGAGAAACTAATACCATTAATAATAAAAAATATATTGGAAGGAAAATCTCTACCAGTGTATGGAGATGGAAGCAATGTAAGAGATTGGCTATATGTAAGAGACCATAACAAAGCAGTTGATATGGTAATCAATAGTGGAAGAGTGGGAGAAGTTTACAATATTGGTGGATTTAATGAGGAGAAAAATATCAATATAGTAAAACTTACAATAAATACAATAGCAAAAATAATGAGAGAGGAACCAGAGTATAGAAAGGTACTTAAAACAGATATAGAGAATATAAACTATAGTTTAATAACTTATGTACAGGATAGATTAGGACATGATGCAAGATATGCAATAGACCCAACAAAGATAGCAACAGAGCTAGGTTGGTATCCAGAGACACCATTTGATAAGGGAATAGAAAAAACAATTAGATGGTATTTAGATAATCAAGAATGGAGTAAAAATGAAATTTAATTTTTTGAAATTTAATAGTTTTTGTGTATCAATATATATATATTATCATATTTTAGTTATAATATGTCAATTTTTAAATATTTCAACTTTTTATTCAAAAAGTTTTATAGCTATTTTAACTATTATAATATTTTTTGAAATAAAAAATATTAATTTAAAATCTATGTTTTTTATGTTGTTTTTTTTGAGTATATTTATATTGAATATTTGTTTTACAAGTTTTAGTATAGAAGTCATAAAATTTCATTTTTTTAATTTTATGATTTTTGGATGTTTGAGTACTTTAATGGGAAGTCTAAAAATTGAAAAAGAAGCATTAGAAAAATATTTAAAAGTTTTATCTTATTTAAATATAATAATTTTGATATATATGGTATTTCAACGCCAAGATTTATACTTAGAAATGGGATATATGGGTTTTGGAATAAGATTATTGATATCTCCATTGATATTATTTTATATTGATTTGAAAAATATGAAAAAATTTTCATTAAATACGCCAATAATATTAATCTCTTTAGTAATATTACTAATGTATGGAAATAGATTTTCAATTTTATTAGGTTTTTTAGGAATTATAATCTTAGATTGGAATTATAGAAGAAATAATTATAAAAAATATTTGATATATAGTTTTTTTTCAATAGGATTAGGAATTGTTTATTTGAATTTAAAAGATATACTATTATGCATTTACAATCTATTTAGTAATTTAGAGTATAAAATGTATGGACTGCTGAGATTGATCAATTCTCTTGAAAGAGCAGAAGTAGGAAAAGATATATCTTCAGGAAGAATGGAGTTATATAAAGATGCTATTGATGTAATAGTAAATAATCCATTTGGAATAGGAATTTTTGGATATTTAAAAGAGATAAAATATGCATTTTTAGGTTATTATCCTCATAATATTTTTTTAGAGATAGGAATGCATTGGGGTATTTTAGGGCTAGTTATATTTATCGTTTTTTTTATTTATTTTTTAAAAAGAATATTTGATATTAAAGAAAAAAATTATAGAGTATTTTTAATTCTACTAATTCTTTTTAATTTAAGATTACTTTTAAGTGATACATATATTTTTTATAATTTTTTTTGGTTATTAATAGCAGTTTCATTTAATAAATCATACCAAATACTATAATATATTTTAAGAAAAAAGTTTTAAATATCCTTACAAAAAAATATCTAGGAGTAACTCATGTTTAAAATCAGTCAAAATATATACAATAAAATAGGAGAGTTAGGTGTATATATCTACACCCTCTCTCTTTTTATATCCAAATCTGGTGTAAATATAGGACTAGGACTTTTAGCACTAGCCTTTTTACTCTACCTTTTAGATAAAAGAAAAGTAACTTTAACACCAGAGGAAAAATATATATTGGTTATCCTTATTTTACTACTAATATTTAGTCTTTTCTCAGCAGGGGGAACTTACTCTTTTCAAAGAGCCTTAGAAAAATCATATAGATATATTGGACTCTTTTTTATACCTTATTTTCTTTGGAAGGATAGAGTTGTAAAAATAGTCCTATCACTTTTTTCTCTTAGTATAATAATATCTTTTATCAATGGTATTCTATATTACAAAAAACTTAAATGGAATTTTAATATAAGATTTCTTAGTTTTTCAAGTAATACTTTAGATGAAGCACATATATTAGCTATGGGAAGTATGTTAATTTTAGTAGCTATTGTCTACTATATTAAAGAGAGAAAATATATATTTACCTCATTATTTATATTTACCCTTATCTTAGCAGTAGCAGCCTTAGTGATGACACAGGGAAGAGGAGCATGGCTAGGTTTTGGAGCTGGATTATTTGTAATTTCTTTCTTTCTCTTTAAAAGTAAAAAAATCTTTATAGCTATAACTATTCTTACTCTACTTTTAGGTTATGGGGGTATCAATAGTAAAGCTTTAGAGAATAATAGATATATTAAGAGATTTGAAAGCATAAAGAGTAGTGCTGATAATTCTAATAATGCTAGAATACTTCTATGGAAAAGTGGAATAGAGATGTACAAAGCTAATCCAATATTTGGAGTGGGAAGAGATAATGCTGGAGATTACTCTTTAGAGTATATGAAAAATCATTTTAAAGGGCAGAAACCTAACTATTTTTCTAAAAAAATGCTAGAGTTAGCTGGAGCTGGAAATCTACACAGTTTATATGTCACATCTTTAGCTGAGGAAGGAATATTATCTATTCCTTTTATAGGGATGTTCCTATTTATTCTATACAGACAGGGAAGATATTGTATCACTAGGGAGAGAGATTTTAATTTCTATCTTGTAGTAGGTACAATGGGTATGCTTGTAGCCTTTTTAGTAGGTGGACTTACAGAGAATGTATGGAGAGAGATATGGAAATCTAATATGTTTGTCTTTATAGTTGGATTATATCTATCAAGAGTAAAACAAGAATGACTTTTGTTTAAAGAGGTCATTCTTATTTTTTAATTATATTTCAAAAAAGTTGGTAAAACTATAGCAAACGGATGCCAATGCTAGTGGAATAAAAAAATTCTTTTTGTTAAAATTTTGTTAATAGGTAGACTTTTGTAGTTGTATGAATATAGCTAAGAGAAAAATATTTATGTTAAAATTTTATTAAAAGATTGAACAGCTATGAACAGATAGGAACCTGTTCTCTAGCTAAAGGGTAATGTTTTATGCTAAAATTTTAATGTAGGTGGAAGTGAGTGGAAGTGAGTTTTACTCAGTAGAAACTCATACAAAAATATGTTAGATTATAACAAAAAGAGGATGAGGAGGTAGCAAAATGGAAAGACCAGAATACTATGGAATTTTACCATCAAAGGTGAGATATGATGAGAGGCTAAAACCAATGGAGAAGATAATGTTTTCAGAGTTGACAGCTCTGGTACGTAAAAAGGGGTATTGCTATGCTAGTAATATGTATTTTGCAACTCTGTATGGGGTACATAAAAGTACTGTAAGTGCATGGATAAGTAACTTGGCAAAGTGTGGACACATAACTACAAAATGTATAATGAAAGATAAGAGAGTGGAAGAGAGAAGAATATATATTGCAGAAGAAAGTGATATAAGTTTTTTTCCTAAGTTAGACAAGGAAAAGAGTAACACAGTAGATGATAAAATTTTAGATGAAATTCTTGAAGAGAAGGTAGAGAGAAGAGAAAAAACTCCAGAGGAATTAGAAGATGTAAGAAAAAAACTTTTAAGAGATTTATTTGGATGTGAGGGAGAATAAAAAAATTACCAGGGTATCTATAAAAGAGTGGGGAGGGTATACATAAAAAAATCCCAAACCTATTCGTAAAAAGTAGAAGTATAATAGTACAAGAAGAATAATACAAGAGTAATAATATAAAAAGAATAATATATAATTATATAAGTTTTAAAGAGTTTAAAAATAGTTGTAAACATTTATTTTAAAAAAAAACAATAAAAACTTAACATATTCAAAATAAATTCTTTGCAATTTAATAATTTTGTAGTATAATGTAGAATGAAAAATTATAATTGGGAGGATTGTATCTACAAATGTCTAGAAAGAAAAAGTATGAAGATTATGATGAAGAATTTGAAAACGATGAAGATGAGATAGATCTAGCTGACCTTATCTTTACATTAATAAGAAGATGGAAGCTGATAGTTCTTACAGCTATACCAGTGGTAATATTAGGGGTAATATTTGCAATTACAAGACCAACTGTATATCAAGCAGAGACTACGCTAATAGTATCTAACAATATGAGTAGTGTATCATTAGATAGTAGTGATATCTCTCTTAGCCAAAGACTAGTAATAACTTATTCAGAGATAGCTAAAAATAAATCTATCTTAAATAAAGTAATAAACAAATATGACTTAAAAGAAACAACAGAGCAATTAGCTAAATTAGTAACTATAACTCCAGTAGATAGTACAGAGTTAATATCTTTAACATATAAAAATAGTGATCCGCAACTTGCAGCTATGGTAACAAATGAGATAGCTAATGAGTTTATGGATAAAGTAGTACAAGTAATGAGAGTAAGAAACGTAAATATAGTAGAGAAAGCTCAAGTACCTGTACAACCTCTTCCTAAAAAGAGAGCCCTTATACTTCTTGCATCAGTTGTTTTAGGATTAGCAGCTGGAACAGGAATGGCTTTCATAATGGAGTTCCTACATAAAAAACTTAGAAAACCATCTGAGATACAAGCTATCTTAGGAGTTTCTATGATAGGAATGATACCAGACTTAGAGAATGTTATAGCTGAAAAGGATGAGGATAGTAATGAGTAAGAGAAAGATATTTTTTATACAAGAGGACAATATGGAGGTTACAGAAGCCTTTAGAACAGTGAGAACTAACCTTGCTTTCCAAAATGATAAAGAGATAGGTAGAAAGATAATGGTAACAAGCTCTATTCCAGGAGAGGGAAAATCTACTCTAGCTGGAAACTATGGTGCCAGTCTTGCTATAGCTGGGAAAAAAGTACTTCTAATAGACTGTGATATCAGAAGACCTAGAGCACATGAGAGCTTTGGAATAAAAGTAGAGAGAGGATTAGAATCAGTACTTACTGAAAATGTAAATCCTAAAGATGTAATTATAAAAGACCTAATCCCTAACTTTGACTTATTACCTACTAAGCATATGAGATACAATGTAACAGAGTTATTTATTGGAGATAAGATGAAAGAGGTAATCTCTAGCTTAGAAAATGAGTATAATACTATCATTCTAGATATGCCACCTCTAGCAGTAGCTTCAGATGCTGCTATCCTATCTAAATATGTAGATGGTGTAGTAGTAGTAGTAGCTTATGACCAAGTAGCAAAAAGAGAGCTTGAATTTACAAAAGAGATGCTATCTAATGCAGGGGCAAATATCTATGGATTTGTTGTAACTAAGGTAGATAAAGGTGGATTATCTTATGGAAACTATGGATATTACAATAATTACTATTCATACTACCAAGAGTACTACAGTGACAGTAATGGAAATAGAAAAAAACACACTGTAAAGAAACCTAAGAGTAAGTTTGGTAAATTTATACATGATATAAAAGAGCAGTATAAAAGACAATTTTCAGGAGACTTGAAAGGGAAAAAATAATGGTTGATATTCATTCACACATACTTTTTGGAATAGATGATGGACCAATAGAGATAGAAGAGAGCATAGATATGATAAGACAGGCAGTATCTGTAGGATATACAGATATTGTCTGTTCTTCACACTATCTGATAGGTAGATTTGAAAATCTTAACTATGATAAAAACTTTGAGATTTTAAAAAATAGAATCCTAGAGGAAAAAATTCCTTTAAATATTCATAAAGGTAATGAGTTTGCCTTAGATCCAGAGTTTTCAGCTCATGAAAATAGAATAAATAAGATGGCTGGAAGTAGATATATACTGGTGGAATTAAAGGATGAACTTATATATGGAGCCTGTAAAAGTTTTTTTAAAAACGTTATAGCTAAAGGATATATTCCAATTTTTGCCCATGTAGAGAGATATCCTCATATCAAGGTACAGGAATTTAGAGAATTAGTAGATATGGGAGTGGTCCTACAGATGAATATTAGAATGGCAGTTAACCCTATACCTAAGGCTAAATATCTATTGGAGAATGGGTATATATCAATAATAGCTACAGATAGTCACCGTATGGGAAGAAGAGACTACAATATAGATGAGTATTTGAAAAAGTTGGAGAGTTCTTTAGGTAGGGAGCTTTTTCAAGTGCTTACGGAAGAGAATCCAAGAAAAGTGATAGAGGATAAAGAGATAGTTACAGAGATAAAGTATGAGGGAGATGGCGATGAAGAGAAGAAAGTTAATGGGATTGGCCGCATTTTTAGCAATTTGTTCAACAAGTTTTTCAAGTGATTTCTTTACTCTAGATGATGTACTAAACAGAGTAAAGGACACAAACCCACAGATTAGAGCCCAAAAGATGAATGAGGAGAGCAAAAGAGAGCTAAAAGAAAAAGCTTGGAAAAACTTAGTTACTCCACCAGTAAATCTATCAAATGAAGATGAATGGGAAGTAGTAGAAAAATATGGAGTTGGACTTAAAGAGTTAGAAATGTATTTACCCATATTTGAAGGTGGAAGAACATTAAATAACTATAAAAAAGCAAAAACTCAATATGAGATAGCTCAAAAAGATAGTGACTTAGTAGGGATAGCAGCTCAAGAGGCAGCAGTGGCAAAATTCTTTGAAGCATTGAACTACAAAAAACAGATAGAGATAACTGATAAGGCAATAGAGGCTTTAGAAAAACAAAGAGAAAGAATATCTGATCTATATAACAATGGTAAATTAGTACCAAAGTCAGAGTTATTAAAGATAGAAGCTGATATAGAGAATAATAGAGGTATTAACTTAGAGAATAAGCAGAAAGAGGAAGCTAGCCTAGGAGAGTTAGCAAGATTATTAAACTATCCAGTAAATAGTCCATTGGAATTAAAGGATTTTAATCCATTACAATTTTTAGAGGCAAAGGCTCATATTACCGAGGAAAATAAGACACCTGTGGAGAATACTCTACTAGGTTCTAAGGAAGCTCTAAAATTAGATAGTGCTAACTATGATGTAAAGATAGCAAAGGCTGCATTATATCCCACTATTTATACAAAATATACATATAGATATAGATATAATGATAATGGAACTTTAAGAAAATATGATGCTGATAAAAGAGATATATTTGAAGTAGGATTTAGATGGGTACTTTCTTGGGGAGCTGACTTAGACAATGTAAGATCTCAGGAGTATCTATATGAGAAAGCTAAGATAGAGTATGAAGATAACTTAAAGGGAATATCTCTTGATATGAAAAATAAGTTAGGAGAGATAAAGGCTCTATATGGAAAATCTTTAGCTATGGAGAAAAGAGCTAACTTACTTCAAGAGAATATGGATATAGATAGTATGAGATATGAGAATGAATTACTTACAACTTTCGACTACTTGAACTCTGTAAATAGTTTTAGAGAGGCTCAAGAGGATTACTATGAGTTACAAAGAAAGCTTGTATTAGCAGTAATAGAGTATGAAAATCTATATAGATAGGGAGAATAAATAATGGAGAGTGGAATGAAGAAAAAAATAGCTATAGGAGCTATAGTTATTGCATTAGTAGGTTATGGAGCCTATAAGATGAATATTTTAGGAACTACTGAGGTAAAGGTAGCTAGAATAGAGGTAGGAGATCTTTCAGATATGAACCTATATACAGGAATGGTAGTACCTGGAGAGATAAAACCTGTATATATCTCAGCTCCAGCAGTAATAGAGAGAATCTTAGTAAAAGATGGAGAGGAGATTACAAAGGATACAGAGCTTATACTATTTAGTAACAAAAGTATAATGGAAAATGATAAGGCTCTTAGAGTAAATGAACTAGATATACAAAATGTGAAGTTACAGATAGCTGACTTAGATTCTGGTTCTATGAAATTGGAATTAGATAACAGAGAGTTGGAGATAAAAAATCTAGAAGAGAAGATAAAAGCTGATATGAGAAGATTACCAGTAGTGACAGAGGAAGCTAGAACTCTTCAAAAAAGAGCAGAAGCATATATGCAACTACTATCTAAAGATGGAGTGTCAGCAACTGAAGCAAGTAGAATAAATACTGAGTCAGGAAGAAAACAGGTAGAGTTAGAGGATTTAAAAACTAACTTAGAGTTAAATAGACAAAAACATCAACTTATGGTAGTAAGTTATGAGAGTTTAAAAAGAGAGTTAAATATAGAAGAGGCAAAATTGAGATCTAGTCTTGAAAAGTTAGAATTGGAAAATGAGACATTAAAGATTAGAGAGAAACAATTAAAAGAGCCACTTACTGCTGGAGTAGATGGAGTAGTAGTAGGAATAGATGTACAGGAAGGAAGTGTAACACAACCTGGAGAGAGATTACTAGCTGTATCTACAACTGGTGGAAATAGAGTAAATGTAGAGGTACCTCTATACCAATCTTCTGCTATAGCAAAGGGGCAACCAGCTATAATAGTATCTAGAGATAGTGATGGAGATAAGCAATATAAAGGTAAGGTAGAGAAAGTTTCTACTGCTGCTGTAGATAGTAAATACTCTAAAACTAAGGAAAAAGTAATTCAGGTAGAGGTATCAATAGATGAGAAAAATGATTTAAGACCTGGATTTATAGCTGATGTAGAGATCAGTGGACAAGCTAAAACAGCTGTACCAGTTGTAAATAGTTTCTCAGTAATAGAGGAAGATGGAGAGTACTTCGTATATATCAATGATGGTGGAAGAGCTAGAAAACAAAAGGTAAATGTAGGAGCTAGAACAGTAAATAGCTATGAGATACTAGATTTACCAGTTGGAACACAGGTAATAGTAAATCCATTTAAAGTTAGAAACGGTGAAAAAATAAGGGTTGTTGAGTAAGATGAAGATGATATTCTGGTTTGCATGTAAGATGCTTTTGGGGAATAGTAAAAGAGCTATATTTCCTTTTTTAGGAGTAGTAGGAGGAATAACTGCACTTATTATGTCATTCTCACTAGGAGCAGGGGGAGAGGAGATAATATCTACTAATCTTTCAGCTATAGGGAGCAATAGAATAATGATAGGTGGGCAGGAGATGAGTGCTAGGGATATGCAGATAATAGAGAACTATCCCTTTGTAGAGTACACACTCTTTCCTGGAGCTAGAGAAAACAGTGGAAACAATATATTTATTGGGTATTCTCAAAAGGCACTTATGGCATTGGGGCTTAGAAATCTAGGAGATAGAGAAGTCATACTAGATAAGAATCAGTTTCCAGATAAACAGCCAGGAGATAGGGTAGACCTAGTTACAGAAAATGGAGTAAGAAGTTTTACTGTAGCAGGAATCTACGAGGAGAAAAACCCTTTTGAACTGATGAAACAGGGAAATAGAATAATAGTTTCTCAAGGATATTTTGAGAGGCTATTTGGAAAATATAGGTATAATGAGCTCATTGTATCTTTTGATAAAAACGAAGATGCTGAGGACCTAATCCCTTTACTACTAAAGAGATTTAATGAGGATAGAAGAAGTTATGGACAGGTGAGATTACTTGAAACACCTGAAGTATATAAAAGAATTGTTAAAATTCAAAGAATGGTAAAAAATACATTGGGTATTCTATCTTTTATATCTCTATGTATTGGAGGATTTGGTATAATGAACCTAATAGCAGGGGGAGTGAGAGCTAGAACTGGACATATAGGTATACTAAGAGCTATGGGTATGTCTAGAGAAAATATCGTAAAGATATTTTTAGCAGAGGGAGTTATTATCTCTATAATAGGCTCACTTTCAGGTGTTATAATAGGTGTAATAGGTGCTATCTTAAGTGGAAAACTTATAATGATACCACCACAATTTAATGTGTTACAAATTTTATTTGCTCTAGTAGTCTCTTTGGCATTTGGTATAGGAATGGGAGTGTATCCAGCAAGAAAAGCTGGTAATATAGCTATTACAGATGCACTAAGAGATATTTAGATATATTTATTACAATTAGGAGGGAAGAAAATGATGAAAAAATTATTACTAGGAAGTTTACTAGTTTCATCTGCCGCTTTAGCAGTAGGACCAGAAGCAGCTGTTACTTCATCAGCTGCAGTATCATCTAACGAAGTAGGAACAGGAAAATATTTCTACATAGCTCAAAATTATCAAGAGCTAGCAGCTGTTCCAGGATTTACTATGAGTGCTCCAGCAGGATTAGTTCCAGGTAAAGGAGTAGTATTTGCAGGTATTGGAGGACTTCATACTAATGGTAAGAAAGGAAACGATACTGACGGATCAATGGCAGTAGGATTTGGATACGGAAATCCTTATGAAACAGTAGGAGGAGCTGTATCATTATCACTAGGAAGTATCAATCCTGATGATGGAGGAGCATTCAACAGAGGATCTCTTAACCTATCTTTAGGACACAACTTCTCACAATATGGATTAGGAGTAGCAGTTGGGGTAAACACTATAGACCTATGGCATGACAATGGTAAAGATGAGATGGATGAAAGCTACTATACATCAGTAACTAAATTATTACCAAATGATGTAGCACCAGTTGTTGTAACAGCAGGATTAGGAAACAATGACTTTGCAAAAGTAAACGAAGATGGAGATAAGAAAGATCATGTATATCCATTCGTATCAGTTGCAGCATATGTAATGCCACAATTAAGCTTAATCGCTGACTATACAAGTGGAGTAACTACTTTAGGAGTAGGAATTGTTCCATCACCAAAATTACCAATAACTATCACAATGGGAGCTTACAACGTAAACAAACAAACTGTTGATACAGGAAATGACAAAGTATCTTTCGTAGGTTCTCTATCTGCATCATATGCATTCTAATTTTAGAGAAAATTAAAAGGAGGAATAAGAATGAAAAAATTATTAGTACTTGCTTTAATGGCATTATCAGTAGCAGTATTTGCAGCTGATGAGAATACATCTTCTGATTCAGCTACTACAACTACTTCAGTAGGAGGAGTAGCACCTGCAGCAGCACCAGTTAGCGTTGGAGAATCTTTCATGGGAGCATTCGGAATGGGATCATCATCTCCAGCTGGAACTTCATCTTCAAACTCAGTAGGTTCAGTATCTTCTGGAATGTCTTCAATCGGATCAAACACAGTAAATAACGTAACTACAACTACACCATATTCTTATAAATAAGAAATATAAAGAGCCTTTAGCTTTTAGCTAAGGGCTTTTTTATTTTATATTAAAATTTTGATATTAAGTTTATAAATTTTTAGAAAATTTCTTTTCAACTTATAAAAATTATAGTATAATAGTAAAATATTATAAATTTAATTAGGAGAAAAGAGAATGGCAAAAGAGAAAGAAGAGTATGGATTATTTACTGCTATTGCTATGATAGTTGGAATAGTAATAGGTTCAGGTATATTTTTTAAAAGTGATAACATATTAGTATATACCAATGGAAGTATAATAAAGGGAGTGGCAGTATTTGTAATAGCCGCTATTGGAATAATATTCGGAAGTCTTGCTATAGCTGTTTTAGCAACAAAAACTACTAAGCCTGGTGGAGTTATTACCTATGCAGATGAGTATGCAGGAAGAAAAATAGCTGGAGCTTTTGGATGGTTTCAGGTATTTATCTACTATCCATCACTATTAGCTGTGGTATCCTGGATAGTTGGGGTATATATGTGTATGCTTATGGGGTGGGAAGCTACTCCAGAGAGAATGGCAATAATAGGAGCAATAGCATTTTTAGGATGCTATACTATCAACTATTTCTCAGCATTACTAGGAGGATTTTTCCAAAACTTTACTACTATATCTAAAGTTATTTTAATAGGAGTATTGGCTATAGCTGGATTTAAATATGGAGATCCTAAGATTATAACTAATGCAGAGATGCTAGCAGCTGGGGGGGCACTAGCTTGGTTGGGAGCTCTAGCTCCAATAGCTTTTTCATATGATGGTTGGGTAGTTTCTACCTCTATATCACATGAGATAAAAAACTCTAAAAAAAATCTACCAATAGCTCTTATAATAGGACCTATATTTGTATTGGTAGCATATGTACTATATTTTGTGGGAATAAGTATCTTAGTTGGTCCAGAAAGAATAATGGAACTAGGGGATGCCCATGTAAATGAAGCTGTAACTATGTTATTTGGAACAGCAGGAGCAAAGATATTTTTAATCTTCATAATATTTTCAGTGCTGGGAACTCTTAATGGATTTACATTAGGATTTTTAAGAATGCCTTACTCACTAGCTATTAGAGGAATGTTTCCAATGGCAGAAAAGATTAGCTATTTAGAGGAAGGACATCATGTACCTAAGTTTTCAGCTAAGATAGCTTTTGTAATTACAGCAGTATTTATAGTTATTAACTACATAGCTCAAAAGTATAATCTAATACCAAACTCTGATATTTCAGAGATTCCTATAGTAGCTAGTTATATTCTATATATTATTCTTTATTTCTGTGTAATTAAATTATATAGAAAAGGAGAAGTAGATGGAGCTATAAAAGGATTAATAATCCCTATAATAGCTATTTTAGGTTCTTTGATAATAATAGTAGGGGGATTACAAAATCCAATGACATTTATTTATTTAGGAATTTGTGCTGTTGTTATATTGATAGCTTTAAAATATTTGAGCAATAAAAAAATTGCCTAAATTAAATAAATCCTGTATAATATCTCATGTGTAAAAAATTATGGAGGAAAAGAAAAGTGAGAGAGTTAGATGAAAGAAGGATTTATGAAGAAGAGGATGAGATAGATTTAATGGAGCTTTTTCATACAATATTAAAGCATAAGGTAAAGATAGTTATAGTAACTATAGTAGTTATGTTATTATCTACTTTAGGTGGATATATCTATAATAGATTAAATAGTTTTAATACAGCTATTATAGGTTTTAATTATCCAGAGTTACAAAAAGGAAAAAATCCAGATGGTTCAATATTTTTAAGAACTGATATTATACCTCTAGATGTAATTAATGATACTTATAATATGTACCAAGAGAAATTAGGCGGAAAAAAATTAGATGATTTTAGAAACTCTATAGAGGTAGAAGGAATAATACCAGATTCTACACAAACCCTTATAGATAATGCATTAAAAAGAGGAGAAACTCTATCTTTTACTGCTAGTAACTACAGAATTAAGATTAAAGAAAAAGATAAAGAGATATTAAATAAGTTAATAAATGATTCAATAAGTAGTTATATTACTAAGCATAAACCCAATTATATAATTCAAACAATAGGAGATGAAATATATAATTATGACTATAGTGACAGCTATATCTTATTGGATGAAAGATTAAAAATGATGGAAATGGCTATAGCTTCTTATGAAAATAAAAATTATATCTCTACTAAATTGGGATACTCTTTTGGAATGATAAGTGAAAGAATAAGAAATTTAAAAAATGTAGAATTAAAAGATTACTATTCATATTATTCAATAAATGGACTTTCAAAAGATAGCAATAATAAATTACTTAGAGTAGATTCTGAAATTCAAGATCTAATACTTGAAAATCAAGCTTTAAATGGTAAAGTAGAGGTTTTAGATGAAATGTTACACAATTTTAAACCTACTCAGAAACAAATAGTAATACCTAATATAGCAAATGAAGGAGTAGATATTGAGGATAAAAATGATTACTATTCAAAGTTGGTAGAAGATTATGTAGCATTAAATAATAATATAGAAGACAATAAAGTAAAAATACAACTATTAGAAAATAGTAAAGTAGATATTAAGGCACCTAGTGCTGAAGAGATTAAAAATTTAGATGATAAATTAAGAGTTGTTGTAGAAAAAGCAAATAAAATAATAGAGGATATGAATATTTTAAGTAGAGAGTATATTGACTCTACTTATTCAGATATGATAAAAATAGTATCTCCAGTTACTACAGACACAGAAGGAAAGCCATTAATATTATTTGTAGGTGTGGGAGCTGTGTTAGGAATAATGTTAGGAGTATTTTTAGCATTTATGGCGGAGTTTATAAGAAACTATAGAAATAAGTATTCAAAATAATAATATGGGGAATAGTTAAAAACTATTCCTTTTTTTGATAACTAGGAGGTAGCTATGGAAAGAGTATTTCTTTATGATATGGACAGAGTTTTGCTTATATTTTTACTTTTAGCAGATTTAGAAAAGGATAATATTACTTATATAACTTATGAAGGAAAAGAGAAAATCTTAGAAAAACTTGTAGGACAAAAGATAGTATTAGAAAAATCTAGAATGTATGCTAAAAATCCCAAATTTAATAGATTTAAGATGGCTAGCTATATAGGAGATATAAGGCATGAATTAGCTCCACTTCTTAATAGGATAGAGAAGGGAGAGAGTGAGCTATATGGTATGGATAATCTTGAGCTTGGAAGAAGAGTATTCTATAAAGAGAAAATAAATGTTATAGAGGAAGGGACTTTAAACTATATGCCATATAAGGCAGCTCCTAGTGGTATGAAAGAGAAGATACAGGATATTATAGCCAAACTCTATGGAATAGGAGAGAGAAAAGTTTTGATGGGCTATGGAGATAGATGTAAAAAAATCTATCTCACATCTTCACTTTGTGAGAAAATACCTCAAGGGCTTGAAGATAAAGCTGAGGTAATAAATCTTCAAGAGCTATGGAATAAAAAAAGTGAAAATGAAAAGAGATTGATAAAAGATGTTTTTAGTTTTAATGAGGAGATATTTCAAAAGGTAGATGGAGAAACAGTTATGCTCTTTACTCAACCTATGTCAGAGGATGGAATAATTTCAGAGGAGAGAAAGATAGAATTATATAGTAAAGTATTAGCTAAATATTCTAATAAGTCTATTATAATAAAACCTCATCCAAGAGAAAAAACAGATTATTCTAAATATTTTAAAGAGTATTATGTGATGAAAGAGAAGTATCCAGTGGAACTTTTAAGTGTTATGGGAATAAAACTAGAAAGAGTGGTTACTCTTTTCTCCACAGCTGTATTTGGTTTTGGAAAAGATGTAGCAATAGATTTTTATGGAACAGAGGTAGATGATAAACTCTTTGAAAGATTTGGAAGTTGTGATAGTATAATGATAAGAAATGTAGAGCTTTAAAAATAGGAGAAAATAATGAGTAGTGGAGGAAAAATAACTAAAAATATAGCTTGGCTTATGTTTGACCAAGTATTTATACTGTTGTTACAATTTTTAGTAGGAATAAAAATTGCCAACTACTATGGGGCAGAACTCTATGGAAAATATAATTATGCTGTATCTCTAGTAGCATTTTCAGCAATATTATTTGAGCTGCTCAACAGTAGGGTAATAAAAAAGTACTATACAGAGGATAATTTCAACAATATTATCTTCAATGTGAATTTTTTTCGTAACAGTATGGCAGGGATAATAATATTTATACCTATAATTTTAAAATTTACAGTTGGTATGGATAATCTTCTTTTCTATATGCTATTGCTTATCTGTTTAGATAATATACTTACTACAGCAACCTATGGGATAGAAAACTTTTTTGAGTTTAAACTAGAATCTAGAAGAATAGTTATCTCCAATAATATAGTAAAGATAATATCCTATACACTTCAATATATTGGAATGCTATTTGGAGTGGGGATAATAGCTGTTCCTGCCATAAGGTGCATAGGTAGCCTTATAAGAATGGGAATATTGAAATTTCAATATAGAAGAACCTATCTATCAAAACTTTCAAATATAGAGAGAAAGATAGATAAAAATCTACTCTATCAGATAATAGATGAGGGGAAATTTTTGTGGATAACCTACATATCATTTTTAGTCTATACTCAAGTGGATAGACTTATGATAAAATACTATATGGGAGTAGCAGATGTAGGGATATATACAATAGGAGTTCAGCTATCTACTATCTTAGCTATACTTTTAGGTCCTGTACAAAATTCACTTTTTCCTAAGATGATGGAGCTGTATAGAAAGGATTATAAGGAGTATTACCAATTTTATCTTTTTTCTAATACTCTAGTGACACAATTTTATTTTATAATAACCTTAGTATCAATAGTTGTAGTAAAATATACCTTTGGATATGTATATGCACAGGAATATAGTCCAGCAATAGGAGTTTATACTATTTTAGCAGTATCAATATTTATAAAGGCTAATGGTTCATTGCAGACTGGACATATGACACTTAAAAATATAACTAAGAAAAGTTTTTATAAGACACTTATAAGTCTTATACTAAATATAATTTTAAATGCTCTCCTTATACCTAGGTATGGAATAGATGGAGCTGCTATTGCCACACTTATAACTCAGTTTACAGCTCTATTTTTAATAGATTTCTTTATAGCAGAGTACAGGGAGCAAGCTTGGATTCAATTAAAATCATTTAATACTTTTTATCTTTTGAAGGAGATTATTAAAAAATATAGAAGTAGAAAGGAGAAGCAAAATGTATAAAGGGAAAAAAATATTGGGAATAATACCAGCTAGAGGTGGAAGCAAGGGGATACCTTCAAAAAATATAATAGAGATATATGGGAAACCACTTATACAATACTCAATAGAGTGTGCTAACTCATCAAAATATTTAGATAGGACAGTTATTTCTACTGATGATTTGGAAATAAAAGCTGTGGCAGAAAAATTTGGTGGAGATGTTCCTTTTATGAGGCCTGCAGAGTTAGCTCAAGACACATCTAAGACAATAGATGCAGTGGTGCACGCTATAAATTGGCTAAAGGAGCATGGAGAGGAGTATGATTATCTAGTATTACTTCAAAATACTGTACCTCTTAGAAAAGGTTGGCATATAGATGAGGCAATAGAAAAGCTTTTTGAAAGTGATGAGAAAAGCCTTGTAAGTGTTACAGAAGTTGATGAGAACCCAGTACTTATGAGAACTATTAATGAAGATGGAACTGTAAAAAATCTTCTTTCATTAAATAGTACAATGAGAAGACAGGATTTTCCAAAGTTCTATAGAGTAAATGGAGCTATATATATTCAAGAGTTAAATGAGGATTTTGGTTTAGATACAAGTCTTAATGATGGTAGACTTGCCTATGTGATGAATGAAAAATACTCAGTGGACATAGATACATATCTTGATATTAAAAAGATAGAGTACTATCTAGATCAAGAACTTAATAATAAATAAGAGTACAAAAATATTTATTTTCTCTATATATTATGATATAATAATGAAGAATAAATCTTTATTATAGTATAGGAGGAAAGAGAAATGAATGTTGAGAAAATTAGAAAAATCTGTGTAATAGCTTTTATTGTAGTTGGACTAGCTTGTATATTTGTAGAGAAAGCTAATGCACCTAAAGAGTATACTGGTGTAGGAGATGGATTTAATGATGAGATTACTGTAACAATACTTGCTAAGAAAAATTCTAAAGGTGAAGTTAGAATCTCTGATATAAAATATACACATGATGATACAGCAGCAATAGCTGACCCAGCAATAGGACAATTAATTACTCAAATAAAATCTACTCAAGATATATCAAAACTAGATACAGTAGCAGGAGCAACATATAGCTCAGAGGGATTTATAATGGCTGTAGAGGATGCTGTATCTAAGATAGAAGACTAGAATTAGAATTTAAGAAATTGGAATAAATTAAAATAAATCAAGAATGACTTTTGTTTAAAGAATAAAGAGTAAGAATTTACTTTTATTCTTCTTAATCTATGTCATTCTTTTTTTATTTTTGTAACAAATTTGTCACAAATATTCAGTATAACAAAATCTGCTACTATCTCGCGTAATGGAAGTGGTAAGTATTTTATCTCTTTGTTATGTGAAACTGATATTCAAGAATTACCAAAAACTAATTCATCAGTAGGAATTGACTTAGGTATTAAAGATATGGCTATTTTATCTACTGGAGAAAAAATTGAAAATCTTAAATTTAGAAAACAATTAGAAGATAAACTAAAAAGAGAACAGAGAAAACTTTCTAAAAGACTTCTAATTGCTAAAAAAGAAAATAGAAAATTAAGCGAAGCTAAAAATATATTGACTGAAGGTCTAAGAATAAAACAAGCAGTCTAAAAATAAAAAGAACCGTAGGAACTACGGGGTTAGCTTGGTAAATATAGTTGGCTAACAAAAGCAACTACTTCCCAAGAAGAAGCTCCCACTTCAAAAATTACAAAGTAATTTTAAGTGGGAGAGGTTCACAATATAAAAAATCATAGAATTCTCATAAAAAATAGTATAAAATATTATAAAAATAAATCATTTAGGGGGTAGAGTATGAAAATAGGATTAGTTCTGGAAGGCGGAGGAATGAGAGGTGTCTATACAGTAGGAGTACTAGATGCTTTTAGAAAATATAACTTTATGCCAGATTATGTAATAGGAGTTTCTGCTGGAGCTTCTAATGCAGCTTCATATATATCTAAGCAAGACGGAAGAGCACTTAGAACTAATATAGATTATATAGGAGATAAGAGATATCTTAGTTGGAGTAACTACTTAAAAACAGGTTCCCTCTTTGGAATGGATTTTTTATATGAAGAGATTCCAGAAAGGCTAGATCCTTTTGATTATGATAGCTTCTTTGCTAATCCATGTGATTTTAAAGTGGGAGTTACCAATGCAGAAACTGGAAAAGCAGAGTTTTATGGGAAGGACTCCATACATGATGGAGCAATCATATTGAGAGCTTCATCTTCTATTCCTTTAGTAGCTAATCCTGTAACTTATAGAGGAAAAATATATTTCGATGGGGGAACATCAGCTCCTATACCTGTATCACAAGCCTTAAAAGATGGTTGTGATAAACTTATAGTAGTTTTAACTAGAGATAGAAATTTTATAAAGCCACCACTAAAATGTTTTCCTTTAGTAGCTTGGAAGATGAGAAAATATCCAGCAATGGTGGAACTATTAAAAAGACATCATAAAGTATACAAAGAGAATCAAGAGGAGATAAGAAGATTAGAAAAAGAGGGAAAAGCTATGGTTATAGCTCCCTCTGCTCCTCTAAAAATAGATAGATTTGAGAAGAGCAGAGAGAGATTATTGGCTGTCTATCATCAAGGATTTGCTGATGGAGAAAAATTTATAAAGAATTTTAAGTATTAATCTAAAATATTATTTAATTTAAACTCATTTACATGTTTTTCAGAGTCAAGAATAAATTTATCTAAAAATTCAATATGAGCTAAAACGCTTTCTTTACCAGGACCACCTAGTGTGGTTCTTTTTTCTACACAGTTTTTAATAGAGATAGCTTCATAGATATCATTATCAAAAAGTTCAGAGAAATTTTTATAATTTTCAAGAGTTAAATTTTCAAATGTAGTATTATTATCAATACAGTAAGCTACCATACTTCCTACTATTTTATAGGCATCTCTAAAGCTCATTCCCTTTTCTGTCAAGAAATCAGCTACATCAGTGGCATTTATAAATCCTTGAGAGGCAGCTAAAAGCATATTTTCTTTTTTAACTGTGAGAGTATGGAACATTCCTATAAATACATTTAAACAAGCTTTTACAGTATCTAGGGCATCAAAGAAATTTTCTTTATCCTCTTGCATATCCTTGTTATAAGCTAGAGGTATTCCTTTCATTGTTGTAAGTAGAGCCATTAAGTCTCCAAATACTCTTCCACTTTTTCCTCTAATTAATTCAGCAGCATCTGGATTTTTTTTCTGAGGCATAATACTACTTCCTGTAGAGAAGGAATCACTTAGTTCAATATATCCATAATCATTGGAACTAAAGATAATTATCTCTTCACAAAAACGTGAAAGATGAACCATAATAAGTGAAAAAGCATTCATAATTTCTATTAGATAATCTCTATCACTTACACTGTCCATACTATTCCAAGTAGGAGCTGTAAATCCTAGTTCTGAAGCTGTAAACTCTCTATCTAAAGGATAAGTAGTTCCTGCTAAGGCAGCAGACCCAAGTGGAGATGTGTCAGCTAAACTCATAGCATTAGAGAGTCTAACATAATCTCTTCTAAACATCTCAGCATAAGCTAAAATATAGTGGGCAAAAGATACAGGTTGAGCTTTTTGAAGATGTGTAAATCCAGGCATATATGTAGAGATATTCTCTTTAGCCATAGAACTGATAACTTCTAATAAATCTAAAAGTAGAGCCTGTACTTTTACAACTTCATCTTTAGTAAATAATTTCATATCTACAGCAACTTGGTCGTTTCTACTTCTTCCAGTGTGTAGTTTTTTTCCTATATCTCCAATTCTATCAATAAGTATTTTTTCAATGTTCATATGAATATCTTCATACTCAATAGAAAATACTATTTTTCCATCTTCTATATCTTTTAATATCTCTTTTAAAGTTTTTTCAATAAGTTTTGAATCTTCTAGAGGTATTATTCCTTGTTTTCCTAATCCTCTTACATGGGCAATACTTCCCATAATATCATACTTATATAATCTTTTATCAAAATTGATAGATGAATGAAAATCTAAAATTAAATGACTTGCTTTCTCTTTAAATCTTCCAGAAAAAAATTGCATAATTGCCTCCTAAATTTTTTGTTTAATTTTTATAGAAACTAAAATAGATATTTGAATTATTATACATACTATTAAAATAATATAACTTTGGAAAAAACCACCGACTAAAAATCCAATAAATGCTAATATACCATTTAAAATGGCATAGAAAATCTGAGTTCTAACATGCTCTATATGACTACAACCAGAACCAGCAGAAGCAAGGATAGTTGTATCAGATATAGGAGAGCAGTGGTCTCCAAATAATCCACCTGATAATATAGCTCCAATAGTAACATATAGAGGGGCATTAAGTGTCATAGCCATAGGGATTACAATAGGTATCATTATGCTGTATGTTCCCCAAGAGCTACCAGTAGCAAATGAGATTATACATCCTAATATAAAGGCTATTGCAGGAATAAGTCCACCAGATAGATTTATACTTTTCATAAAATGAACTATATAATCAGCAGAACCAAGATGCTTATTAACTGTTCCTAAAGACCAAGCTAGAATAAGTATTATTGCTATTTGAGTCATTTTAGTAACTCCATTTAAATAGATAGAAAAAATTTCTTCAAAGGATTTACTTTTGTTTATTAACATCATTATAGCTAAAACTACAGCTGCATATAGATAACCACTACTTAAAGCTGCTCTAAATTCACTTCCAGAAAATCTTCTGAACATAAAATCATATCCAAGCATAACAAATAAAGTAGTAATTAGAATAAGTATAGGTAGCCAAACATATATAGGCTTAGCATTTTCTACAATATACTCTTTTTTCTCTTTAATTTCAAGCTCAATATCATTAGCTATATTCTCCTCTGCTACTTTCATAGGACCAAAATCTAATTTCATAAGAGCTAATGCTGGAATAATCACTAGAGCAAGAATTGGATATATATTAAATGGGATTGCTTTTACAAAAGCTCCATAATCAGATATGGTTAAACCAAGAGTTTCAAATTCTTTTTGTAAAAGTCCAATTATGAATACCCCCCAACCAATAAAAGGTACAAGAACTGCTATTGGTGAAGATGTAGAATCTAAAATAAAAGCTAATTTTTCTTTTGATACTTTTAATTTTTTAAAAAATGGAGCAAATATAGGTCCTACAATTAATGGTGTTCCAAGGTCAGAGAAAAATATTATAATTCCAGCTAAATAAGCAGCTAGTTGTGCTTTAGTTTTAGAATTTATAAGTTTTCCAACACTTTGAGCAAAAGCATAAGCTCCACCAGAACGCATCATAAGTTCTATAAATCCACCAATAAATAGCATAAGGACAATAACTCCAGCATTGTAACTATCAGTTAATTGCTTCAAAAAATAATCAGTCATCAGTGCTTTTGTAGTTGCTAGAGGATTGTAGTTGAGTAAAATCATAACTCCAGCAAATACACTTGTAAATAGTGATAAAATAACATTTTTAGTCTTAATTGTCATAGCTACAGCTATAATTATAGGCAATATAGATAAAAAACCAAAATTTTCCATATAAAACCTCCCCTTAGTATAAAATTATAAATAAAAAAACCAGCTATAATAGCTGGTAAATTTTACAAAAGAAAAGCCAATAGATAAACTATTGGCTAAATAAACAAAATATGCTCATAGAGTGGTACTCTAATCTTTACAAAATAAGACCTAGCCATAATTAAAAATATATTAAATTATAATTATAATATGTCTTTGCCTTAATTTCATCTTTCTCCCTCTCTAAAAATAATATGTTTAAGTATAAAGGAAAAAGATTAAAATGTCAATAAAAAATTACACTTGTATTAATTTAATGGTAGGATTTGAATCTCTACTCTTCTATTTTCTGCTCTTCCAGCAGCAGTACTATTAGTTGCTCTTGGATTGTTTATTCCATGTCCAACAGAAGTTACTCTGTATGATTCTACACCTTGAGAGATAAAATAATCTCTAACGCTATTAGCCCTTCTTTGTGATAGATCTAAGTTATAGCTAGCAGCTCCAGTATTATCAGTATAACCATTAACTACTATTCTAGTTTCAGGGTATTGTACTAATACAGAAGCAATGGAATTTAGTGGACCATAGAAGTTAGAAGCTATATTAGCACTATTAGTAGCAAAAGTTACTCCTCCAGGTAGATAAAGATTTAAGTTATCTCCCTCTCTACTTACTTCAACTTCAGTATTTTTTAATCTTTCTCTCAACTCTTTTTCTTGGTTATCTCTATATGCTCCCCAACCAAGTCCAGCGAGTGCACCTATACCAGCTCCAATAAGAGTTCCTTTAGTATCTTTACCTATAAGTTGTCCTATTAGAGCTCCAGCAGCAGCTCCTCCAGCTGTTCCAGAAGTTTTTTTATTAACAGAACCAGTTTCATCTAAAAAAGGAGATGAAGTACACCCTACTACTGTCATTCCTAATAACAAACTAGCTATTATTTTTTTTGTATTTTTCATGAAATTACCTCCCTATTAAAAATATACGAGACTACTCTTAATATATTATATAACAAAAAATAAAAAATATAAAAAAATTTTTAGAAATTTTTAAAAAAGTGTAAATAAAAAAGAAAAAAATATAAATAGAAAGAAAAAATAATACCTATAAACTTAATAAAATCAAGGGGTAAATATGAAAATTAAAAAATAAATAATTTTTTTAAAAAAAGTGTTGACAGTTTTTGATATAGATGCTATAATTATTCTTGTCTTGAGAGAAAGGCGTCGGAATATAGCGCAGTCCGGTAGCGCATCTGCCTTGGGAGCAGGGGGCCGCAAGTTCGAATCTTGCTATTCCGACCATTAAATCTGCGGGAATAGCTCAGTTGGTAGAGCGTCAGCCTTCCAAGCTGAATGTCGCGAGTTCGACCCTCGTTTCCCGCTCCAATTAATGTGTCTGTAGCTCAGCTGGATAGAGCAACGCCCTTCTAAGGCGTGGGTCAGGAGTTCGAATCTCTTCAGACACGCCACTTATAAAAAGACAAAATATGGTGATCGTAGTTCAGTTGGTAGAGCGCCAGTTTGTGGCACTGGTTGTCGCGAGTTCGAGCCTCGTCGATCACCCCATAAAAACTTAATAAGATGCGTCATTAGCTCAGTTGGTAGAGCACACGACTTTTAATCGTGTTGCCACAGGTTCAAATCCTGTATGACGCACCATTCGTGCGAGGATGGCGGAATTGGCAGACGCGCTAGACTTAGGATCTAGTGTCCCAGACGTGAGAGTTCAAGTCTCTCTCTTCGCACCATGTAGTTAGTAAGAGATTCTAATGAATCTCTTTTTTTATTTTATCTACTCAAGAGGAGAAAATGAGAAATATAAAGATAAGTTATAGATATGATGGAAGCATGTTTTATGGTTTTCAAAGGCAGCCAAATAAAAGAACAGTTCAAGGAGAGATAGAAAAGTTATTAAATGTTGTATTAAAAGATGAGATAGATATGGTATCTTCAGGTAGAACTGATAGAGGGGTTCATGCTCTTATTCAAGTTTCTAATTTTTATACTACTTCAACTATCCCTTTAGATAGATTGAAGTATGTACTGATGAGAGGATTACCATTGGATATAGAACTCTTAGATATTGAAGAGGTGGATATAGAGTTTAATTCAAGGTTTGACGCTCAAAAAAGAGGATATACTTATATAATTTCTTGGGAGAGAGATCCTTTTAAGAATCGATATGAAACATATGTAAATAAAGAAATAGAGGCAGAGAGATTCCAAAAAATTTTAGATATTTTAGTAGGAGTACATGATTTTAATAATTTTAGAATGAGTGATTGTGGAAGTAAAACCTCTATAAGAGAGATATATAGTATTGAAGTAAAAAAAATAGGTAGTAATAGAATTAGTGTTGAAATATTAGGAAGTTCTTTTTTAAAATCTCAGATTAGAATAATAATAGGAACAGCTTTAAATATATATTTTGGAAATCTTCCTAGCAATTATATGGAGGAGATGTTAAAAAATCCTGATAAAAAATATCTAAAAAAAGTGGCTGAGCCAAATGGTCTTTATCTATCAAAAGTTGATTATTAGGAGGTAGTATGGAATTTAGAGAGCTCCATGATGTGGATTTAACTTTGATGAATAAAATAGTAGAGATAGAAGAAGAAGCTTTTGAAGGGAATGGAAATGTAGACCTGTGGATTTTAAAAGCTCTTATAAGATATGGAAAAGTATTTGTGTTAGTAGAGGGAGATGAGATTATAACTATTGCTGAATATATGCAAGTACTTGGAAAGGATGAGGTGTTTTTATATGGAATCTCTACTAGAAAAAAATATAGAAATCGTGGAAATGCTAGAAAAATAATGGAAGAGAGTGAAAAATACCTAAAAAGATTAGGATATAAAGAAGTAGGATTAACAGTTGACCCTAATAATAACATAGCAATGAAATTATATAAAGACTTAGGATATAGGATTGAAGAATATCAAGAAGATGAGTATGGAAAAGGGATTCATAGATACTTGATGAAAAAAGTCATAATTTAATATGAAAATACTTGACAATGGATATAAAATAGTGTACTATATAAATATAGAATAATTACAAAGTTGATTTATTTAGAATAGGAGGTGTTAAGGATGGAATTTCATATTGAAAATATAGGAGAGTACTTAAAAGCTCATGAGATAAAGCCATCTTATCAGAGAATTAAAATATTTCAGTATTTGGTTGAAAATAAAAATCATCCTACAGTAGATATGATATATAAAGCCTTATGTACAGAAATTCCTACTCTATCTAAAACTACTGTTTACAATACGCTAAATCTTTTTATTGAGAAAAAGATAGTAAATGTAATAGTAATTGAAGAGAATGAAACAAGATATGATAGTGTTATGGCAGTTCATGGACATTTTAAATGTGAAAAATGTGGGAAAATATATGATATAGGAATCAATCAAAATATTTTAGAAGATGACAAATTAAAAAATTGTGAAATAAAAGAACAACATTATTATTTTAAAGGAATTTGTCAAGATTGCTCGAATAATAAATAAAGGATATATTATTTATTTAGGAGGAGATAGATATGAAAAAAAATAGTTTCATAAAATTAGAGTGTGGAACTTTAGTTCAAGTAGTAGCAACTAAAGAAAAATGTTGCGATACTTTACCTAATGGTTTTGAGTTAGTAGTACCTAAAGTAGAAGATGCTACTACAGAAAAACATGTTCCATATATAGAAGAAAAAGAAAATGGATATTTAGTAAGGGTAGGAAAAGAAACTAAACATCCTATGGCAGAAGCTCATTATATTGAGTTTATAGAATTAGAAGTAGATGGAGATACTCTTTATAGAAAATACTTAAAGCCTGAACAAGAGCCAGAAGCTTTTTTTGAAGTACCTAAGGGAAAAGAAGTTGTAGCAAGAGAGTATTGCAATATCCATGGATTATGGGCAAATAAATAAATTATTTAAAGATTAAAATACAAATAAAATTAGGAGGAAATGATTATGAAAAAATATATATGTAAAGTTTGTGGATACGAGTATGATCCAGCAGTAGGAGATGTAGATAATGGAGTAGCAGCAGGAACTGCTTGGGAAGATGTACCAGAGGATTGGTTATGTCCACTTTGTGGTGTTGGAAAAGATGAATTCGAACCAGCTGAATAATTAAAAATGTTTTTTATGAGGACACGTTTTCTAACGTGTTCTTTTTTTAGAAAAAATCTAAAAAAAACTTGACATTTTTTATAAGTTGGTGTATTATATTAGTGTAATGATGCTAAAGATATGCCTAGATAGCTCAGTTGGCTAGAGCATACGGTTCATACCCGTACGGTCGATGGTTCGAATCCATTTCTAGGCACCATATTCCAAATAATTTTTTTAAACCCCACTTTTTAGATTCATATGTTGTAGTCTAACCCTAAATATTTTTAAGGAAAAAGATGAACAGTCGGTTCATCTTTTTTCTTTTTTTGTATTTTCTACTTAGATTTGGTATAATATTCTAAAAGAGCAAAAAGGAGTTAATATGTGGATAGCAATAATTATAATAGCGTTGATTATATATTTTAGAAATAAAGGAGTACCTATATTTTTATACCATCAGGTAAATGAGATTTCAAGTGTAACTCCTGATTTATTTGAAGAGCATTTAAAAATTTTAAAAGAGAGAAATATGAATACTCTAACTTTAAAAGAGTATGGAGATGGAAATATAAAATCTAATTCGGTTTTAATATCTTTAGATGATGGTTATTATGATAATTATTCTAAAGTTTTTCCACTATTAAAAAAGTATAATATGAAAGCTACTGTTTTTTTAAATACTCTCTATATAAAAGAAAAGAGAGATGGAACTACAGAGATTTTGTTAAATGGAAAGGCTAACTATGAAGCTATGAAAAATTATGTTGAAACTGGAGATGGAACTACAGAACAGTATCTCACTTGGGAAGAGATAAGGGAGATGTATCAAAGTGGATTAGTGGATTTTCAAGCACACTCTCACAAGCATACAGCAGTATTTGTAAGTGATAAGATAGAGGGCTTTTTCAATGGAGATGGAGAGGATATTACAGATATGTACCTCTATGGAAAAGTAGAGAGAGGGTATCCAAAATTTAAAAAGAGAGGAGAGTACTCTTCTCAAGGGATAATTATTAAAAAAGAGTTTTTTAAAAAATTTAAAGAGTACTATGATAGAGAGTTAGAAGGAAAAGATGAGAAAGAGAAATTAAAGCTAGCTCAAATGTATATAGACAATAATAAAGAAAAATATTTTTATTATGAAAGTGAAAAAGATTTCCTAGATAGAGTAAGAGAGGAATTTCTATTAAATAAAAAAATAATGGAAGAAAATATAGGAAACAAGGTAGAGTATTTTTGCTGGCCTTGGGGGCATAGAAATAAAAAGGTTGCAGAGATATTAAAAAAAGAGGGAGTAAAGGGCTTTGTTACTACCAAGAAAGGAACAAATGGAAGAGTTCCTAATTATGATGTGATAAGGAGAATAGAGCTTAGAAAATTTACTCCTGAAAAGTTTAAATTAAATCTTTTTATAGCAAGAAATTATATCTTAGGAAAAATATATGGTTTGGTGTCATAGGAGAGAATATGAAATTATCAGTTGCAATGATAACAATGAATGAAGAGAGAATTTTAGAAAAAACCTTAGAGTCAGTTAAGGATATAGCAGATGAGATAGTTATAGTGGACAGTGGTTCTACTGATAGAACAGAAGAGATTGCTAAAAAATATGGAGCAAAATTTTATGTAGAGTCTTGGAAGGGATATGGTCCACAGAGAAATTCAGCAATAGATAAAGCAAGTGGAGAGTGGATTTTAAATATTGATGCAGATGAGGAGATATCACCAGAGCTTCAAAAAAAGATTTTAGAGATAAAAAGTTCAACTGATGATAGAAGTGTATTTAACGTTAATTTTACATCTGTTTGTTTTGGGAAGAAGATAAGATATGGAGGATGGAGTAATAGTTACCATATAAGACTTTTTAAAAAAAGTGTCGGTAGATTTAATGGAAATACTGTCCATGAATCTTTTGAAACAAATGAGAAAATCTATACATTGAAAGAGGAGATATACCATCATAGTTACTCAACTTTAGGAGATTATTTTACAAAATTTAATCGTTATACTACAGAGGGAGCTATAGAGTATTATAAAAGAGGAAAGAGATGTAATATTTTTCAATTAGCTTTTAATCCAGTATTTAAATTTTTAAGAATGTATCTATTAAGGCTTGGTTTTTTAGATGGGAAAGAGGGATTTTTATTAGCTTGTACAAGCTCTCTTTACACTATGGTAAAATACTACAAACTATATGAGATAACTAAAAATGGAAGTTATATAAAAAAATAAAGGAAGGATTATGAATATTAAAAGAGTAATAGTTTCAAGAACAGATAAGATAGGGGATTTGATACTTTCAATTCCTAGTTTTTTTATGATAAAAAAAATGTATCCACAGGCAGAGTTAGTAGTTTTAGTTAGAAAATATAACTATGAAATAGTGAAAAATCTTCCCTATGTGGATAGAATAATAAAGATAGATGATTATACTCATAGTGAACTTATAGAGAAAATAGTATATTTTAAAGCAGATATATTCATAGCACTATATAATGACAGATTTGTATCACAACTAGCTAAGGCTAGTAAATCTAAGATTAAAATAGGTCCACTATCTAAACTTTATTCTTTTTTTGCTTTCAATAAGGGAGTTTGGCAAAAAAGGTCTAAATCTATAAAAAATGAAGCTGAATATAATTTAGATTTAGTAAGAAAAGCTGATGAAAAAAGATATGATGAGGTATTTGAGATAAATACTAAAATATATCTAGGAGAAGAGAATATTAAAGCAGCAGAAACTTTTTTTTCTACTTACAATATAGTTGGAGAGACTTTGGTGGTAAATCCTTTTATAGGGGGTTCTGCTAAAAATATAAAAGATGAAGAATATGTCTCATTGCTTCAAAGATTTAGAGATGAAAATCCAGAGAGGAATGTAGTTATAATCTGCCATATTTCAGAAGAGGAAAGAGGAGTAAAGATGGTAGATGCAATAGCTAGAGAGAAAGTATATCTATATGCCAATGGAGGAGATCTTTTAAATATTGCTGCTATAATAGATAAAGGAACTATCTATCTTGGAGCTTCTACAGGACCTACTCATATAGCTGGAGCACTTCAAAAAAGGATAGTTGGAATATATCCAGCTAAAGCCACTCAGAGTACTACTAGATGGGGAGTATTTGGAAACGATAAAGTAAAATATTTAGTACCAGATGAGAATAATCCAAAAGAGAACTATAAAAATCCATATTTTGATAAATATGATAAAATTATGGAAGGGGAGCTATTAAATTATATAGAAGAAAGCTTTCTTTTAGAAGAGGGTGAGAAAAATTAGAATCTTAATTATTCATACAGCATTTATTGGGGATATTGTTTTATCTACCCCCCTTATAAAAAAGTTGAGAGATACCTATCCCAAAGCAGAGATTACTTATCTAACCACTCCTATAGGAGCATCTATTTTAAGAAATAATCCATACCTTACTCACATAATAGAGTATGATAAAAGAGGAGAACATAGAGGAATAAAAGGTTTTTGGGCAATAACTAAAAAATTAAAAATGGAATCATATAACTTAGTTATAACTCCTCACAGATATTTAAGAAGTTCTTTTATGAGTTTTCTAACAGGAGCTCCTGTAAGAAGAGGTTATGATAATGCAGCAGCTTCATTTTTATTTACAGAAAAAATTCATTATGATAGTGATAAACATGAAGTAGAAAAACTTTTATCTTTTGTACCTAAAGATGAAGGAAAAAGATATGAGATAGAACTTTTCCCTACTGATTTGGAAAGGGAGAAAGTAGATAAATTTTTAGAAAAAAGAAAAGAAAAAATAGTTATAGTAGCTCCAGGAAGTAAATGGTTTACTAAAAAATGGCCTCTTGAGTATTTTAATAGAGTTATAAAAGAGATTGAAAAAAGAGAAGATACAACTGTAGTGGTAGTAGGAGGAAAAGATGAGATTTTACTTAATATACCACTTTCTAAAAATTCTATTGATTTAAGAGGAAGAACTACTCTTCTTGAGTTAGCTGAGGTAATTAGAAGAGCTAATATAGTCTTAACTAATGATTCATCTCCAATACATATAGCTTCAGCTTTTTCAAATGTAAAAATATTAGCTATTTTTGGACCAACAGTTGAGAAATTTGGTTTCTTTCCTTGGTCAAAAAATAGTGAGGTATTTCAAGTGGAGAATTTAGAGTGTAGACCCTGTTCAATCCATGGGGGAAATTCTTGCCCTAAAAAACACTTTAAATGTATGTTAGATATTAAACCAGAAAATATATTAGAGAGAATTGAAAAAATATTAGAGAGTGAAAATTAATGAAAAAATTAAAATATGGAAAAGATATTTTATACTATATTGATGAAAAAAATATAAAATTATATGACAAAATAAAAAACACCTGTTATAATATAGAGAGAATTTTTAAAAATGACCAAAGAAGCTATGTAGCTCTCATAGAGATAGATGGAGAAAAGTATGTATTAAAAAGACCTATTGAAAAAAATAGAAGAAAATGGCAAAGGTTTTTATCTATATTTAGAGGGAGTGAAAGTAGAAGAGAGTTTGAAAATATTCAGAGAATAAATGAATTAGATTTCAATGGAGCTATTCCATATTTAGCAGTAGAAACTAAGTTTGGACTTTGTGTGGTAGATTCTTATCTTGTTTACTCTTACCTTGAAGGAGAAGAGGGAACAACTAAAGATATAGAGTTGATATCAAAAGAGCTAAAAAGAATCCATAATAAAGGTTATTTGCACGGGGATTCTCAAGTGATGAATTTTTTAATAAATGGAAATACAGTATATCTAATAGATACTAAGCTTATGAAGAATAGATATGGAAAGTTTGGAGAAATTTATGAGTTTATATATTTAGAAGAGAGCTGTGATAAAGATATAGAGTATGATAGAGAGAGTATTTACTATAAGGTAGCTATCACACTGAAAAGATATTTAATCTGGTTTGCTAATTTTAAAAGAAGATTGAGAGGGAAGAAGTGAAAATATTAGTAATAAGAATGAGCTCAATAGGAGATGTAATTCTTACTACTCCTGTGCTTAAAGCTTTTAAAAGAAAATATCCAGAAGCTGAAATAGATTTTGTTGTTATGGAGCAATTTAAAGATGCCATTTCTGGATTGAAATATATAGATAATCTTATAACTTTTAATAAGAAAAAAGATGATGGAATAAAAAATATAAAAAAGTTTGCAGATAGATTAAAGGCTAATAAGTATGATTATGTTTTTGATTTACATGCAAAATTTAGATCAAAGATAATAGCTAAAAGATTGGGAGTAAAAACTTATACCTATAAAAAAAGAGCCTGGTGGAAAACTCTATTAGTTAAATTAAGACTTATAAAATATCAAGTAGATGATACTATTATAAAAAATTATTTTGGAGCTTTTAAGGAGTTTGGAATAGAGTATATAGGAGAGGACTTAGATTTTGCTTTTGAAGAAGATCCAAAGTTAGAAGAGTTTAAAAACTTACCTGTAATAGCTCCAAGAGCATCTAAGAATACAAAGGAATGGACTCCAGAAGGATTTGGAGAGCTGGCAAAATTAATATATAAAAAATATGGAGTCAAAAGTATATTAATAGGTGGTAAGGGAGATATTCCTAGATGCGAAGAGATAAATAAGATAAGTGAAAATAGTTGTATTATACTTGCTGGAGTCCTATCTTTAAAAGAGAGTGGGGCATTATTATCTAAAGCTAAGTTTATAGTAACTAATGACTCTGGACCTTTTCATATAGCTAGAGGGGTAGGTTGTAAAACCTTTGTAATATTTGGACCTACTAGTCCAGGAATGTTTGATTTTGGAGAAAATGACACTTTAATATATGCTAATGAGAACTGTTCTCCTTGTAGTTTACATGGAGATAAGAGTTGTCCTAAAAAACATTTTAAATGTATGAGAGATATAAAGGCAGAAAATATTTTGGAGATTATAGATAAAAAAATAAATTGGGAGGAATAATATGGCAAAAGCAAAAGATGAAGTTAATGACAGAGAAAAAGCCTTAGAGATGGCAATGAAGCAGATAAAAAAGGACTTTGGTGAGGGTTCTATAATGAAATTAGGTTCTAATCAAAGTATGGCAGTAGAAACAATTTCAACAGGAAGTATCAATCTAGATTTAGCTCTAGGTCAAGGTGGAGTTCCTAGAGGAAGAATAGTAGAGATATATGGAGCAGAGAGTTCAGGTAAAACTACAATAGCTCTACACATAGCAGCAGAGGCACAAAAAATGGGAGGAATAGTAGCATTTATAGATGCAGAACATGCTTTAGACCCTGTATATGCTAAGGCTCTAGGAGTAGATGTAGATGAGCTTTTAATATCTCAGCCTGACTATGGAGAGCAAGCACTAGAGATAGCAGATATGCTTGTTCGTTCTGGAGCTGTGGACCTTGTAGTAGTGGACTCAGTAGCAGCACTTGTACCGAAAGCTGAGATAGATGGAGAGATGTCTGATCAACAGATGGGATTACAAGCTAGACTTATGTCGAAAGCTTTAAGAAAACTTACTGCAACATTAAATAAATCAAAAACTACTATGATTTTTATCAACCAAATTAGAGATAAAATTGGTGGATTTGGATTTGGACCTCAGACTACTACTACAGGAGGAAAAGCACTTAAGTTCTATGCTTCTGTAAGAATGGAAGTAAAAAGAGTAGGAAGTGTAAAACAAGGTGATGAAGCAATAGGAAATGAAACTGTTGTAAAAATTACTAAAAATAAGATAGCACCTCCATTTAAAGAGGCAGCTTTCCAAATAATGTATGGAAAGGGAATCTCAAGAGTAGGAGAGATTTTAGATATGGCTATAGAGTATGATATAGTTGCAAAATCTGGAGCTTGGTTTAGTTTTGGAGATATTAGACTTGGACAAGGAAAAGAGAATGTAAAAGCTAGACTTGAAAGTGAACCAGAGTTATTAGCAGCTATTGAGGCTGAAGTGATGAAAGTTATGAAGCCACACTCTGCAAAAGATGAAACAGAAGAAGAGGTATCAGTAGTTCCAGAAGGAGCATTAAATTTTGATGAAGTATAATCTTAAGGGAAATAAGATATATTTTGATGAATTTTTTTATTTGGATTTAAATAAGCAAACTATACTAGAATTTGATTTGAAGAAAAGAGATGAGATTAGTGAAGTTGAGTATAGGGAGCTTGTGAAAAGAAGAGTAGAAAGTATGGGATACTTTTTACTTGGTAAGAGAGATTATTCAGAGAGGGAGCTCTATCAAAAGCTCCTCTCTAAATATAGAGAAAAAGATATTATAAAATCTATAATAGAAAAATTTATTGAATTAGGTTATTTAAATGATTATGATTATGCACAAAGTTATGTAAATTCACATAATTATAGTAAAAAAAAGATGGAGTTTATGCTTTTACAAAAGGGAGTAAATTCAGCTATAATTAGGGATATTTTAGCTGGACAAGATACTTTTGAAATAGAAGAGATAAAAAAACAATGGAAAAAATTAGGAAATAAAGAAAATGATAAAAAGATTGTTTCTTTGATGAGAAAAGGATTTCAGTATAAAGATATTCAAAGAGCAATAAAAGAGATAGATGAGTAATTTGGGAGGAATAGAAAAACATGTTGGGAATGATTTTAGCAGCTGGGACAGGATTATTATTGTTTATATACATTAGTATACTATATCTTCCTATAATAGCAATGAAAGATGAAAGAACAGGAGTAAAACTAGCAAGAAAAAAATTGAGATGGCTATCAAGAATAGTTTTAAAGAGTCTTGGAGTTAAATTAAGAGTAATATATAAAAATAGAAAAAATATAAATGCCTTAGAGAGAGAAAAAGGAATTATTTTTGTATGTAATCATCAAAGTAATTTAGATATTCCTGTAATTGTAAGTGCTCTACATATAGATGTGGGATTTGTAGCTAAAAAAGAGATGAAATCTTGGCCATTTTTTAATATCTGGATGAAAAGAAGTAAGTGTGTGTTTTTGAATAGAGAAAATCCTAGAGAAGGAATAAAGGATATAAAAGAAGCAGTAAAAGTTGTAAAAGATGGATATCCTATTGTAATTTTTCCAGAGGGAGAGAGAACACTAGATGGAGAGATATTGAGATTTAAAAAAGGAAGTTTTAAATTAGCTACTGAAACCAATGGAATAATAGTGCCTCTTACTTTAAAAGGAACTTTTGATATTCAAAAGAGAGGGGAATGGAAAATGAAAAGAAATCAACTGGTTACAATAATAGTAGGAGAACCAATATATGTTGATTCTTTATCTAACGATGAAATTAAGGAATTGAGCACAAAAGTAAGAGAGGTTATAGAAGAAAATTATAAGAAGATAAAATAAAAATAGTTGATAGAATAAGAAAAAAATGATAAAATGTATTTGTTATATAACTGACGGAAAAAGTGGATAACCACATGGAGTATAACCTTGATATTAAGCCGACCGTCTGGGCAATTTATGCCTAGATTGTCGGTTTTTTTATTTTTATATATAAAATAGTTTTAATTATAAAATATAAATTATTCAAACAAAAAAGTTGACTTTTTGAATAAAGAATGATATCATAAATTATACTTAAATAATGTATAATTTAACTTAACAAAGAATAATAAAATAACTTTTAAGTTTTTTATAATATTAATTAAATTTAAGGAGGCAAAATGGAGTTTTGGAATAATTTTAAAGGTCAATTATGGAAAAAGGAAATCAATGTAAGAGATTTTATACAAGAGAATTATACTCCTTATCATGGAGACGATTCATTTTTAGTAGACTCTACAGAAAAGACTAAAAAAGTTTGGAGCAAATTGACAGAGTTATTTAAAGTGGAGAGAGAGAAGGGAATATATGATGCAGAAACTAAATTTCCCCAAGGAATAACTACATATGGACCAGGATATATTGACAAGGATTCAGAAGTCATTGTAGGACTTCAAACTGATGCTCCCTTAAAGAGAGGAATTTTTCCAAAAGGTGGATTAAGAATGGTAAAGAACTCTCTAGAAGCATATGGTTATCAAATAGATCCATTGACAGAAGAGATATTTACAAAGTATAGAAAAACTCATAATGAAGGTGTTTTCTCAGCATATACAGATGAAATAAGAGCTGCTAGAAAAAGTGGAATTATAACAGGACTTCCTGATGCTTATGGAAGAGGAAGAATTATTGGAGATTATAGAAGAGTTGCCTTATATGGAGTAAATAGATTAATTGAGGATAAAAAAGAGCAATTAAAGCAATTAGAAGCAGCAGATTTTAATGAAGATGTAATTAGAAAAAGAGAAGAAGTAGCTGATCAAATAAAAGCTCTAAAGGAGTTTATAGAGATGTGTGCATCTTATGGGTTTGATGTAACTAGACCAGCTAAAGATGCTAAGGAAGCAGTACAATTTCTATATTTTGCTTATCTTGCAGCAACTAAAGATCAAGATGGAGCAGCTATGTCTTTAGGAAGAACTTCTACTTTCTTAGATATATATATTGAAAGAGATTTACAAGCTGGAATCATTACTGAAGAAGAAGCACAAGAGTTAATAGATCAATTTATAATAAAATTAAGAATTATAAGATTCTTAAGAACACCTGAATATAATGATCTGTTTTCTGGAGATCCTACTTGGGTAACAGAGTCAATTGGAGGGCAAGGTGTAGATGGAAGAACATTAGTTACTAGGACATCATTTAGATACTTACACACACTATATAACTTAGGACCAGCACCAGAACCAAACTTAACAGTTTTATGGTCAGCAAATTCTCCAGAAAATTGGAAAAAATTCTGTTCTAAAGTATCAATAGATACATCATCAATCCAATATGAAAATGATGACTTAATGAGACCAGAGTTAGGAGATGACTATGGAATAGCTTGTTGTGTATCTCCTATGAAGATAGGAAAAGGAATGGAATTCTTTGGAGCGAGAGCAAACTTAGCTAAAGCTCTTCTATATGCTATTAATGGTGGAAGAGATGAGAAAAGTGGAGCTCAAGTAGCACCTAAATTTGCTCCAGTTGTAGGAGATTATTTAGATTTTAATGATGTAATGGAAAAGTTTGACCAGATGATGAAATGGTTAGCAGGAACTTATGTAAATGCTTTAAAAATAATTCACTACATGCATGATAAATACTCTTATGAAGCTTTTGCAATGGGATTGCATGATTTAAATGTTGAAAGAACTCAAGCTAGTGGAATAGCTGGACTTTCAATAGTTGTAGACTCATTAGTTGCTATAAGAGATGCTAAAGTAAAAGTAATAAGAAATGAAGATGGAATAGTAGTAGATTTTGAAAGAGAAGGAGAGTATGTACCATTTGGTAATGATGAAGATTCAACAGATGAATTAGCAGTTCAAATAGTTGAGAAGTTTATGAATTATCTAAGAACTCATGGAACATATAGAGATTCTAAGGCAACTCAATCAATATTAACTATAACTTCAAATGTTGTATATGGAAAGAAAACAGGAAACACTCCAGATGGTAGAAGAGGAGGAACACCTTTTGCCCCAGGAGCTAACCCAATGAATGGTAGAGATACAAGAGGAGCTATAGCTTCACTTGCATCAGTTGCAAAATTACCATTCCATCATGCAGAGGATGGAATCTCTTATACATTTGCTATCTCTCCAGCAGCTTTAGGAAAAACTAAAGAGGATAGAATAGAAAATTTAATCTCTCTTATGGATGGATATTTTACTCCTCAAGGTGGGCAACACTTAAATGTCAATGTATTTGATAGGGAGTTATTAGAAGATGCTATGGCAAATCCTGATAAATATCCACAACTTACAATTAGAGTTTCAGGATATGCAGTAAACTTTGTAAGACTTACAAGAGAGCAACAATTAGATGTATTATCAAGAACTATCAGTGGAAAAATGTAATATAGAGAGGGAAAAATTCCCTCTCTTTTAATAATTGAAAGGAGATAAAATGGTTTTAGGAAATATTCATTCTTATGAGAGTATGGGAACCGTAGATGGACCTGGACTTAGGTTTGTAATTTTTTTACAGGGATGCCCATTGAGATGTAAATTTTGTCATAATCCTGATACTTGGAAGATAGGAGAGAAGAAGATACAGGAGAGTGCAGAAGATACATTAAAAAAAATAAAAAGATATAAAAATTATTTTGGAAAAAAAGGTGGAGTAACTGTAACAGGAGGAGAACCTTTAGTTCAAAATGATTATGTGTTGGAACTTTTTAAATTGTGTAAAAAAGAGGGAATACATACAGCTCTAGATACTTCAGGTTATATTTTTAATGAAAAAATAAGAGAGATATTAAAATATACGGACTTAGTATTATTAGATATTAAGGCAATTGATAAAGAGATTTATAAAGAATTAACTTCAGTAGAGATAGATAATACATTAAAATTTTTGGAATATTTAAATGAGATAGAAAAACCTACTTGGGTAAGACATGTAGTAGTTCCTACTATTACAGATGATAATGAACTTCTAGAAAAAACAGCTCAATATATATCAAAATTTAGTAATATAGAGATGGTAGAGATACTTCCATATCACACTTTAGGAGTTTTTAAATATAAAGAATTAGGAATGGAATATCCATTAAAAGATATAGAAGATTTAAGTTATGAAAGAAAATTAGAAGTAATGGAGATATTTAAAAAATATAATCTACCTGTTCATTAAAAAAGTGCTTTTTTTCTTAAAAAATGATATAATAAAAAATATGTCATTGATAGAAAAGGAGGTTTTTTAATGATAATTTTAGGAATAGAGAGTTCTTGTGATGAAACTTCCATAGCTGTATTAAAAGATGGAAAGGAGATTTTATCCAATAAAATCTCTTCACAGATAGAGATACATAAAGAGTATGGAGGAGTAGTTCCAGAGATAGCTTCTAGACAACACATAAAAAATATAGCTACTATATTAGATGAAGCTTTAGAAGAGGCTAATATAACTATGGAAGATGTAGATTATATAGCTGTAACCTATGCTCCTGGCCTTATTGGAGCTCTTTTAGTAGGAATATCTTTTGCTAAGGGATTAGCTTACACTCATAATATACCAATAATACCAGTACATCATATAAAAGGGCATATGTATGCTAACTTTTTAGAGCGGGATATAAAGCTACCTTGTATTTCGTTAGTTGTATCAGGTGGACATACTAATATTTTATATATGGATGAAAATCATAATTTTACAAATCTAGGTGGAACACTAGATGATGCTGTAGGAGAAAGTTGTGATAAGGTAGCAAGAGTTTTAGGTATAGGATATCCAGGTGGACCTGTAATAGATAAGATGTATTATCAAGGGAATAGAGATTTTTTAGAGATACCAGAGCCTAAAGTAGGAGAGTATGACTTTAGTTTTTCAGGAATAAAGACTGCTGTAATTAACTTTGTAAATAAGATGAAGATGAAGGGTGAGGAATTTTCTAATGAAGATTTAGCAGCTTCTTTCTTAGGAAAAGTAGTAGATATATTATGTAAAAAAACTTTAAAAGCTGCAAAGGAAAAGGGAGTAAAAACAATTATTTTAGCTGGAGGAGTAGCAGCAAACTCTCTACTTAGAAGTCAACTTACTGAGGGAGCTAAAAAAATGGGAATAGATGTATTTTATCCATCTATGAAGCTTTGTACTGATAATGCAGCTATGATAGCGGAAGCAGCTTACTATAAACTTATCAATTGTAAAGATGGAAAAAGTTGTTTTGCTGATTTAGATTTAAATGGAATAGCAACTTTAAATGTAATAGATGATTAAAAAAATTAGGGTAAATCTAATTACCCTAATTTTTTTGGATATATAAATTCTTTTATTTTCTTTAAAGCTCTGCTTAAAGGATAACCTCTAAAAATCCAAACTTTTCTTAATTTATTAAACTCTGTTAAAATATTAGATCTTTTTTCATCTAAAGGCTCTGTACATCTATTATTCCAACATTTATAAACACCAGTTAAATCAGAAGTTTTAAGTATTTTTGAAAGCCAACTACCTAAATATTTGGTAGATATAGCTGATTGAAAATCGATAATATATGGATGTCCGTCTTTCCCAACTAAAATATTTCCTAAATTTCTTAAATCTAAATGTACAATATTTTTACTATGCATAGCTTTAACATTTTTTTCTAACTTAAGGAAAAAATCTTTTTCAATAGAAGATTTTGGAAAAAATTTTAATGCTTTTCCTTCTATGAAACCAAATGCTAATGTACACTCTGAAAGTTTTTTAGGATTTTTTGCGATTGAAGGATTATTTGATAGCTTGACTAAGTTATTATATTCTAAATTTATAAATAGTTTTCCAAATGTTTTCCTAACAAGCCAGGGAGAACCAGAAAAATCTTTAATTGTTAAATCTAAATTTTTATCTTTATATCGAAATACTGTTGCATTTGCAAATTTTCCCTCATTTAAAAGAGATAGATTTTCTCTCTTTATGTTACAATTAGGATAATTTAAAATTAAAAATTTTACAATATTTTTTCTAATTAAATTAATATTTTTTTTAAACATTTCAATCTCACCACAAAATTATAATTTATATTTTACTATTAATATGTGATGAAATAATGATGGAATAAATATAAATTAATCTAAAATTATATTAAAATCTTTTATATCTTTATTTAAATCTATAAGTTCAGTTTTTTTCAAGATTTTATTATCTTTTAGAACTAAGATAAATACTTTTCTATTACTAGGAATTTTATAAAATTCAAAGTAACCATTTTCATCACTATAAGTAGTTGTAATTTTACTATTATCTTCATTTACTAGTTGAAGCTCTATTTTATCAAGGGCTTTTATTCCATTAGTTACAATACCAGTTATACTATATCTTATCTTAGAAAGAGGTATTTCGATATTTGTAATAGATGAATTTTTCTCTATTTTTCTTACTACACCATTTTGAAAAAAACTATTTTTTTGAGCAAGAATAGTTATAATTCCACTATTCACAGGAAATTTAAACATTCCAAATTCATCACCCTCTCCTTGAATAATATTTTCACCATTCTTTATAAAGATTTTTGGATAAGGAATAGAGTGATTATTTTCATCTATAACTTTACCTTGGATAAAACAAGATAGTTCTATTAAATTTAACTCTAAGGAATAAGTTTTTCTAGCAGAAGAAAAATTATAAATGATTTTATTTTTTTTGTCAAGAGTATAACCAAATCTTTCAGCATTGATAGAATAGTTATTAGGTGGTAAATAAGCTATAAACTCTCCAAAAATATCAGTGGAAAAATGGAAACTTTTATTTTCAGAATTTGTAAATGAAACATTAACATTTCCAAGATTTGAAGAGTTATTTTTAACTATTCCTTTAACGCAAATATAGTTTTCTTTAGTAAAAACTATATCTATTGGATTCTCTGTAGTTTTTACATCAATAATTTTTTGAATAGGTGGAAAATCTTCATTGCTTAATAAAAAATAATACTCATCTTTTTCTAAATCTAAAGTAAGTGTTCCATCATAAAAATAATTAGATTGTGTATTTAAGTCACCAGCTTTAAAATATTCAACTTTACCAGTAGAGGTATTAAAGTTAAAAGTAATATTTTTTGAAAAAGTTATAAAAAATAAATTTATAAATAGTATAACGAGAATAATCTTTCTCATAGAATTAACCTCCTAAAAATAAGTAAATATATTATAACATTTTTTCTTAAAAAATATAGAGAGGTTTTTTAAAAGAGTTTTAGAAAATCCTTTTAATTATTGCTGTAAAATGATACAATATTATGATATAATCTATTACAATGTCAAGTATTAAAGGTGAGAAAGAATGAATGAAAATTTAATAGATAAAGAGAGTCAAGTTAAAATAAATTTTTTAAAAACACAGGCAGAAAGAGCTTTTTATTTAGATGAATTTAAAGAGAATGTAGCATTGGCATTAACTGAAGAACAATTGAGATCAGGAATAGTTTATCCTGAAATAATTGAGAGAATAAAACAATCAGATGTGGCTTATATAAAAATGAAAAGAGAAATCGAATTAAAGTTTTTAAAGCCATATATTGTTGAGGCTGAGAGGATTAATGTAAGATATACTCTAGTAGATAGCTTAAATCTATTGGGGAATATTGCTTTAGTTATAGTTGTAAAGGATGCCTTTGATACTAATGAAAGAGAGATTCTTATAAAAGATATAAGAGAAAAATTTCAAGAGGTAGGATTATATCCTGAATATGTAAAATACTTTGGTAAAAAAATTTGTGAAAAGCATTATTCATTAGTAGAAGAAAAGTTACCAGGGTATGAAAAAAAATTTAAAAAGTTGACAATTTTTAATCAGTTATTTGGAGAAAGTTGTCCTATATGTAAGATTGAAAAGGAGAAAAATAAGAGATGGTAGAGGCTTTTAAGGTAACAGGTGGTAAAGAAATAAAGGGAGTACTAGAAGTTGAAGGTTCAAAAAATGCAGCTCTTCCAATTATGATAGCTACTCTTATAGAAAAGGGAACTTATATATTAAAAAATGTTCCCAATTTAATGGATATAAGAACATTAGTTAAACTTTTAGAGGGTTTAGGACTGATAATTGAAAAATTAGACAATAATACATATAAAATAGAGAATAAAGGACTAACTAATCTTGTGGCAGGATATGAGTTAGTAAAAAAAATGAGAGCCTCTTTTTTAGTTATGGGACCAATGTTAGCCCATTGTAAGAAAGCAAAAGTTTCTCTTCCTGGTGGATGTGCTATTGGAGCTAGACCAGTAGACTTACACTTAAAAGGTTTTGAAGCTTTAGGAACAAAAATAACAATTGACCATGGATATGTAGAAGCAGAAACAGATGAACTTGTTGGTGGAAAGATAGTTTTAGATTTTCCTAGTGTAGGAGCAACAGAAAATATAGTTATGGCAGCTGTAAAAGCTAAGGGTATAACTGTTTTAGAAAATGCAGCAAGAGAGCCAGAAATAGTAGATTTATGTAATTTTTTAAATGAGATGGGAGCTAAGATTACTGGAGTGGGAACTGGAACTCTTACAATAGAAGGTGTAGAAAGATTATATCCTTGTGAGCACACAATCATCTCAGATAGAATAGTAGCTGGAACTTTTATTATTGCAGCTATTATATTTGATGGAAAGATAAAAGTTAAGGGAGTAGAGAGAGAGCATTTAGAGGCATTTTTGATGAAGCTAGAAGAGATGGGAGTGAGATATGAGATAGAGAATAAGGAGTTAAGAATAATTTCAAAACTTTCTGATCTTCAAGGAATAAAAATTACAACTATGCCACATCCAGGATTTCCAACAGATTTACAATCTCCTATAATGACTCTTATGTGTTTAGCTAAAGGTAGTAGCGAAATAAAAGAAACTATTTTTGAAAATAGATTTATGCATGTACCTGAGCTAAATAGAATGGGAGCTAAAATAGATATCAATGGAAACGTAGCAACTATAAAAGGAATAGAAAATTTTTCATCAGCAGAAGTTATGGCAAGTGATTTAAGAGCAGGAGCATCTTTAATTCTTGCAGCATTAAAAGCTGAAGGAGAAAGTATAGTAAATAGAATTTATCATGTAGATAGAGGATATGAGAATTTAGAATTAAAGTTAAAAAATATTGGTGCAGATATAGAGAGAATAAAAACAGAGGTATAATGGAGGTATAATGGAGAAAATAATAGGTATAAATCCTGTAATGGAGGTATTACAAAATAAAGAGAAAACAATAGAGAAATTAGAGATTTTTAAAGGGGCTAAAGATGATAAGATAAATAAGATAAAAAGATTAGCTTCAGAAAGAAATATTAAGATATTTTATACAGATAAGAAGAGAGAAAATTCACAAGGAGTTGTAGTTTATGTAAGTGATTATGACTATTATGTGGATTTTGGAGAATTTTTGGAAAAAATTGCTCCTATGGAAAAATCTATTGTTTTAATTTTGGATGAGATACAAGACCCAAGAAATTTTGGTGCTTTAATAAGAAGTGCTGAGGTATTTGGAGTAAAAGGAATAATCATTCCTGAAAGAAATGCTGTAAGAATAAATGAAACAGTTGTTAAAACTTCAACTGGAGCAATAGAGTATGTAGATATAGTAAAAGTTACAAATATCTCTGATGCTATCAGTAAATTAAAAAAATTAGATTATTGGGTATATGGAGCAGAGGGAGAAGGAAGTAAAGATTATTCTCAAGAAAAGTATCCTAGTAGAACAGCATTAGTTCTTGGAAGTGAAGGAAATGGAATAAGAAAAAAAGTAAAAGAGAGCTGTGATGTTTTAATAAAAATACCTATGTATGGAAAAATTAACTCTCTAAATGTTTCAGTAGCAGGAGGAATAATTCTATCTGAAATAGTAAAGTCTTTTTAAAATATTATAGGGGATAATATTACCATAGTGGGAAGGGAAAGAATTTATATGAATGAAGAGTTAATAAATGATGAAGTAATAAAATTAGCTCAAAATGGAGATCAGGAAGCTTTAGATTTAATATTAAAAGAGTATAAGAAATTGATATATCTTAATATTAGAAATTATTTTCTTGTTGGTGCTGATCAAGATGATTTATTACAAGAGGGGACAATAGGACTTTTGAAAGCGATAAAAAATTATAGTGAGGGGAAAGCTTCTTTTAAAACATTTGCAACTCTTTGTATTAGAAGACAGATATTAACTGCAGTTAGAAGTTCTACAGCACAAAAAAATAGTGCTTTAAATGAAGCTAGTGGAAATAATTTAGAAACAGAAGATGGTCATGAAGATTATCCAAAAGAACTTTATTCAAATGTGAGATATAATCCTGAAGCTATATTTTTATCTAAAGAGAAAATAATGGAGTTTCAAGATTTCGTAGAGCATAATTTTAGCCCATTTGAAAGGCAAGTATTTAACTATATGATTAAAGGTTTTTCTTATAAAGAGATTGCAGAGGAGCTAGAGAAAACTCCTAAAGTGATAGATAATAGTTTTCAAAGAATAAAAAGAAAAAGTGAATTGTGGTTAAGTACTTATTAATTTAAGAAAAAAGTTGTTAATTAAAAAAAATAGTGATATATTGAATATGGAAAAGAATTATTGATGAGGTGATATTCTTGAGAGAGTATAATTTTAAAGAAGTAGAAGCCAAGTGGCAAGGGAAATGGGAAAATGGACACATTTTCAAGACAGAAAATAAAGTTGAAGGGAAAGAGAATTATTATGTACTTGTAATGCTTCCATATCCATCTGGGAAACTACATGTTGGGCATGCTAGAAACTATACAATAGGAGATGTTATAGCTAGATATAAGAGAATGAAAGGTTATAATGTATTAAATCCTATGGGATGGGATTCTTTTGGATTACCAGCAGAGAATGCAGCTATTCAAAATGGAGCACACCCAGCTGTGTGGACAAAATCTAATATTGAAAATATGAGAAGACAATTAAAATTATTAGGATTTTCGTATGATTGGGATAGAGAGATAGCTTCTTATACACCAGAATACTATAAATGGAACCAATGGATGTTCAAAAGACTTTATGAAAAAGGATTAATCTACAAGAAAAAATCTCTTGTAAACTGGTGCCCAGATTGTAAGACAGTATTAGCAAATGAGCAAGTTGAAGATGGAAAATGTTGGAGACATAGTAAAACTTCAGTTATTCAAAAAGAGTTAGAGCAATGGTTCTTTAAGATAACTGACTATGCTGACGAGTTATTAGAGGGGCATAAAGAGTTGAAAGATGGTTGGCCTGAAAAAGTTTTAACAATGCAAAAAAACTGGATAGGGAAATCATATGGAACAGAGATAGTGTTTACTGTTGCTGAAACAGGTAAGGAATTACCTATGTTTACAACAAGAATAGATACAATTTATGGAGTGTCTTATTGTGTTGTTGCTCCAGAGCATCCTATTGTAGAGGAAATTATAAAAGTTAATCCAGAGATAAAATCAAGTATTGAAGCAATGAAAAATACAGATTTAATTGAAAGATCAGCAGAAGGAAGAGAAAAAAATGGAGTATTCACAGGTTGGCATGTAATTAATCCAGTAACAAAAGAGAAAGTACAATTATGGGTAGCTGACTATGTTCTAATGAACTATGGAACAGGAGCTGTAATGGCTGTTCCTTGTCACGATGAAAGAGACTTTGCATTTGCAAAAAAATATAATTTACCATTAAATGTTGTAATTAATCCAGTTAATAAAGAAACAAAAGAAGTAATTGAGCTAAAAGCAGAAGAGATGACAGAGGCTTTCACTGAAGTTGGAGTAATGACAAATTCAGGAGAGTTTAACGGGATGAGTTCTAAAGAGGCTTTAACAAAAATAGCTGAATATGTAGAAGCTAATAATTATGGTAAAAGAACAGTAAAATACAGATTAAAAGATTGGGGAGTTTCAAGACAAAGATACTGGGGAACACCTATTCCAGCACTATATTGTGAAAAATGTGGAACTGTAATGGAAAAAGATGAAAATCTTCCAGTGAAACTTCCAGAAGATGTTTCATTTAATGGAGTAGGAAATCCATTAGAAACATCAGAAAGTTTTAAACATGCTGTATGTCCAATTTGTGGTGGACCAGCTAGAAGAGATACAGATACTATGGATACTTTTGTAGATTCATCTTGGTATTTTTTAAGATATTGTGACCCTAAAAATGATAAACTTCCATTTGACAAAGAGATAGTTGATTCTTGGATGGGAGTAGATCAATATATAGGTGGAATAGAGCATGCAGTAATGCACTTATTATATGCTAGATTTTTCCAAAAAATATTAAGAGATTTAGGCCTTGTTTCAGCTAATGAACCATTCAAGAGATTATTAACTCAAGGAATGGTTTTAGGGCCATCATACTATTCAGCCGCTGAAAACAAATTCTTATTCTCAAGTGAAGTTGATGTTAAAGGTGAAAAAGCATTTTCAAAAGCTACTGGAGAAGAATTAGCAATAAAAGTTGAAAAAATGTCTAAATCTAAAAATAATGGTGTAGACCCTGAAGAGATGATAACTAAATATGGTGCAGATACAACTAGATTATTTATAATGTTTGCTGCTCCACCTGAAAAAGAATTAGAGTGGAATGAAAATGGACTTGCTGGAGCTTACAGATTTTTAACAAAAATTTGGAGACTAGTAATGGAGCATAAAGAAAATCTAGAGTTTGGAGAGATTGATTTAACAAAGGTAAGTAGAGATGATAAAGCTTTATTAATCAAATTAAATCAAACTATAAAGAAAGTAACTGAATCTATAGAAGATGACTATCACTTCAATACTTCAATAGCTGCTACTATGGAGTTAATAAATGAAACTCAAGATTATAAAGTAAATATTTTAGAAGGTGGAAAAACAACTTCTGAATCTAAGAAAATATTTGCTGAAGTTATAAAGAATATATTAGTAATGTTATCACCATTTACTCCACATTTCTGTGATGAACTATGGGAAGAGATGGGAAATACAGGATATTTATTCAATGAAAAATGGCCTTCATATGATGAAAAATTAACTGTATCATCAGAAGTTGTAATGGCAGTTCAAGTAAATGGAAAAGTTAGAGGAACTGTTGAAGTAGAAAGAGGAACAGATAAAGATACAGTTGAAAAATTAGCATTAAATTTAGAAAATGTAAAAAAACATATGGAAGGAAAAACTTTAGTAAAATTAATTGTTATTCCTGATAAAATAGTAAATATAGTTGTAAAGTAATAAATTTTAGTAACTAGGGAGTGAAATTTTATTTCACTCCCTAGTTTTTATATAAAAAATAAATTTTTTTAAGAAATTCTATTGACATAATGAATTTTATGAGGTATATAAGTATTAACAGGAAGAGATAAAAGGTCTAGACAAAATAATCTCTTAAGGAGGTAGATTCCAATGAAATAAATTTAAAAGAGAAGTTAATAAGATGAGATTATAAATAATCACTTAATAATTTTTCGAGAGGACTAAAATTATAGTAATTTAATAAAAAATAAGATTGAGATAGAATTAATAAAAAGCTTTTATACCTATCAAAAAAGTAAGAGATATATTAACAATACTTATTCTAATTATAGTTTGTATTTTATAGAGAACATTTCTTATCTTCAGAGAAGTATTTTAATTAATATGATTAATTACTTAGGTAATAAAAATTATATTTAAAATATACAAGATTGAGTTATCTTTATTAAATATTAAAGAAATGGTAGGATTATTATTTCAGAATTAATAAAATAATCAATATGGTATAAAAAATATAATGGAAAAATTTTTGATAATATAGATTATTTCTTATTAAAAAATTAAGGAGGGGATTACTGATAAATAATATAGAAGTAGATATATAGGGCTATCTGAATGTAGATAAAGTCAGATAGCCCATTTTTTTTAAAAATTTAAAAAAAGTGTTGACGAAAAATAAAAAATATGATATTATAATTTATGTCCGCGAGAGAGCGGTACAGATAAATTAATAAGGACATTAGCAACAGAATAGAGAAAGACAATTAATGCAAACACAACAATA
>OGNW01000253.1_pt1 | contig 54394 bp, 50 predicted proteins | sample 1573591 | NCBI WGS metagenome assembly OGNW01 (sample SAMEA2581894, study PRJEB24529) | metagenome | biome: Human gut stool | place: China | collected 2011
AAGTGCCAGTCAGAGAGCAGGCTCCTGACGTAAGAAATAAGAATTTTGATGAAGTTTGTCTGGGTTACAACGAAGAAGAAGCTGTATTAGAAGCCAGCAGATGTATTAATTGTAAGAATGCACAGTGTATTAAGGGATGCCCTGTATCCATTAATATCCCGGCATTTATTCATGAAGTTAAAGAAAAGAATTTTGAAGCTGCTTATAAGATTATCGGTCAGTCATCAGCACTTCCGGCTGTCTGCGGACGTGTATGTCCACAGGAAAGCCAGTGTGAAGGAAAATGTATCCGCGGTATCAAGGGCGAAGCAATTTCTATTGGTAAGCTGGAACGTTTCGTTGCTGACTGGGCAAGGCAAAATCAGATTAAGCCGGAAAAATCTACGGAAAAGAAGAATAAGAAAGTTGCCGTTATTGGTTCAGGTCCTTCAGGTCTTACCTGTGCAGGAGATCTTGCAAAGATGGGTTATGACGTAACAATCTTTGAAGCCCTTCATGAGCCGGGCGGTGTACTTGTTTACGGTATTCCTGAATTCCGTCTGCCAAAGTCAACCGTTGTTGCAAGTGAAATTGAAAATGTAAAGAGCTTAGGCGTTAAGATTGAAACAAACGTTGTTATCGGCAAGTCTATGACAATCGACCAGTTAATTGAAGAAGAAGGTTTTGAAGCTGTATTTATCGGTTCCGGTGCAGGTCTGCCTAGATTTATGGGTATCCCGGGTGAAAATGCAAATGGCGTATTTTCTGCAAATGAATACCTTACAAGAAGCAACCTGATGAAAGCTTTCAACGATGATTACGATACACCGATTGCAAGATTCAATAAGGTAGCTATCGTAGGTGGCGGTAATGTTGCCATGGATGCTGCAAGAACAGCGTTAAGACTTGGTGCAGAAGTACATATCGTATACAGAAGAAGTGAAGCGGAACTTCCTGCAAGAGCAGAAGAAGTACATCACGCAAAAGAAGAAGGTATCATCTTTGACCTTCTGACAAACCCGACTGAAATCATCGCTGATGAAAACGGCTGGGTAAAGGGTATGAAGTGCGTTAAAATGGAACTGGGCGAACCGGATGCTTCAGGAAGAAGAAGACCGGTTGAAGTTCCGGGTTCTGAATATGTAATGGATTTAGACGCAGTAATCATGTCACTGGGTACATCTCCAAATCCATTGATTTCTTCTACAACAAAGGGACTGGATATCAATAACAGAAAGTGCATTATTGCAGAGGAAGAAACAGGTAAGACAACAAAGACAGGCGTTTATGCCGGTGGTGATGCTGTAACAGGTGCAGCAACTGTTATTCTTGCCATGGGTGCAGGTAAAGCCGGTGCTAAGGGTATTGATGAATATCTTTCAAACAAATAATTATACGGTCACAAGATCATTCACCCACCTATGAGCAAGCTCATGTGGGTTCAGATCTTTTGACCCTGGTATCATAAAAAATAAAACCGCAGGAGTGTGACAGATGTCCGGGAATCCGGAGTCTGGTTCACATTCCTGCGGTTTTTGAATAGTTTTAAAACATAGCAGAATCAAAAATATTTAAAGGCATTATTCATGTGAAGAATTAAAAGTATCTTCAATGTACTGGTCACTGACCACTTCGATAACAGAATCATCTGCATCCGGGAAGGCTTCTGACAGCGCGTTTTTTAAATAGCTGCTGCGGTTAAAATACTTCATTTCTTCCGGGATACTGCCATCGTAAGAAGCTTCAATGGCTTCCGGTGACACGTTTTTGGCAAGCCAGTTGTTTAATTTATCTGAAAGTTCATTTTCCACACTCATCTGTGATTTAATATTTTTGGAATATTTGAGTGATTTGAAGCCAATCAGTAAAAATGCAATAAAAAGTCCGCCAAGCACAACATTTGTCAGGATTGCGGAAGCACCTGAAAAGTGGAACAGGTGAAGTACATTAAAGTCATTGAGCAGTAAAATAATCAGTCCCGCACCGCCACACACAAAAAATGTGATGGCAGAGGAGAGATTGTCGCTGTATTTTTCGGCAGAGTTATTGTAAATACTGCCACCCTGAGTCAGCTCGTCTTCCGTAGAATCTTTTTTTAGTTCATTTTCGGAAAAAACATGATAAAGATTATCTGCTTTTTCAAAATCGCCCGAAGCAACACTGACAGAATAAGTGCTGTTTAATTCATTGACATTCATTTCAATGTCTGCAATTCCCGAAAATTTCAAAAATTCCTGAAAACGTTCAGCCTGCTCTTTCGGAAGATAAGCGACCGGTTCATAATGTTTGTTTTCCATAAAAATCTCCATTCTTATCTCAATCAGATTTTGGATTTTACTCCAAATTTTAGTATAAAACAAAAATGTGAAGAAAAAAAGAACTTGTACAAAGAACTTTAAAATTGTTATCATATAATAAGCACAGGCAATGCGACGTGTGGAGAAACTTTGAATTTTACGGACATGCATGGCAAAGTCAGAAATATATAATAACGAATCATTACACAAAGCAGAACGGAAAGAGATGATTCGTGAGTGCAGAAAGGATAAAATGAAAATTATGGCAGAAAAGATTTTGATTATTACGGGCGGTACAGTAGATTATGAGTGGGCGAAAGACTGGCTTTCCGCAAAAACATATGATTATTGCATAGCGGCAGACAGCGGACTGGTACATGCGGATAAACTGGGAATCCGGGTGGATTACATTTTGGGGGATTACGATTCGGTTAATGAAAGGCTGCTTGATACCTATAAAAAAGATACGCAGACAGTGACATATCCGCCGGAAAAAAATTATACCGATACACATCTGGCGGTAATTACAGCGTTAAAACATCATCCGGCGGCGATTGATATTTTAGGGGCTACCGGAACACGCTATGACCACGCACTGACCAATATTTTTATCATGAAACAGGCATTGGAAGCAGGAACGGAGTGCTGCATTTATGATAAGTACAACAAAATTTATCTGTTAAACGGAAATAAAACGATAAAAAAGGCAGATCAGTACGGAAAATATATTTCATTTGTGCCGATGACAGAGGAAGTGGTTCTTACATTAAAAGGCTTGAAATATCCGCTGAACGGATACATTTTACGGCAGGGGTTAAGCATCTGCCAGAGCAATGAGATAAAAGAAGAATCTGCGGAAATTTCTGATTGAAAAAGGGATTGTGGCGGCAATTGAGAGCAGGGATTAGGCTTGTGTCAGATGCTTTTTTTAAAGTATTATGCAATTTAAAAGGAATTGTCAGAATTGTAAATAAGATTCTACAAAAAGCTTGTTTTTTGGGAAATATTGTTATAAAATAGACAATAGATTGTTACATTATTACAAAAAGTATAGGAGGTCTTTAGAGAATGGGTAACACAACACAGGCGTCAGCAAGAGAACGCATTGAAGCAATTCTTGCTGACAACAGTTTTGTTGAAATCGGAGCAGGTGTAAAAGCCAGAGCAACAGATTTTAACATGCAGGAAAAAGACACTCCGGCAGACGGTGTTATTACCGGATACGGAGTAATTAATGGAAGTCTTGTGTATGTATACAGCCAGAATCCGGCAGTTTTAGGCGGTTCAATCGGCGAAATGCATGCAAAGAAGATTACAGGACTTTACGATATGGCTATGAAGATGGGAGCGCCGGTTATCGGCCTGATAGATTGTGCAGGATTAAGACTTCAGGAAGCAACAGATGCTTTGAATGGTTTCGGAACAATTTACCGGAAGATGTCATTATGTTCCGGTCTTGTACCACAGATTACGGCTGTTTACGGAAGCTGCGGCGGCGGTCTTGCAGTTCTTTCAGAACTTTCTGATTTTACATTTGTAGAAGAAAAGAACGGAAAGTTATTTGTGAACAGTCCGAATGCATTAGACGGCAACAATGATACCAAGTTAGACACAGCATCTGCTGCATTTCAGGCAGAAGCAGGTGTTGCAGATTTTACAGGTGATGAGGAAACAATTGCAAATGGCATCAGACAGCTTGTATCTCTTCTTCCGGCCAATAATGACGATGTAGCTTATGCAGACTGCGAAGATGATTTAAATAGAGCATGTGCGGATATGGAAGCAGAAGCAGCAGATGCAGTGCTTGCATTAACAGATATTGCAGATGACGGCTTATTTATGGAAGTAAAGTCTGAATTTGCAAAGAGTGTTGTAACAGGTCTGTTAAAGATTAACGGTACAACAGTCGGCGCCGTTGCCAACAGAACAGTCCGTTTTGATGACGAAGGCGAAGCAGCAGAAAAGTTTGAACCGGTACTGACCGTTGACGGTGCTGAAAAAGCTGCAGAATTTGTAAATTTCTGTGATGCATTTGAAATTCCGGTGCTGACCCTTACCAATGTAAAGGGCTTTGAAGCAACAGTTGATTCAGAAAAGAAGATTGCAAAGGCAGCAGCAAAGCTTACATATGCATTTGCAAATGCAACCGTACCAAAGGTTAATGTAATCATCGGCGAAGCTTACGGAAGTGCTTATGTGGCAATGAATTCCAAAGCAGTCGGTGCAGATATGACATACGCATGGCCGTCAGCAAGCATCGGTATGATGGATGCAGCCAGTGCAGCAAAGATTATGTATGCAGATGAGATTGATAAGGCAGAAGATGTCAACGCAAAGATTTCTGAAAAGGCAGCAGAGTACGCACAGTTACAGTCCAGCGTAGAATCTGCAGCAGCAAGAGGTTATGTGGATACAATTATTAATCCTGAGGAAACAAGACAGTATGTTGCGGCAGCGTTTGAAATGCTGTACACAAAAAGAGAGGATCGTCCGGTTAAGAAGCATGGAACGGTCTGATAATGAGGTGAAACAATATGAAGAAAACTAATATCAAACGCTTTTTCGTGTTGTTCTGTGTGTTAGCCTGCGTGTTCAGTATGACAGCCTGCACCAATACCATTTCTTCAGACAGTGCTAAGACGAGCCTTAAAGATATGAAGGTCAATCAGTATGCCTCAGATATGGTACAGTGGGCAGAAGATATGCTGGTATATTTAGACCAGACATCGGATGCACAGATTAAAGCAGATGGCGAAGCAGCAAAGACACTCAGCTATGTGAATGGAAAAGTCTATGTCGTAAATATGCAGGGCATGAACGACAAGACGATTGAGTTTTATAACAGCTGGGTTAAAACAAGAGAAGATTTAGGCGCATTAAAGTCCATTGACAAAGAAGAAGTCAGAGTCAGTGATGAAACAGGAACACTGTGCACGATTGCAATCAATGCAACATATGAAACAAGAACCTGCGCATTTGAGCTGGTCATTGATGATGATTTCAACCTGGACAGCGGTGCAATTAACCCGACTTATACAACAGGTGAGAAGATGGAAAAGGCTGTATTAAATACAGTACTTGGTATGGGCACGGTATTTATTGTGCTGATTTTCATTTCTTATATCATTTCTCTGCTTCAGCATGTTAATAAAATCGGAGCAAAGAAACAGACAGCAGAAGCACCACAGCAGACAGCACCTGCACCGGTTGTTGAGGAACCGGAAGATGAGGAAGAAGATGACTGCGAACTGGTTGCTGTTATTACGGCGGCGATTGCTGCATCAGAAGGTACTGCGGCAGATGGACTGGTAGTTCGTTCCATCAGAAAAGTCGGCAGACAGAATAACTGGAAATAAAATTAAAATATTTGATAATCAATCAGCCGCAGACCGCGGTGGAACGGAGGAAACAATGAAAAATTATACGATCACAGTGAATGGGAATGTATATGACGTTACAGTAGAAGAAGGAACAGGAAGCGCAGCAGCACCGGCAGCAAAGGCTGCACCGAAAGCTGCACCGAAGGCAGCAAAGAAAGCAGCACCGGCTGGCGCACAGGGTGCAGTAAAGGTAACTGCTCCAATGCAGGGTAAGATTTTAAAGACACCGGTTGCAGCAGGCTCTGCTGTAAAGAAGGGTGATGTACTTGTTGTTCTTGAAGCCATGAAGATGGAAAATGAAATCTGTGCACCACAGGACGGTACTGTTGCAACAGTAGAATGTGCCGTTGGTGATTCCGTTGAAACAGGTAAAGTATTAGTTTCCATGAACTAAGTTCTTTATCAGAATCATTGAAACGGGAGGTTAAAAAATGAGTTATATTATAGAAACATTGGGAAACCTCGTACAGCAGACCGCATTTTTCGGGCTTTCATGGGGCAATTACCTCATGGTTGTTGTTGCGTTGATTTTCCTGTACTTAGCAATAAAAAAAGGATACGAACCTCTGCTTCTTGTACCGATTTCCTTTGGTATGCTTCTTGTCAATCTTTATCCGGACATCATGCTTTCCATTGAGGATTCCAGCAATGGTGTGGGTGGTTTACTGCATTACTTCTATTTACTGGATGAATGGAGTATTTTACCGTCCTTGATTTTCCTTGGTGTTGGTGCAATGACAGATTTCGGACCGCTGATTGCCAATCCAAAGAGCTTTCTGCTTGGTGCGGCAGCGCAGTTCGGTATTTTCGCTGCATATATTCTGGCAATCTTTATGGGATTCCCGGATAAGGCAGCAGCTGCGATTTCTATTATCGGTGGTGCCGATGGACCGACATCTATCTTCCTTGCCGGTAAATTAGGACAGACAAAATATATGGGACCGATTGCGGTGGCAGCATATTCTTATATGTCACTGGTTCCGATTATCCAGCCACCGATTATGAAGCTTTTAACAACAGAAGATGAAAGAAAGATTAAAATGGAACAGTTACGTCCTGTATCCAAACTGGAAAAGATTCTGTTCCCAATCGTCGTAACGATTGTTGTTGTTATGATTCTTCCGACAACAGCCCCACTCGTTGGTATGCTGATGTTAGGTAATCTCTTTAAAGAGAGTGGTGTTGTAAAACAGCTTTCAGAAACAGCATCAAATGCATTGATGTACATCGTTGTTATTATTCTTGGTACATCTGTCGGTGCAACAACAAGTGCAGAGGCATTTTTAAATCTTGATACTTTAAAGATTGTTGCATTAGGTCTGGTTGCGTTTGCATTTGGTACAGCAGCCGGTGTAATCTTCGGTAAGATTATGTGCAAGGCAACACACGGAAAGGTAAATCCGCTGATTGGTTCAGCCGGTGTATCAGCCGTTCCAATGGCAGCACGAGTATCACAGAAGGTCGGCACGGAAGCAGATCCGTCCAACTTCCTGTTAATGCATGCGATGGGACCAAACGTAGCCGGTGTTATCGGTACTGCAGTTGCCGCAGGTACGTTTATGGCGATGTTTGGTGTAATGTAAAATAGATATTAATGGAGGATATAAAGATGGCAGAACAGGTGAAAAAACCTTTAAAAATTACTGAGACCGTATTGCGTGATGCACATCAGTCCTTAATTGCTACAAGAATGACAACAGAGCAGATGCTTCCGATTGTCGATAAGATGGATAAAGTCGGATATCATTCTGTAGAGTGCTGGGGTGGTGCGACATTTGATGCATCTCTTAGATTCTTAAAAGAAGACCCATGGGAAAGACTTCGTAAGTTAAGAGATGGTTTTAAAAATACAAAATTACAGATGTTATTCAGAGGACAGAATATCCTCGGATACAATCATTATGCAGATGATGTAGTAGAATATTTCGTACAGAAGTCTATTGCAAACGGTATTGATATTATCCGTATTTTTGACTGCTTTAACGATTTAAGAAATCTTGAAACAGCAGTAAAGGCAGCTAAGAGAGAAAAAGGACATGCACAGATTGCACTTTCTTATACAATCGGTGATGCCTATACACTGGATTATTGGAAAGAAACAGCAAAGAAGATTGAAGATATGGGTGCAGACTCTATCTGTATCAAGGATATGGCAGGTCTTTTACTTCCATATAAAGCAACAGAACTCGTACAGGCATTAAAGGAAGGTTCTTCACTGCCGATTCAGATGCATACACATTATACATCCGGTGTTGCTTCCATGACCTATTTAAAGGCAGTAGAAGCCGGTGCAGATGTTATTGATACAGCAATGTCACCGTTCTCAATGGGTACAAGCCAGCCTGCAACAGAAGTTATGGTAGAAACCTTTAAGGGCACACCGTATGATACAGGACTTGACCAGAATCTGCTGGCTGAAATCGCTGAATACTTCCGTCCGATGAGAGAGGAAGCATTAAAGACAGGTCTGATGAATACAAAGGTTCTCGGCGTAAATATCAAGACACTCTTATATCAGGTACCGGGTGGTATGTTATCAAATCTTGTATCCCAGTTAAAGGATGCAGGTGCAGAAGACAAGTATCAGGCTGTGCTTGAAGAAATTCCGAGAGTTCGTAAGGATTATGGTGAACCGCCTCTGGTTACACCGTCATCACAGATTGTCGGTACACAGGCTGTATTAAATGTATTACAGGGTGAACGTTACAAGATGATTACAAAAGAATCCAAGAAGGTTCTTGCGGGTGAATTCGGACGTACCGTTAAGCCGTTTAATAAAGAAGTACAGAAGAAAGCAATCGGTGATACAGAGCCGATTACATGCCGTCCGGCTGACTTGATTGAGCCACAGTTAGATGGTTTTAAAAAGAGCCCGGTCGTTCAGAAGTACAAACAGCAGGATGAAGACGTATTATCATACGCATTATTCCCGGCAGTTGCAGAAGAATTCTTTAAGTACAGAGAAGCGCAGCAGACAAAGGTTGACCCAAAGGCTGCGGATACAGAAAATAAGACATATCCGGTATAATAATCTGATGCCGGATTCAGCAGCGGATATCATTGGATATCATTGTTGAGTTGGCTTATAAAGGGAGATTCAAAAGAATCTCCCTTTTTGTAGATTGCGCTTTCGTATCATATAGAAATACACAAAAAATACAATTTTCTTAGGAAAAAATACCCATAACACCTTGAATATAGGAAAAAAGTATAGTAAAATCTGTACCTAACATAAACAAGGAGACAGAACGAGAATGGAACAAAATGAAAGATACAAAAACTTATCACTAAAGAAAAAATTATTTATATCCCATGGCATTATTATTGCAGTAGCGGCAGTGATAGCGGTACTGTTACTTGTGGGATTAAATATTGTAAAGGGAAATGTAAGCGGTATTTTTAACGGTCCGCTTGCCAATATTGACAGTGTAGGCAAAGTGCGCTACGGCATTACGGATTTACAGCGTGCGATTAACAGAATTCTGACTGAGGATTCATCACAGGTTGGGAACAGCTATGTGAATTTTGAAAAGACCGTCACAGAAGATGTCAGTCTGATTACAGATTCTGTACAGCAGATGCAGAACCGGAAGATGAATACAGAAAGTACAGCACTGTTAAATCAGTTAGCGTCTAAGATTGATGAAGGTGAAAAGGTCAGAAGCAAGTTAATGACACAGATTAAGGCAGGCCGTTACAGCGAGGCGGTTGAATTAAATAATAATACATATCTGCCGATTGTAAATGACATTAAAAGCCTTTCTGAGCAGCTGGGAAACTCGATTGATAAGACTGCGGTTCATTATTATACGATGACAAAATATACTGGTGTCGGAATGACCGTGGCAGGCATTTTACTGCTTCTCGCAGACGTGGTATTCGGACTGCGTGTTACACGCAAGATGGCCAGTGCTATTGTAGAACCGGTACAGGAGATTACAGAAGCTGCCAAAATCATGTACAGCGGAGATATGTCTATCGGAGAACGGATTACCTATGAATCTGAAGATGAAATCGGACAGCTTGCGGACGCACTGCGCGGTACAACGAAAAATCTCTCCGATTATGTAAATGAGATTTCAGCAATCTTACAGCGTATGGCAACCGGCGATTTGACAGAGGACAGCAATGAAATTACAGATTTCCTCGGTGATTTTGCAAGTATTAAAGAGTCTTTTGTACATATCTTAAAGCGCTTTAACAGTACACTGACTAATATCCAGACAAGTGCAGACGAGGTTGAAGAAGGAGCAGGCGGCATATCCCAGTCTTCACAGGCACTCGCAGAGGGCGCAACTGACCAGGCAAGCGCAATCCAACAGTTAGATGCCACAGTGACTTCGGTAGCCAATATGGCAACGGAAAGTGCCAGAGAAACACAGCAGGCATATGATGATATTCAAAAGACGGTTTCAGATGCAGAGCAGGAAAAGGAAAAGATGAAAGAACTGACCGATGAAATGCGCCGCATTTACGAAATCTCCAGCGAAATCGGTAATATTATTGTAACAATAGAAAATATTGCTTCGCAGACAAATCTGCTTTCATTAAATGCTTCAATTGAAGCAGCAAGAGCCGGAGAAGCCGGAAAAGGCTTTGCGGTTGTTGCAGACCAGATTGGTAAGCTGGCGGCAGACAGTGCCAATTCTGCGGCAGAAACCAAGGAATTAATCAGCAAAACCGTTCAGGAAATTGAAAAAGGCAATGCAGTTACGGAAACCGTTTCCCAGTCTTTTGACAGAGTAATTGCGAGCATGAACACCTTTGCAGATGTGGCACATCAGATTAATGAAACAGCCGTAAATCAGGCATCTGCCTTAGAACAGGTCAATCAGGGAATCGACCAGTTATCTGCGGCAGTACAGAATACGGCTTCTTCATCAGAAGAAAGTGCGGCAATCAGCGAACAGTTATCTGCCAAGGCAGAAGAACTGGATACACTGGTAAGAAAATTCAAACTGTATGCATAGTAAAAATATCCCGGCTTAGGCAGACTGCAAAGCCGGGATATTTTTTATTTTATCTTCTTTTTATGTCATTTGTTTTTGGTGTCAATACAACGGTTATAACTGTTGTATTTATTTATCCATTTTCTTTTTGTTTGTAATCAGCAGTGTTACACAGCCAAGAACAGCGGCAAAAAGAAGAAGTCCGTAAACAGCGACAGATGTTGTATCACCGGTAGCCGGTTCCTGTGTGTTGTTTTGTGTCGCAGTATCTGTTGAAGCAGCGGCAGTTTTTGTGGCTGTTATTGTTTTGGTAGAAGTTGCAGGCTGGACAGCCGCTGTTGTATCAGGTTGAGTCGTAGCCGCTTCCGTTGTAGCATTTTCAGCCGGTTTTGTAACAGGCTGAGTCGTAGCCGCTTCCGTTGTAGCATTTTCAGTCGGCTTCGTAGCAGGCTGGGTTGTAACCGGTTCTGTAGCAGCGGTTTCAGCCGGCTTTGTAGCAGGCTGAGTTGTAACCGGTTCTGTCGTAGCGGTTTCGGTTGGCTTTGTAGCAGGCTGAGTCGTAGCCGCTTCTGTCGTAGCGGTTTCGGTTGGCTTTGTAACCGGCTGTGTTGGTTTTGTAGTAACGGTTATATTTGCAGCGCTGCTCATGGTAGAGCTGTTGTCATCATATACAACGACATAGTAGCTTCCCGCATCATTGCTTGAAATATTATCAAAGCGGATAGAAGAAGCCGTTGCATTGGTTATGGCAGAACCGTTTTTAAACCACTGATAAGATAATGTTCCGTAGCCGGAAGCCGTAACAGAGAGTTCTCCGCTCTCCCCCTCTGTCAGTGAAAGAGAAGCAGGCTGTGCGGAAATCTGAAGTCTAGGCATAACCGTAACGGTTGCGGTGTCGCTTGTGACACTGCTTACACCGTTAGAAACGACAACGGTGTAATCTCCGGCATCACTTTCGGCAAGTGCAGAGAAATTCAGTGTAGATGAAGTTTCACCGGTAAGAGCCGTACCGTCTTTATACCACTGATATTGATTAGAACCGCCCGTTCCCTGTACAGCAACATTTAAAGAATAACTGTTGCCGGTAATTCCCTTAAAGGATTTCGGCTGGGTGAAAAGCTTAATAGGATCCGGTGCACTTGTTTTGCTGACATAAACGGCAACAAGCGGGTGCATAACAATGTCGTATCCCGCAGGCGTGGTAATAGTAAAATGATAGTTAATATAATAATATAAGCGGGAACCGCTGTCCACAAGTGTTGTATCCAGTATAATCTGATTGGATGACGCATCAAAAGTGTATCCGTCTGCTTCAACCGGAGCGACAGGTGTGCCGTCAATATTGATAACCGGGTTGTCAATTACACAGGTTTCCTGTGTATATGGCAGAAATTCCTTTACAATTTTAGTGTATGGTCTGGTCGGGAAGGAATCACTTCCTTCTGCCATACGGATAGACCAGTTGGTTAAATGCGGCAGACGGGACATAAAGCGGTAGTCCATAATATTTGTAGAGCTGATACCCAGTGTTTTTAAGCTGGTCATTTGTCCGAGTGTGTCGGTCATGTCATTGGCAACTGGACAGCCGTAAAGTGTCAGTTCCTTTAAAGTACCGTTGTGTGACAACAGGAAATCAACATTTGAAAAACGGTTATATGCCAGAATTAAGGTTTCAAGCTTTGTAAGCGAATCAAACATTGAAGAATACTCGTCTGTTACATAAGCGTATGCTAAATCCAGATATTTCAGATTCGTAAGGCTTGAAATTGTGTCCGCATTGGAATCTGCATTTTCAGCGGTGATTTTAACACCGTCCAGACAAAGTCTTGTGATAGATGGAACTGCTTTTAACGGGCTGATATCATTTACAGATGTGCATTTTTCGAGTTCTACATCATTTAAAGTATCCGTTACCGGAATTTTAGAAATATCTGTCAGGTTGTAGCAGTCACTTAAATCCAGAAAGTGCAGTTTTGTTAATGCTGTAATATCCGGCAGTACCGTAAGTTCGGAATCGGTAATCCGTAAGGTTTTCAGATTCACACAGTACTCAAGACCTGTGTAGTCCGTAATGTGTGTGTCATCAGAACCTGTTAATTTTAAAGCAGTGAGCGATTCAAGCTGTTCCTTTGTAATATCAGCAGAAGAATCTTCAACTTTTAAAGCGCTGTTTAAAGCGGCTTTCATATTGACATCGGGAATGTCCACGATGTCGGACGAAGCTGCCCAAATCTGCGGAAGCTTTGCAAATTCTGTACAGAACGGAATCACCATAAGACAGGCAAGCAGTACACACAGAATTTTCTTAAAATTGTGTTTCATAATTTTCTTTCCTCCTAAAAATAGAAATACAATGAAATTTTACCATAATGCAGTACAAAAGTATGTGGTTATAAAGGGATAGGATAAAAGGGAATTCTAGGAAAAAAGATAGAAAGAATAGGACGGGGGATACAAATTTCCATAAAGTAAAAAGTGTCCGGCAGGAATACCGGACACCGTTTAATCGTCAATCGGCTGCTCTTTTTCCGACTGTGAATCGGATAGAGAGCAAGCAATTGATGGTTATAGTACCTGATATATTATCAGTCCTTTGGCAGGCTCTGCATATATTCATGCATGGACTCTGCTACGATCTTGCTGTGGGCAACAGCTTCAACAACAGTACGTGCACCGTTTACAACGTCACCGGAAGCAAAGATCCCCGGTCTTGAAGTGTGACCGGTTTCATCGGCATCCAAAAGACCTCTGGCAGTGGATTTTAAGCCTTCAGTGGTATTGACAATACGGTTCTGCGGTCCCTGACTGATAGAAATAATCGTGCTGTCAGCTTCATAAAGCTTTTCGGTGCCTTCAACATCGGTAAAGGTACCGTCTTCATTTTCAATAATATCAATAAAGATAACACCGTTATCTTTAATCTCAACCGGACGTTTATTGTATTCAAACTGAACACCCTCTAACTGGGCATAGCTGAACTCATAATGGCTGGCGGCGACCTCTTTTGTGATAGAAAAGCAGGTTAAATGCTCCACACCCTTGCGGATAGCGGTTCTTGCCACATCCATAGCGGCATTTCCGGCACCGATGACGATAACACGCTTGCCTAAGCGGTAGCTGTCAGGATTGTTTAGGTAATTGATACCGAAGTGGACATTGCCAAAGGTTTCACCTTTAATATGCAGGGTATTCGGCTTCCATACACCCGTACCGACGAAAATTGCCTTATAGCCGTCACGGAATAAATCGTCAATGCCGATAGCACCGCCGATTGTCGTATTCGGGCGGATTTTAATGCCCTTTAATTCAAGATGGCGGTATTCAATATCGTCTAAGACGCTCTTTGGCAGACGAAATTCCGGGATGCCGTAGCGTAATACACCGCCAATCTTGTCCTTTCCTTCAAAAATAGTAACCTGATAGCCGTATCGTGCAAGAATAATCGCAATCGTAATACCGGCAGGACCGGAACCGATAATGGCAACGCGCATGCCGTTGGATTCGGCAGGTCCGTTGGTCATCTGGTTGGCATAGGTTGTGGAAATATAATTTTCAATGCTGGAAAAATGAACCGGCGCACCTTTTCTGCCAAGTACGCAGTGACCCTCACACTGATTTTCATGGTTGCAGACAAGACTGCACACGGTTGTCAGCGGATTGTTTTCAAAAAGCATTTTTCCGGCTTCGTTTAATTTGTTTTCTTTTAACAGGCGAATTGCCAGCGGAATGTTGGTGTGAATCGGACACCCCTTCTGACACTGCGGAACCTTACACTGAAGGCATCTGTTTGCTTCGTCCATAATATGTAACGCCATAGTTTAAAATCCTCCCCTTGAGAAAAATCATTACAAAACTATCATAGCACGTTCTTATCATAAAGAAAAGCAGAGTTAATTATTTGACGAACTTTCGGTGGACTGTTATGATGATAAAAGATATATAAACGAGGTAAAAAGTGCGAAAGGCGGAAAAAGCGTGCAGGAAAAAATTTTGCTGGTTGAAGATGACAGGGATATTGTAGATTATTTAAGCAGCTTTTTAAAAAATGAAAATTTTATCGTAGAAGCGGTAGCGGGGCAGCGGGAAGCGATTGAAAAACTTGAAACAAGGGAATATGATTTGCTCTTAATTGATATATCGTTAGCAGACGGCAATGGATATGCAGTCTGTGCGGCGGCAAAGGAAAAATCCCCGGCGGCGGTCATTTTCCTTACGGCATCGGGCGATGAATACAGTGTCGTGACGGGACTGGATATGGGCGCAGATGACTATATCAATAAGCCGTTCCGTCCGCGGGAGCTGGTTTCAAGAATCCGCAGTGTGTTAAGACGGACAGGAAAGAGCCAGAAGCTGTTAAAAGAGGGCAGTATCACCGTGGATACGGTCAAGGGAATCGTATACCGTAACGGAGAGGAGCTGGCACTGTCGGCACTCGAATACCGCCTGTTACTGATATTTTTTAACAATAAGGGTGTGGTTTTATCAAGAGGCCGCCTGCTCTCGGAAATCTGGGACGTGGCAGGCGAATTTGTCAATGACAACACGCTGACGGTCTATATTAAGCGGCTGCGGGAAAAGATAGAAGATGACCCGTCCCACCCGGTGTTAATTAAGACCGTGCGCGGAATGGGGTACCGTCTATGAAAAGAAACGGTGAATGGATTGCAGAAGGCATTGTATTTACAGCTTCAATATTGGCGGCATGGATAAGCCGGGCATGGTGGATTGTTGTTCCCACGGGAATTTTATATATGGGAATCCATGCAGAGGGCGAATACCGGCGCAAAAAGAAAATCCGGGAAATTTATGCGCAGATAGAGCGCGTTCTGCGGGGCGATTATACAACGGCATTTAAGGAGTATCAGGAGGGCGATTTAAGCATTTTGCAGAATCAGCTTCACAAGCTGGTAATCCGTTTAAATGAACAGGCGGTGCAGCTGGGGCAGGATAAACGGTATCTGATGAATGCCATGGCGGATATTTCGCACCAGTTAAAGACACCGTTGACCAGCGTGAATATTATTTTGTCATTTTTAATGGAAGAAAATCTTACATATGAAGAACGTCTGCATTTAAGTGGCAAGTTATCCAATGCACTCTCGCATGTCGAAGAACTCATAACGACACTCTTAAAGCTTTCAAAATTCGATGCGGGTGTCGTGCAGTTTCAAAATGCATCGGTGTCCGTAAAAGAGCTGGCAGATACGGTATTTGAGGGCATGGCGGTACAGCTTGAATTAAAAGAAGTGCTTTTGATATACGATATTGCAGAAAATGTATCCTTTACTGGAGATTTCCAGTGGACAAAAGAAGCGCTGGAAAATATTGTGAAAAACTGCATGGAACACACACCGTCCGGCGGGCAGATTCAGATAGAGGCGCAGGAAAATCCGATTTACACGGAAATCATCGTGCGTGACAACGGAACAGGAATTCAAAAAGAAGATTTACCACACCTGTTTGAGCGGTTTTACCGTGGCAAAGGAACGGAAAATACAGGAGTGGGTATCGGACTTTCACTGGCAGCAGAGATTGTCCGCAGGCAGAACGGAACGATAAAGGTATTTAACGCAAAAAACGGCGGTGCGGAATTTCAAATCCGTTTTTATAAAATGCTGCCTTAAACGAAAAGTGACAGATTTGTCATATGAAAGTCATGGCACAGTCACCGGACTGTCCTACAATTTAGACTGAAATCTAAAATACAGGAGGCAGTCAATGGATATTTTAAAAGTAGAAAATTTAACAAAGATTTATGGAAAAGGAGAAAACAGCTTTAAGGCACTGGATAATGTGTCCTTCAGTGTGAAGCGCGGGCAGTTTGTGGCAATTGTAGGACCGTCCGGCTCGGGAAAGTCTACACTTCTGCATCTGATTGGCGGCGTAGACAGACCGGATGGTGGGCATGTCTATGTGGACAGCAATGATGTCTATGCAAGAAATGATACACAGCTTGCAATTTTCAGGCGCAGGGAGGTCGGGCTGATTTACCAGTTTTACAACCTGATTCCGGTGCTGAATGTCGTGGAAAATATCACACTGCCCGTGTTAATGGATGGCAGAAAGGTCGATGAGGAACGGTTAGAGGAGCTTTTAACTGTGTTACATTTAAAAGGAAGGGAATATCATCTGCCGAACCAGTTATCCGGCGGGCAGCAGCAGAGAGTTTCTATCGGGCGCGCACTGATGAATGACCCGGCACTGCTGTTAGCGGATGAACCGACCGGAAATCTTGACTCTGCCAACAGCCATGAAATTATGGAACTGTTAAAGCTGTCAAATAAAAAGTACAATCAGACACTGGTTGTCATTACGCATGATGAAAACATCGCCCTGCAGGCGGACCGTATTATTGAGATTTCCGACGGCAGAATCACAAGAGATGAGGTGATCCGCTAATGGGACAGAATCATATTTTTTTAAAAATGACTTACCGGCAAATGGTAAAAAACAAAGTGCGTACACTGGTAACGATTATCGGCATTATGCTGTCAGCGGCGTTGATTACGGCAATTACGGTCTTTATCGCCAGCCTGCATAAAAGTATGCTGGATTATAAAATCAAAGAATCGGGCAACTGGTACGGCGTGATTGAGCAGGTTGATTTAAAGGAAGGGCTGGAAAAAATCAGGCAGGACAGTGACATTTTATCAGAACGTCTGATGTACAATATCGGCAGTACCATTGAAGAACAGGACGGACATCAGATCAGTGTCAAGGCATTCAGTGATGAAAATGAAATCAGCCTCCCATTGGAGCTTACAGAAGGCAGAATGGCGGAAAATTCAAAAGAAATTGTAGTTGCAAGGGATTTGATTACAAGCGGTATTCTTGCGGACTGCAAGGTGGGCGATACGGTTGAACTGGCACTTGCGGACACACAGCGGTATACGGTAGTCGGTCTGTATGAGGACGCAGGTTTTAATATTGGCAGCGGAAGCGGCTATGTAGTGTATACAAAATACGATGAAAATACAAAGAATGTTGAAAGTGCCGATGTTTACATTCGGGTGAAAAATCCGAAGAATACGTTTGCGGTTTTAAAACGGTACAGCGATGCATCCTATGAAACCGGCTACAATCTCGGACTGTTAAGACTGAGCGGAATATCCGTGTATTCTTCCTATTACTCTTTTATTACGACGATAGCGGTGATTGTGATTGTACTGGTTGTCGGAGCTTCGGTGCTTTTAATTTACAATTCCTTTGTCATTTCGTTAAATGAACGGACAAAGCAGTTCGGACTGCTCTCCTCCGTGGGGGCGACCAAAGCACAGCTTCGTAAATGTGTGCTTTCCGAGGCATTTTTAGTCAGCATTGCAGGAATCCCGCTGGGAATATTAGTGGGTGTTGCGGGAATCGGCATTACCCTTTTCGGTGTGCGTGCCAGTATGAAAAGCATTGCGGCAAGCATGGTATCCCTCGGTGAAATGAAATTGTATCCGGCACCTGCGGCAATTGCGGCGGCGGCAGTCGTATCTTTATTTACGGTGCTGATTTCAACGTTTATCCCGATGATACGGATTTCGAGAATGTCTGCGATTGAGGCAATCCGCCAGAACGGCGATATTCAGTTAAGTCGCAGAAAGATCAGATGTTCTAAAATATTCAGGAAGCTGTTCGGCGTGGAAGGCGTAATCAGCCGCAAGAACTTTAAAAGAAGCGGCAAAAGATACCGCACCACGATTTTTTCACTATTTGTCAGTATTGTGATGTTTGTATCGGCAAGCGCATTTGGCAAATACCTTGTGCTTATGGTCGAGGAAAATTATAAGCTTGGGGAATACGATGTTTATTACCGCTCCGGTTCGTTAGAAGACATTGAAAAAGAAGAACCGGTTATTGAAAAATTAAAACAGGTACAGGGCGTAAAAGAAAGTTCAACCACATTGTCTGCGGGGCTGTTCTGGTATAAAGCGGACGAAAACAGCGTGTATCTCACAGAAGAATATAAAACCGAGCAGAAGAAAAGTGAAAATGCTTCGGTTTCCTATAACGACGGAAAAACACTGATGTTTGTCTACGGCATCGCAGACGATTTGTATGAACGATATTTACAGCAGAACGGATTATCAAAGGATACGTATATGAACACGGAAAATCCGGTTTATCTGCTCTACACCAACCGCCGTGTGACGGATACCAAGAGCGGAAAACGAAAGGATTATCCGGTTTTTGCAAATCAGGCATTTACATTAAAGGCATGTTTTTATCCGGAAACGGAAGATGAAAATGAGCAGGAAGAAAAACAGGCAGCAGACATTGATTTTAATATCGGAAGAACGGTGGATAAGCTGCCGTATGCGGTGCAGACCGATCTGCGCTACCAAAATGATATTGTGCTGTGTTCACGCACCATGGCGGAAAAGCTTACACAAAAAATGCAGTATCGGCAGGGCGGACTGATAACTTATTTTAAGACGACAGACCATATGGCGGTGTATGAACAGATGCAGAAAATTCTCAAAGATAATGGTCAGTATTTCCGCTATAGTCTGGTCGATGAGGCAATGGAATACGAATCCTACAGAAGTATTATTTATGTGGTAAAAGTATTCTCATACGGATTTTTAGTATTGATGTCGCTGATAGCCATGGCAAATGTATTCAACACCATTTCTACCAATATGATGCTGCGGCGCAGGGAATTTGCCATGTTAAAATCCATCGGCATGACGGAGCAGGGGTTTGGCAAAATGCTGTATTTTGAGTGTCTGATGTACGGCTCTAAAGCCCTGTTATATGGGATTCCGGTGTCTGTGCTTATATCCGTCTGGATTGCCAAAACGATTAACAACGTACAGGTGCTGGTATTGGATATTCCGTGGATGGCAATTTTAATTTCAGTACTAAGCGTCTATTTCATTGTATTTGTAACTATGATATACTCTAAGAAAAAGCTTCAGAAATTAAATCTGATCGGGTGTATTAAAGAGGAAAATATTTAATGGAATGGAAAAAACTGCGCAGAAAAATCCAGGTTCCGGCGTATATCCAGTTTTTTATCAGTATTGTATTCTGGATTGCGGCGGGGCTTAGGCTGTATGGAACACTGCCGCTTGCGGTTTATGTTTTTATGGGAATGTTACTGGTGTGTAATATCAGTATTATTTTATCGACATTTTTACTGGATAAGTTTTATATTGTTAATTTACAGGAAAATTTTAAAAATCTGGAACATCTTAATTTAAAACTGCGCGCACAGCGGCATGAATACTTAAATGAAATGCAGGTCGTTTACGGATTGCTTGAACTGGAAGAATATGAAGAAGCGTACCGGTATCTGCATCCGCTCTATGAGGACATTGCGCGGATCGGAAAAGCACTGCGGACGAAAAAACCGGCGGTCAATGCCCTGCTTCAGGCAAAAATGGAGTATGCGCAGAAGCAGCAGATTACATTTTTTGTGGAAGTGTCGTCAGATCTGGCGGCACTTTCCATGGAGCAGTGGGAAGTGTGCCGGATTCTTGGCAATTTAATCGACAATGCGTTTACGGCGGTGTCCGGCATGGACGGAGAGAAAAAGGTACATCTGTGTATTCAGGAAAATGAAAAACAGTATTTGTTTATTGTATACAATAACGGTCCGGTTATACCGGAAAATAAGCGGGAACTGATTTTTAAGAAGGGGTATTCAAGCAAAAAGGAAGAAGGCCACGGACTGGGACTGTGGATGGTGCGGAAGCTTGCAGGGCAGTATCGTGGCACGATTACCGTTACTTCCGTACCGGGAAAAACAGAATTTGACGTGACACTTCCAAAGTAAAAATGACAGTTGCATATCAAAAAGTGACAGTTGCGGATAAAAGATGCGGTATTGCGTGATTATGTCTTTTCTTTCGGTGATTTTTGTATATACTGTAAACAGAAAGAAAAAAGAAGCGAAAAGTAAAGGAGAAGGGCAATGGACGGTTTTATGATTTTGGGAATTGTACTGCTGGCGGCTGGCTTTCTTTTTGTAGGAATTGAAACCCTTATACCGGGCTTTGGCGCGCCGGGAATTTTAGGCGGGTGCTGTCTGGTCGCCGGTGTGTTTTTAATCGCAGACAGCGTGCAGGAAGCTGTTATTATCGTAGCAGTCGTTTTATTGCTGCTTGCAGTTTTGATATTTACGCTGGTTACACTGCTTGCAAAGGGCAGGTTAAAGACACCGATTATTCTGAATGATAAAATGAATAAAGAAGAAGGTTACATAAGTTCTACGGATTTACAGTATCTTGTAGGAAAAAAAGGAGTTGTAACCACGGATTTACATCCGGCAGGGAAAGTACGGATAGAAGATGTAGAGTTTGATGTGATTTCCGACGGTGCGTTTTTAGAAAAAGGCACACTGGTGGAGATTTACAAAATCAGCAATTCATCACTTGTCGTCAGAAAGGCAAGACAGGAGTAAAGATTAATTCAAATGGGCAGCCATTTTGTATTAATAAATGAAAATATGCATACACAGAAAGGGGTTAAAGGTTATGGTAGGACCGATTATTGTTGCAGCAGTAGTAGTATTTATTTTGATTATGTTTTTCTCGTTTGTTCCGGTGGGACTGTGGATTTCATCGATGGCATCCGGAGTGCGGGTTGGCATTTTTACACTGATTGGTATGCGTTTAAGACGTGTTGTCCCGGCAAGAATTATTCTTCCGCTGATTAAGGCAACCAAAGCCGGTATCGCATTGCAGGTCAACCAGTTAGAAGCACATTACCTTGCAGGCGGTAACGTAGACGGCGTTGTTGATGCGCTGATTGCTGCAGAACGTGCAGGCATTGATTTACCGTTTGAAAAGGCGGCGGCAATCGACCTTGCGGGACGAAATGTCTTAGAAGCCGTAAAGATGAGCGTTAATCCGAAGGTGATTGAAACACCGAATATTTCAGCCGTGGCAAAGGATGGTATTGAACTGCTTGTAAAGGCAAGAGTCACCGTAAGAACAAATCTGGAACGTCTGGTTGGCGGTGCCGGTGAAGCAACGATTATCGCACGTATCGGTGAAGGTATTGTTACAACGGTAGGTTCGGCAGCAGAACACAAGAGAGTGCTTGAAAATCCGGACGATATTTCAAAGCTGGTATTATCAAAGGGATTGGATGCGGGAACTGCATTTGAAATTCTTTCCATCGACATTGCGGATGTCGACATCGGACGAAACATTGGTGCACATTTACAGAGTCTTCAGGCAGAGGCCGACAAAAATATCGCACAGGCAAAAGCAGAGGAACGCCGTGCAATGGCGGTTGCAAAGGAACAGGAAATGCGCGCTTACGTTGTAGAAGCCGAAGCAGAAGTGCCAAAGGCGCTGGCTTACGCACTGCGTGAGGGCAAGTTAGGCATTATGGATTACTATGATATGCAGAATATTAAGGCAGATACAAAAATGCGTGAAAATATTGCAAGGGAAGATGTAAACGCAAAGAACATATTAGAGGGTGATGCACATGAACCAAAAGATGTCTTATAGCAGCCAGCAGCAGTTGAAAAAGACGATTGCGGAAAGACTAAAGGCAGCAGGCAGTGAACTTGGCGGACAATTAGGCGCACAGGTTGTCAGACAGCTTGGCGGACAGCCGGGGAACCGGCAGTCTGCTGCTCCGCCGCTGCCATCCACACAGCAGCAGGCACAGCCGCGGCAGGAAGTTCATACCATGCCGGACGGCATGTCTTGTGAACAGGATATGCATCGTACGGATAAAACAGGACTTGAGGGAATATCTGGCGGCATGGATATACAAGTATTAAGGCAGGCAGTTGTATTATCCGAGATTCTTGCAGAACCGGTATGTAAAAGAAGACACAGAAGAAACAGGCACACGATTTGAAAGGGAAAATGACATGGCAATCAAGGTAATGCTTGTAGACGATGAGGCTCATATCCGCTTGATTTTGCGCAGGGTCATAGAACGGAATCCGGCATTTTGTGTTGTCAGCGAATGTGACAGCATGACAGATGCCCTGCTGGCTTTTCACGAAACGCAGCCAGAGGTTGTGTTTATGGATATTGAGATTAAGGGCAGCAGCGGAATAGACTGTGCAAAGGTAATTGCACAGTCTGCGCCGGATACGAAAATCATTTTTGCAACGGCATATTCGGAGTATATGTCCAATGCGTTTGAACTGTATGCGTTTGACTATCTGGTAAAGCCATTTGATATGGAACGGATTCAGCATACACTGGAGCGGATACAGCGCAGTTATGAAAGTCAGTATCAGGGCGTCAGTAAAAATGATATGGACGTTGTAAACAATATAAATGATAGCAACGGTAATAATAACGGCGGCAGTGTAAAAGACAACATAGGTGACACGGACAGTATCAATATCTGTCAGAATCAGAATCCGTCAGAAGTACTATCCGGGTCCAAAAAGGCAGATATACCGTCCGAAAAAGCGCGGGAGAAGCTTCACGAGAAAGATAAAATCCTGATTAAGGGCAAAGAAAGCGTGCGTTTTTTTGATAAAGACGACATTATTTTTGTAGAGCGTGAGAACAATGCCACGATTCTTTATACGGCAGATGCAGAACCGTTTACGACCAGCATGGCAATCAGCGAGCTGGAAGAAAAGCTTTCGGACACAGGTTTCCTTAGAAGCCACAAGTCGTATCTGATTAATGTTTCAAAAATTAAATCCATTGAGCCGTATGGCAGGTGGACGTATGTTGTCAAATTCAAAGGCACACAAAAAGATGCGCTGATTACAAAAGAACATTTTGAGGAGATTAAACAGATTTACGGATAGTACGGGGGCAGTACACATTTTCCGTAAATCTGTTTTGCGTTATAAATCCATAGATGCTGCAGGAAGTTGTGGTGTTTAGGGTTGGTTTCTTTTCCGCTTTATGATACAATAGCCTTGTTTAGTCAGCAAAGGAATGAAAAAGATGAAAAAATGTTTAATCGCCGGCGGCGGTGCAGCCGGCATGATGGCTGCCATTACGGCGGCAAGAAATGGAAATCAGGTTATTTTATTTGAAAAAAACGAAAAGCTTGGAAAGAAGCTGTTTATTACAGGAAAGGGCCGTTGTAATTTTACGAATGCAGGCGATTCCGAGGATATTTTTAACAGTGTCGTCACCAATCGCAAGTTTTTATACAGCGCGTTCAACGGCTTTTCCAATTATGATACAATGGGCTTTTTTGATGAACTGGGGCTGGCGTTTAAAATTGAACGCGGCAACCGCGTATTCCCGGAATCAGACCATTCCTCAGATGTCATCGGCGCATTACAGCGTGAGATGAAAAAGCTGTCGGTAGAGGTTCATTTAAATACTGAGGTTGTGCAGGTGTGCCACAAGGACGGCAGATTTACAGGGCTGAGGGTGAAAGATACAGTGACAGGCAGTAAGCGCATGGTACAGGGCGATGCGTTGATTATAGCGACCGGCGGTAATTCTTATCAGTCTACAGGATCTACCGGGGACGGCTACCGTTTTGCAAAAGAACTGGGACACGAAGTGACACCGATTCTTCCGGCACTGGTGCCGTTTATTGTAAAAGAAGAATGGGAGCGCGAGTTGCAGGGGCTCAGCCTTAAAAATGTGGCAGTGACGATTTCAGATCCGGATACCGGCAAAAAGATTTACTCAGATTTTGGGGAAATGCTTTTTACGCACTTTGGCGTGAGCGGTCCGACAGTGCTTAGTGCCAGCAGTTATGCGGCAAAGGTTATCCGCCAGAAAAATCTTTTACTTACGATAGATTTAAAACCGGCACTTGATGAAGCACAGCTAGATGAGCGTGTGCTGCGGGATTTTGAAGAAGCAAAGAATAAAAGCTTTAAAAATTCACTGGATAAGCTATTGCCAAAGAAGCTGATTCCTGTGGTTGTGGAATTAAGTAAAATCCCACCGGACAAGAAAATCCACGAGGTCACAAAGCAGGAACGCCAGCGGCTGGTTACGCTGTTAAAGAATTTCAAGTTGACCCTTACGGGACTGCGCGGCTTTCAGGAAGCCATTATCACGCAGGGCGGTGTGAGTGTCAAAGAAGTCAATCCGGCAACGATGGAATCAAAGCTGGTATCCGGTGTGTATTTTGCGGGTGAAGTCTTAGACGTGGATGCCGTAACCGGCGGTTTTAATTTGCAGATTGCGTGGTCAACAGCCTATGCGGCGGCGGCACATTTATCGTAAAAATTTTGATAAATGGCAGTAAGACGAAAAATTTATAAATATTTTAAATATAAAATGTAAAATATTACAATAAATGTAATGGAATGGAGAAAAAATGGCAGTATCAATAGCGATTGACGGACCTGCTGGTGCAGGAAAAAGTACGATTGCCAAGCTTTTGGCGGCAAAGATGAATTATATTTATGTGGATACAGGCGCAATGTACCGTGCAATGGCGGTATATTTTACGCAGAATCACGTCAACCCGGACGATGAGCGTGAAATCAATGCGGCAGTGTCCAATGTGGACATTACGATTGAATATATGGACGGCGTACAGCAGGTGATTTTAAACGGTGACAATGTCACAGGACTGTTACGCACAGAAGAAACAGGAAAAATGGCTTCAAAGACATCAAAGTATGCGGCAGTGCGCAGTAAGCTGGTGGATTTACAGCGAAAGCTGGCAAAGACAACCGATGTCATTATGGACGGCAGGGACATTGGAACGACCGTGCTTCCGGATGCTTTTGTAAAAATTTATCTGACAGCGAGTACACAGGCACGCGCAAAAAGAAGATTTGACGAGCTTACACAGAAAGGTGAGCAGTGTAATCTGGAAGAAATTGCGGCAGATATCGAAAGCCGTGACTATGCTGACATGCACCGTGAAATTTCCCCGTTAAAGCAGGCAGAAGATGCAATACTGGTGGATACATCCGATATGAATATCGAAGAAGTCGTTGCAAAGCTTACACAGATTATTGAGGAGAAAAAGGCATCATGAAAGAAGTGATTCTTGCAAAATCGGCAGGATTTTGTTTTGGTGTAAAGCGTGCGGTGGATACCGTATATGAACAGACAGGCAAAAAAAACGTCTATACATTTGGACCGATTATTCATAATGAAGAAGTTGTTAAAGATTTAGAAAAAAAAGGCGTCTTTGTTATTAATACAATGGAGGAATTAGACGATATTACAGAAGGAACGGTGATTATCCGTTCACACGGAGTATCCAGTGCGGTTTATGAAGCATTGCAGAAGAAAGGCGTGGAAATTGTAGATGCCACCTGTCCGTTTGTATTAAAAATTCACAATATTGTGAAGCAGGAAAGTGCAAATGGCAAGCAGATTGTTATTATCGGCAATGAAAAACACCCCGAAGTCGAAGGAATTATGGGGTGGTCCAAAACACAAGTACATGTGGTTGATACCGCAGAAAAGGCACAAAATCTGCAATTAGACCCACAGCGGGAAGTGTGTATCGTATCCCAGACGACATTTAATTACAATAAATTTAAAGAATTAGTTGAAATTATATCCGAAAAGGGGTACAATATTATTATTCGTAATACAATTTGTAATGCAACTGAGGAACGTCAGACAGAAGCACGGGAGATAGCGAAGCGTGTTGATGCAATGATAGTAGTCGGAGGCAGCAGCAGTTCCAATACGCGAAAACTGTATGAAATCTGTAAGAACGAGTGTAAAGATACATATTACATTCAGACGCTTAATGACCTTGACATGACAAGTTTGGGCAAGGCAGACTGCATAGGTATTACAGCAGGGGCATCGACCCCAAACAATATTATTCAGGAGGTTTACACTAATGTCAGAACAGAGCTTTGAAGAGATGTTAGATGAAACATTTAAGACAATACATACAGGAGAGGTAGTTGACGGTACTGTTATCGACGTTAAGGAAGACCAGATCATCCTTAACATCGGCTATAAGGCAGATGGTATTATTACACGTAATGAATACTCATCTACACCGGGCATTGACTTAACAACAGTTGTATCTGTTGGTGATACAATGCAGGCTAAGGTCCTTAAAGTAAACGACGGCGAAGGTCAGGTATTATTAACATACAGAAGACTTGTAGCTGATAACGGTAATAAGAAGCTTGAAGAAGCTTTCGAAAACCAGACAGTATTAACAGCAACAGTAAGTCAGGTTATGAATGGCGGTCTTGGTGTTGTCATTGACGAAGCAAGAGTATTTATTCCGGCAAGTCTTGTTTCAGACACATATGTAAAGGATTTATCTGTATACAAGGATAAGGAAGTTTCTTTCGTAATCACAGAGTACAATCCAAAGAGAAGAAGAATCATCGGTGACTGCAAGCAGTTAATCGTTGCACAGAAGGAAGCAGCACAGAAGGAATTATTAGAAAAGATTCACGAAGGTGATACAATCGAAGGAACAGTTAAGAATGTAACAGACTTCGGTGCATTTATCGACCTCGGCGGTGTTGACGGACTTCTTCATATTTCAGAAATGTCATGGGGCAGAACAGAAAATCCTAAGAAAGTATACAAGGTTGGCGATTCTGTAAAGTGCTTCATTAAGGAAATCAACGGCAATAAGATTGCTTTAAGTGTGAAGTATCCGGATTCTAATCCTTGGAACGATGCAGCTACAAAGTATGCTGTAGGTAACGTTGTTAAGGGTAAAGTTGCAAGAATGACAGATTTTGGTGCATTCGTACAGCTTGAAGAAGGTGTTGACGCATTACTTCATGTTTCACAGATTGCGAAGGAACATATTGAAAAGCCTTCAGATGTTCTTTCAATCGGTCAGGAAATCGAAGCAAAGGTTGTTGACATGAACGAAGCTGAAAAGAAGATTAGTCTCAGCATGAAGGCTCTTGCATCAGATAACGCTCAGGAAGAATCAACAGAAGAATAATTTAGAACGGTCATCAGACAGTCTATATTCATAGAAGCTGCCGCTGCCACATTTCATATGTGGCGGCGGCAGCTTTTTTACGTGGCTTGTTTGTCAGTTTTTTGCCGGAAACAAGGACAATTATTGTTTTCTGACATTTGAACTCCTGAAAGTGACAGTTGCGGGGCAAAGCTGAGGTATTGCGTGATTATGTCTTCTGTTTTGGAAAATTTGGTATATACTGTAATCAGAACAAGGGAAAGAAATTAAAAGAACGTGAATGACAGCACGGGCAGAAGGGCAGGAAGCAAATGTAAAAGAGAATGTGAGGAGGTGGCAGAGATGTCTGATTATGAAAGCTGGCTGGTAAAAAAAGAAGAAAAGGCGGAACGAAAGAACGCAGTATTCTGGCTGATTTTTAGTATCATAATCATTGGTATTGCAATGTGGTGCTTTGTTGATACAATCCGGGAGTATCAGTTTTCCGAAAAACTCCTGCGGGAAGGAACGTGTATTACGGCAGAGTACTATGAAGGACATAATGCATATCAGTATTTTGAAGCAGGAAAAAGCAGGTTTGCTGTTTGTAAGAAAAGTATCATCTACAAAGACCAGGGTGATACCGTGAAAATGTATTATACAGGGGACGACTTTTCACAGGCAGTTCCATTGCTGGCAGACTGGGTATGGATAACGGGATTTGGCATTGAAATTGCAGTTATGGGAGCTGGTCTTATCGGTGTGATACGGCAGGGAAAGCGGATACACAGAAATAATCTGCGGAAACAAAGTAACCGTGTGAAAAGTGAAAGTGCATTTTAGGCAGATATAGGAAGTATGAGGGTAAAGTAAAGATGGTCAATAAAATGGAATGAATAAGAGCAGGAGAACAGCTTATGGACAGGTCAGCCGCAGGGGTGCGGCAGAAATGGAGGCAGTTATGTTTGGAGAATTAAATGGCGGCGACAGCATGATGGAAACACTCGGTTTACAGTTTAAAGACAAGATTTATGACGATATGAAAACAGATGAACACACCGATGAACGCATGGAAGCACTGCGGGAGCAGGAACTGCGTACAAAGCCTAAAAGAAAAGGGCTGTTTTCTATATTCAGAAGAAATAAGAAGTAGTCAGAAAATCTAAGTTTAAACTTTAACACTTTGAAACTCAACAATGCAGATACCACAAAAGAAATGGTTGTGCCAAAGGGCGCAGAAGGCTGGGGCAGATTAAATCTGTTTGAAGCCTCAAACGGCTACGGTGCATTTGCGACAGATGTTACAGTGGATATGGACGCGGACAATGGATTTGATTTACTCAAAAGCACATCACTGACCTCGCAGTTTGATGAAATTGTGGTCAATGCACCACAGGATTTTGATGGAAGCATTGTATACACAGACACCGGTGAAGACTGCTGATACTGCAAATATCTGGACCTGTCTGCTGCTGATGGCATCGTCTGCAGCAACGGCAGCAGGCATTGGCGCAAAGCGTCTGAACAAAAATAAGAACAAGCAGTAACAGGATAATAAAATAGTATAATAAAACAGTATACAGGCAGGGAATGTCACACGTATTTTTGCAGGCGGACATAGACCCTGCCTTTTCGTGTTTCATTTCCACAGCCCTTGTAGATGAACTTGCCTGTGCCGCGGATGACAAGAATATCGTCCGGTTTTAACGCATAACTGTTGTTTTCCATACATTTTCCGTTGACAAAGATTTTCTGGGTGCGGAAAAGCTCTACCGCCTTACTGCGGGAAAGCTTGGTGATTGAAGCAGTGACGGCATCAATGCGGGCAGAAGCACAGATGAGTTCAAGGTCTTCTAAAACCGGTGCAAAGTCATCGGTATCCGGTGCGGCAGGTTCACATTTTACATTGGTGTGTTTGATTTTGATAAGGTTTTCCATAATAAATGTGCTGATGTGGGACAGGCAGAACAGATACCCTACATTGTCACGAATCAGAATGTCGCCGATGAGGCTGCGTTCAATGCCCAGATTTAAAACAGCCCCTAAAAAATCGCGGTGGGTAAGGTCATCGGCAAATTTGCGGAGCAGGGGCGAGATTTTGATACAGTCAATCGGATACGGCTCGTCAAATCCAAAGTCGTCCGGGCTTCCGAAACGTACAATCTGCCGTTCACAGGAAGCACTGCCGCCAAAGGCTTCCGAGTGGATAAAGGATAGTTCGGGCAGTGTCCGGTAATACGTGTCCAGCTCAGACATGCTTAAAAAATTAGTATAGGTATAGATATTCTGACGGTAAGCCTTATTGGCGGTATCAATGAGTCTGCGTTTTAAAAGAATTTCTTCGTCCATATTGTTTCCCCTGTTCGTATTTATTTTAGTTTTATTTCAGAATTTTTAAGGCATTTTATAAAATCAGACCCCGGCTGCCGCATAAGACTGCATGATTCAGATATGGCGGCGCCGGTGCGTGCCAAAAGTATAACATATTTTGTAAAGAATTTTTTAAAAAGTTTCAAATAATTTCAAAATAAGGAAGATTTCCATGGTGAAATGTGGTAAAATATATGCAATACATATGCAAGATAGACATGCTGCACTGGATGATTGGCAGAAGTCATAAGATTTGCAGGAAAGAGGGCAACATGATTAAAGATTATGAAGACTTTAAAAAATTTATTTTGCAAAGCACAACGATTGATTTAAATGCCTATAAGGAACGTCAGATGAAGCGCCGTATTGATACGCTGATTAGTAGAAATAAGTATGACGGCTACGATAGTTACAGTCAGGCCATTAAAAAAGACAAAAAGCTGATGGAAGAATTCATCAATTATATTACGATTAATGTATCTGAATTTTACCGCAATCCGGCGCTTTGGAAGACGCTGGAAGATGTAATATTACCGGACTTAATCAGCAAGTTCGGGGAAAATTTAAAAATATGGAGTGCGGCATGCTCCACAGGGGATGAGCCGTATTCCCTTGCAATGGTCATGGCAAAGAAAGTGCCGATGAACAAGATCCATATTTACGCAACGGATATTGACGAACAGGTACTTGCAAAGGCAAAGGATGGTGTATACGGTGCGAACAGCCTGAACGGACTGCCGGATGAATATAAAAAGAAATACTTTGAGCAAATGGGTGACCGTTATTACAAGATTTCGGATGACATCAAGCGGTGTGTAGAATTTAAAAAGGCGGATTTGTTAAAGGATAAGTATCCGACCGGCTGCCATCTGATTGTATGCAGAAATGTTATGATTTATTTTACAGAAGAAGCAAAACTGGATATTTATAAGAACTTCAATCGTGCATTAGTTAATGACGGCTGTCTGTTTGTAGGTAACACAGAACAGATTATCAATCACAAGGATTTGGGATACACCTTTGATAAACTGTTCTTCTACCGGAAGGTACAGGGCATCTAAACGTTAAATGTGTACAAGCTGTAGGTATTTGTTTTCTGATGAGAGCAAATATCAGAAAATCAATATAAACAATAAATCAGCCGGGCGGGATTTTCGTCCGGCTGATTTCATAGATTTATTGTAACAAATGCCATAAATAGGCAGTCAGAAAGTGATACAGTGCGACAGGGGTGTTTAGGGTGTGCGGCTCAACCCATGTATAGCAGGTGTTTTTAGTTGCGGCGGTGCGTCTGGATTTGTCCACGTAGGCGGCAACGCTTTTATGTATGGCGCAGTTCTGCTCCGGCAGATAGTAATAATTCTTATAATCTTTGTAAAATAACTTGACACGGTCATTGACAACCGGAACGCACAGGCGCAGTTTATCCGGGAAAATCTTGCAGTATCCGTCCGGCTGTTTACAGTCGAGTGCTTTTGGAAAAGGAAAAACCGGCGCGGTTTCTAAAATCAGTTCGGTAATTTCATTCCCTTCATAATCAGAGGCGTAGTTAAACTCCATTGAAATATTTTCAAAAACTTTTTTAAAACTATCTACAGAATCCTTTTTTAAGGCGGTATCGTAAAGCTGTCCGTAGGCGAGGACGGCACAGATTTCATGCAGTCCGGCAAGGTCGTCGCTGTTGTGTAAAAGTAACAGCCGCTCAGAATCGGTATCTTTAGAGAGTACGTAGGATTTGTACAGGGCAATCAGCTTTTTGCCGTCTAATTTATCCGTGCGTGGAAAATTCAAAAAACTTTCAATGGTTTTCTGCTTATAATTGGTCAGATGAAGCAGGCTGTCATAAGATTTTATCATTTTAAAAATGTCAATGCTGTCACAGTCTGTAAGCTTTGCAGCAAGCTGTGCATCACATTCTAAAAGAGCCGCGCGTTCCTGTAAGAACGGGATATCAAAGCGTGTGCCGTTAAAATGCACCAGACAGCTTGTGGCGGAAAGTGTTCCTAAAAATTGTTCCATCAGTTCTTTTTCATCGGACGGTGAATCTGCAAAATACTGTGTCAGAATCAGGGAATCATCCTGTAAAACCAGAGTGCCAATCAGCCAGCACATTGAATTGCCTGCGGACAGTCCGGTTGTTTCAATATCAAAAAATATAAAATCTCCTGCGGCGTGCGCGGTATGAAAACAGGCACATAAAAGCGCCGCAGTCTGTGACGGTGCGGCAGTAGCAGGGATTGTAGATGTAAGCACTTTCATTGTAAACCTCATTTCCGGAGTCTGCTGTATAAAACCGGTAAAAAGCAGGTTTTTTGCACAAACTCCTGTTTTTGTGAAAAACTGTTAAAAAAATATCAGATACTGTTAAAAATATGTCATGAAATGTTAAAAATGTATCAGCTTTTGTTTATTATATATTAATATATACACAAAAAAAAGTAGATTTTTTGTCGATTTTGCGATAAAATACAATGTAAGATTAAATTTATAAGGAGATTTATGTCATGGGAAAGTGTACATTTAAAGGTGGAGTACACCCTTATGATGGTAAGGAATTTTCTAAGGATAAACCTGTAAAAGAATTATTCCCTGCACAGGGTGAGATGGTATTCCCACTTTCACAGCACATCGGTGCACCTGCAGTCCCGGTCGTAGCAAAAGGCGACTATGTACTTGCAGGACAGTTGATTGCAGAAGCGGGTGGATTTGTTTCAGCAAATATTCATTCGTCCGTTTCAGGAACTGTAAAAGCAATCGAACCAAGAACACTTGCAACAGGCGGCAAGTGCAATGCAATCATCATTGAAAATGATGGTGAGTACAAAGAAGTAGAATATACACCGGCAAAGCTTGAAGACCTTTCAAGAGATGAAATCCGCGAAAGAATCAAGGCGGCAGGTGTTGTAGGTATGGGCGGTGCAGGCTTCCCGACAAATGTCAAGCTGACACCGAAGAATCCTGAGAACATCGATTACATCATTGTAAACGGTGCAGAATGTGAACCGTATCTTACTTCCGATTACCGCAGACTGTTAGAAGAATCTGATAAGGTTGTTATGGGCTTAAAGGTTGCCTTAAAGCTGTTCGACCATGCAAAGGGTATTATCGGCATTGAAGATAATAAGCCGGAAGCTATCAGAATCATGAAGGAAAAGACTGCGAATGAGCCGGATATTGAAGTTAAGGAATTAAAGACAAAGTATCCGCAGGGTGGTGAGCGCTGTCTGATTTATGCAACAACAGGCAGAAGCATCAATTCATCAATGTTACCGGCAGATGCGGGCTGTATCGTACATAATGTTGATACAATTTTCTCTATCTATATGGCAGTTATCGAAGGAAAGCCGCTGACAAAGAGAATTGTAACCGTAACAGGTGACGGCGTAAAAGAACCGGGTAACTTCTATGTATGGCTCGGAACCAATTACAGACAGCTTTTAGAAGCGGCGGGCGGTCCTGTCGGCGAACCGGAAAAGTACATTTCAGGCGGTCCGATGATGGGCTTTGCGATGTACAGCTTAGACGTTCCGGTTGTAAAGGGCAGTTCTTCGCTTTTAGTATTCAAGGAAGATGTTGTTTCAAAGCTTGAAACATCAGCATGTATCCGTTGCGGACGCTGCGGTGACGGATGTCCAAGCCATCTGCTTCCTGCAAAGCTTGCAGGATTTGCAAGCAGAAATGACGAAGCAGGCTTCTTGAAGTTTGACGGTATGGAATGTGTGGAATGTGGCAGCTGTTCATATGTCTGTCCGGCCAAACGTCCATTAACACAGCAGATTAAGTCCATGAGAAGAACCATCATGGCAAACAGAAGAAAGAAGTAGAAAGGTGGACAAAACAGGTGAGCGATTTATTTAATGTATCGACAAATCCTCATGTACGAAGCAAGGATACGACACAGACAATCATGCGTGACGTTCTGATTGCACTGACACCTGCAAGTATATTTGGAATTTATAATTTTGGACTGGGCGCACTGCTTCGTATTGTCATCGGCATTGCAGTCTGTATGGCAGCAGAAGGAGCATACCAGTATTTTATGCACAAAAAAGTAACTATCAGCGATTTAAGTGCTGCGGTTACAGGTCTTTTAATTGCGTTAAATGTACCACCGACATTAAACATCGGTTATGAAATTGTCGGATGTCTTTTCGCGATTATTATTGTAAAACAGTTATTTGGCGGTCTGGGTCAGAACTTCATGAACCCGGCGCTTGCAGCAAGATGTTTCCTTTTAATTGCTTATACAGGTCCTATGGCAAATGTCGGTTAGGACGGTGTTGCATGCGCTACACCACTGGCAGTCTTAAAGCCGGGCGGAGAAGCAGAAGGCGCAGTGAAGCTGCTTGATATGTTTATCGGTAGAACAGGCGGTGTAATCGGTGAAACATCCGTATTATTCCTGTTAATCGGTGCAATTTATCTGTTAGTGCGCAAGGTTATTTCTATCAGAATACCGGCAGCCTACATTTTAACCTTTGCCGTTTTAATTTTCCTGTTTGCTCCGGGACATCAGTTTGATGTGCTGTACACAGCAGAACAGATTTGCGGCGGTGGTTTAATCCTCGGTGCATTCTTTATGGCAACCGACTATGTAACATCACCGATTACACCAAACGGAAAGATTGTATTTGGTGTGATTTTAGGACTTTTAACATTCATTTTCAGAATGTTCGGCGGTTCGGCAGAAGGTGTTTCTTATGCAATTATCTTCTCGAACCTGTTAGTACCGTTAATTGAAAAGGTAACGGTTCCAAAGTCATTTGGTAAGAAAAAACCGGAAAAGGAGGCAGCCTGATTATGAATAAAATTGTAAAAGATGCGTTAATTCTGTTTGCAATTACGCTGGTAGCAGGAGTGCTTCTCGGTTTTGTCTATGACATTACCAAAGACCCGATTGCGGCACAGAATGAAAAGGCAAAGCAGGAAGCTTATAAAGAAGTTATGGCAGATGCCGACAGCTTTGAAGCATTAAGCGGCGATGCTTATTCAGAAGCCAATATTACAGCAACATTTGCAGCTGCCTTACAGGCAGATGCTGAAAATTACACAGCAGATGAAATCACAGAGGTTGTTGCAGGTGTCAAGGACGGTAAGGTTATCGGTCTTGTTGTAACAGTTGTAGCAGGTGACGGCTACGGCGGAGATATTAAGTTTTCTGTCGGCGTCGGTGCGGACGGTACATACCTCGGAACATCAATTCTGTCGATTTCAGAAACAGCCGGTCTTGGTATGCGTGTAAAGACAAGCCCGGATTTCCTCGCGCAGTTTAAGAGTGCCAATACAGACAAGTTCGTACTTGTAAAGGATGGTTCCGGTGCTGCCGCAGGAGATGAAAAGATTGATGCAATCAGTGGTTCTACTGTAACATCAAAGGCAGTTTTACGTGGTGTCAACTCCGCTTTAATTGCTTACAAAGAAATTTATGCAGCAAAAGCTGTAACAGTAGGAGGTGTTTCAGTTGAATAAATGCGTTGAAAGACTTTATAATGGTTTGATTAAAGAAAATCCGACATTTGTTTTAACACTGGGTATGTGTCCGACACTTGCCGTTACAACATCGGCAATTAACGGTATCGGTATGGGACTTTCCTCTACTGTCGTACTGGTAATGTCAAACCTTATGATTTCATTACTTAGAAAAGTAATTCCGGACGGTGTCAGAATGCCGGCATTTATCGTTATCGTTGCTTCATTTGTAACAATGGTACAGTTCTTAATGCAGGGCTATCTGCCATCCCTTTATGATTCACTGGGAATTTATATTCCTTTGATTGTTGTAAACTGTATTATTTTAGGACGTGCGGAAGCTTACGCTTCTAAAAATCCGGTTCTGCCGTCTGCATTTGACGGACTCGGCATGGGACTTGGTTTTACCTGTGCGATTACAATTCTTGGTGCTGTCAGAGAGCTGATTGGTGCCGGAACCATTTTAAGCACAGGCAGCTCAGCACTTGTTACAATTCCTGAAAGCGTGTATACACCGGCAAGTATCTTTATCCTTGCACCGGGTGCCTTCTTCGTACTGGCAATGTGTATTGCGATTATGAACAAGATTAAAGCAAAGCACGGCATGGAACCGGCACAGGTACCGGATTACTGTTCAAAAGACGGCAGCTGTGATTCCTGCGCCAACACAATGTGCGGCGGCAAGGCATTTGCAGAAGAAAAGAAGCAGGCATAAGGGAGGAAAGAAAATATGAATTTATTAATTATTGCGATTGGTGCTGCACTGGTTAATAACGTTGTATTAAGCCAGTTCCTCGGTCTGTGTCCTTTCCTTGGCGTATCAAAAAAGATTAACACAGCCGCAGGCATGGGTGGTGCCGTTATCGGTGTTATCACAATTTCATCAGCAATCTGCAGCTTGATTTACGATTTTATCTTAGTACCGCTCGATTTAACATATCTGAATACCATCGTGTTCATTCTTGTTATCGCAGCACTTGTTCAGTTTGTAGAAATGTTCTTAAAGAAGACTTCTCCGGCGCTTTATGAAGCACTTGGTGTATACCTTCCTTTAATTACAACAAACTGTGCCGTACTGGGTATTGCTTTAACAAATGTACAGAACGGTTACAATTTCATTGAATCTGTTGTAGCTGGTTTCGGTACAGCAGTAGGTTTTACGATTGCAATTGTCATCATGGCAGGTATTCGTGAAAGAATTGAATTTAATGATGTTCCAGAGAGTTTTCAGGGTATGCCGATTGTATTATTAACAGCAGGCCTGATGTCTATTGCATTCTTTGGATTCGCAGGAATCTTATAGGAGGAAAAGAAAATGACAGGTATTATTATAGCGGCTGTAGTTGTCAGCCTTACAGGTCTGATACTGGGACTTTTCCTCGGTGTAATGGGTAAGAAGTTTGCAGTAGAAGTAGACCAGAAAGAAATTGATGTCAGAGCAGAACTTCCGGGTAATAACTGCGGCGGCTGCGGTTACGCAGGCTGTGATGCCCTTGCAAAGGCAATCGCAGCAGGAGAAGCACCGGTAGGTGCCTGTCCGGTCGGTGGTGAACCGGTTGCCGAAAAGATTGCGGCAATTATGGGTGCTGAGGTTGGTGAATCTACCAGAATGACAGCATTTGTAAAATGTGCGGGTGACTGCGAAAAGGCAAAGGAAAATTACAAGTATTCCGGCGTAGAAGAATGTACGGTAATGCCATTTGCGCCAAACGGCGGTTCAAAGGCATGTACATACGGCTGTATGGGATACGGTTCTTGTGTCAAGGCATGTCCGTTTGATGCAATCCACGTTGTAAACGGTATTGCGGTAGTCGATAAGGAAAAATGTAAGGCATGCGGTAAGTGTGTTGCAACATGTCCTAGACATTTAATTGAACTCATTCCGTACGAAAGCAAGTATACTGTAAAGTGTGCTTCCAAGGATAAGGGTAAAGATGTAATGCCAGTATGTTCAACAGGCTGTATCGGATGTATGCTTTGTACAAAGCAGTGTGAATTCGGTGCAATCACCGTTGAAAACAACATTGCACACATTGATTATGAAAAATGTACAGGCTGTGGCAAATGTGCCGAAAAATGCCCGAAGAAGATTATTCATCTTCATTAATCAGAAATACTATAAAAACCGGAGGACTACAGAAAGATTCTGTGGTTCTCCGGTTTTTTATAAATTTCGTCCTTGATATTTAACCTTTTAAATGCGGTGTCAAGGTCAATGGATTCTCCGCCTTCTTCCATTTCTTTTTCTGATTCGTAAATTGCCTGATCAATACGGTTTACTCCGGCAAATTTATCATATAGTTCACTGCTCATAACAACTAAATCACTATATCCATTTTTAATAACGAAAGATGATATTGGTAGGATTTTTATTTTACACGGACAAAATGCTGACGGGGTGCTGTGATAGAATACAAAAGAATTCAAGGAAAGACGATTCGGACGTCCGGAAAACAGCACGAAAAAAACAGCAGCAGGCATTAAAAAGCCTGCGGAATGGAGAGAAGTGTGAAAAATCCTTAAATCTAAGATTTTTCACACAGCAGATTTGTGCCGCAGGCATCACAAATCTGTCTTTATCGCAGAGCGAAATCTGATATTTGGCTCGCGATTCCTCCGGCATTAGAAAATGCCTGCGGAATGGAGAGGAATATGAAAATTTGTCCAAAGTGTAAGGGAAATGTAGCAGATGGTTTGAATGTGTGTACGCACTGCGGTGCGGTGATTACGCCGCAGGCGGCAAAACCGAAAAAGAAAGACAGTACGGAAGTGAAAAGAGATAATCAGGCGATAGCCATTACCAGTGTGATTATCACGTTGGTGGGAATCTTTATTATGTTTGAGGTGAGTGCATTGGTCGGTATGATTATTTATCTGATTGCATTTGCACTGTCATTCAATGAACTGAGAAAAGACCCCGAATTCCGCCCGGAAACAATTGTGCCTTTTGCAAAGAAGTGCCTTTCTAAAGAAAATTTTAAAGGCATGGGGCTGATGTTTCTGGTGGTAGCAATTCTTCCGTTGATGGCGGTTATTGGAAGTTATCGCTGGATTGTTACGGATACATACAGGGAAGTTGAATCGATGTACAACGATTATTATTAAAGATGAAAGGGGAAAAGGCCATGGGATTTTTCAGCGGAGTATTTGATTCGGATAAACTGGCAGATGCCATCAATACAACAAAAAATGCGACAAAGAATATTACAGGTAAAGTGGCAGGTTCATTTGCAGAGTCAGCAGGCGAAATGAAAAAATTCAGTGAAGAAACAAAGAAAATGAAACAGCCGGTTGAGGGCGCAATCATGCGCTACGGTGTCACCTATAAAGGCGGGCTTGCCAGATATCCAAAGCAGCAGTCCGGAGAAATCGGATTGAATATTATGGAGGAGTGCTTTTATTTAAAACCAACCATCGGCACAAATGACTGGTTTGAAGAAATGGCGATTCCATATGCCAAAATCAAGTCACTTGAAATTGTAGAGCGTAAAATCAGCAATACAGAGTGGCTGCTCAGTTCCAGCGATTCGGATATGAAGGCAATGGAACAGAAAAACAACATCGAAATCGAATATGAAGATGTAGATGGCAATGAACAGTTTATCCGGCTGGAAATGCTGACGGGAATCAGTATTTACGGTCAGGCAAAAAAATGTGTGGAATTTATGGACGTTTTACGTCAGAACGGCATTTTAAAGAAATTTGCAGGAAAACGTAATGCGGCACAGAATATGCAGGAACAGCAGATGTCCGGCGTGCAGGCAGGAGAAACACCGACAGCCGGTGCGGCACAGGTGTCAAACGGTGATGTGATTCTTGAGCAGATTGAAAAACTTGCAGGCTTAAAGGAAAAAGGAATTTTAAGCGAAGAAGAATATCAGCAGAAGAAGTCGGAACTGCTGGCGAAGCTGTAGAAAATGCAGTCTGACAGAAAAAGAGGTAGTTTTTGTAATCATTTTGGATACAAAAACTACCTTTTTGGTTTACACGGACAAACAGCTGTCCGGTGCATATGGTATTGTAAGGTTAAGTATAAATCACAGACAAGAGATTAGATTTCTTTTGGCGGAATGTATTCGATGAGTTCGTTTAGGTCACATTCGAGTACATAACAAAGACGTTTCAGAATATCAATATCAAGCCGCTGAACTTTTTCATCCCGGTAATTGCGAAGCTGCGTGCGCTGCATCTCCGTCCGGAAGGAAAGCTGGTTCATGGAAACGCCGCGCTGTTCCATCAGTTCTGCCAGATGAATCTTAAAAGTACCATACTCGTCTGAACTGGCAGGAAGCTGTCGCAAAGGATTTTCTTTTTTCGGCATGCCAACACCTCCTGATTAAATTATATTACTCCAACTTATTATTATATTTTGATTGGGATATTATTGTCAGATTCTTGTATGTGTGGTATATTTTAATAAGGGTGTATATATGCTCTATGCTGTGGTTTATACGATTAAAAAATTTATAGGGGAATATCAATCGTATGAAATGTGTTTGAATAGGAATTGCAAAAACCATTCGTACAGTAGTAAAATAAAAGCAACATATTGTTTGATAAAAGCAGCAAAGAGTTGTTAAAAGGAAATAATGAAAAGAGCTTTTTGACAGGAAAATATATGAAAAAGTACATATTTAAAAGCGTTGGCAATTTGTTGCGATAATAAAAGGGGGAATGAAATGAAGAAGCAAAAAGTGAACAGTAATGGCGATTCTGTAATAAGCAGGGTCGCCAATACGCATATCTGCCCACACTGCGGCGCAAAGTTAAGCCGGATTACGGGGAAGTGTACGATGTGCGGGTGGAAGAAGGTGGAGATACATAAGGAATAATAATACGTAAAAACAATACACGGACAGACGTGTGTCATTTTTATATGCTACGATGTACTTACAAAAAATAAAGGAAAGAGGTACATTACAATGAATAAAAGAAACCGGATTATGGAAATCTTTTATAGATTTATGAGTGGCGAACATATGGCTGTAAAAGACCTCGCGGCGGAGTATGAAGTGTCAGAAAAGAGTATCCAGCGTGATATCAGTGAAATAAAAAATTTTATGGCAGAATACGGATATTCTGTGGGCAGGGAAGAAGTAAAGTTTGATCGTTCTTCACAGAAAATGTATTTTGAAGCAGAAAAGTTTTTAACCAATGGGGAGATGCTGGCAATTACCAAAATACTGATTGCAACAAGAGCATTTCCACAGGATAAGATGAAACAACTGGTTGCTAAACTCGAAGAATTTGCTTCAACAAAAGATAAAAAGAGATTGCAGGAACTGGTAAAGAAAGAACTGTATCATTATAAACCAGTAGCAACGCTGTGCAATGATTTAATTGATAATCTGTATGCGCTGGCAGAGGTGATTGATGATAAGCAGGAAATCACAATTACATATTACAAGATGGACAAATCCAGAATTGACAGGAGAATTCGTCCGCTGGCGATTGTATTTAGCGAATATTATTTTTATCTGATTGCAATGCATGAAGCAAATGGAGTGTGGAAAGAACGGTATTACCGTGTAGACCGCATTACAGACATGATAAAACACCGGACACATTTTGAAGTGGAATATGACAAACGCTTTGATGAAGGCAAATTAAAAAATGAAATCCAGTACATGTGGCCGGGCAAGGAACAGCAGATTGAGTTTGAATTTACAGGGCCTTCTGTACAGGCTATTTTAGACCGTATTCCAAAATCGAAAGTCATCAAAAGGGAAAAAGATAAGGTGACGATTCAGGCAACGGTGGTGTACGGAACAGGAATTAAAATGACACTGTTAAGTCAGGGCAGCTGGGTGAAAGTGTTGTCACCGCAGTCATTTGTGGATGAGATGAAGCAGGAGGTAGAAAAGATGATGGAGGGGTATCGCTAAAGAAAAAATACATTATAGAATACAGGAGGAATTTAATGCAGGAAAAATTATTACAGATTTCCCAATATGTAATAAAACATCCAATTATGACAGAAAGTGAGAAGTACAAGAAGAACTATATAAATCTATTGGATTATTTCGTAAGGAAATATTCTCCAAGTGATAAATACTCTCGCAGTGTGTTGGAATTATATAAAAAAAGGCTGCTCGAGCAACCAGAATTATATGATTACAAAGATGGGAAGCCGGAAAAAACAGCAAAAGGAACAAAGAAGAAAAAATGTAAATTCTTTACATACAGATATTTTTTACTGGTAGATACGCTGTTTATATGTGCTTTTTTTGATGAGAAGAAATCAGAGCAGATATATTTGGAAATTTTAAAAATGTATGACAAAAGGTATTGGAAAAATTTAGAGATGCTGTATGAAACAGTAACCGGTAAAAGCAATAATGCAGTAAAAATCAGTCAGATAGATTATATGACAGAGTGTATTAAGGTGAACCGAAAATTTGTTGATAGAAGGATAAAAAATATTTTGGTAACAGCAAATATGAGTGCCGGAAAATCAACATTACTAAATTCAATTATTGGAAAGAAGGTGAATAAAACCCAGAATGATGCATGTACTGCAAAAACACACTATTTATTAAATAAGGCATTTGAAGATACACTGACATATGAATATGACTATGAATTGGAGTTAGATGCAACACTTCAGATACTTATGGATGACAATGGGGGCAATACAAGCAATGAAATCAGAGTGGGTACAAGGTTCAGGAGTATTGAAAATGTGGATATTCCAATCTGCTTTATAGATACGCCGGGTGTTAATTCGTCACAGGATAGAGTACATAGGGATATTAGTGAAAAAGACATAGTAGAAAATCAATATGATTTATTGATGTATGTATTAAATGGTGAGAACATCGGAACAAATGACGATAGAAAGCACTTAGAATTTGTTGCAAAGAATTATCATGGAAAAATTATTTTTGTAATAAATAAACTGGACAGGTATCGAAAAGATGATTCTGTTCCACAGACAATAAAAGCAGTTTATAAAGATTTAAAGAATATAGGATTTAAGAATCCTGTAATATGTCCGGTATCTGCGTATGCGGCATATCTTGCAAAAATGAATATGTTTCAGGAAGAACTGAATGATGATGAACAGGATGAATTAGAACGATTGTATAGAAAACTTAGTAAGAACGAATATAAGTTTGATACATATTATCCTGAAAAATATCATATAAAAGATGTTTCTGATAATAAAAATCATCAATTATTGTTACATTCGGGGATTTTGTCGCTTGAAAAAATGCTTTACGAAGAGAGGTAAAACAAATGAAAGAAATTTTTATTAAGTATAATCCGTATCAGCTTGTTACGGAAATCACTATTGATGGACAGAAATTAAAAAAGAACAGCAAATTAAATTTTGAAGACAGACGTCTTCAGGAATGGGTCGAAAGTCTGCCTGATTTATTATTTGAAGAATGTAATACAAAAGATTTTAAGATTACATTCCATGGAACAACACCGGATTATGAAGATATGGAAGCAATGGCTAAAGAGGCAGAAGCAAAAGGAATCCATATTGAATTGGAACATATTCCGGCAAAGGAAATAGGAGATAAAGAAGTAGCAATTCAGGAAGTATTTGATGAGATTCAAAACGGACCTTTTAATGAACTTCGACAGCCGGATGTTATAAAGGCTTTTGATTTGGCAAAAAGCAAAGATTTTGAGGTAAATGTGGTTGCAACAATGAGTGCGGGAAAATCAACACTGATTAATTCACTATTGAGACAGAAACTTATGCCGGCAAAGCAGGAGGCTTGTACGGCAACAATAACAAAGATTAAAGATAATGATGCAGACTGTTTTATGGCAAAGGTATATGATAAAGATGGAACATTGATTCAGACGCATGCAGAGCTTACATACGAGACAATGGAACAGCTCAACTCCAATCCAAGTGTATCCAGAATTCAGGTGGAAGGGAATATACCATTTGTTACCGCTGATGATGTATCACTGGTGTTAGTTGACACTCCGGGTCCGAATAATTCAAGGGATCCTGAACATAAGGCGGCAACTTACAGAATGTTATCAGAATCTTCAAAGCCTCTTGTGCTTTATATTATGAATGCCACACAGTTAGCGGTGAATGATGATTATAATTTACTCAGTCATGTAGCAGAAAGCATGAAAGTCGGTGGAAAACAGTCAAGAGACAGATTTATTTTCGTTGTTAATAAGCTGGACGATTTTAAAAAAGGCGAGGACAGTGTTGAAGCGGCAATTACAAAAGTCAGGGATTATTTGAAGGACAACGGAATTGAAAATCCGAATATTTATCCGGCATCTGCTTTGACAGCACTTAATATTCGCACAATACTGGCAAACAGTGATGATGACAATGATGATGATGTGTATGAAGCAAAAGGTAAAGTACGTAAGTTTAACCGGAATGAAGAAATGCATTTTGAAAAGTATGCCCCATTAACACCGTCAATGCGGGGGGAAGTGGAGGATATGCTTGCAAAAGCGGTTGCCGAAGGAGATGATAATCAGCAGGCACTTATTCATGCAGGAATAGTTCCTATTGAAGCAGCAATTAGAATGTATGTACAAAAATATGCAAAAACAGCTAAGATAAAAAATATTGTAGATACATTTATCAAAAAACTCGAAAGTACACAGTCATTTGAAAAAACAAAACAGGAAATTGCCACAAACCGAGATGAACAGAAAGAAATACTGGCTCAGATTGATGTGATTAAGAAAAAACTGGCAAGCGGAGAAGATGCGAAAAAGTTCAAGACCCAGATTGAGCAGATTAATTATGATAAAGAAATAAGTAAGCTTGCTCAAAGTGTAATTGTTGCTGCACAGAAAAAAATCACCAAACAGTTGTCATCAACAGATGCAAAGTTGTCAAAACGGGATGCGGAGAGTATTTGTCAGGTATTTGCAAAATTTGCAGAGGGATTGCAGGCTGAGGTACAGGTTAAGCTGGAAAATTTAATATCCAATCATGTTAAAAAAAATGCAGAGGACCTTCTTGAACAGTACAAGAAAAAGATTGCTGAATTAGCGCAGGATGTGAAAGTCGGTAGTGTTGAGCTGAATCCGTTTGAATTAATGCAGGGAGATATTATATCAGACACAAGTGCATTGATTTCTAAAATGACAAAATCGGAAAAGGTGAAAGTAGGAGAGGAGTGGATTGCTAATACAGATAAGAAATGGTATAAGCCATGGACATGGTTCCAGGAAAAAGGACATTATAAAGAGATTTATGAGGATAAGGAATATGTAGACGGAACCGAACTGGCTCAGAAGTTTTTTGCTCCGATTCAGGAATTACTGTATGAAAACAGTGAAAGTGCCGTTGAGTATGCAAAGAAACAGACAGCGTTAATAAAGAAAGAATTTGCAAAGAAATTCGATGAACTTGATGCTGTATTACAGTCAAAGTTAAAAGAACTGGAAATATGTGCTAAAGATAATGAAAATATTGAAGCAAGAATTAAGGAAACACAGGAAAGACTTGACTGGCTGGAAAAAATTCAGAACAAGGTAAATGGAATACTTGAAATTTAAGGAGATGTTTTAATGGCTGTAACGCAGGAATTTAAGCAGGCTGTATTGCAAAATAACAATCTTAAAACGAAAATCATGTTAAAAGACAGTTTGCTTGTAGATACATCTTTTAATCAGTTTGATGAAATGCTTAGATATGCTGAATCAAAATTAATGGAATTTTGGGTCAAAGATGAGGAAGACGATGAAATATTGTCAGATGACCCGCAGGAGTTTGATGTAATTCTTGCAGGGTTAGTTAATAATTTCAGCCATAAGAGGGTGAATCACCTGAAGAAAATGATTAGTACGATGTATCCTCGGAAAGTGGGAAAAAAGTTACCTCTGGTTAAAAAAAAGCGGTTTGTTATTAGGCAGACAGATGGAGTGCAACAAGAATGCAAGAGAATAACTAATAGCAGTACAGATATTTTAAATGTTGTATCACTAATTGATGAAAAAAAATATATGGATGATAAAGACATTGCTAAAATTATAAAGGCTGCAAAGAGTATTATAAAACATTGTGACAAAATAACGGGAAGTAGGTGCAAAAATGGCAATAACAAGTGAATTTATGGAAGCTGTTAATAATGGGAATAGAACACGCGTGAGGATTATGTTAAAGGACATCATGCTGGTTGACCCGACTATGGAGAAATTTGATGAGATGTTAAAGTACGCGTCATCAAAAATGAATGATTTATATGATGAGCATGACGATGAAACGTTAAAATATGACCGCACAGAGTGGAATGAGGCATATTTAAACAATCAGATGGTAGTGGTTGTTGGCAATTTTTCTAAAGAGCGGGTTGAATTGCTGCGGAATATGGTCAGATTTTTATACAGAGATAAGGCAGAGAAGATTAAAACACAGGCAGATTCAGAGCAGAGTTATCAGATTACAAGAAAACAGGTTGGAACCGGTGTGACAGCAGTTGGAGCAGTTGCGGCAGTTGCGGGAATCTGCGTTCAGTCGGGTGCACTGATAGCAGGTGGTGTGGTAGTTGCAGCAGTTGGTGTAGGCATGATTGTTACGGATAAGGGGTGATTAGATGAATAATAATGCCGATTTATCGGATGTAAAAACGGCAATAACGAATGGACAGCAAAGAGCAGCGAATGTAAAGTATCATAATATAGTAAATGGGTATCAGGCTGCGTTGCAGGTTGTTGATGATGTTGTTCTTAAAAATTATATAGGAAATCTGACAAAAATGCCGGTTGTGCCATTGTCAAAAGATATTCTTGAAAATAATATTAAGAACAATGTGCTTTTTTTCAAGATTACCGAAATGGTTTATGAGAAAGAAGAGTTTGCTACATATAAATTTGCCAGTGTATTTAATTCACTGGCAACAACGGAAAGTGCGGTTTTTGTTATTATTGACAGTGACGGCATAAAAACGGATTTTTATATGGGAGTCCGCTCTCTGGATTCGGAAAGAACGACAAGTTCATTGCGTGATACAGTTGAAAATGCGATGAAGGGACAGTTTCCGGGCATTAAAACTACGGATTATACAATAGAAGAAATGGAGAGTATTTTAGAAAAGATACAGGCAAATAGCATATCTTCCGTTTCATGTGTGGCAAATAGTAAGGCACATACGATTGAATCCAATAAAAATTTTGGTTCTGGTCTGGAAAAACTGGTGCTTTCAATGCAGGGCGAAAAGTATACAGGAATAATCATTGCAAATGGTACTACATCGGATCAATTAAGAGAACTGCGTAAAGGATATGAAAGTGTATATACCCAGATGTCGCCGTTTGCAACAACCCAGGTAAATTATATGGGGAATAAAACCGTTAATTATACTTTTACTGAAACGGAAGGGAAAAGTCGTTCAACTTCACATACAACCAATTCTTCTGAATCTGAAACGGAAACAACCAGCAGTGGAAGCAGTATTACGAATGGAGAATCAAAAGAAAGTGTTGCAGGGAAAACGCTCAAGGGAATTTCTTCTGCGGCTTCTATTATCGGGGCGGCATTGGGACCGCTTACAGGTGGTATGAGTCTTGCGGTTGGCGGAGTTGTAGCAGGCGGTGTAGGACTGCTTGGAAATGCTGTGCAAAAAACAGTATCCAATTCAACAACGGTTAATGAATCAATTTCTCATAGTATTGCAAAAGTATCCGGAGTTAGTGACGGTATTACAGAGGGTGTTAATTACGGAACATCTAAATCGGAAGGCTACACAAACGGTATGTCGGAAGGAATGACATTAACGCTTCATGATAAGTCGGTTGAAACAATGTTAGAAAGAATTGATAAACAGTTAAAGCGAATTGATGAATTTGAAAGTTTAGGCATGTATGAGTGTGCAGCATATTTTCTTTCAGAAAATCAGTACGCGGCAGAAGTCGCCGCTTCAACTTACAAAGCGTTAATGAGAGGCGAGAATTCGGGCGTTGAAATATCGGCAGTCAATTCATGGGGAAAGTCGGAAAAAGAAATAACCAAGCAAATAGGTCAGTATGTTACGAATTTTATTCATCCTGTTTTTAGATATGAAGGAACAGCCGGTAATATAGAAGTAACGCCATGTTCTTTGGTAAGCGGCAGTGAACTGGCAATTCACATGGGGCTGCCAAGACGTTCAGTGTGTGGTCTGCCGGTTATTGAACATGCGGATTTTGGAAAAGAAGTTGTAACTTACGGACGAGCTTCAAAAGGCGCCAGCATAAATCTGGGTAAAGTCTTTAATATGGGGAGTACAAGTGAGAATGCGGTAAGGCTGGATATTAATACGTTATCAATGCACACATTTATTACGGGGTCTACCGGTTCAGGTAAAAGTAATACCGTTTATGAACTTGCAAGACAGCTTGATGCAAATGGCAAAAATTATTTAATAATAGAACCGGCAAAAGGAGAGTATAAAAATGTTTTCGGATTACTGCCAGATGTAAAAGTATACGGAACAAATCCATATTATGAACCACTTCTGAAAATTAATCCGTTTAAGTTCCCGAAAGGAATTCATATTTTGGAACACATTGACAGGCTGGTGGAAATATTTAATGTATGCTGGCCTATGTATGCAGCAATGCCGGCAGTGTTAAAGGACGCACTGCTTCAGGCATACAGGGTATGTGGCTGGAATTTGGTTAATTCTAAAAATATGTATTCGGATGATTTATATCCGACATTTCAGGATTTATTGGCAGAATTGGTAGATGTAATAAAAAATTCGGCATATTCGGAAGAAGTTAAGAGCAATTATATGGGATCGCTTGTAACAAGAGTAAAATCTCTTACAAATGGTCTTAATGGACAGATTTTTGCGGCGAAAGAAATTGATAATAAAATATTGTTTGATAAAAAAACGATTATTGATTTGAGTAGAATCGGTTCAATGGAAACAAAATCATTAATTATGGGTATACTGATTATGAGATTAAGCGAATACAGAATGACCAGTAATTATGAAATGAATCAGCCGCTTAAACATGTGACAATTTTGGAAGAAGCACATAATATTTTAAAGAAAGTATCTACGGAACAAAATTCAGAAGGGGCAAATGTAGCAGGAAAATCGGTTGAGATGATTTCAAATGCGATTGCTGAAATGAGAACATATGGCGAAGGATTTATTATTGTAGACCAGTCACCGAGTGCAGTTGATATTTCTGCAATCCGAAATACAAATACAAAGATTATTATGCGGCTTCCGGACGAACAGGACAGGCGCATGGCAGGAAAATCAGCAGGACTTAAAGATGAGCAGCTTGACGAAATCGCAAAACTTCCGAAAGGTGTAGCGGTAGTATATCAAAATGACTGGGTTGAACCGGTGCTTTGCAGTATTCAGAAGTTCAGAGGTGAAGAAGGCAGATACCAGTATGTTTTTGAAGGAACAGAAGAAAATGCCACGGCATTATTTAAAACAAAAATATTGGAGCTGCTTTTAAAATACCGCGTGAATGACCCGATAGACAACGACATTGATGAAGTAATTGAACTTTTAAATGATGCGGACATTGCGGTGAAAAATAAACTGGTATTGCGTAAATTATTAAATACATGCAAAAAAACAGAGGATTTGCCAATGTGGAAAGATGATAATTTTGAAGAACTTTCCGGTGTGGTAACAGAAATTCTCGATGGTGCATTAAAAACAAAGTCAGCTATTGAATGTTCGCAGGATTATGATGAATTAACCAATCATCTGATGAAGTATATTGCAGAAGAAACCGAGGACTTACCAAGGTCATTTGCTTTAGCAGCTTCACAGTGTTTGATGAAAAATGAATCTGTGGATAATAAAGAAAGCAGAGACATTTATGCAGCATGGATTACGCATCTTAGAAACAAAAGTGTACTTTAATCAGAGATACTCAAGTAAAGGAGGGATTCAATGTTTTCTTTTGGTGATTTTAGTGGAATAGAAAAACTTGGCATTGACAGATCAGAACTTTCAAAGCTGGCGCAGTCAATGGACAAATTAACAGATGAAAAGGATATTGATAAACCGATAGCAAAGGAACTGGATGAAGTGAAGGGCTGCCCGATTGAAGGAAACGGCGGGCATTGGGAAGGAGAAAGAGGAAATTCAAAATGGTTTCCGAATAGGGATGAGATACCTAAAAATCCTTTGACAAATCCGGATGGATTGACATGGGGACAAATACTGGACAAATACGGTATTGATGGAATAGAATTTAAAAATGGGGAGCCGGATTTTTCACCGGTTGCTAAGGGAACAGTTGAAATTGACCATTTTACCGATAACAGATACGGAAAAGGAGGTAATTTTGACCAGGCGTGTGAGAGACTGGCAGAGCAGAGAGGATGCACAAAGGAGGAAGTCAAGGCCTGGATGAAAGAAAATAAATATACCTGGCATGAACGGTCTGATTGTAAGACAATGGATAAAGTACCTACTGAAATCCATGGTAATATCAGACATTCCGGCGGTATATCAGAGGCTAAAGCAAATCGGGATGCCGCAGCTTAAAGAATAGAGCCGTTTAAATACATAGAAAGAAGGTGCAGTAGATGAATGACAAAGTTTTTGGAGAATTAGTGTTTAATAATGGCTGGGAAAAAAAATTAGACTGTGATTTTTGGGGACAGGAAAGCGTAAAAATACGTGTGTCAGCATATAAAGATGAAGAGCCGAATGATAATCAGCGAGATGCGTATAGTCGTTTTAAAGAAGATATAAAACAGATTTCCAGAATGAGTTTCAAAAAGATGGAAGAATATTTACAAATTATTTCTGATGATATTATCGCATATTTGGATTTTGATCAGATGCCGGATGATATAAGAAAAATCGTAAGTATTAATCATATTCTGTTTATGGAATCGGGTGATTTTGCAGTTATTTGCGATGCTGTGTGGGATGACCATGGCGTGGCAGTGTTATGCACAGAAACAAAAATGATTGCAGGTCCGCAGGATATTGTCTGGATGAATGAATAAAACGGAGGGATACATATGGGGATTTGGGATATTGTCCGTTCTGCGTCAGATGCTATCGTAAGTTCAACAATCGCTCAACAGGAACGTGTAGAGCGGGAGGTTAATAGAAAGATACGTGCTACAGAACGTAAAATTGATAAATATGACAAAGAGCATGGTGATGTTGAATCAAAGAAAAAAGTTGCCGAGGCAAAAAGAAAATTAAATGAAATGAAAGAAAGGACACAGTCAAGTCAGTCTGCGGTAAGAAGACGTACAGACTATGATTTGGAGAAGGATAATACGGGTTTAGATAAGAAACCAAGAGATTATCAATATCGGAAAAATGTAAGCTTATCGGAAGCAATTCAAATGGCTGATTCCTGTACGGGGGTTTATATTTTATACTTAAACGGTCAGGTGATGAAGTGCGGAAGAGCTGCATACGGACAGGGAGTAAGGTGGCGATTTGTACAATACTATAATCTGAATTATGATGATAGAGCCAGAAGAGGCGATTTATGGTCAGTAACAAAAGAAAATCGGGATTCGGTTATGGTATCATGGCAGTGCTGTCCGGTAAGTAAATGCAAAGAATTAGAGTATAAATTATTTGCAAAGTACGGAAAAGGACCATGGGGATTGAGAGCACCTGCAAAGTGTCCTGATAATTCATGGGAACTGTTAATATAAAAGCAGAAATAATTAAATAAAGTAGAAATTCCCGGTAAAATATGTAGTCAGTGTATTTTGCCGGGGAAAATTATTTTATAAATAATTAGTAAAATATATTGACAATAATCAAATGACACTATATATTATATATAAACAATAATGCGCGTGATTGTTAAATATTTAAGTGTCATTGTACACAAACAGAGGAGGGATGCATTTGAAAATTACGCAGGAGGCGGAGAAGGTCGTAGACGGACTTTGTCTTATGGACGATACGCTGTTTCGTGTCGTAGCGCAGGATAAAGAGTTCTGCGAGGAAGTTTTAAGAGTAATATTGCAGAAAGAAGATTTGGAAGTCATAACCGTTCAGGTTCAGAAGGATTTGCATCACATTCATAGTCATTCAGTAATTCTTGATGTATTATGTAAAGATTCCCACAATAAAAATTACAATATAGAAGTTCAGCAGGAAGATAACGATGACCATCAAAGACGTGTGCGTTATCATGCAGCAAGCATTGATACAACAATGCTTGAAAAGGGCAGAAAATATGCAGAATTACCGGATTTATGTATTGTATACATTTCAAAATTTGACATTTTCAAAAAAAGGAAGACTGTATATCATGTAGACAGGACACTGCGGGAAACAAAAGATGTAGTTGACAACGGACTGTATGAAGTATATGTTAATACACAGGTAGATGATTCATCAAGCATAGCGGGTTTGATGCGGGTGTTTAAAAGTACAAAGCCTGTACAAGATGAACGGTTTCAGAAGGTTTGTGAAAAGTTGAGAGAATATAAAGAAGGAAAGGGGCGAAATACGATGTGTAAGCTGGTAGAAGATTATGCGAATAAAAAGGCAAAAGAAATGCAGGTTGAAACAGCCCGAAGGGCATTTGCAATGGGATTGCCGATAGAAAGTGTAGCGCAGCTGGTAAAGCTTTCGACAAAGGAATTGGAAAAGATTGTGGCTGAGGTTCATATTGCGTGATAAATGAAAGTTGAAAATTGTGAGTTTTGAAAGAAAAATATTGATGGCTCTGCTAGTGTTGGCAGAGCTTTTTTTAGAGAGAAATGGATTTATGTGAAAAAATCGTGTAAGTGTATTTCGACGCAATTAGCTATTGTTTTTAGAAGGAATTTCTATTATAATAAACGAAGACGATAAAAGAAAACATGAATTTTACCGCGCACCGCATGAATACTGGGCTGAGTGGTATTTTTAATGAAATTTCAGTGGGGAAATTGATGAAAAATGATTCTTTCCCGCAAACCACCAATTTAGCCCGCATAAATGCTGGGATTGCAGAGATGCTGTTTGGAAGAGTAAACACCCCAAAGGGGATTGAAACGTCTGCTGCCTTTATTTTGTCATCATACCACATATGTTTGGAAGAGTAAAAACCCCAAAGGGGATTGAAACGTTGCAGTTCCCGGTGTTCCTGTCCACGGTATGGTTTGGAAGAGTAAACACCCCAAAGGGGATTGAAACGCCTGCATTCCCATCATCGGTGTCATTGGCTGACGTTTGGAAGGACAGAAACCCCAAAGGGGATTTAACATAGCTTTTCTGAATTAAAGTCAACCCATATCCAATTTTGATAGTATATATACAGTTTTTTTTTGTTACTCTTATGTAAATTTCAAGGACAAAGGGTTTATTCCAATATTTCAATAAAAAGTATCCCACAGTTGAGTAATATATAGATATTAAGGTAAAATAATTAAAAAAACCAATAATTTTAGTTGAATTTATGTAAATTAGGAAATATAATATTATTGGAGGTGCAATAATATGTTGATAGAATTTCGATTTAAAAATTACAGGTCATTTAGAGATGAGGCGGTTCTTTCTATGGAAGCAGTAGGACTTGCATCATTTAAAAATTGTCTGATTGAACACGGGAATATGAAACTATTGCCGGGTGTTGCAATATATGGAAAAAATGGCGGCGGTAAAAGTAATGTAATCCGAGCGTTCTGGCTTGGTGTTCAGTTTATTCGAAATGCACAAAGAATACAGCATGAAAAGGCGATAGTGCCGGTTGTACCTTTTGCTTTGAATGATTATTCCATGAATGAACCAACAGAGTTTGAGTTTGATTATATTGTTAATGATGTGAAATATTGGTATTCATTTGCGGCAACAAGAGAAAAAATTATAAGTGAATCACTATATCATGCACCAAAAGGGCAAAAAGCGTTGGTATTTATTAGAAACGGGCAGGAGTTTACATTTACTGAGGATAAAGCACGCAGAAAACTTATAAGTGAAACAGTTGCGGAAAATCAACTGTTTTTTTCTGTTGCATGTACAATGAATGATGCTGTGTGCGTGAGTGCAATGAAGTGGTTTAGAGAGTATATTTTCTTCTCAAGAGATTACACGGATATTCCAAGACAGCTGTTGGAATATTCAGATGACAGCAACATGCTCAAAGCGATTTCCGATTATGCTAAGACAGCGGATTTTGGAATTGAAGAAATGCAGTTTGAGGTGGAGAATAAAGAAATAGAGAATGATTTTGAATTTCCTGAAGATATCCCTGTTGAAATAAAAGCAGCATTAACATCATTTGTACGGATATTATCTGAAACATCAAATAATTCGGAAAGTCAATTAAAAATGAGTCAGATAAAGGCAAGGGCAAAACACAAAGGAATTAATGCAAATGGTGATTCCGAATTGTACCATTTGGAATTGGAAGATGAATCGGATGGAACAAGAAAACTGATGTCGATTGCTCCGGCGATTGAATCAGTCCTTGACAAAGGTGGAGTATTGTTGGTGGATGAGTTGGAAAGAGAACTGCATCCAATGCTTGTTTATTTTATCATTGCAAAGTTTCAGAGTAAGAGAAGCAATCCGCATGGCGCGCAAATTATTTTTACCACGCATAATACAGAACTTATGAATTTGGAATATATGAGAAAAGACCAGATATATTTTGCTGATAAAAAAAGAGCGGACGGTTCATCTGAGCTTTATAGTGTGACAGATTTTACTACAAAGACAGCTGACAATATTAGAAAAGGTTATTTGGCAGGAAAATATGGAGCAACTCCGAATCTGGAAATTGAGGAGGTGGAGTAATGGCGAGAAAAAAGATTGGCAGCAGAGGTTTCGGGTAAAATTATTATCCGGGTGCAGTGACAAATGCAAGAAGAACAGTAGAAAAACTCTTGGCGGAGGGGCTGCCGGGGTTGGAAGACATGGATGAGCGAAATCGGTGGTTACAAAGAAAATGCCTGACCTTTTCAAATGTATATGAAGCAATTGAATTTTTAGAAAGCTTGGAAAAGTTGTAATCATAATTTTGTGGTTGAAAAAGCAGTAGATGAAAAGATAAGAGAAACAACCCGCAGGGTATTTGCGATTTGCTATTGTTTTTATAGGAAATTTCCATTATAATAAATAAAGGCGATAAAAGAAAAAATGAATTTTACCGCGCACCGCATGAATACTGGGCTGAGTGACATTTTTAACGAAAATTCAGTGGAAAAACTGCTGAAAAATGATTCTTCCCCGCAAACCACTAATTTAGCCCGCATAAATACTGGGATTGCAGAGATGCTGTTTGGAAGAGTAAACACCCCAAAGGGGATTGAAAC